>ERZ1047472.1027-NODE-1027-length-22531-cov-21.708845_pt1 | contig 22531 bp, 21 predicted proteins | sample MGYA00383095_ERZ1047472 | MGnify/ENA primary metagenome ERZ1047472 (study PRJEB29581, sample SAMEA5548365) | metagenome | biome: marine; feature: coastal; material: water | depth 1 m | study: Short-term variability in the microbial, nano- and picoplankton... | reverse complement strand
GCATGGGTAATATGGAGGACCGAATTGTCTTGAATATTCGTACCATCACCGATGCTTATTCGATGCATATCGGCACGTATTGAGCAGTTACCCCAGATACTCACGTCATCGCCCAGTGAAATATCACCTAAAACCACGGCGGTTGGATCCACCATAACGCGCGCACCAAGTTGTGGCTTTGTTCCACACCAGGCTCTGATGTTGTCCTCTGCTCGGTAGGAAACGGTTCGCATGTTGAGTACCTCGTAAGTCATTTAGAATGCTGCGGTAAACTGCGCGCTATTAAACATTAATATGGGAAACCCATGCCATGACTGAAAAGGATTCACCCCAGCCCAGGCGTTTTATTGCTGGTGCCGTTTGTCCGCGTTGCGGCGTCATGGATCGGATTGTAGTCAGTGGCGATGGTGTGACAAGGGCTTGCATCGATTGTGGTTTTGCTGATGAGCGACCCGGTGATCCTCCAGCGCCGCTCTCTACTCGAGTGTCCCGCGCTTCCGCCAGGCGTGTCGAGACACCTTCAGATGTTGTACGTCTCATCGACCCCAATGATGAACATAAGAGCTGACCTCTCGGTCAGTGGGTGGAGCGCCAAATTTTTCAATCAATATGTAGTGGTATGATCTAAAGGCCTACACAAAATATGCGATTGCTATGGCTCAACAAAGCGTATTGACTCAAATGATCGTGAAAAACACCGCATCCACTGTGTTTATTGCGTCATTAGTCTATAATTCGCACCGCTTCAGCCAGAGCAGCACAACCGGTTAGAGCGAGGCAACCTCAGCACAAAGCGAGGTGCCTGAATAGATTTGGGGGAACACTAGTCGTTTTAAGCGGCCCACACATTGCGTGGTGGCCGCGGCCTGCGACTGGAAAACATTTTAGGCGCCCGCCCCCGCGTCATCGTGGAGAGGCTGTGATGTCGATCAAGAAAAGTTTAATTACTGCTGGGGCTGCACTCTCAGCCCTACCCGTTGCGGCCTTGGCCCAAAACCAGGTGAACATGTCCCCTGGCGTAACCCAAGTGGGCGCCGAAATTTATGATCTTCACATGCTGATCATGATCATTTGCATTGTGATCGGGGTTGGTGTGTTTGGGGTCATGCTGTACTCGATAATTTATCACCGAAAATCCAAAGGGTTCGTGCCCTCGCAATTCCACGAAAGCACGAAAGTTGAAATTGCGTGGACCGTTGTTCCTTTTCTGATTCTAATTGGCATGGCTGTACCGGCGACTTCAACATTGCTTGAGGTTTATGACAACGATGATGCCGAGCTTGATATTTTGATCACAGGGCATCAATGGAAGTGGCGGTACGAGTACCTCAACGCCGATGGCGAGAACGTCTCGTTTTTCTCCAACCTGGCAACGCCGCAAGAGGAAATCTACAACTCTGAAGCGAAAGGCGAACACTACCTACTGGAAGTCGACGAGCCGATGGTGATCCCGGTTAACACCAAAGTCCGCTTTTTGATTACCGCTAATGATGTCATTCACTCATGGTGGGTACCTGAGATTGCGGTCAAGCGTGATGCGATCCCTGGTTTCATCAACGAAGCATGGTCGAAGGTAGAGCAAGAAGGAATTTATCGAGGCCAATGCACCGAGCTGTGTGGGTCATATCACGGATTTATGCCAATTGTTGTTCATGCTGTGAGCCACGACGAGTTTGATGGCTGGATGGCCGCCAAGCGCGCAGACAAAGATGCACAAATTGCCGCTGCGTCAGTTGACCTAAGTCTCGATGCCCTGATGACAGAGGGCGAGTCGGTGTACAAAACCCAATGTCTAGCGTGCCACGGTGCGCAGGGTGAGGGCGGTGTCGGTAATGCCATAGCGGGAAGTTCGATAGCTATGGGTGATCTCGGTGTGCACCTCGATGTAGGTATTAAGGGTGTAGCTGGAACGGCCATGCAGGCCTTCGGCGCGCAGCTGACAGACGTTGAGATGGCTGCTGTCATCACGTACCAGCGCAACGCATTTGGCAACAACACAGGTGACGTGGTGCAGCCATCCGACGTCGCGCAACACAAGCAAGGTTAAGGGGAGATTTAACGATGGGCGATCATCATCACGGCCCGGCCAAGGGTCTGTCACGCTGGCTATTTACGACTAACCACAAGGACATCGGTACGATGTACCTTTGGTTCTCCTTTGCAATGTTTATTCTGGGCGGCACCTTCGCCATGATTATCCGGGCGGAGCTATTTCAGCCGGGTATGCAGTTGGTAGAGCCTGGATTCTTCAACCAAATGACCACGCTACACGGCTTGGTGATGGTGTTCGGAGCCATCATGCCGTCCTTTGTTGGGCTTGCTAACTGGCTCATCCCCATGATGATCGGTGCGCCAGATATGGCACTGCCTCGCATGAACAACTGGAGTTTTTGGATTCTTCCCCCCGGATTTTTGATGCTGGCATCAACCCTCTTTATGGAAGGTGGTGCCCCGGCGTTCGGCTGGACGTTTTATGCGCCCTTGTCGACCACTTATGCAGCGCCTTCGGTTACCTTCTTTATTTTCGCAATTCACGTACTAGGCATTTCATCGATCATGGGGTCGATCAATATTATTGCGACCATCATGAACATGCGCGCTCCCGGCATGACTTACATGAAGATGCCATTGTTTGTGTGGACGTGGTTTATTACGGCGTTCTTGCTAGTGGCTGTGATGCCAGTTTTGGCGGGTGCAGTGACCATGATGCTCATGGATATCCACTTTGGTACCAGCTTCTTTTCTGCTGCTGGTGGTGGTGATCCGGTACTGTTCCAACATATTTTCTGGTTCTTCGGGCACCCAGAGGTTTACATTATTATTCTGCCAGCCTTTGGTGTGGTTTCTCAGGTAATTCCTGCGTTCTCTCGAAAGCCGCTGTTTGGTTACGCGTCAATGGTTTACGCCACGGCTGCAATCGCCATTCTGTCATTCGTAGTCTGGGCGCACCACATGTACACCGTGGGTATGCCCGTAGCGGGTGAGCTTTTCTTCATGTACGCGACCATGTTGATCGCCGTGCCCACAGGAGTGAAGGTCTTTAACTGGGTGAGCACAATGTGGCGAGGGGCGTTGTCATTTGAAACCCCCATGCTGTTTTCAATAGGCTTCCTGGTACTGTTCACTATCGGCGGGTTCACTGGGCTGATGTTGTCTATCGCCCCTGCTGATTTTCAATACCACGATACTTACTTTGTTGTAGCTCACTTCCATTACGTGATGGTTGCGGGTGCGGTCTTCTCAATGACATCGGCGGTCTACTTTTGGCTACCAAAGTGGACCGGTCGTATGTACAACGAGACCATGGGTAAGGTGCACTTTTGGATCAGCTTCGTGGGCTTCAACGTTACCTTTTTCCCTCAGCACTTTGTGGGATTGGCGGGAATGCCACGCCGAGTTCCGGACTACGCCCTACAGTTTGCCGACTTCAACATGATGTCCTCGATAGGTGCGTTTGTTTACGGAGCCAGCCAAATTTTGTTCCTTTATAACGTTATCGCGACAATTGTTGCGGGGGAAAAGGTTTCTGATGAGCAGGTATGGGACGGTGCCGAGGGGCTTGAGTGGACACTGCCTACGCCTGCGCCGTATCACACCTTCGAAGTGCCCCCCAAGATCGAAGCTACCCCGGCACACGGATAATCGAGAAACCTAGGTGCTTAGACTAAGTCGAAATCCTGGCGCAGACACCGCGATTAAGTTGGCGGCGGTGGCTTGCGCCATGTTTGCTTTTGTTTTCGTCGTGATGGTGCCTTTGTACGACGTACTGTGCGACGCCTTGGGGATTAATGGCAAGACGTCAGACATTGCCTATACTGCGGTCCCAGCAGTGGTCGACACCAGTCGCGAAGTGAAGATTCAGTTTATTGCCACAAATAACGACGGCATGCCCTGGGGGTTTCGACCTCAAGTGACTCAGCTGACAGTGCACCCTGGCGCCGCCACTGATACCTTTTTCTACGCTGAAAATCCGACCAACTTACCCATGATTGCACAGGCGATACCCAGCGTATCGCCGTCCCGTGCCGCGGGATATTTCCACAAAACTGAGTGTTTTTGCTTTAATCAGCAGCCACTAGACGGAATGGCGTCCACCGAGATGCCGTTGCAATTCGTTGTGGATCAGGATCTCCCAAAAGATATCCGTACCATTACACTGTCTTATACACTTTTTGATGTCACAACAATGGCCGGCGGAACTATCGCCGCCCGCTAAACCCGACTCACTCGCCGTGAGCGGAATGATGGAGAACGAACATGGCAGCCACTGAACATGCACCCGCCGGGTATGAGAAATACCATGTACCCGACAGCTCAAGCTTGGCTGTTCGAGCGACCGTTGGACTGATACTCACTGTTTTTGGGGCAGGTCTGCTCCTTAATGATATGACGTTCGGCGACACCCACGAATCTGGCAATGCCAAATGGGTTTTGGCAGCGGGCTTAGCTTTCTTTATTTTTACGCTGGCGAGTTGGTTTCGTACGACCATTCGAGAAAATATGCAGGGCATGAATAGTGCTCAGTTGAACCACAGCTATGTGCTGGGTATGTTCTGGTTTATTTTCTCAGAGGTCATGTTTTTCCTGGCATTTTTCGGCACGCTTTTCTATGTGCGCCAACTCGCTGGGCCGTGGCTCGCGGGAGAGGGCGACGGTGGACGTATGAACGGGCTCCTTTGGCCTGGCTTTGAATTTTCATGGCCGCCAACGATTACCCCTCAAGAGGCAGTAGGCGGTACTGATGTTCAGCCCATTGCCAACAACGGTGCTTTCCTCACGCAGGAACGCAGCATGAGTTTTGCTGACGCCCACCATTGGTATCAGTGGCTGCCAATGTGGAATACGATTATTTTGTTGTCATCAAGCTTTACTGTACACGTAGCGCACACAGCCCTGCTAAAAGACCAGCGTTCAAAGTTTAACCTTTGGCTAGGCATTACCGTTGCCTTGGGTATTATTTTCGTCGGCTTGCAGGCCGCCGAGTATTACGAAGCTTACGCTTTGTACGGTCTGACTTTGAATTCCGGAATATACGGATCAACCTTCTTCATGCTTACCGGCTTCCATGGTTTCCACGTTTTCATGGGCATGACCATGCTGTTGATTCAGCTGCTTCGCTCTGTCAGAGGCCACCATTTCACGTCATCGGATCACTTTGGTTTCGAGGCGTCTAGTTGGTATTGGCACTTCGTTGATGTGGTGTGGGTATTCTTGTTTCTGTTTGTCTACATCCTGTAATAGCGCCAAAGATTAGGGCCGAGCGTTAGGCGAGAGACCACCTATGTTGGTGCTAGCTTAACGCTCTATAGCTTGTTCATCGCGCTCAATCGTGCCGGCGTCCCAAGGATTTTTGTTGCCCAACCGCCCGGTGGCGATCCCGAAGATAATCGTTATGATGAGGGCTGTCGCCAAGCCTAGGCGGATGCCTAATGACGTGAATAACCGTTTTTTCTCAAGGTTTCCTTGGTCTACCATCAGAAAATAGAGCCCGGAACCCAGACTAATGACCAATGCCAGCATGAGTAAAATAATGAGTGTTTTTAGCACCGTAGCGTCCTCAGGGTATTGAACGGCAGTGACCGCTCGTCTACATAAAATGAATGTTGGACCATTGGAGCTATTGTTCGAATGGCGTCTTACAGTGTTTACGTTGCTGCTGTTTCCCGGATTGCTTTATTTGGGGGCCTGGCAACTCGATCGAGCTGAAGAAAAGCGAGAATTGGCACTACGCAATGCACAGCGCCAAAATATGGTAGCACTCTCTCACGATGAACTGTTTCAGCCATTGTTGCAAACGGTGGTTGCGACCGCCGAATGGACAGCGTTAGCCGATCGTAAGGTGTCCGTTGTAGGCCGTTTGAATCCAGAAGATTACCTGCTAATCGACAATCGAATCACTAATGGTCGCTTTGGCTACGAGGTGGTGGCACTGGTAGCGACTGGCAAGGGGCGGGTGCCGGTAAATATGGGGTGGATCGAGGGTGATTCCGCCCGCCGCAGCCTGCCGCAGCCGAACCTAACAAGCGGTGAAGTTCGTCTTACCGGTCGCGTCTACATCCCTGCAGGCACTGCTTATTTACTGGAAGACCAAGCCGCCCCCACCGAATTGCCTGCCGTGGTGCAGGATTACGATGCTCGCAAGTTTGCGCCGTCATTGTCCCAGCTGCTTGATGAGCCAGTGTTGCCAGCTATGGTGCGTATTGCTGCTGAAGACCCCCAGGCATTGTCAGCAAACTGGACGGTTGTTAATCAATCCCCCCAGAAGCACACCGGGTATGCGGTTCAATGGTTTACCATGGCGGCTGTCTTGTTACTCGCTTTTTTAGTGCGTAGCTCTAACGTGCTGAGTTTAATGCGTGGTGGTAAGGACCGCTCGCAATCCTGAGGAAATACTATGTCATCACAGTCTGAAACTCGGGGGCAGGGTCGCGCTGTTCTGTTACTCATTGCGGGTATTCCTTTGACCATGATGCTAGCGGCGTCTTGGCTTTGGTACTTTGTCGTGGAGGGTGACCTGAACCTTGTTGGTGCTATTGGTACAGCCAATAACGGGACTTTAATCTCTCCACCTCGTGAGGCGCAGAAGGTCGTGTTTGCCGATGATGCAGGGCGACCTTTTCGTTGGGACGATCTAGAGCCGCGTTGGACTTTGGTTGTCGCCAGTGCGGGGCCCACCTGTGATTCTGTTTGTGAGCGGCGTATCTGGTTTACCCGCCAAATACACATTGCCTTGGGCCGAGAGTTTAATCGTGTGCGTCGAGTATTTGTTGCAGACCAGTCCAGTGGCAGTGTCTCGATGGTCTCTCCTACTACGAAACCCGAAGGGTGGCCTGCGGGCTTTGAGTCGGGCACCGTACTGGAGTATTTGTCACAAGGGCACAGCGGTTTGGTGGCTTTAGATACAACCCCGGTAATTTTTGCAGGTCTTTTTTCGGAGCTTTCACTCCAGTCATCCGCGCCATCAGGGGGTGGTTGGTATCTCGTTGATCCTGCAGGGTGGGTCATGATGCACTTTCCTGACGACCTCGGTTACAAAGCGGTGATTGCTGACCTCAAATTTTTGCTGAAAAACTCGGGAGGGTAATGATGTCTGAAGCAACAGTCCCGATGACTCCGCTTTGGCGAGACTATCTCGAGCTGACTAAGCCCAGGGTGGTCGCATTGATGATCGTCACGGCTTTGATCGGCATGTGTATGGCAGTGCCAGGTTGGGTACCTTGGCAACCTTTAGTCCTCGGTAATCTTGGTATTGCGCTGTGCGCTGGCGCGGCTGCTGCTATTAACCATATCGTTGATGAGCGCATTGATCTGCAAATGGCGAGAACGCAAACCCGCCCCGTGGCGACAGGACGTATTTCGCAGCGCGACGCTATTCTTTTTGCGACGGCATTAGCCTTGCTCGGGGTTTGGATACTCGTGATGTGGGTGAATGTGCTGACCGCCGTACTCACAGTGGCCAGTCTTATTGGCTATGCTTTTATCTACACCATGTTTTTGAAACGAGCGACGCCTCAAAACATTGTGATTGGGGGTTTGGCGGGCGCTGCGCCACCGCTGCTTGGTTGGACTGCGGTTACAGGCGAAGTTCATGGCCATGCGCTGCTGTTGGTCCTCATCATTTTCGCTTGGACGCCACCCCATTTTTGGGCATTGGCGATACACCGACGGGAAGAGTACGCCACGGTGGGTATTCCTATGCTGCCGGTAACCCATGGTGTCGGATTTACGGCACTGCATATTTTGCTCTACACCATCATTATGTTCCTGATTACGCTCATGCCATTTGCTACTCATATGAGTGGCATCATTTATTTAGTGGGTGCGGTCGTATTGGGCGTTATTTTCTTGTACTGGTCTGTTGAAATTATGCGCGGTCGTAACGAACACGCACCTATGAAGACCTTTAAGTATTCGATCACTTACCTTTTGGTACTGTTTATTGTCATGCTGGTTGATCACTGGGTTTTGGGCCTGATGATTTAGCCCGGTAATAGTTGGGAGTTTCTTATTTTGGCATTGGCTACAAAAACGCGAGTTTGGTTCACCGTTGCGGGGATCCTATTGTTTATAGCGGTCATTTTGCTGAGCTTCGTCAATCGTATTCAACAGCCAAGGGTGATGAGCTCTACCGAGATGCAAATAAATGGGTTGTATGTTTTTGATACGCCCAGAGATCCCGGAGCCTTTACGCTCATTGATCACAAGGGTGAGCCCTTTACTAAAGAGTCGCTGAAAGGCCAATGGACGCTGCTGTTTTTTGGGTTTACTCACTGCCCAGACATCTGCCCTACAACGCTGTCCTTTTTGGCAAAGCTCAAGCAAGAGTTGGCAACCACTGAGGCGGCTGATACGCAAGTTGTGATGGTAACGGTAGATCCCGCACGGGATACCCCCGAGGCGTTAGCCGCCTACATTCCCTATTTTGACCCAGAGTTCACTGGCGTTACCGGAGACTTTATTAAAATCTTGAGCTTCGCGAGGAGCTTCAATGCGCCCTTTAGGAAAGTCACTGCAGCTGATGGCACCTATGAGTTGGACCACAGCGCCAATGTTGTGCTGGTAAATCCCAGAGGGGATTACCATGGGTTCTTCAAGGCACCGTTGGATTTAGCAAAGGTTAAGGTGACCTATCGATCAGCGCGTTACCTGTGGGAGGATTAAGTTCATGAGTGGAGCACTCATTTTAATTGACGGTTCTTCCTATCTGTTTCGGGCGTACCACGCGCTACCGCCATTAACCAATTCAAAAGGGTTTAATACTGGAGCGGCCAAGGGCGTCGTCGGCATGATACGACGGCTCGTAGCCGACTACCCTGAGGATCAGGTAGTTGTGGTTTTTGACGCCAAGGGCCCAACATTTCGCAACGACATCTACGCAGAATACAAAGCTAATCGCCCCCCCATGCCGGATGAATTACGTGAGCAAATAGAGCCAATTCACACCATGATTCGGGCCATGGGATTGCCCCTAGTATGCGTCAGTGGTGTCGAAGCTGATGATGTTATTGGCACGCTTGCCTTGGAGGCAGCAGCGCGCCAGCAGTCGGTGTTGATCTCAACCGGTGATAAGGACATGGCGCAGCTAGTGGGGGACCACGTTACGCTGATAAACACCATGACTAACACAATAATGGACCATAGCGGCGTGGTCGAGAAGTTTGGGGTGCCCCCTGAGCTCATCATTGATTTGCTCGCGCTCCAGGGAGACAAAGTGGACAACATCCCCGGGGTACCCGGGGTCGGTGAAAAGACGGCTCTGGCTCTGCTGCAAAACTTAGGCGGCCTCACTGATATCTACTCAGATTTAACCCGTGTTGCTGATCTGTCTGTGCGCGGAGCAAAAAAATTGGGCGCCCGTCTTGCTGAGCATCGCGAGTCGGCCGAATTGTCTTATCGGCTTGCAACGATCAAAACAGATTGTGATCTCGATCTATCTCCGGAAGATTTATCGGCAAAAGAGCCCGACTCAGCCGAACTGACAAAATGGTACAAGGAGCTTGAATTCAAAGGTTGGCTATCAGACGCCTTGACCGAAAGTGACGTTGCCCCTGCTGGGGAAGCAACACAAGGCGCAGTAGTTGAGCAGTCGACACACCCGCTAGACGTGGTCACGGTGCTTTCGACGTCGCAACTCGATGAATGGATGGACGCTATCGAATCGGCGCCGTTGTTTGCCTTTGATACTGAGACAACCAGCCTCAACTACATGCAGGCTGAAATTGTGGGGGTAGCCCTCGCAGTAGCAACTGACAGAGCGGCCTACATACCTTTAGCCCACGATTATCCGGGAGCCCCTGAGCAATTAGATCGGGACACAGTATTGGCGCGATTACGGCCTTTATTGGAAGATCCCAGTCGCTTTAAAGTGGGCCAAAATCTTAAGTATGACGCCAATGTCCTCGCAAATTACGACATCGCCCTGCGTGGAATTGCCCATGACTCGATGCTGGAATCCTATGTCCTAGACGCCACCGGTAGTCGCCATGATATGGACACTTTGGCTCTCAAATATTTGGGAGAAAAAACCACGCATTTTGAGGAGGTCGCGGGTAAAGGCGCTAAGCAAATTACGTTCAATGCGGTAGCCATCGAGCAGGCAGCACCTTACGCAGCTGAAGACGCGGCGGTGACTTTAAAATTGCACCAAACATTGTGGCCCAAGCTGGAAAGTGAGGCTTGTCTAAGCACGCTCTATCGCGATATTGAGTTGCCACTGGTGCCTATTTTATCGCGCATTGAGCGCAATGGTGCCCGAGTCGATCGTCAGCTTTTGGCCGACCAGAGCCATGAGTTGGGTGAGCGCATGGCGACACTCGAGCAAAGCGCCCATGATCTTGCGGGCCAAGCCTTCAATTTGGGATCACCTAAGCAGTTGGGAGAAATACTCTTCCAAAAGCTCGAATTGCCTGTGTTGAAAAAGACACCTAAAGGAGCGCCATCCACCGCAGAGGAGGTTCTCGCCGAGTTAGCCCTCGATTACCCACTGCCCGCCGTCTTGATGGAGTACCGCAGTCTCTCCAAGTTGAGATCGACCTACACTGACCGTCTGCCAGAAATGATTGATCAGGATACCGGTCGCGTACACACGTCCTATCATCAGGCCGTGACGGCCACAGGCCGATTGTCCTCATCGGATCCTAATCTACAAAATATTCCTATTCGAACTGAAGAGGGGCGGCGTATTCGACAGGCCTTTTGTGCGCCCACGGGCCGCAGTATTGTTGCCGCAGATTATTCACAGATCGAACTGAGGATCATGGCCCACTTATCACAGGATCGAGGTCTTCTAGGGGCTTTTGGGGCAAATCTTGACGTGCACAGTGCGACCGCTGCCGAGGTTTTTGGCGTGTCCCTCGAAGAGGTGTCTACCGATCAGCGGCGAGAGGCCAAAGCCATCAATTTTGGCCTTATTTATGGGATGTCAGCCTTTGGATTAGCACGGCAACTCCGTTTGGGACGTCACGAGGCTCAGGCTTATATCGATCGCTATTTTGAGCGGTATCCGGGGGTGGCTGATTACATGACCAAGACCCGGGAGCTTGCCCATAATCAAGGCTACGTCGAGACGCTGTTTGGTCGTCGCTTATATTTGCCTGAAATCAATGCACGCAATAAGAATCGGCAGATGGCTGCAGAGCGCACGGCGATTAATGCCCCTATGCAGGGTAGCGCGGCAGATATCATCAAACTGGCCATGATTGCTGTGGATGAGTGGCTCGATAAAACAGATATTGACGCCTTAATGATCATGCAGGTTCACGATGAGCTGGTGTTTGAGGTTGCTGATAGCGAGGTCTCCCGATTAACCGCAGCAATACCCGATTTGATGGCTGATGTGGCGTCCCTCGATGTGCCCTTGTTGGTTGAAGCTGGCGTGGGTAAAAACTGGGACGAGGCTCACTGATCGGAAGGCGGGTAGGGCTCTTCAAAAACTGAATCATCGGTCAACCAAGCTTTAAGCCGAGTGCGCAGAGCGGGTAACCCGTCGCCCTTCAACGATGAAAACAGTTGCGCGCTGGCTAAATCGCCAAATTCAAGAAGACGGGCCTGCACACTCAGGAGCGTTGCTTTTGCAGGGCCACGCTTGAGTTTATCGGCCTTAGTGAGCAAGGCATGAATGGGCATTTGTGCTTTTGAGGCCCAGCCAATCATTTGTTCGTCGGAATCTGTGAGGGGGTGTCGAATGTCCATCAGTAAAATAAGTCCCCGGAGGCTTTCGCGCCTTTGCAGGTAATCGGCCATATGCTGGTTCCACTCTTTCTTCATTTTGAGGGGAACTTTGGCGTAGCCATAGCCTGGCAAGTCGACGAGTCGCTGGCTGTCGCTAAGCGAAAAAAAGTTAATCAGCTGGGTGCGCCCCGGCGTTCGACTTGTGCGGGCAAGCTTTCGGTTGTCGGTCAGGGTGTTGATAGCACTTGATTTACCGGCGTTGGAGCGTCCCGCGAAGGCGACTTCAGAGCCTGTATCGGAGGGGGCGTTGCCAAGGTTGCTGGCGCTTTGCAGAAAGGAAGCGACCTTAAAATCGAGTTTGGGCAATGGATTTTGGGGGGTTGAATCAAGGGCCATGATTGGCTTTTGTCCCGAGGGGTGATTGTCTATAATGCCACGCCAGATTTAAAGGGCGAAGCCCAAAAGCTGGGAAAAACGACGTTAGTGTACTAGTGCCGCGAAGGCGCATAATGAGGTCAGGGTATGAAACACATCGCAGGTGTCCGGAACATCCTAAAATTTGCAGGCGCCATCGTGGCAGTCTCCGCCGTTCCGGCCTTTGCTGACGCAGATATGGCCAAGTACGGAAGGTCCTGCGCTATGTGCCATGAATCCGGCGCTGCTGGAGCACCAAAGACGGGTGATGTGAAAGCCTGGGAGCCACGCCTTGCCAAGGGTATGGACGTCCTAATGGAGTCGGTAAAAAATGGGCTCAATGCAATGCCGCCCACCGGCCTTTGCTCTGATTGCACCAATGAAGAATATGAGGCACTCATCAACTACATGGCGTCTGGTGAGTCGTAAATTATTTATAGGAACCCCACAGGGGAAGCGAATTATGGTTAAAACAATCGCAACGGTAGCCTTGGCGCTGCTAAGTTCACTAGGTCATGCTGGAGAGATGTTGCAGGGTGATGCAGTGGCAGGGGAGGCCAAGGCCATAACCTGCGGTGCTTGTCATGGTGCAGATGGTAATAGCGTCGTGCCAAACTTTCCTAAGCTTGCGGGCCTGGGCGACAAGTATCTGCTTAAGCAAATGAAAGATATCCGCGACGGACGTCGCGTGGTCGCGGCGATGGCGGGACAGGTCGATAATATGTCCGATCAAGACCTCGCTGACATTGCCGCGTTTTACGATCAGCAGGTGCGCACACCAGAGTTAGCTGATGCGGAATTGATGGAGCTCGGTCGCAAGGTATACATGGCGGGCATCATGGAGCGAAAGGTTGCCGCTTGCTCGGGTTGCCATAGCCCATCGGGCAAGGGCAATGGCCCCGGTGGTTTCCCGGGTCTTGCTGGCCAGCATCCAGAGTACATTGCCGCGCAGCTGAAGATGTTTCGAATGGGCTACGAAGACCCTGCTGGACGCACCAACGATAGCGACAGCAAGATCATGCGCGCAACAGCATTCGAGCTGAGTGACAAGGAGATCGAAGCAGTGGCTAGCTACGCCGCGGGCCTTCGTTAAATTTTACGGGAACCACAGGCAGCCCAAGCCAGTCTAAATAGACACAAATGCGCTCGCTGCGGCACAAGTGGTGAGCTAAAGGTAGCTATTTAGCCATCGGGCGAGCAAAACAGTGGAGAAAAGCATGAGCACAATTCGACGCAATATATTGGTAGCAATGGTTGCTTTGTTTGCTTTACCTGGCATGGCCTGGGCAGAAACTCAGTGGCAGGAAGGCGAGCATTACACCGTAGTAAGCCCTGCGGTGCGAGTGGGACCTACCGACCAAGTCATTGTTACCGAGTTCTTTTGGTACGGTTGTGGCCACTGCTATACCTTTGAGCCTATGCTGCAGGCATGGAAAAAGTCCTTGCCTGAGGGATCGCGCTTACAGCCCTCGCCAGCGGCGTGGAATGACGGCATGAAATTGCACGCTAAGGCTTACTTCACGGCGGAGACGTTAGACGTGCTAGAGCCAATGCACGACGCTATCTTCAAAGCCATGCACGTCGAAAGAAATCGATTGGGTTCAAAAAGCGCAATCCGTGAGCTTTTTGTCTCTAACGGTGTTGCTGCCGGCGATTTTGATCGCGCCTTTGATTCTTTCGGTGTTAACAGCCAGGTTAGCCAAGCCGAAGCGCGAGCGAGATCTGCAAAAATTTCCGGCACTCCGTCGGTGCTGGTCAATGGCAAGTACCTGATCGAGGCGCGTAAAGCCGGCAGTCAGGCCAATATGCTGAAGATTGCTGAATTCCTTGTACAGCAGGAACTGGCCAACAAGTCCTAGTGCTTGCGATTTCAGCCCCCGATATGGTTCAGGGGCAGCCCCGCATGCGTGACCACTTTCCTGAGCTCAAAGCTTGAATGGACACCGGACACTCCCGGGATGCAGGTCAATTTCCCTAACAGGAATCTTTCATAGTGCACCATGTCGGCGACGACGGCTTTAATCAAATAGTCAGCGCTTTGACCCGTCACCACGCAGCACTCTATAACTTCCGGATACTGCGCAACCTCCTCTTCAAACGCCGCGAACCGCTCAGGGGTGTGCTCGTCCATTGTGATCCCAATGTGGGCGGTGAGAGCCAAGCCCAGCTTTGCTTGGTCCAGTAAAGTAATGCGTTCAACAATAACCCCGGCCGCCTCTAACCGCTTCACGCGTCTGGCACAGGGTGTTGCGGTCAGTCCGACGCGGTCAGCAAGCTCGAGGTTACTTAAACCGGCATTACGCTGGAGTAAATCAAGGATTTTTAGGTCTATTCGATCAATTTCTGTTTCAGGCATTATTAGTTTATTTCCCTAAAAATATGGGAATAACATACTATATATTGCTTTAAATGACCAAATAGTTGGGTTATTTGGACAAAAAGACTCTAAAACTCGCGTTACACTAGATCTACAATAGCCACAGAATTTTTGCCATGAAACCGACAACGTCCTCGAGTTTTGATGCCCGTAAATACCGGCCCTTCACGCCGATTTCAAAAGTAGATCGGCGCTGGCCCGATCGGGTGATCGAACGGGCGCCCCAGTGGTGCTCCGTTGACCTGCGGGATGGAAATCAGGCGTTGGTGGAACCTATGAACGCCCAGCAAAAGCTCCGTCTGTGGGAGCAGCTTGTGGACATTGGTTTCAAGACAATTGAGGTGGGATTCCCCTCGGCCTCTAGCCATGACTTTGATTTTTTGCGAAAGCTGATCACTGAGGAGCGCATTCCTGATGATGTGACGGTTCAAGTGTTAGTTCAGGCTCGGGCGGAACTGATTGCCAAAACCTTCGAAGCTTTACGTGGGGTTAAACGTGCTGTTGTGCATTTTTACAACTCGACGTCGACGGTCCAACGCCGAGACGTTTTCAAGCTTGATAGGGCCGGTATTACTGAAATTGCGGTTGAAGGCGCTAAGCTCGTCAAGGCAGAGGCAGACCGCCACCCGGAAACAGAGTGGACCTTTGAGTACAGTCCAGAAAGCTTTACCGGTACGGAACTCGATTTTGCCGTCGAAATTTGTGATGCGGTTAATCAGGTGCTGAGCCCAACACCGGAGCAGCCAGTGATTATTAATTTGCCGGCGACCGTTGAAATGAGCACCCCTAATATTTATGCCGACCAGATAGAATGGTTTTGCGATCACGTGGCCAACCGCGACGCGATACTTATTTCACTTCATACCCATAACGATCGCGGCTGTGCGGTAGCTGCAGGAGAGCTGGGTGTGATGGCAGGGGCCGACCGTGTCGAGGGCACGCTCATGGGTAACGGCGAGCGCACCGGTAATATGGATATCGTCACCATGGCGATGAATTTATACAGCCAAGGTATCGACCCCGAGCTTAAGTTTGACAATATGGACGCTATTATTGCCACCGTTCGGGACTGTACCCAGTTACCGGTTCATCCTCGTCACCCCTACGCGGGGGAGTTGGTGTTCACCGCTTTTTCAGGCAGTCATCAAGATGCGATTAATAAGTGCCTTGCCCTTAGGGGTGACGAAGATGCGTGGGATGTGGCTTATTTGCCCATTGACCCGCACGATATTGGCCGAACCTACCAAGAGGTGATTCGCATCAACAGCCAGTCTGGCAAAGGCGGAGTGGCTTACGTTTTATACCGTGATCATGGGTACGACTTGCCCAGGTGGCTGCAAATTGATTTCAGCAGCGCCGTACAACACCTTGCTGAGCAGAGTGAGGCAGAGGTTGCCTCAGACCAGATCCATCAACTGTTTTGCGACACTTATTTGAACGTTCCCGGTGCCTGGAGTCTAGGTCGGTATGAGGTCACCAAAGACGATACGGAACATCAATTAACGGCTGTGCTGGGCGCCGGTGACTCAGAGATACGAATTCAGGGTCGAGGCACGGGGGTACTAGATGCCTTTATCGACGCGATGGAACAGGTGACAGGTAAAAAGATGGTGCTGGTGGAGTACAGCGAGCACACCCTCGGCCAGAGTTCCGATGCCGAGGCGGTATGCTATGTTCAGCTCAATATCGATGGGGCAAGACCCTGCGGTGTTGGGCGCAGTAACGACATTGTGCAGGCCACCCTAAATGCCATTCTCTCTGCCTTAAAGGGCCACTGTCAGCTGACTGAACAAGTCGCTTAGCTGTTCTCGGCGCCCGATAGCTGTTAAACGTGACTTCGTATGTCACACTGCAGGCAATGAGGTTACGCAACTCAGTGAGTGCGGGTGCATGATCAATCGGGACCAAGAAATTTCGCTTTACGATGCGACGGGCTTTAAGTCATCGGCGCGTTTTTGGCGTGGTTTGCTGAGAACTGATACTGGCGCCTCGCAAAGCTTTGAACCTGAAGATGTGCAACACGAGCGGCGCCTGATTCTGTATCGCCTGTTGCTGCCGGTCATGTTGTGTGCCACGACCATGGTGTTAATTGAGGGCCTTTTAGTTTCGCCCAGTCCCATCATTTTCGATGTCTTTGCAGGGTTGGCGTCGTTGTTACTTGCCGTCACGGCCTACCGCATGTTCCGCCACAATAAAATGGTCATGCCGCCAGTCATGGCCCTGCTTATCACCCTGATCACGGTGGTTTGGTCTGTGAAACTTGGTTCTATTTATCAGGAGCTTTGGATCTTTCTTCTCATGATTGCGCTTACCGCCTTATTGCCACTTGCTGCTGGGCTTGTGGCAGGTGTTTTAACCCTGGTGGCACTGGTTTGGGCACATGGTTGGCAGGGTTTCGGTGGGGGCTTTGCATTGGATGCCGCTATTTTTTCAACATGGCTGTTAAGCCTAGCGATGATGCAGCTCCAGACTCGTCAGACCGATCAGCTAGCAGATCTCGCATTAACTGATCCTTTAACCGGCGCTTATAATCGCCGGTACTTGTTGCCTCAGACTCGACGGCATTTGGCGGACTATCATCGATACGCTCGACTTTCGTCACTGTTATTACTCGACATCGATTACTTCAAGCGCATCAATGATGAAATGGGTCATGTCGAGGGCGATCGCGTACTGAAAGCCCTAGTGACATTAATCGACGGCAGAATTCGCGGCGCCGATATGCTTTTTCGCCTGGGTGGCGAGGAGTTTGTGGTGCTTTTAAGCGAGGTGGGTGCTCAAACTGCACGAAAAATCGCCGATGATTTGCGCAGTAAAATTGCGGCACAGGAAGTCATTCAAGATCGACGCGTTACCGTAAGTATCGGTATCTGCGACGTGACCGCGGTAGATTCTGCTGAGGACTGGCTGCTACGCGTAGACCGCGCCATGTATGAGGCCAAGCGCAAGGGCAGAGACCAAGTTTACATTGAAGAACCTTCACCACGGGATCCCACAAATGTTAAAGGCACGATTCCTATGTGGCGCTAAATGCGTCTTGGTTTTGGTCATGCTTTTGACCCTGACCGCATGCTCGGGTACCCGATTTTTTTACAATAAACTAGACACCCTGATCGATTGGTACGTCGATGACTATGTCACCCTTAGCCGTGAGCAGTCTGCCGACTTTCAAAACCGAGTAGATCAGCTTCTTGAATGGCACCGGCGCGAAGAACTGCCCGCTTACGCCCAACTGCTGACAGATTTTGAGCGCAGCCTTGATCCCAGCTTAAATGAACAGTCAGTTGCCACGTTGTTCGACGAGTTGTCCGTGGCCGCAGATCGTCTTGAGGTTCGTATTCTTGATTTAATGATCGAGTTTGGCGCTACGTTAAGTCTCGCGCAGCGGGAAGAATTTATGTTGGCTTTGGAAGAGGAGCAGGAAGAGCAGCGAGAGAGGCTTCTGTCTCGGTCTGATGAGGCTTACAGAGATAATGTACAGGAACAGTTCACCGATAATCTCAGCAGATTTTTGGGCAGATTGACAGATCAGCAAAAAGAAACGCTTGCGCTGCACACCCGGGATTATCAGCGGTTTGACGATGCGTGGATCGCTGACCGAGCACGCTGGACAAAAGAGCTTGCCGCTGTGATAGCGAGCAATACCACTGATTGGCCTTCTGAGGTTCAGGGCATTCTTGCTGGGCGGGAGGCTGCACGCTCACCGGAGTACGTTGCGGTATATGCGCACAACCGAGCGCTATCTCAAACGGTGTTTACCGAAGTGATTAACCAGCGCACGCCCAAACAGGACCGTCGTTTGCGGCGAAAAATTAATAATTACCGCGACGACTTCATCGCGCTTGCCGCAGAAGCTGAGCCCCTCAGTCCAGCAGCGATAAGTCTCTAACCGCTCCTTTGTCGGCGCTGGTAACCATGCGAGCATAGACTTTCAGCGCAGCACTGACCTTTCTTGGTCGGGACATTTGGGGTTGCCAAGGCTTATCTGCGTTATCCATTTCGCTTCTGCGGTTGCTTAGGCACTCGTCATCGAGCAAGACATCGATGCGTCGATTGGGAATGTCGATTGCAATGGTGTCCCCCGACTGCACTAAGCCAATTGCGCCACCTGCCGCTGCCTCTGGGGATACATGCCCAATGGACAGTCCTGAGGTGCCCCCGGAGAATCGACCGTCGGTAACCAGCGCACAGGCTTTACCTAACCCTTTTGATTTCAGGTAACTGGTGGGATACAACATTTCTTGCATACCCGGACCCCCTCGGGGTCCTTCGTATCGAATAATTACGACGGCACCTGCAGCAACGCGATCTTCGAGAATGTCAGCAACAGCGGCTTCCTGGCTTTCGCAGATATGGGCCGGGCCACTGAAACATAAGACATCATCATCGACCCCTGCGGTCTTAACTACGCAACCGTCTTCGGCGATATTGCCGAACAAAACTGCCAGGCCGCCCTCTTGAGAATAAGCGTGAGCAACATCGCGTACGCAGCCCCCGGCACGATCGAGATCAAGGCTGGGCCAGCGTGTGGCTTGGCTGAAGGCCTGCTGCGTGGGCACCCCAGCGGGGCCCGCTGAAAAGAGTTTGTGAACGTCGGCATCGTTGGTTTGCGCAATATCCCAAGTTGTCAGCGCTTCGCCTAGGGTGTCGGTGTGCACGGTGTGGGTGCTGGTATCGATGAGACCCCCGCGAGCGAGTTCGCCAAGTATTGCCATGACGCCGCCGGCACGGTGGACATCCTCCATGTGGTAAAGCGGTGTACTGGGCGCAACTTTACATAATTGCGGCACGCGCCGGCTTAAAGTATCGATATCCGTCATTGAAAAATCGATGCTTGCCTCTTGGGCCGCGGCCAGTAAATGCAGAATGGTATTGGTGGAGCCCCCCATAGCGATATCCAGACACATCGCGTTTTCAAACGCTTGGCGGTTGGCTATGTTTCTAGGCAGCGCCGAGGAGTCGTCCTGTTCGTACCAGCGCCGTGCAAGCGCAACTGAAACACGCCCTGCGCGCTTAAACAGCGCCTCTCGATCGGCGTGTGTTGCCAGCAGTGAGCCATTACCCGGCAGGCTTAAACCCAGCGCTTCGGTAAGGCAATTCATAGAGTTAGCGGTAAACATACCCGAGCAGGAGCCGCAGGTTGGGCAGGCAGAGCGCTCGTAGGCCTCAACGGTTGCATCGTCTGCAGAGTCATCAGCGGCGATGACCATAGCGTCTACCAGATCGAGCTTGTTTTCAGACAGTTTGGTTTTGCCAGCCTCCATGGGTCCACCGGAAACAAAAACACAGGGTATATTGAGTCGCATAGCAGCGTTGAGCATGCCCGGGGTGATTTTGTCGCAGTTCGAAATGCAGACCATGGCGTCGGCGCAGTGAGCATTGACCATGTATTCGACAGAGTCGGCAATAATATCTCGAGAGGGCAGGCTGTAGAGCATGCCGTCGTGGCCCATAGCGATTCCATCATCGACGGCGATCGTATTGAACTCCTTGGCAACACCGCCCGCGGCTTCGATTTCTCTGGCCACGAGTTGTCCCATGTCTTTGAGGTGCACATGGCCCGGAACAAACTGCGTGAAAGAGTTCACTACGGCAATAATCGGTTTTTCAAAATCGCCGTCGGTCATGCCGGTAGCGCGCCACAGGGCTCTGGCACCGGCCATGTTGCGGCCTGCGGTCGATGTTTTGGATCGGTATTGGGGCATTCTGTCTTCTCCCGTGCTGGGCGGGAATTCTAACAGCTAAGATTGTTCAGTCGAGGTCCTTGATCAGTACTTTGGAGTTTCGCTGCAAGTTATAGAGCGCCTGACGCTCGGAGGGTAGCTGGTCGAGGCTGGCCGGGACGAAGCCTTGCTCAATAAACCAGTGGGTGGTTTGAGTGGTGAGCACAAAGAGTTGGTGGATACCCTGTTCTTGGGCCTGAGTTGTCAGTAGCTCCAGAAGATGCACGCCTCTACCGCCGTTGCGGTAGTCGGGGTGGGTTGCGATGCAGGCAATCTCGGCCATTTCAGTACCTTCAAAAGGATACAAGGCCGCGCAAGCTAACACCCGACCATCGCGCTCAAGGACCGTAAAATTGGTGATTTCCTGTTCAAAACGCTCCCTGGAACGACGCACCAATACACCGGCTTCTTCCAAGGGTCTCACCAGGTCGAGCACACCTGCAATATCGTTGATGCTCGCCCTGCGGTGTTGTTCGAAGACCGTTTCGCTGACTAGAGTGCCGGCACCATCATGGCTAAACAGCTCTTCGATGAGTGCTCCGTTATGAACGTAGCTAAGAAAGTGCGCTCGGCTGACGCCTTGTTCGCAGGCTCGGCAGGCGGCGTCACGCTGGCTGGCTTGTATTGGGTTTTCTATAGGCAGTGCCCGGGCCGCGGCGACGGTGCATTGGCGAACCAAGGTGCCCATGCTGTCCTTCAATCCTTCGGAATCATCCATAAAGATCAGCTTGTCAGCGCCCAGTGCCACTGCCGATGCTGTAGCGACCTCGTCAGCACTCAAATTGAAGACTTCACCTGTGGTGGAAAAACCTAGGGGAGACAGCAGTACAATGGCCTCATTATCAAGGGCGGCGGTTATGCCCACGGCGTCAAGTCGGCGCACAGCGCCGGTAAAAAGAAAATCTACCCCGTCGACGATTCCTACTGGCCTTGCGGTAATGAAGTTGCCGCTGACTACGCGCAACCTAGCGCCATGCATCGGAGAATCTGGCAATCCCTGAGATAACTGGCTTTCCAACTGTAAGCGCTGGGTCGCAGAAACGTCCCGCACCACCCCTAGAACCTCAGCATCCGTAATTCGAATACCTTGGTGGAGCTGACCCGTGATGCCCAGAGCGGTCAGCGCTTGCTCGACTTCGCCGCGAGTGGCATGGACCAGCACCAGCCGAATACCCAGAAGGTGCAGCAGGCAGAGATCATTAATCAGATTATTAAATTGATCACTTTCTAACGCGCCATTGCCCAAATAAATCACAAACGTCCGGCCCCGGTGGGCTCGGATATAAGGGCTGGTGTGTCGAAACCAGTCTATGTGATTGCTGGAGGAAGCCAAGTTCGTCAGTCTCGTGCGCTTTATTGGTTAAAATTCAAAATGCGAGACTACCCGAAAGCCACCTAGAGAATCTTGGGAATTTTTGGCTGGCTTGGCGAAAAAGGGCCGCTGTGGTCGGGGGCTCAATGGCCGCGCCAATGGATTGGGTTGCCGCAATTAAAAAAATGGAGGATTTTTAACGGTCAGGGAGGTCTGAGCCATAACCCCAGTCAATAATAAGAGACTCGTAAGCCCCACAGTCACTTTCCAGGTTGTGCGGAGTAGCCCGCCAAAAAATCCCAATGAGAAGGTGGTTTAACGGTGACAGAGATTTTTCAGCGCGTAAACTGCAGCTATGACTGAGCATATGATGATACCCCCAGAGTCCCGCCTCGATATGATTAGCCTTGCTGAGGGGTTAACTCGAGCGGGGCGGCTATCTGCCAAAGATCTGGTCCGGCTTAAATCTATGCGGCAGATGCGCCTCGCCCCACTGCCTTTCTTAGCCGAGCAAAAGTTACCCGATTTAAGCGCCGCCGGTGAGATTCTGGATATGGCTGCGTTATTGGATTTTCTCTCTCAGGAAACCGAGTTGGGGGTATTCGATATTGATCCCCTTAAAATCGACACGAAAGCCGTAGCAGAAGTTATGTCTGAGGCCTTTGCCGAGCGTCATCAGATTCTTGCGGTTGCTGTCGATGATATGACGGTCACGGTTGCAAGCAGTGAGCCTTGGGTGACCGGTTGGATCCGTGATCTTGAGCATGCCACGCGACGCCCAATACGCCGAGTATTAGCAGACCCTCGCGATATAGCGCGGTACACCAAAGAGTTTTATGTGATGGCTCGTTCGGTTCAGGGCGCTAACACCCTTAATCGTGGCGAAGGCGGCAATCTGGTAAATCTAGAAGCTATGGTGCAGCTCGGCAATAAGTCTGAGCTCGATGCTAACGACCAGCACATCGTGAGCGTGGTCGATTGGCTTTTACAATACGCTTTTGAGCAGCGTGCCAGCGATATTCATATCGAACCCCG
>ERZ1047472.1024-NODE-1024-length-22564-cov-5.559954_pt1 | contig 22564 bp, 21 predicted proteins | sample MGYA00383095_ERZ1047472 | MGnify/ENA primary metagenome ERZ1047472 (study PRJEB29581, sample SAMEA5548365) | metagenome | biome: marine; feature: coastal; material: water | depth 1 m | study: Short-term variability in the microbial, nano- and picoplankton... | reverse complement strand
TTCAGTAGAGGAGTTTAAAATTCAGTTATTAGCTTGGGCACAACAATTTGAAGATATTGTTTGGTTGGATTCTAACCACTACCTACAACCTCATAGTAGCTATGATTCTATCTTAGCAGTCGATGCATTTACAAGCATTCAAACCGATGCAGTCCATGGGTTTTCTAAACTAAAAGAATACCAATCAATTACCAACGATTGGATTTTTGGTTATCTTTCCTATGATTTAAAAAATGATGTGGAACCTTTAAAATCACAAAATTTTGACGGCCTTCAATTTCCCGATCTTTGTTTTTTTCAACCCAAAAAACTATTCCTTTTAAAAGACAATATACTCACCATAAAATATTTAAATTTTGTTTCCGATGAAATTGATACCGATTTAAAGTCAATTCAATCTCTATCTGTAGAAACTGATGATACTCATAATAATTCGATTAAAATTAAATCTCGTATCTCTAAAGAATCTTACTTAGACAAGGTTGGGGCTATATTATCTCACATCCATAGAGGTGATATTTATGAGGCTAATTTTTGTCAAGAATTTTATGCCAATGCCTATGTGGATCCTTTAGAAACCTTTGTTAAGTTAAATACAATTTCACAAACGCCATTTGCAACTTTTTTAAAAAATGGAAATCAATTTTTATTATCGGCATCTCCAGAAAGGTACTTAAAAAAATCAGACTTAAAGATAACCTCTCAACCTATAAAAGGCACGACTAAACGATCTCATCATCCAGAAGAGGATTTGCAGTTAAAAACCAGTTTAGAAAACGATCAGAAAGAGCGTAGTGAAAATATAATGATTGTAGATCTAGTTCGAAACGACCTTTCAAAAATCGCCAAAAAAGGAACTGTGAAAGTGACAGAGTTGTGTCAAACGCATAGTTTTAAACAAGTACATCATATGATTTCTACCGTGCAAGCGGAAGCTCTTCCAACGGTTTCTCCCGTTGATATTATTGCGGCAACCTTTCCAATGGGCAGTATGACAGGCGCCCCAAAAATCTCGGCAATGAACATTATAGAATCGCTTGAAGAAACCAAAAGAGGTCTCTATTCTGGGGCAGTAGGTTACTTTACTCCTGATGCTGATTTTGATTTTAATGTTGTCATTCGTAGTATTTTATACAATGCATCCACTGCATATATTTCATTTTCGGTTGGCAGTGCTATTACTTCAAAAAGTACTCCAGAAAACGAATACGAAGAGTGTCTTGTGAAAGCCAAAGCAATGCGTAGTGTTTTGGAAAATTAATTTGTAATATTGCCTCATGTTCAATGCCTTTAAAAATCTGTTAAATAATCAATTTTCTTTTCTAAAAGAGACTTCTGTGTTAGTTGCAGTTTCTGGTGGGTTGGATAGTATGGTATTGACTCATTTGTGCAAGAACGCTGGATTAAATTTCGCCCTAGCACATTGTAACTTTAAACTCAGGTCAGATGAAAGCGATGGAGATGAAGACTTTATTAAAGTCTACGCAGAAAATCATAACTTAGACGTGTTTACAACGCATTTTGAAACAGATTTAGTTGCACAAACAACCAAAAAATCCATTCAAATGGCAGCGCGTCAATTGCGTTATGAGTGGTTTGAATCGTTGCAAAATCAGCATGGTTTTGAATATGTTTTAACGGCACATCATGCCGATGATAATTTAGAAACTTTTCTAATTAATTTATCAAGGGGGACAGGACTCGATGGACTCACCGGAATCCCTGAGATTAATGGATCTGTAGTACGTCCATTACTAGAATTTTCTCGCGATGAAATTCTCGATTTTGCAACTCATGAACACATAAAATGGCGTGAGGATGGCTCTAATCAAAACACAAAATACCTTCGTAATAAGTTACGACATTCAGTCATTCCACTTTTAAAAGAATTAAACCCATCCTTTATGGATCGTTTTGAATCTACGCAAGCGCATCTAAAGGATACCAAGTCGCTTTTAGAAGATTATATGTTAGAAGTCGAAGATCGAGTAATTGAATCAATTCAAGAAGATCAAATTATATATAATATTGATAAAATTCAATCCTTAAATAATTCAAAAGCATATTTGTTTCAACTATTAAAAACGTATAATTTCACTGATTGGAAAGAAATATCGTCACTTATGAATGCGCAATCGGGAAAGCAAATCGTATCCAGTTCACATCGATTATTAAAAAACAGATCGCAATTGATTCTAAGTAAATTAAATCAAACAGAAACGACCTCTATTTCGATTGATGCATCACAATCCTTAGTTTCAATCCCTAATAAAGCATTTGATTTAAAAATGGAGGTTGTCACATCCATCGGACCTAAAGAACAAGACGTCGTATATTTGGATTTTAAGTCTTTAAAATTTCCTTTAACACTTCGCAACTGGACGCCGGGTGACTATTTTTGTCCGAGCGGCATGCATGGTAAAAAGAAACTGAGCAAGTATTTTAAAGATGAAAAATTTTCACTCATTGAAAAAGAAAACACACTAATTATATACAGTGGAGACGCCGTTGTTTGGGTGATTGGTAGGCGTGCAGACCAACGATTTATAGCCATTGAAACGAGTCCTAAAATTTTAAAAATCTCTATTCTACAAAATGCCAATAGTTAAAAGCTCTTTTAAAGCACTTCCAATATTTAGAAGTGGATTTATATCAACCGTGTATTCTGGTCTTTTACGCCGTTTAAAAATTAAACAGATTAGAGAACGCATCACCCTGAGAGATAATGATTTTATTGATCTGGATTGGAGCTATAGTCCCACGCCATCAAAGTCTGTAATTATATTGTTTCATGGATTGGAAGGTCATGGTCAACGCCCCTATATCACGGGAGCTGCGTTGCACTTTAATAAAAATAATAGTGATGCTATTTGTGTGAATTTCCGATGTTGTAGTGGTGAGTTAAATCGATTTTACTCTTCCTATCACTCTGGGAAAACAGACGATTTAGAGGATATCATTAAACATGTCGTTTCACTTAATAAATACGACTCAATTTTTCTTAAAGGCATTAGTCTCGGAGGAAATATTGTTTTAAAATATTTGGGAGATGGATCAATTGTTCCCCAACAAGTGAAGGCCGCCATGGCGGTGTCTGTACCTTGTGATTTATCCGGATCGGCAAAAAAATTACACAAATTTAAAAATCTCCCTTACCATATCAATTTCAAATGGGGCTTGGTCCAACGATTAAAATTAAAGCAAAAAAAATTCCCTCAATCAATTTCTAAATCTCAAATTCGAGCGATTCGGACTCTTAATGATTTTGATGAAGTGTACACCTCTAGAGCACACGGCTTTGAAAATGCTCAGGATTATTATAAAAAATGCAGCAGTCTTCAGTTTTTAAAAACGATTCAAACGCCAGTATTAATTCTAAATGCTTTAAATGATTCCTTTTTATCCGAAGCGTGTTACCCATATAAAGATGTTGATGCAAATCCGATGCTACATTTAGAAACACCCGATCGCGGTGGTCATGTTGGGTTTATCACTCGAAAAGGCTATTATTACAATGAAACTCGCGCGCTTGAGTTTTTCTTAGAATGTAAGTAAGGTGTTGTATATTTTATCCATAGGAAAGCCCATCACATTAAAGTAAGAACCTTCAATTTTAGTGACTCCAACTTGTCCAATCCAATCTTGAATCCCATATGCACCGGCTTTATCCAAAACCGTATAATTGTTTATATAATACCATAGTTCCGCATCTGTGAGCGATTTGAACGTCACTTTGGTAATGGAATTTATTGTTTTTTGACTGTCAACCGATTTAAAACACACCGATGTAATTACTTCATGTGTATGTCCACTCAAGCTTTTTAGCATTTGAAAGGCCTCATTTGTATCGATTGGTTTTCCGAGTGCTTTGTTGTCAAGCCAAACAATGGTATCGCTCGTAATGAGGATGTCATTTGGTTTTAATTCTTCTACAAAAGGCATGGATTTGAGTTGCGCCAAATAATCTGAAATTTCAAAATGCCGAAGTCTATCAGGGTATTCTTCTTTTACAGGCTTGATTCGGATCTCAAACTCCAGTCCAAGCCCTTTAATTAGCTCCTGTCGCCGTGGAGAAGAAGAGGCTAAAATGATGTGTTTTGATTTGAGACGTTCAGTGAGCATAAATTCTATATTAATCATATTGCGCATCGAATGCTTTCATCCAATGGCCTTGTACTTTTAAAACTTGTTCTAAAATATCACGCACGGCTCCTTGCCCTCCTTTTTTGTGCGAGACGTATTTTGAGACTGCTTTAACTTCTGGGACAGCGTCTAATGGGCAAGTAGGAAGTCCAACCAATTTCATAGGCGGAATGTCCGGAATATCGTCCCCCATATAAATCACATTTTCTGAGTTCAATTGGTGTGTTTCAAATAGGTTATTGAGTAGTACAACTTTATCATGTGCGCCCAAATAAATTTCTTTAACGCCCAAACCTTCAAGTCGCTTTCGAACGCCTTCATTTTTTCCACCAGATATAATACAAATTAACAAACCGGCATCTACCGCTGTTTTTAGAGCATAGCCGTCTCTTGTACTCATCTTACGAAGCATTTCTCCATCACTGGTCACTAAGACAGAACTATCGGTTAGGACCCCATCGACATCAAAAATTAATGTCGTCACGTCCTTAAGGTATTCTTTATAATTTTTTGTATCCATGGGTGTTTTTTATTGAATTTGTAAGTTGATCATACAGCGATTGGTAATCTGGATGACTTTCTAAGGTTCTTAGATGGTGATTGATCGTTACTTGGTCATTGCGTTTTGCAGGGCCCGTTTGCGCATTGTAAGGCGATGTATGTTGAATTTTTTTTGCAGTTTCTAATATCAGAGGTTTTAAAACATCAAAACTAATCGCTTTAAAATCGGTTAACTCATGGGCGATGCGATACAACTGATTGGTAAAATTATTGACAAATACAGCCGATAAATGCAGCGCTTGCCGTTGTTCGGTATTGATCATGTAAAACGGACTTCCCATTGAAGTTGCCAAGGTTTTAAGAAGTTTTGTATCTTCTTTTTCCATCGTTTCTATGCAAAATGGGACTTCTGAAAAATCCAATTCTGAGTTCGCCGAAAATGTTTGAAGTGGATAAAAGACTCCTCGGCGGTGTTTCATATCCAAAAGTTTTAGAGCCACACTTCCCGAGGTATGCACCACCAAACGATTTTCAAAAGGAAGTTGTTTTGACAGCTCTGAAACAGCTTTGTCACTGACGGCGATCATATACACATCCGCCATTTTCAAATCCTTTACATCATGGCATAACTCTATGGATTTCACGGGCCATTGGATCGCTTTAGGATCGCGACAATACCATTGAACCAAGTTTAAGTTTTTGGCAGATTGAACCGCCTTCACTAAATGAGTTCCTACATTTCCAGCTCCTAAAATTACCACTGATATCATTCAGCTAAAATAAACAAGTAATCGGTCATTTGAAAGTTTAAAGAAACCAATACATTTAATTTGTTTAAATTACTGTTAAAACCGATTCACATAAATGACTTTTTCTATTAAAATAGGTACATTTGCAGTTCAATAAAATGTGTGTATTTTAAGATGATCAAAAAACTATCTAACCTTCTTTTTTCTACCCGTTTAACAGGGATGCTTTTCATCCTATTTGCCATTGCTATGGCGGTTGGAACATTTATGGATCAGGGACAAAGTACCTCACCAACGCCTTATTCCCGAACACTTATTTATAATGCATGGTGGTTTGAAGCCATTATGTGTGTGTTTATTGTCAATTTTGCGGGAAATATTTTTAAATATCGATTATTGAGAAAAGAAAAATGGGCTACTTTAACCCTCCACTTATCATTTATTTTCATTCTCTTAGGCGCTTTTATTACACGGTATCACGGATTTGAAGGTATGATGTCCATACGAGAAGGTGCGACCGAAAACACATTTTTATCTCAAAAAACATATTTAACCACTTATATTGATGGTGATTTTGAAATTAATGGTCAATTACAACGGCGTGTTCACGAAGATGAAGTCGATTTTTCGCCCCGACTATTAAATACTTATGAACTAAAAACGGCTTACAACACCACGCCAATTTTAATTGAATTGGTTAATTTTATTGCTGGTGCTGAGGAAGATATCATTCCAACTGACGACGGCGACTACTATTTAAAAATTGTGGAAGCTGGTGATGGCGCACCGCACAACCATTTCCTAAAATTAGGACAAGTGAGTAGTATACATAATGTGTTGTATGCACTCAACAAACCAACAGATGGTGCCATTAATATTACATATTCAGAAGACAACTTAACAATTCAGTCGCCTTATCAAGGCGAATATATGACCATGGCCACTGGGTTTCAAGGTCAATTGGTCAAAGATAGCATTCAACCTTTAGCGCTTCGATCGCGGTATATCATCGGAAACCAAGCGATTGTATTTCCAAAACCGGTGGTTAAAGGGGCTTTTGATATCGTCAAAAAATCGACGCTTCTTAAAGGAGATGAAGATGGGATTGCGTTAAAAATTACAGCGAATGGTTCTACTAAAACTATTAAGTTGCTAGGAGGGAAGGGCTCAAATAATCCATTTAAAGATATTGAAGTCGGAGGATTAGAGTTTAATTTTAAATACGGTTCTAAACTCTTGGAACTTCCTTTTGACATTAAATTAAACGATTTTATTGCGGAACGCTTTCCTGGCACCGAAAAAAGCTATGCATCTTTTGAAAGTAAAGTGACTGTTGTGGACCCTTTAGAAGAAGATTTTGATTTCCATATTTATATGAATAATATTCTCAATCATCAAGGTTATAAGTTTTTCCAGTCGTCATTTGATCCCGATGAAAAAGGGACTGTTTTATCTGTTAACCATGATTACTGGGGCACCTGGTTTACTTACTTAGGGTACTATTTATTATATTTTGGTTTGATGGCAATCTTATTATCCAAACATGCACGCATGGAATCCTTACGTCGTCAGCTTGATAAAATCAAGAAAAAGAAATCACAATTAGCGATGATCGTTTTGTTTCTCGTCTCTATGAGTGGGTTTGCTCAAACATCACATGGGTCGGATCATGTTAATTTACGACCCACACAAACGCAGTTAGATTCTATTTTAAAACTAAATATCACGCCCGTTAGTGAGGCCGACCGATTTGGGCATTTGGTCATTCAGGATACAGATGGACGGATGAAACCCATAAATACCTATGCGTCTGAACTCCTTCGAAAACTGAGCAAAAAAGACGTGTATCAAACCTTTGATGCCAATCAAGTGTTCTTATCCATGCAAGAAAGCCCACAACTTTGGTACAACGTCCCAATTATCTACTTGAAGGCTAAAAAAGCAGATACGATTCGGACGATTCTAGGTTTAGAAAAATCGGCAAAATATGCAGCCTTAGTCGATTTTTTAGATCCCAACTTGGATTATAAATTAGGACCTTACTTGACAGATGCTTACAGTGCGTCAGTGCCCACAGCCATTCAAAATATATTTAAGGAAACAGACCAACGCGTTAGTTTGCTATTCAATACTTTGGAAGGAAGTGCGTTGCGCTTATTCCCAATTCCAGAGGATGAAAATAATACATGGGTCTCTTCCAAAGATTATAGAGAAGGGGCGTATCAATTACAAGACTCCCTCTATGGAAACTTTATCAACACGGGGTTTATAGCCTATATGGCAACCTTGCAAAATGACAAAGTTTTAAATACAGATTTTTCAAAAAGTCATCAATTATTAGACGCCATCAAATCGACACAGATTAAATATGGTGGCGCTACGATGCTTAGTGAGGATAAAATTGCCACCGAAATCATCTATAACCGTTATGATATTTTCAAAAAACTATTTGAATATTATATGTACGCAAGTAGTTTGATGTTCCTGTTATTGATTGTTCAGATTTTTAAAGACCGCAGTAAAATCCTCCACTATTCGGTTCAAACTTTTAAATATTTAATTTGGATTTGTTTCGGATTACATACTGCAGGTTTGATTGCACGGTGGTATATTTCGGGCCATGCCCCTTGGAGTGATGCCTATGAATCTATGATTTATGTAGCTTGGGCCACCATGTCTTTTGGAGTCATGTTAGGAAAGAAAAGCGATTTAACTTTTGCTTCTACAGCCTTTGTTACTGCTATGATACTAATGATCGCTCATTGGAATTGGATGGACCCTTCGATCGGAAACCTTCAGCCCGTTTTAAATAGTTATTGGTTAATGATTCACGTCGCTATTATAGTGGGAAGTTACGGACCGTTAACTCTAGGAATGATTTTAGGACTTATTACATTGTTGTTGATGATATTAACCAATGCCAAGAATAAGGAAAAGATGGCTCTAAATATTAAAGAGCTTACAATTATTAACGAAATGGCGTTGACCGTTGGTTTGGTCATGTTAACGATCGGGAATTTCTTAGGCGGTATGTGGGCCAATGAAAGTTGGGGACGCTATTGGGGTTGGGATCCTAAAGAAACATGGGCTTTAATCAGTATTATGATATATGCCTTTGTGATTCACATGCGTTTGATTCCTGGCTTGCGAAGTCGATTTGGATTTAGTGTGGCTTCTGTGCTCGCCTATGGAAGCATTATGATGACCTATTTTGGGGTGAATTTTTATCTTGCTGGATTACATTCATATGCCAAAGACGATCAAGAAATAAGCATTACTTACATTGTTGGTTCGTTACTAGTCATCACAATTCTTGCCGTGTTTGCGTATCGAAAACACTTAAAATATTTCAAGAAATAAATCTAGTAAAAAATAGATTTAACTTTATCGAATCTAATGTCGGTATAGTCAGAAACTAACATATCTGCTCTTGAGTAATCTTGGTCTTTTGAGTGTTCACTCTTATAAGCAACACAAAAGATACCCGCCTCTTTTGCAGCAATTATTCCATTGGTAGAATCTTCAATGACAAAACATTCAGAAGGGGAGACCCCAGCAGCTTTGGCAGCATTGATGAATATTTCAGGATGTGGTTTGGAAGCCTTTAAATCGGCACCACTCAATTTGTCTTTAAAGTAAGTATCAAGATTAAAGCGTTTCATTACATTATTAATCGTAAACATAGAAGCTGAAGAAGCCACTACTAAAGACAACCCATTGGCATGATAATCTTTAATAAGTGCTTCGACACCTTCAAGGAGTTGAAGGTCTGGATCTTCAAAAAACAACTTGGTAAAATGAGCACGTTTGCCCTGTTCTAGAACAATCGGTTTATGAACTAAATTAAAGTGTTTACAAAGAAACTCACAAATCCCACGCGTAGACTGTCCCGTGAAACTTCGATACAGCGGTTCAGAAACATTGATTCCAACATCCTCAAACATCATTTGGTAGGCTTTATGGTGAAGCGGTTCGGTATCCACGATCACCCCATCCATATCAAAAAGTACTGCTTTTAACATCGCTATTTTTTTTTACGAAGATAATACATAGAATGGATTTTATTTCAGCATTAAACTGAGAATAAATAACAAATTTTTTATACATTCGAATTAAATAAAAACCAATAATGAAATTTGTCAAAAAACTAGGAGTAACCAACATTTTACTGCTTGGGTTATGTGCCATCATAATTTGTGTGTCCGAATATTTGTTTATGTCCGGTGACGAGTTACATGGTATTTTTGTAGGGATCTGGGCACCAATGCTTTTAGGTCTAATGATATTCTTTAAACTGTTCCGCCTTGACCGCTAATTCGATTGTAATATATTTTTCTGTTTTTGTATCGTTATGTGTAATCATTTGGGCGATTGTTTTAATAAGACAATTTAACAATATCGGTAAGAATTAGAGTGATCTTATAAACCAAAACTATGAGTCCTAAAAAACAAGGTTTAAACACCATCTGTACCCATTCAGGGTCTTTAGAAGACAGTGTTTTTAAAGGGGGGGTATCCCCACTTTACATGTCTACTTCCTATAATTTTATGGAGGTTGATACCAAACGGTATCCACGCTATTTTAACACGCCAAACCAAGAGTTTTTATCCAAAAAAATTGCAGCTTTAGAACATGCGGAAGCAGCTTTAATTTTTGGATCTGGAATGGCTGCGATTTCTGCGACGCTTTTAACTTTTTTAAAATCGGGCGATCACGCGGTCATACAAAATGATATTTATGGAGGGACTCGAAATTTTATTGTATCACATTTTAAAAATTATGGGATTCAATATAGTTTTACACGCGATTTATCGGCTGAAGCTTTTGAAGAATGTATTCAAGAAAACACCACATTAATTTATATAGAAACACCTTCCAATCCCTTATTAAAATTAGTGGATATATTTGCGATTGCAAAACTCGCTAAAAGCCGCCAGATTATTACTGCTGCCGACAATACGTTTGCAACTCCCATCGTTCAAAATCCGATTGATTTAGGAATTGACATCGTTATTCACAGTGCAACCAAATATTTTGGAGGCCATAGTGATATTAGCGCTGGAGCCATTGCGTCTTCACAAGAAGTGATGGATAAAATTTGGGATTTAGCCAAAGATTTTGGAGGTAATTTAAGTGATTACACCGTCTGGTTGCTCGAAAGAAGCATGAAGACTTTAGGGATTCGCGTGAAAGCACAACAACGGAATGCAAAACGTTTGGCAAAATTTTTAGAAAAAAATAAAGCTGTTAAAGCAGTCCATTACCCCGGACTAAAATCGAGTGAATACCACAGTTTAGCTAAAATACAGATGAAAGGCTATGGGGCTATGCTATCGTTTGAACTAAAAGATCCTTGGAAATCCGAAGTATTTTTAAAAGCGCTCAAACTTATCAAACCCTCAATGAGCTTGGCAGGGGTTGAAAGTACGATGTTATTACCTTCTAAAACTTCTCACGCATTGCTTACAGATTCAGAGCGAATGGAACAAGGGATCTCAGATCAATTAATTCGTTTTTCTGTCGGCATCGAAACTAAATCAGATTTAATTGAAGATATTCAACAAGCATTAACCGCTTGTCTCATTAAAAAATAAACCCATGAAAATTGATATCCTTGCTTTTGGTGCGCACCCCGATGATGTAGAATTGAGCTGTGGCGGTACCATTTTTAAAGAAATACAAAACGGAAAAACAGTTGGGATTATAGATCTTACAAAAGGGGAATTAGGAACTCGTGGTACTCCTGAAACTCGAAAAACAGAGGCTCAAAATGCGGCTAAAATACTTGGCGTTTCATTTCGTGAAAACATGAATTTTTCGGATGGTTTTATTGTCAACGATAAAGCACATCAATTAGAAATCATAAAAATAATTAGACAGTATCAACCAGAAATAGTGTTATGTAATGCTGTTGATGATCGGCATACCGACCACGGAAAGGCGAGTCAGCTTGTTAGTGATGCCTGTTTTTTGAGTGGATTGGTTAAAATTGAAACTAATTCCGACCTTTCAAACATTTCTCAAGCGCCTTGGCGTCCAAAATCCATCTATCATTACATTCAATGGAAAACTCTCGATCCGGATTTTGTCGTTGATATAAGTTTACAAATTGACCAGAAAATGGCCGCGGTTTTAGCCTATGCCACTCAATTCTATAATCCTAACAGTCAGGATCCTGAAACTCCGATATCTTCAAAAAACTTTGTCGATAGTATTCGGTATAGAGCAGCAGATTTAGGACGCTTAACAGGTGTTTCTTATGCTGAAGGTTTTAATGTAGAACGCCTTCCTGCAATTGATTCGTTATTTGACCTAAAATAATATAAAAAAGTGTTTGTATAAAACACGAAATACTATACATTTGCAACGCATTATTTAAATGCCAAACGGTGGTTGTAGCTCAGCTGGTTAGAGCACTGGTTTGTGGTACCAGGGGTCGCCGGTTCGAACCCGGTCTTCCACCCAAAAGCAAAAGCTTCTCTATTACAGAGAAGCTTTTTTTGTATGTTTAATTTAGGAGTAAGTTACTTAATTGCTTTATCCACACGGACGGCTTCGTCTCTGTTTGCTAATTCCCAAGCGGTATGAAATACCAAACGCGTTCTATTTTCTAATAAATCGTATTGAATTTTATCAGGCGTATCGGAAGCTTGGTGATAATCGTCATGGGTTCCATTAAAATAAAAGATCACTGGAATGTTGTTTTTAGCAAAATTATAATGGTCAGAACGGTAGTAAAATTGATTTGGATCGTTGTCGTCATTATAGGTGTAGTCTAATTCTATGTTGGTGTACTTCGTATTGACGTTTTCGGATAAGTTATGTAAATCCGTACTAAGTTTATCACTCCCAATAAGGTAGATGTAATTTCGTTTGCCTTCAATTCTTTTAGGATCAGTTCTACCAATCATATCGATATTTAAATTAGCAACCGTTTGAGCCAAAGGAACTATAGGGTCATAATCGGTGTAATATTGAGATCCAAGCAATCCTTTTTCTTCCCCAGTGACATGTAAGAAAATAATGGAGCGCTTTGGGCCTTGTCCATTTTTAACCGCTGTTTTGAATGCTTCTGCAATTTCTAAAATAGCAACGGTTCCAGAACCATCATCATCAGCTCCATTAAAAACTTCGCCGTCATGAACACCAATATGATCTAAATGCGCAGAGAGTATAATGTATTCGTCTGGTTTTTCTGAGCCTTTAATCATCGCTGCAACGTTGTCTGAGGAGATGGGTTCACTTTTTTGTTCGAAGTCGATACTAAGTTCATTTGCTTTCAATAAAGCATCTCCCATGGATTGACTCACTAAAAATGCATACATCGATTCGTCGTTGACATCGAGCGATAAAATACTTTCACCCCCACGCTCATCAAGTGCTTTATAATAAGAGGAATACCGCTTAAAGAGTGATTCATCAATTAAAAAAAATGCTTTTGCACCGGAGGCTCTTGCAGCACGACTTTTTGCTCTCAGTTCTTGACGTCCGTTGGACCATTTTGAACTCCCGTCATTACCACTTATAATAAAATTTCCATTTTCGTCTTTTGGTTCTCCACCAATCGCAACGATTATTTTACCCTCAACGTCAAGACCTTCATAGTCATTGTATTTTTCGTCTTCAATGCCATAGCCGACAAGTACAATGTCTTTAGAATTAATGCGACCTGATTGAGCATCTACGATGCTTATAAAATCATCATAATAACGAAACGATTCTTTTTCTACATTTATTGATACTTCTGGGGTATTTACAATGGTTAGGGGGACTTTTTGGAAATAATCGCCATTTGATTTTGCGGATCCTACTTCTAGATTTGTATAATGCTTTCTCAAGTAGTCTATAGCAATCTCTAATCCTTTAGTTCCTGTTTCTCTACCTTCAAATTCATCAGAGGCATAAGTGTATAGTTTTTCTTTTAATTCGTCTGCTGTGATACTGTTTGCATAAGACTCTTGATTTTTAGATTGCCCATAACCATGGTAAGCAACCAAAACAAGTATTAAAAGTGAAATTTTATGTTTCATAACAATATTATTTTAGAATTTATATGCAACGATATTACAAAAAGATTGACATAATACGGTTGGTATTTTTAAAATTTTATGAGTTTTGATAGGATTTATTTTTTATTTGAAGTCCATTAAATGATTTGGTATTTATATTTTTCATAATTAAGAGCTATTTTGAAGCTTTCCACATGATTTATTTTAAAAATATCTGTACTTATTATTGTTTAATATATATAATTTTAAACATCAGCAGTTAATGGTTTAATAGTAGTCTTAAATTAAAAAATTATTTTTTTTAAGGTTAAAAAGGTGAGTTTTTTAAAACATGAATTTTTACATATAAAATTATTTTGTTTAAAAAAATAACACATTAATCAAACAATAGTAAATAAGGTTTGCTAATAGAGGTTTAGATAAGTTTTTTCACTCCAATTTTTTATAATATATTTAAGAAGTTAATTATTTTAAAACCCCAATTTTATGATAAAAAAAATAGCCTTATCTGCCATTACGTTAATTACCTTATGTACTATGAATGCTCAAGACGTAGCTTTTGGTATAAAAGGGGGGGGAATATAGCAAATACCTGTAGCCCAAATACAGATCCAAGAATCTCATTTCATTTTGGAGCGGTTGTTGAACTTCCATTATCTTATGTGTTTTCAATTCAACCAGATCTGACCTATTCTGCTCAAGGTGCAAGAAATTCTGATATCTCAATAAATACAAATTTTATAAACGTTCCTATTATGGCTAAATATTATGTTATTGAATATTTAAGTCTCGAATTAGGTCCTCAAATAGGATTTTTAATTAAGTCAGAAGCTAAAAATCAAAACAATACGGTCATTAGAAATTCTAAAGATCGTTTTAAACCAATTGAGTATGGAGTTAATCTAGGTTTAGGATATAAGTTAGAAGAAGGTTTTAATTTTGCAATGCGTTTCAATTTTGGATTATCAAACATTTATGATCTGGAAAACTCAGATGCTGAATGGAAAAACAGAGTGTTTCAATTTTCGTTTGGGTATACTTTTTAAATATAGAGACTTACAACTTTTAAAACTGCTAGCGAATCACAGAAAAGAGCCCCGTTTTGGCACTAATTTATGAGCTTAAAAATATTTTTTAAAAATATTTTTTTTTGTTTAACACTTAGTTAATCAATGAAACTTAGTTTAGAAGTATTAAAACCCGAATTCCTCCATTTCCAAAGCTAAAAACACTAAAACTTAATTCTAGTTTTAAATGTTATAAGTCACATACTTCTCCTTTAGAATTTGTTTTCCAAAGATATCAATATTTGAATTTTGACTTTAACCCTAATTATGAAAGAATAGAGTTAATAAATTATTGTTTATCTAATTTATTGAAATATAAAACAGTATTTTTAAAACTCAAGCATGACCATTTTGTGATATTTTTTTTAACTCAGTTTTTATTCTACATTTGCAAATTATTAATTAAAAAAACCCATTCTATTATGAAAAAATTATTTTTAACAGCTGCGGCTGTATTCGCTTTAACTGCCGTTAATGCACAGGACATTACATTTGGAGCCAAAGTTGGTGTTAACCTTGCTAACGCTGATGCAGGCGACTTTGACACAGATGCGGTCACTTCTTTTCACATCGGAGTCACTGCTGAATTACCTATTTCTGACAAATTTTCAGTTCAACCAGAATTGTTATATTCTATTCAAGGGGCCAGTCTAACTGAAACGATAACAGAAGATAAATATGAATACTTGTACAAATTGAATTTCATAAACCTTCCTATTATGGCTAAATATTATGTTACTCAAGGATTAAGTTTAGAAGCAGGACCTCAAATAGGCTTTTTAGTTAAGGCAGAAGTTGAAACTGATTTTACGGACTCTGATGACTCTTCTAACAATGTTTCTATTACTACAGATTCAAAAGATTATTATAAATCTATAGATTTTGGATTTAATATTGGTGCAGGATATAAACTTGAAAGTGGTTTAAATTTTACATTGCGTTATAACTTAGGATTGTCTAACCTTAGTGATACTGATCATGAAGATGTTTCTGATGATTCTGAATGGAAAAACAGAGTTCTCCAATTATCTGTAGGGTACACTTTTTAAATTTAAATATTTATAATTTTAAAAGAGGAAGCGTCGCTTCCTCTTTTTTTGTACCATAACATTTGTATGTCTTATATGAAAACAAACGTATTTTGTAGTGGTCAATGTTTGAATTGATAAGAAACCATTGATTAAATATGCTTATTCAAACACGAATACTATGTTTAAAAATATAATGATTCAAATAAACTTATAAATATTTCGAAAGTATTGATGACCAATAATCTCAATACGATGCTATAATTTATATTTTTTATGAATTAGAAATTACGGGTTTTTTGCTTAGTAAATTACTTATCTTAATTATATGTTGATTTTTTTAAGTGACACTATTGTTTTTCACTCTGTTAAATGCTGTTATTTACCGATAAGAGTATATTTTTGTTAAATAATTTTTAATATATTATAATTTTTTGTTTAATTTTATATTATTAATAATAAACAAACTAAAATATTATGAAAAAATTATTTACAATTATTGCTTTAGCATCCATTAGTTACGCCAGTGCTCAAATTACAACAAATGCTGGTACATTCAACAAACCAACTGCTGGCGATACTGCTTTCGAAATGAAATTTATGCCAAACTTGGATGGGACTGCAATGTTTGCAGAGTCGACTTCTGGAACTCTTATGATGCGTTCATTTAAATCAGAGACTCAAGCCACCCGTTTATCAGTTAATTTAGAAATTGTTGATACAGGTGTAGATGGTATGGATACTGCCTTTGCTGTTGGTCTTGGGTACGGAATTGAAAACCATTTTTCTGGTGCCGAACGTCTTTCTACGTATTGGGGATACCAGGGGAGTATTGGATTTGCTGACGACGGTACTGACGATGCGTTTACCGTTGGTGCAGGCGTTTTTTTGGGAGCAGATTATTACATTATTCCTAAAGTATATATTGGAACTGAGATTGGATATGGTTTAGGAATTATTTCTGCTGATGATACTGCTTTTGCTTTAGATGGTTCTGTTACTGGAATGTTAAGATTAGGGTTTAGACTATAATTTATCACTAATTTATTTAAAAAAGGAGCTTAGTGGCTCCTTTTTTTTGTACCATAACATTTGTATGTCTTTTATGAAAACAAACGTATTTTATGGTGGTCAATGTTTGAATTGATAAGAAACCATTGATTAAATATTTTTATTCAAACACGAATACTATGTCTAGTAATATAATAATTCAAATACACATATAATTATTTCGAAAGTATTGATGACCAATAATCTCAATACGATGCTAGAATTATGTTTTATATCAATGAGAAACTACTATTTTTTCCTAATAAATTTACTTTACTAAATAATATATTGATTGTTTTTTAAGTGACATTATTGTTTTTCACTCTATTAAAGGCTATATTTTACCGATAAACGTACATTTTTATTAAATTACATGTAATTTATTATAATTTTTTGTTTAAGTTTGATTTATTAACTATAAACTAAAATTCAAATTATGAAAAAATTATTACTTACTGTAGCTCTTGCTTTGTTTTTAACAAACACGTCAACTGCACAAGATTTTAAAAAATACATCGGTGTTTCAATTGGTGCTGCAATTCCACAAGGGGATTTAGCTGACGCAGCTAAATCAGGATTAGATTTAGGTCTCATCAATGCAGGTTACCGTTTCAATGAAACATGGGGTGCAACAGTGAACTGGGGCGCTACTAGTCATGCTTCAAAAGAAGGAGATGTTACTATTGGAGTTGGATATTTTGCTGTTGGTCCAATGATCTCTTTCGGAGATTTTGATTTCAAACCTCAATATGCCTTTTCTTCTGTATCTATGAAATCAGGTGGCATGGAACTTGACGAAGATGTTGAAAGTGCTTGGATCATTGGAGCAACTTACAATTACTCACTAGGAGGTAACTGGGGTTTAGCAGCTAACCTAGATTACTTTACTTTCACAATAGAAGATGCTGAAGACTCTGATTCTATCATGAAGTTTTCTGTTGGCGTTCAGTACAAGTTTTAAGATAAATATCTTAACTATTTTAAATTTAAGAGGAAGCGACACTTCCTCTTTTTTTTTACTATAACTTTTGTATTTTTGTCACATGAATCTTACATACTGAGATTATTATCAACTTTCTGAATGATGTGTAGCAAGCAGTGTGAGACTTTCAAAATAATAGATATAAACACATGAAAAAAATCATCATCATTAATGGACCTAATTTAAATTTATTGGGCAAGCGTGAACCCGGTATTTATGGCGCACAAACGTTTGAAGACTTTTTTACAGAGTTAAAAAGGAAATACACAGGCTTTGAGTTATCCTATTTTCAATCCAATATAGAAGGGGAGTTGATTGATAAAATTCAAGAGGTTGGTTTTTCTTATGATGGGATTATCTTAAATGCCGCCGCATATACCCACACTTCTGTTGGAATTGGTGATGCGATCAAAGCCATTGAAACGCCTGTTATCGAAGTACATATATCCAATACCTTCGCTCGTGAAGAGTTTAGGCATCAATCCTATATATCACCAAATGCAAAGGGCGTGATCCTAGGATTTGGGTTACAAAGTTACGAACTCGCTTTACAAAGTTTTTAGTAACAAAAAAGACAGCCTTTTCAGACTGTCTTTTTTTATAAATCGTTTATTGTTTAAATATGGATCACTTCGCCATAAGCATCGGCAACAGCTTCCATCACGGCCTCACTCATTGTTGGGTGGGGGTGAATTGTCTTTAATACCTCATGCCCCGTTGTTTCAAGCTTTCGTCCTAAGACGGCTTCTGCAATCATATCTGTAACACCAGTTCCAATCATATGACAGCCTAACCATTCGCCATATTTGGCATCAAAAATCACTTTGACAAAACCTTCTTTATGGCCGCCAGCACTCGCTTTTCCTGAGGCTGAAAATGGAAATTTACCAACTTTAATGTCAAGACCTTTATCTTTTGCTTGCGCTTCTGTTAGTCCAACACTTGCAATTTCCGGTGTACAATACGTACAGCCAGGAATATTTCCATAATCGATAGCTTCTACGAGTTGACCCGCAATTTTTTCAACACATAAAATGCCTTCTGCTGACGCAACATGGGCGAGGGCAGGACCAGGAGTCACATCGCCAATGGCATAATATCCAGGGATGTTTGTTTGATAAAAATCATTCACTAAAATTTTATCGCGATCGGTTACAATTCCAACATCTTCTAAACCGATATTCTCAATATTTGTTTTGATTCCAACCGCAGATAATACCATGTCGGCTTCCAAAATTTCTTCTCCTTTTTTAGTTTTGATAGTTGCTTTAACACCCTCACCTGAAGTATCAACCGACGTCACTTCTGTAGATGTTAAAATTTTAATCCCACTTTTCTTAAAAGAACGCTCTAATTGTTTAGAAACGTCTTCGTCTTCCACGGGAACAATTCGAGGTAAATATTCTACAACAGTCACATCTGTGCCCATTGAGTTGTAGAAATAGGCAAACTCGACGCCAATAGCACCAGAACCTACAATTATTAATTTTTTTGGTTGTTTTTCTAAAGTCATTGCTTTTCGATAGCCAATTACTTTTTCACCGTCTTGTGGTAAGTTAGGCAATTCGCGAGAACGTGCTCCCGTTGCAATAATAATATGGTCGGCACTGTGTTCGGTCCCATCAACATCGACTTTTTTTCCAGGTTTTAGTGTTCCATAACCAGAAATAACATCAATTTTATTTTTTTTCATCAAAAACTGAACGCCTTTACTCATTCCATCGGCCACATTACGACTTCGATTGACAACGGCATCAAAATCTTTATCAAATTCTTTAACCGTTAAGCCATATTCATCAGCATGCTTTAAATATTCAAATACTTGTGCAGATTTTAAGAGTGCCTTGGTAGGAATACATCCCCAATTTAGACAAACGCCTCCTAAACTTTCTTTTTCAATCACGGCAGTTTTAAGGCCTAATTGTGAAGCTCTAATAGCTGTAACGTAACCTCCTGGGCCACTTCCTAAAACGATAACATCGTATTTGCTCATATAATCGGTATTTTGAATTGGTTTTAAAGTGCAAATTTACAAAACCTATATTTAAAAATTTCAATTTTAATTATGATTTTTCAAACTTCAAACTAACTGAATTTACGCAGTAACGTGTGCCTGTTTTGGTAGGGCCATCATTAAAGACATGGCCAAGATGTCCGCCGCAAGAATTGCAAACAATTTCTGTTCGGATCATTCCTAAGGTTTTATCAGAAATGTAATCGACTTTACCTTTAATAGAGGCATCAAAACTGGGCCAGCCACAGTGTGCATCAAACTTTTTGTCGCTTTCAAAGAGGGGCTCATTGCAGCCTGCACAACAATAGGTACCGTTTTCAAAATGTAAATTATAAGTGCCTGAATGCGGCATTTCTGTGCCTTTTTTTCGAAGAATTCGGTATTGTTCGTCGGATAATTCCTCTTTCCAATTAGCTTCTGATTTATTAATTTTTGTGTTACTCATTTTTTGTTGGTGTAAATTTTAAAGCAGCGCCATTAATACAATGCCGTTTCCCAGTTGTGTTTCGTGGACCATCATTAAATACATGTCCTAGATGGCCTCCACAAGTCGCACAATGCTCTTCGGTACGTGCCATTCCAATATTATAGTCTACTGAAAAAGCGACATTACCTTTAATTTCTCTATCAAAACTAGGCCATCCAGATCTAGAGTCAAATTTATGATCGCCATCAAATAGCGGAGTGTCACAGCCAGCACAACTATAAATACCCGGTTCATAAATTTTATTAAGTGGGCTAGAAAATGCACGTTCAGTTCCGGCTGATCTTAGCACGTTGTATTGAAGGTCATTCAGTTGTGTTTTCCATTCTTGGTCAGTTTTAATGACTTTAAATACTTCTTTTTTTTGTGCTGCGGATTGACAAGAAACAAATAAGCAAAGTATACAAATTGAGATAAATTTATTAAGATTCATGAGTAGGGAATTAAATTTTAATAAAAATAAGCGTTTTTTTAATCAGTCAATTTGTTTTTCACATAAATTTGTGACGAATCATTGATATTTGTGTCCAATTAGTGGAACGTTTTTTGTTATTAAGTTTATCAAATCAAATCAAATATGAAAAATCAAATTTTTACTTTTTTAATATTATTAATAGGAGTGTCTTGTGCATCCAATCCTTTTACAGGAAAAAAGACGATGGCTTTCATGCCAAATTCGCAGTTGCTCCCCATGGCTTTTGCGCAATACGATGAATTCTTAACAGAAAATAAGGTTCTTAAAGGAACTTCAGATGCTAAAATGATTACTAGAGTTGGTCAACGAATCTCTGTTGCTGCGGAACGTTGGTTAGATGCCAATAATCATCAAGGCTATTTAAAAGATTATAAGTGGGAATACAATTTGGTAGATGATGAAACAGTAAATGCTTGGTGTATGCCTGGCGGAAAAATTGTGTTTTACACTGGAATTTTGCCAATTGCTGAAAACGAAGCAGGTGTTGCCGCTATTATGGGTCATGAAGTAGCGCACGCCCTAGCAAATCACGGTCAACAACGAATGAGTGCGGGCATGCTACAACAAGCAGCGGCTGTTGGAGTAGTGGTAGCCACACAAGAAAAAAGCAGATCTGAACAAGCCATGTGGATGCAAGCTTTTGCGGTGGGCTCATCCGTAGGAGGGATGTTACCTTTTAGTCGTGGTCATGAAACAGAAGCAGATAAAATTGGTTTATACTTATCGGCTATTGCAGGCTATAACCCAGATGAAGCTGCTTTGTTATGGGAACGCATGAAAGCAAATAGTGGAGGACAAGGCCCACCAGAATTTTTGAGTACACATCCCTCAAATGATTCTCGAATTTCTAATCTAAGATCGCTGTCTAACCAAGCTAAGGTTGAAGCGCGCAAATTTGGAGTGACATCTTTTAGGTAATACTTCCTTTTAAATTGAAATAATTCATTAATTTAGGAGCTGCTCAACTAATTGAGCAGTTTTTTTTATGAAAATATTTGAAAGAGGAAGTGAAAAACTCACCAAAGCATGGGCTTTTTACGATTGGGCAAATTCGGTTTATCCGCTTGTCATTAGTACGGCTGTATTTCCAATTTACTACAGTAGCATCACAAGTTCATTTGCAAACGAAGCCGGAGATATTTCGTTCTTAGGGATGCAGTGGAATCCCACTACTTTGTATGATTACACACTTTCGCTTTCCTTTTTAATTGTCGCATTTTTTTCCCCTATTTTATCAGGGATTGCTGATTATATGGGGAATAAATTAAAATTTCTAAAATTCTTTTGCCTACTAGGATCGCTGTCGGTGATGTGTTTGTTCTTTTTTACAGGCGCAGAAACGCTTTGGGTGGCCCTTACGTTTACCATTTTGGCAAGTATTGGGTTTTGGGGAAGTCTCGTGTTTTATAATGCCTATTTGCCAGAAGTTGCGTTTCCAGAACAACAAGACAAAGTCAGTGCTCAAGGATTTATTTATGGGTATGCGGGCTCGGTATTATTGCTAGTGTTTAGCCTTGTGATGGTGCAAAAACCCGAATGGTTTGGAATTTCAGATCCAACATTAGCTCCTCGAATTACGTTTTTGTTGGTTGGAATTTGGTGGCTTGGCTTTGCACAAATAACATATCGACGTTTACCAAATAATGTATTTAACCATCAACCTGAAAAAGACTACATATGGAAGGGTCTTAAGGAGTTAAAAATTGTATTTAATGAATTGGTACATTACCCACAACTTAAGTCTTTTTTAGTTTCCTTTTTTTGTTTTAGTGTGGGGGTTCAAACCATTGTTTTAATGGCTGGAATTTTTGGAAGTAAAGAACTAGGTTTGCCAACGTCTAATTTAATTCTCACAATTATATTGGTACAAGTGGTCGCAATTTTTGGGGCGTATTTATTCTCCAAACTATCAGAGAAAATTGGAAATATCAAAACCTTAAAACTAACACTAATTATATGGGGTGGCGTCTGTTTTATGGCTTTTTCATTAGATGTCAACCAACCCAATGTAGACTATTATTTTTATGGTTTAGGAATTATTTTAGGCTTTGTTTTAGGTGC
>ERZ1047472.1017-NODE-1017-length-22793-cov-6.937286_pt1 | contig 22793 bp, 22 predicted proteins | sample MGYA00383095_ERZ1047472 | MGnify/ENA primary metagenome ERZ1047472 (study PRJEB29581, sample SAMEA5548365) | metagenome | biome: marine; feature: coastal; material: water | depth 1 m | study: Short-term variability in the microbial, nano- and picoplankton... | reverse complement strand
ACTTTCTATTAATTTGTTTTTAATTAACAATGTATAAAATATTTGTTGGTAATAAGCCAATAATCTTAACGACTAAGGTTGAAACTGAAACAAACTTCAAGAATTTCTTGATTGATTCAGTCGATATCAATAAGGTGCTGTCGAAATTAAAAAAAGACAAATATGATGCTGTACACCTAATTGGGGCAGATAAGGACGTTCTTCTAAAAAAATTCTTATCTCTCTTGCCAAATGTAATTGCAGGTGGCGGTAAGGTTTACAATCCGGATGGTGCGATATTATTTATTTTTAGAAATGGAAAATGGGACCTTCCCAAAGGAAAAGCGGAGTCTAAGGAAACAATCAATCAAACCGCACTACGTGAAGTAGAGGAAGAAACTGGAATCTCGGGACTTTCTATTACGAAACCTTTAGAAATTACGTATCATATATTTAAACGAAATGACCGCCATTACATTAAGGTTACCTACTGGTTTAAAATGTATTCAGAATACGACGGAAAATTAATTCCACAAGAAAAAGAAGGCATCACAAAAGTAAAATGGATCCCTGAAACGAAACTTCAAAAAGTTTTAGATAATTCGTATGCGAATATTAAACTCCTAATTTAACATCGGATCGAAGCTTATTTTTAGAGTTATCTACAAATAAAACCCATTTACGGTTGCTATCGCTCCCAATAAGTTTATTTTTGCCCTGCAAAATTGAAACAAAATGATGGAGTTTATAAGAAAACGTTCTAGTAACGTAAAAAATGATATTTTAAGTGGACTAACGGTTGCATTGGCCTTAGTGCCGGAAGCAGTTGCTTTTGCATTTGTTGCCGGTGTAGACCCTTTAGTAGGATTGTATGCGGCGTTCATGATTGGATTAATCACCTCTATTTTTGGGGGTCGACCAGGAATGATTAGTGGCGCTACGGGAGCTTTAGCGGTAGTGATGGTCAGTTTGGTTGCACAAGGGAATGCTATGGGTGCCGAAGGCGATGAGTTAGGATTATACTATTTGTTTATGACCGTCATTTTAATGGGCGTTATTCAGGTTATGGCGGGTGTTTTTAAGCTCGGTAAGTTTGTACGTTTGATTCCACACCCCGTCATGATGGGATTTGTAAATGGATTAGCGATTGTAATCTTTCTTTCGCAATTAAGTATGTTCATGACTTCCCAAAATGGAGAAATGGTGTGGATGCAAGGGGTTTCCTTATGGACAATGGTTGGGCTTGTAGGATTAACCATGGCTATTATGTTTGGTTTGCCACAAATCACCAAAAAATTACCTGAAGCATTGGTGGCCATTTTGGTGGTTTCTGCGATTGTTATTTTTGGAGATTTAGACGTTGCTACGGTTGGAAGCTTTATTAGAGATGGTGGAGGCGATGGCCTAAAAGGCGGATTACCACTTCCGCAATGGGCTATTTTTGAAAAAATCCCGCTTAGTTTTGAAACCCTAAAATTTATAGGGCCCTATGCATTAATTCTTGCTGCCATCGGACTGATTGAATCTTTAATGACTCTTAATTTAATTGATGAACTCACCGAAACTCGAGGAAATTCTAATAGAGAATGTATGGCTCAAGGGGGAGCAAACATTATCACCGGACTGTTTGGTGGGATGGGTGGATGTGCCATGATTGGCCAATCGATTATCAATATCAAAGGTGGGGGTAGAGGTCGCCTTTCAGGAATTGTTGCTGCACTAGCGCTTTTAGCATTTATTTTATTTGCTTCTGGGTTGATCGAACAAGTGCCAATTGCTGCATTGGTAGGCGTGATGTTTATGGTGGTTATTGGGACGTTTGCATGGTCTAGTTTTAGAATCATCAATAAAATCCCAAAAACAGATGTGTTTGTATTGATATTGGTTTCATCGATGACTGTCTTCTTTGATTTAGCAATCGCTGTTATTTCGGGTGTGATTGTAAGTGCACTCGTGTTTTCATGGGAAAACGCAAAGCGTATTCGGGCTCGAAAACGTATCAAAGATGATGGCACTAAAGTATACGAAATATGGGGCCCACTATTTTTTGGAAGTATTACGGCTTTTAACGATAAATTTGATGTAAAAAACGATCCTGAATCTGTTGAGATTGATTTTGTAGAATCACGAATAAGTGACCATTCGGCGATCGAAGCAATTTCTAATCTTGTCAAAAAATATAAAGATGAAGGCAAAACAATACACTTAAAACATCTTAGTGAAGACTGTAAGATTTTGTTACATAAATCGAGTCCAATTTTTACAGATGTAATCCTAGAAGCGATTGATGATCCACGGTACCATCTCGCCGAAAATCCAGAAGCATTTTCTAAAGGACTTGCAGAGTATAAACTCTAAGCTTATTGAACGCGTACCGAATTGGGAACTAATTTTTCATAATTGCCACCATAGCGAATGATTTCTCTGACAATAGAAGAAGAAATAAACGAAGTCTGAGTTGACGTTAGTAAAAACACGGTTTCCAGGGTTGATAAATGTCGATTGGTCTGAGCAATTGCTTTTTCAAACTCAAAATCTGCTGGGTTACGTAATCCTCTTAGAATAAATTCAACGCCAATCTCTTTACAAAAATCAATCGTTAACCCACTATAAGTCATGACCGTCACTTTTGGATTGTCTTTAAACGTTTTTTCAATAAATTGTTTGCGTTCTTCGAGTGTAAACATATAGTTTTTTGAAGAATTTTCGCCAATCGCTATAATCACTTCATCAAACAAGGTGACCCCTCTGTTGATAATATCGACATGCCCTAATGTAATTGGGTCAAAGGATCCTGGAAAAATTGCTTTCTTCATGTGGTAAAGTTAAGATTTTTTTTGAAGTGCTTCTCGAATCGCATTATCAAATAAATCGGGCAATGAAATTCCTGCTTGTGCTGCTTGCTGTGGAAAAATGCTTTCATTTGTAAGTCCTGGGATGGTATTTATCTCTAAAAGATGAGGTTTGTTGTTTTTGAAAATAAATTCACTGCGAGAAAACCCCTCTAGTTTTAAAATCTCATAAATACTTTTGGCAACCGTTCTAACATCCGATTCTTGGGATTCGCTTAAACGTGCTGGAGTAATTTCTTGAGATTTCCCTAAATACTTTGCTTCATAATCAAAAAAGTCATTCTCGGTTACAATTTCAGTAATTGGAAGTACAGTAACGACTCCTTTATAGCGGACCACCCCAACAGAGACTTCGATACCGTCTAGGTAGGATTCAATAATGAGCTCATCATCTTCTTTAAAAGCAATATCGATCGCTTTTGGCAATTCTTTCTTTGAATAGACTTTAGTAATCCCAAAACTACTCCCAGCTTTATTGGCTTTTACAAAACAAGGAAATCCAACCGCTGTTTCAATGGCTACAGGGTCAATGGCATCTCCAGCATTTAAAAAATAGGAATCTGCCGTTCGTATTCCGTAAGGTTTTAACACACTCAAACAATCTCGCTTATTAAACGTTAAAGCTGCTTGATACATACCGCAACTGGTGTGTGGGATCGATAGTAATTCAAAATAAGCTTGTATGGTTCCATCTTCACCTGGTGCGCCATGAATAGCATTAAATACACAGTCAAAGTTGATTTTTTCACCGTTTAAATTTATACTAAAATCAGCTTTATTTATCGGAAATTCTTGTAAATCGTCTGCCACATAAACCCATCGATCTTTAAAAATATGGATGCAATACGCATTGTAGAGCGTTTTTGGTAAACTCTCGTAAACCACGTTTCCACTCTTTAGAGAGATTTGATATTCATTTGAATATCCACCCATAATAATGGCAATATTTTTTTTCATGTGCACGTTTATACAGTAAAAATATTACTTTTATCTTAAATCAAAATCATTTTAAACCAAATATATTTACTTCAAACTAAACAAGCTAAAGATTTTAAGGACACAAATATTTGTTTAGCTTTGTTAAATTATTAAAAAGCGCCATGGATTTCATCAAATTCTTATTCAGCAAGTCATTTATAAAGCAATTAATTTTTGCGGTCATTGCGCTCATTATTTTTAGTTTTTTAACTCTGAAATGGCTCAAATCCTATACCAATCACGCGACCTTTGTAACTGTTCCAACGCTTACGGGTAAAACCTACGAAGTGGCCCAGATGCTTCTTAAAGACAATGCATTAAGAGGGGAAGTTCAAGATTCATCAAACTATAATCCAAAATATCCAAAAGGAGCAATTATCGAACAAGATCCTTTAGCAGGAAGTCAAGTTAAAGAAGATCGAAAAATATATTTAATTCTCAACCCTTCAGCCTACAGAAAGCTAGCGGTTCCGGATGTCATCCGTCGAACCTATCGTCAAACAAAACCCACACTAGAAGCTTTGGGGTTCCAAATAGGCGAGTTGATTTATAAAGATGATTTAGGAAAAGATCAAGTTTTAGAAATACGGTATAAAGACCAAATCATTGAAGCAGGTACGATGCTTCCAAAAACTTCGACACTTGACCTCGTTTTAGGAAACGGTGTTCGAAAGCAATAATTAACCATGGTAGAATCAAATGAGTTGTTAGAAAATGAGAGCGAATTACATGAACATTATACGTTCACGGTAGAGAAGGGGCAACAACCTTTGAGGATCGATAAATACCTCATGAATTTTGTTGAAAATGCCACTCGAAATAAAATCCAAGCTGCTGCTAAAAATGGAAGTATTTTAGTCAATGAAGCCGCGGTGAAATCAAATTATAAGGTAAAACCGTATGACAAAATTCGAGTTTTATTTGAGCACCCTCCTTATGAAAATTTATTAGTTCCGGAGGATATCCCCATCGATGTGGTGTACGAAGATGATGCATTATTAGTTGTCAACAAAGCGCCTGGAATGGTTGTTCATCCTGGGCATGGAAATTATTCAGGGACCTTGATTAATGCGCTTACGTTTCATTTCGAAAATTTGCCAAACAATAGTAGCAATCGTCCGGGGTTAGTTCACCGGATCGATAAAGATACGAGTGGGTTGTTGGTAGTTGCCAAAACCGAGATTGCAATGACTCATTTGTCAGCCCAATTTAAAGCCAAAACAAGTGAGCGCGAATATGTGGCTTTGGTTTGGGGGAATATAGACGCCGATGAAGGCACGATTGAAGGCAATATTGGCCGTCACCCTAAAAATAGATTGCAAAATACGGTCTATTTTGGAGATGAAGCCGACAAAGGCAAGCCCGCTGTGACCCATTACAAAGTGTTGCAACGTTTGGGATATGTAACTCTTGTGACTTGTAAATTAGAAACGGGACGAACGCATCAAATTCGTGTGCATATGAAACACATTGGTCATACGCTTTTTAACGATGAACGCTATGGAGGTGAACGCATTCTGAAAGGAACGACCTTTACCAAATACAAGCAGTTTGTTGACAATTGTTTTAAAACCTTACCACGACAAGCCTTGCACGCCAAAACTTTAGGATTTTTACACCCAACGACGGGGAAAACGATGTCATTTACAACCGAAATCCCACAAGACATGCAAGCGTGTATTAAAAAATGGGAAACCTATTCGAATCACTTGTTAGAAGATTAAAATTTTCTTTAGATTGTTTTGAGTCTTGCACCTTACTTCTTAACTTTGAGATATAAATTAGCTTTATGAAACTTGTCATCTCACCTGCAAAATCGTTAAATTACGAGAGCGAATTACCGACCTCATTAAACACTCAAAGTTGTTTTTTGAGTGAAGCACAGCAGCTCAATTCGTTGTTAAAAAAGAAATCTGCAAAAACACTTTCTGAGTTAATGCATATTTCATCCAATTTAGGTCAGCTTAATTACGAGCGCAACCAAGAATGGGCAATCCCTTTCACATCTAAAAATGCACGCCCCGCTATTTATGCGTTTAATGGCGATGTGTATCGTGGGATTGACGCATACACCATTTCGGAATCAAAATTAGAAACTCTTCAAGACTCCGTCCGAATTATATCGGGCTTGTACGGGTTGTTGAAACCTTTGGATTTAGTGCAGCCGTATCGCTTGGAAATGGGGACTAAATTTCCAGTCGGGAAGTCGAAAAACCTCTATGAGTTTTGGCGCAAAAAAGTGACCACTGCGCTGAATGAGGAATTAAAAGATGATGAGTTGTTTGTCAACTTAGCGAGTCAAGAATATTTTAAAGCCATTGATATTAAGGTTCTTAAAGTGCCTGTTATTCATATCGATTTTAAAGAGTTTAAAAACGGCCAGTATAAAACCATCGCTATTTTTGCAAAACGAGCGCGTGGGTATATGACGCGTCACATCCTTGAAAATACTGTAGAATCAGTCGAAGGATTAAAAACGTTCACAACAGAGGGCTATGCGTATGACTCAAATCTGTCAACAGCCACTAAATTGGTGTTTACACGTTAATTTATTTAAAATAAAATGTACCTTTGTGCCATCGTTCAGAATGACCTATCGTATTGTATATTGTCATTTTCAAAACATAATTTATGACATTTCAATCTTTAGGACTTATTGAAGCCCTACTTAAAGCAGTCCGATTACAGGGCTACGAAACTCCTTCCCCGATACAACAAAAAGCAATTCCTCCCATTCTTGAAGGACTGGATGTATTAGCATCTGCCCAAACAGGGACTGGAAAAACCGCAGGGTTTACTCTGCCAATGTTGCAAATATTAGCTAAAAACCCAGTACCACACCGTCGTCCTGTTCGGGCGCTCGTGTTAACACCAACAAGAGAATTAGCCGACCAAGTATATACCAACGTTAAACATTATAGTAAGTTTTTGGACCTTCGAGCTGCCGTTATTTTTGGTGGTGTGAATCAAAATCCACAAATCAAACACCTGAGAAATGGAGTTGATATTTTGGTCGCTACCCCAGGTCGATTGATCGATTTGGAAAACCAAGGCCACTTGTCGTTATCTAAAGTTGAGATTTTTGTGCTCGATGAAGCGGACCGTATGTTAGACATGGGATTCAAACGTGACATTGATAAAATTAGATCATTAATTCCTTCCAGACGTCAAAACTTAATGTTTTCGGCCACGTTTTCAAGAGAAATCAAAAGCTTGGCCCAAACCATTTTACTGCGCCCAACACTTGTAGAAGCAACTCCCGAAAATACAACCGTTGAAGCGATTAAGCAAGAAGTATACAGAGTGGCAAAAGAGAAAAAAACAAATCTGTTAATCAAGCTCATAAAAGATGGACAGTGGAAACAAGTCTTGGTATTTACCCGTACCAAACACGGGGCTAACAACCTTTGTAAAAAACTAGAAAGTGCACGGATTTCTGCTATGGCGATTCATGGAAATAAAAGTCAGGGAGCGCGAACCAAAGCATTGGCAGGCTTCAAAAACCACGATGTTAGAGTTTTGGTGGCGACTGATATTGCTGCACGTGGATTGGATATTCCATTGTTGCCACATGTGGTTAATTACGAACTTCCAAACATCCCAGAAGATTATGTACACCGCATTGGACGTACCGGAAGGGCAGGGGCCAATGGGGTTGCTTTGTCGTTGGTGTGTGCAGAAGAAACGTCTTATTTGACTTCTATTGAAAAACTAACGAAGCAACGCTTTAAGAAAGAAATTGTGGAAGGGTTTGAACCCGATCCGAACGCTTCTACAGTACCGCCAAAACAAGGGGGTGGCCGACAACGTAGAGGGGCGCGTCCAAGTAATAAGCGTCAGGGGTCTGCGGGTGGTGGTGGCAACCGATCGAACAATTACCGTCGCCGTTAATTTTTATGGAAACCCAACCAAATAACCCTTTACACGGCGTGAAATTGGAGCAAATTCTCGTTGCTCTCGAAGCTCATTATGGCTGGGAAGTGATGGGCGAAAAAATAAATATTCGTTGTTTTACCGATGGTCCAACCCTAAAATCCAGTCTTAAGTTTCTCAGACGGACGCCTTGGGCACGTACCAAAGTTGAAAACCTCTACTTGAGGTGGTTGAAGACGCAGTAGGGATAGGTTATGTTTTCACGAGTCTTTGGGTTTTTAACTAATATTCCGTTATTGTGATCTAAACGTGGGGTAAACACGACTAGCATTGCGCTAGTGAAATTTCCTGCCTATCTGTATAGGCAGGTTTTTTTTTTACTTTTTTATAGTATTAGATCTAATAACACACACATAAAATTCCGATTATTACATTTCGCCTCCCATTTATTATGTCAATTTGCCGTTTGTTACATAACTGTTTAAGTTTTATGTTGGTATGACGACCTTTACGATGTTAACCTTATATAAAGTGCGTATAAGCCTTATAGCCGTATATGACATTAAAATGGCTCTTTATTACGTCAATATGCCGTTTGTTACATAGGTATTTTTGTTTTGGTTAATTTTATTGAAATTTGGTTTGTTAATTTTTTTTAAAAAAAACATAAACAGTATTGTGTGTTTGCGAATTAAATGAACCAATTATAAAAAAAAATAAGCCCATGCCAAATCAACCTAAAAAAATGAATATTTTAAAAACAAAGCTATTAACAGTCCTGTTTTTTGCAGTAGGACTGACCACTTATTCTCAAGTGGGCATCGGCACCACTACGCCAGATGCTTCTGCGGCATTAGATATTACAGCAACAGACAAAGGGTTCTTAATGCCAAGGCTCACCACAGCACAACGTATGGCAATTGATGGGAAAGCAATAGGTTTGCAGGTGTATGACACCGATTTAGATGCTGTAATGCTTCACGATGGTTCAGACTGGAACGCTATGGGTGGTGATGTTGTTCCTCTCTGGAAATCTGACACAAACGGTGGGGATTATGCAGCCGAGAATATTATCAATTACTGCGGAACTCTTTATAAAAATTTAAATGGAGAGAATACAGCGACGACTCCAGACTTAGATACCACAAACTGGGAAAGTTTAAAGGGATTAATAGCTGGAACAGCTACAAATAATACACTTAGATGGGACGGTACAAACTGGGTAGAGTCAACCGCACTACAAAATGATGGAACTGATATTGCCACAACAGGAAATCTGGAGACCGATACATTTTCAACAAATTGGAAAAGTAACACAAACGGAGGCGCCTATGCGATAAATGATATAGTTATTTATTTAGGAAGTTTCTATAAAAACATTACAGGAACTAACACAGACACATCTCCTAACTCGAATGTTGTTGATTGGGAAACTTTGAAAACCCCAGCAAGTCCAAACTATTTACAAGCCGAAGTAACATCTACATCAGTTTCGGCTGGTTCTGCTCTTGCTTTTAGTGTCAATGAAAGCTCGGGTTTGACTTATACAACTACTACTATTTCTTTAAAGCAAGGAACAACTTATCTTTTGAGAAGTTCTCTGAGCGGTTACTTTAGTGTAAGTACATCAAATGAGTTAAGAACACAATGGGAAACTGCTAATGGAACGCGTCTTGGAAACGCTTCAAGGCAAATGCCAGGATCTAATTATCAGAAGTATTCAGAATCTCCGGAAGCGAGCGTTGTTTATACCCCAACAGTGGACACAACTGTTCATTTAGAAGTTATAACTGAAACCTCTGACTTCACAGGGCAAGGAACAATTTTTGGTTATTTACAAGTCATTGAATTGTCTAGAGGAGGAGGGACTGGGCTTGCGATTTATCATGTAAACAATGATTACAAGATAGGAGATACGATGGTAGAAGACGGGAAAATTTACCAAGCTAACGGCAATATAGCCGCCGGTACAGTCTTTGCCGAAGGAACTACGGGAGCCACTTGGACAGCTTTGACCACACATGCGGTAGGCGGTGGCGACACGGGGGTTCCTTTTTGGAAATCCTTAACAAATGGTGGATCGTATGTTACCAATGATATTATTAATTATGGTGGTAAACTATATAAAAATAAATCGGGATTAAATTCAAATTCTAGCCCCGTTTCAGATACTGGGCGTTGGGAGAAAATCATTCAAGACCCCGAGGTTACAATTCAAAAACTCAGAATAAGAGATACAAATCCAGGAGACAATTATATTGACACTGCTCTAGGGATTCCTTCTAACAATAGATTTGATATGGTATTAGCTGGAAATACTAATTTATATATTAGGTGTCTTTCAGGGAGTCTTAGAATCAACGCATCGTTTGATGGTTCGAAAGTTGGATTATCCTACTCGTCTTCTAATTGGAAAAGCTTGGGTAGGTTATCAGGCTCAGAGTACAATCAAGTATTTTTTGATCTACTAACAAGCGATGGCTATATGTATAAATTTGAAATGTCAAGCATGGGTGATGGATATGTTTATATCATTGTCAAATATTGGGATAGCTTTTAATTAATGTGATAAATTCTGTGTCTTAGTTTGAGATGTTATAATGATTGACTTGACTAACGTGACTGCAATGAAGTTGTTTTTGCAACGGCTTTTAAAATAGATTAGAATCTAATTAAATTTTGTTGAGACCTTAGCTTATAGTACCTTTGAGTTTCACTAACCACATTGCTTACATGGCGGGATCCAATATTACATTAAAACAATTGTCATCTATTTTAGGGGTATCTATTTCAACCATTTCAAAAGCACTGAATGACAGTCACGAGATAAGTGATGCCACCAAAACAAGGATTGTTGAATTGGCAAAACTTCATAATTATCAACCCAATAAAATTGCAGTTGGTCTCAAATCAGGAAAAACCAATACCATTGCTGTGGTGATTCCAAGTGTTCAAAACAGTTTTTTTGCACGCGCGTTGTATGGGATTGAGAGTTTAATTTCGGATACTAATTTTAATATTATTGTGTGTTTAACCAAAGAATCGCACGCCAAAGAAGTGGAAACATTTAATATGTTATCCAATGGGGTCGTTGATGGTTTTATCGTGGCCGTGAGTGAAGAAACACAGTCGTTACAAAACTATGATCATTTTACAAACGTCCTGGAAAATGGGAAGTCGATTGTAATGTTTGATCGGGTGATTAAATCTGTCAACTGCGGAAAAGTGACGACGAATGATTTTACGGCCTTATCGGAAGCGACTCAAAAATTAATCGGTTCAAAACGGAAGCATATTGTGTTACTATCCACCATTCATAAATTAAATGTGGGGCAGCAACGTATGGAGGGGTATGTCAAAGCGATGGCTACTGCCGGATTATCGCCGGTGATCCTAGAATCGGACGAACGCCTTGCAGGTAGTGTGATGGTCGATTATTTAAAAAACAACCCTGTCGATGCAATTATTGCATTAGATACTGATGCCTCTTTAGCAGCTTTAAAAGGGGTTAAAATATCTGGAAAACAGATTCCAGCCGATGTTGCATTGATAGGCTACGCGAGTGAACGAATGGCACATAACTTGACCCCCGAACTAACCACCATCAATCAGCATAGTTATACCATAGGAAACTCCGCGGCAGCAATGATGGTCGAAGCACTGAGAACCAAATCCAAAGAAATGAAAGAAGTGGTGGTGAGTTCTACGCTTTCGGTTCGCGATTCGTCCTAAAAAAAGCCTGTTTTCACAGGCTTAAAATTATACGTCTATAAAATTATTTATACGTTTCCAAAAGTTGGTATTGAGCTTCGATGGCTTGTTTAAATTCCGTTTTCATAGTCGCGACCAATTCTGCTACAGAAGGGGAATCATGAATATTCGTCACGCCTTGCCCAGCCGACCAGATGGTGGCCCAGGCTTTTGCTTCACTTTCATGTGGGGTGAGTTCACTTCCAAAATCAATTTTCTTATCCTGACTTAGCATGTCCTCCGTAATCCCCATGGCTTCCATACTTGGGCGAAGAAAATTAGCCGCAACGCCAGAAATAGCAGCGGTATAGATGACATCATTAGCCCCACTAGAAATAATCATATCCCTGTAAGCTTCGGGTGCTTTACTCTCTTTTGTATTGATAAATCGAGTGCCCATATAAGCAACATCTGCACCCATTTGCATGGCCGATGCGATATCACGCCCATTGCTAATACAGCCCGATAAAATGACAGTTTTCTTAAAAAAGCTTTTAATTTCAGCGACTAACGGCATTGGGTTCAGCGTTCCTGCATGACCACCAGCACCTGCTGCGACCACAATAAGTCCATCGACCCCTGCTTCAGATGCTTTTTCGGCATGCCGTTTTTTGATTACATCATGAAAGACCAGCCCGCCATAACTATGGATGGCCTCTACCAATTGAGGCACGGCTCCCAATGAGGTAATAATAATTGGGACTTGGTGTTTGACACAGAGTGCCAAATCAGCTTTTACTCTTGGATTTGATTTATGAACAATCAAATTAACGCCAAAAGGTGCCGGTTTTGTTCCTGTTTCTTTTTCAAAATCCACAAGTGCTGCCTTGATTTCAATCAACCATTCTTCAAAGCCTTCGCTAGTACGTTGGTTGAGCGCCGGAAAGGTGCCTACAATCCCGTTCTTACAACATTCGATGACCAGTTTTGGGCCTGAAATTAAAAACATTGGTGCCGCAATGGCCGGAATAGAGAGTTCGTTTATAAAGCTTGGTTTACTCATTGTATATTGTTTTAGATGACTTTAAATTTTGTGAGCCGCCCTATTCATATTAAAAATAGAGCCATCAATTTCATATTGCAATATAACATTTGTATTTCAAATGCTTCATTTAATTTTTAAAGTACGATCTAGTTTTTTATAGTGATGTCTAGTTTATAAATTTATACAAGTCAAATGAGTTGTCATAAATCGACCTATATTTTCTGATATAACTAAAGAAAACTCCGATGAATCATCGGAGTTTTTAAGCATCTTAAATGCAGTCATACGAGTTCTAAAAATCTAAAAGGAACTAAAGGTCAAATTTACCAGGTAAAGTAGAGAGATAAGAATTTAGTTCTGCTTTTAACATTTTTAATTGTTCAGCATATTGAGGATTATTAAATAAATTGACTTTTTCATCGGGATCGTTTTTTAAATCATATAACTGATCAGTCGCTGTAAAGTTCGGGTGACTTTTGTAGGCATTGTGTTCTGCGCCACCACCGCCAGGAACCATTTCCAAATGCCCATAAGGAGCGGTTGGATTTTTTGAAATTGCATGCTCACCAAAAGATTCTCTATACTTGGAGTATTTTGCCAAGGTGTCTTTTCGTTGTTCTAATGTAAAATCTTGGGCCCATTTTGGGTATCTCACGGCATAATATTTAAAGTCATTTTTTACCACCGCTCTGGCGTATCCCAATTCGTGATACATAGAAGTTCTACCCGCAATTTTTTCGCCTTCTAAAGCAGCTTTAAAACTTTTTCCGTCAAAATCATCTTTGTGATTTGTGTCGCCCGCAAAATCTAAAAGAGTGGGTAAAAAGTCTACGTTTGAAACTAAATTTGTCAATACATTTCCTACTTTAAATCCGCCTTGTTTCCAAATAAAAGCTTGTGCATTTACACCGCCTTCATATAAAGTTCCTTTAAAGTCTTGTCCGTGATCGTTAAAGAAAACAATAATTGTATTGTCTAACACGCCTTCTTTTTCTAATGTTTTAAATAAGACGCCAACAGCATCATCTAACCATAGTAGGTTTTCACGTTTTTTGCCTTCTAAACCCGCCTCTTTAATTCGTTTTTTAATGGATTCTATTGGGGGTTGTGGCAATACAGTTGGTGCTTTGTCTAAAATTCCTCTTGCCTTTTAAAAATTTCGAAAGAGGCTAATGGGATTAAAATGATATTTCCTGTCTATAAAATCGAAAAAACAGAAACGCCCAAGAATTTTAAAGAACTTATTGGCTTTACGCCTTTGGAAGTGTATAAATGTTCAAGTAATTGGACCATTGCCATTGCCAATAATGAAAAGGAGATTAAAGACGCAAAACCTGCTTTTAATAAAATGATTGAAAATGGACTTGGCCATTTGATGATCTCGGCGCTTTCAGAAAGAGACTCCATCGATTTTGTAGTCCGTTGTTTTGTCACCATCTATGGAATTGACGAAGACCCTGTGACAGGGTCTGCTCAATGTGGCTTGGTCCCTGTTTGGAATTTAAGAACTGGAAAAAGTGAGTTTATTGCTGAACAAATCTCAGAAAGAACGGGACGATTACACGTGAGATTAGTGGATGATACGGTTGAAATTATTGGAAACGCAGTGACCATTTTTGAGGCGCAAATAAATCTGTAAGCAAGGCAAGCACTGATTTCGTGTTGATTTCAATGCTATTATTAGGAAACTCATTTTATTTGTTACATTATATTTTTGGTGTTCTTATATTTTGTACGAAGTTTTGGTAAAAAGCCAGTTAAAAACAGTAAAAAAAACCAATAGTGCAGACTAGCAGTCCATGACATCATATAAGCCTAGGCTTCTAATTTTTTGAAGAAAATCAAAATTAAATAAGTGACTCCAATGATGACAAGGCCAAAATCAAACCAATCAAAGCGTTCTTTTGAAAGCATATTCAAAATGCCCCAACATATAAAATACAGCGCATAAAATATCCAAAATCGTTTTCTAAAACGCTCCTTTTTTTCTTGAGGGATTCGTGCAATTCGCATCGAAAAAAAGTGAATTCCAGCAACCACCACAAACACCGCAAGCATAATCAATAGCCCTTTTAACATCTGTTAAAGATATTAAAAACATTGAAAATCGTTTTCAAAAAATGCCTTTTAAATCCAATCCTGATGGTTTATTACGATATTTATCTGATATTTGTGTGAAGTTCTCATAGCTTGAGACTCTATATATAAAATGCGTCGGATTAACTTAAACACATGAAAAATAAATTTAATTATATCACATTCTTGTTATTGGTATCCATCAGTTTATATGGCTGTAAAACAGAGACTTCATCCCAAGGCACTCTTGTAAATACACCTGCAGAAGAAACAATTGAGAAGAAAGAAACAACAAGCTTCAAAAATGAGTTTGTTCTAAACAAAGCTACTTTAAAAGAGATCGAAAAATGGACAGGATTTTTTGAAATTGATAAAAATATCTCCGATCTAAAAACAAAAAAACCATCCATATTTAATGGGCCTATTGAAGATTTGGCAGCGGTATTGAAAGATCTAAAATCAAATCTACCAGAACAAATAAATAATAATAGTATCGTGGCTCGAATCGCTGTATTGGCTACAACCAGCTATCAACTGAACGAACTTTATCAAAAAAACACGGAAAACAAGGAAGTCATTATACAGACCCAACTCAAAGTGGTGGAGGCTTTTTCGAATTTAAAATTCCAAATCAATAAAACGCTCGAAAAACAGGCGCAATTAATTGAAAAACCAGAATAACTCAAGTTTAGGGTTCCATTTGAAATCTCAAAACTGATAAGGCATTTATATTCTTGTTTATTTCTGTAACAATTTCCCTTTGATATCGTCTAAATACATACAAACTAAATTTAAAATCATGAATTTAAAACAACTAACCCTTTTATGTACCATTGGCTTTTTGAGTTTTAACGGATGTAAAACCGACAAAAACGCCCTAACTGGATCCGAAAATATTCCAGGAATCATACTAGAAAACATGGATCTTTCCGTAAACCCAAAAGACAATTTCTATGACTATGTCAATGGAAATTGGATGAAAACCAACACCATCCCCGACGAAGAATCACGATGGGGAGGCTTTGGAGTCCTTAGGAAATCGACACGAAAAGATGTTCTTGACATTCTAAAAACGTCTAAAGAACTTGGTATCTATGAAGAAGGTTCCGACCAGAAAAAAGCATTATTAATGTTTGAATCTGAATTAGATTCGGTGGCTAGAGCCAACGCGGGCATCACGCCTATCCTTCTCCTTTTAGAGGCAATTAATAGTATTCAAAGTATCGCAGACATGCAAACTGTGTATGCGAAAACTGTTGGGGTTTCGGCACCTTTTGCCGGAATTGCAGCCGAAGCAGACCTGAACGATAGTAGTATGAATACCGCTTGGGTATTCCCTGGAGGGCTTGGGTTACAACGCGATTACTACTTAGATCAAGATGCGAAGTCGAAAGAAATTAGAGGGCAATATGTTGACCATGTCGCACGTATGTTTAAATTTCTTAACTACGATGACAAAACCGCTCAAGCTTCTGCAAAACGTGTCCTAGAATTGGAAACACAACTCGCAGAACCACGTTTAGACAAAGTACAAAGACGTGACATACGAAACTTAAACAACCCACGTTCCGTTACAGAGTTGAGCGCTATGACACCTGCAATCGACTGGAATAAGTTTATCAAAGACATGGGCATTACAAAAACATTAGAATCTGTTTTAGTGATACAACCAACTTACATGGAAGCCTTAAACACTTTTCTGAATACCACACCTATCGACGATATTAAAACCTTAATGACTTGGAGTACAATTGACAGTGCTGCTGGCTATTTGAGTCCCGAAATTGAAACTGCAAACTGGGAATTTTACAGCAAAACACTCAATGGATCTAAAGCACAACGAGATGCTGAAGAACGTGCCTTAGGAACCGTCAATGGGTCTGTTGGAGAAGCTATTGGAAAGTTATATGTAGAGGCTAAATTCCCACCAGAAGCAAAAGAAAAAGCTGAAAAAATGATTGCTAATGTGATCAAAGCGTTTCAAAATAGAATTCAGGTATTAGACTGGATGAGTGATGAAACAAAAGCAAAAGCCATTGAGAAACTTGATAAATTTACGGTTAAAATTGCCTATCCAGATGAATGGGAAGATTATTCCGAATTGAAAGTTAAAGATGGTAATACCTATGCCGAAAACATGATGGCAGTCGCTCATTGGGGTCTGAAAGAAAACATTTCTAAAATTGGACTGCCAGTTGATAAATCTGAATGGGGCATGCCGCCGCAAACGGTAAATGCTTATTTCAATCCATTGAATAATGAAATTGTATTTCCAGCGGCGATCTTACAACCTCCATTTTACAATTATACAGCAGATGAAGCGGTCAATTATGGCGGGATTGGTGCAGTCATTGGACATGAAATATCACATGCATTTGATGATTCTGGTGCCCGATTTGATGGCGATGGAAACGTAAATAATTGGTGGACAGACTCCGATTTAACTGAATTTGAAAAACGTGGAAATGCTTTAGCAGAACAATACAGTGCTATTGAAGTAATGGACAGTGTTTATATCAATGGAAAATATACTTTGGGTGAAAATATTGGCGATTTAGGCGGTGTTCTTGGCGCTTATGATGGTCTTCAACTTTTCTTTGAAACAAATGGCCGACCAGAAGATATTGACGGGTTTACTGCAGAACAACGCTTTTTCATGTCATGGGCAACCGTTTGGAGAACCTTGACTCGTGAAGACGCTTTGAGGACACAAGTGAAAACAGATCCACATTCGCCAGGGATTCAACGCGCAACACAACCTCTAAAAAATATCGATGCATTTTACAATGCCTTCGACATTAAAGAAGGTGATCAAATGTACTTAGCTCCCAAAGATCGGGTTCGAATTTGGTGAAAAACTTAATATATAAGTATAAAAAAACAGCGCAAAGACGCTGTTTTTTTATACAATAATTTGAAACATTTACTCCTCTTTAGTAATTGCTGCCTTTTGGGAAAGAATGGCTTCCTTCGCTATATTAGCAAGATTAAAGTTAGGCGCTATTTGTAAAGCTTCATCTAAAATTAATACCGATGCATCATGATTAGTTTCTGAATTTTCAGTAAACTTAGAAATCGCTTTTAAGTATAAAAAACCTGCTTTTAGTGGTACTTGATAGGCGGGCTTAGTTTCAAAATACGCCTTCATCATATCCTGAGATGCATTGGCGATTCCGTAAGTGATATTGAGTGCTGCAGTTGTAATATCACCAATTTGAATTTTTAAATCTGCTAATTCATAAGCTAGATTAGGAGTCGGATTCAATTTAAATAACACTTCAAAAAATTCAATGGCACGAGCGGGCTCATTTAAAGCCTTTAAGCTATACGCCTTCACTTCTGTGGAAATACTCGTATCCAGTTCTGACTTTTCAATACCCACCAAACTTAGAGCTTGCTTATATTTACCTTCGTTCATATAAATCGCAGCAAGAGTATCTTTTCTAGACACGTTAGGTTCTAACACAATCAAATGTGTCATTGCATTTATGATGCCTTGGATATCTCCTTGTTGTTGCATTTGAACGCGATAGGCCTCATAATGATTTATAAGATTAGAATCGCTTTGAGCATTTATTTGAAAGATTGTAATAAATGTAATAATTAGAGTTGTTTTCATATATTTCATTTTTTTGGAATTTGAATCCAAAAGTAAGGGATTTTGAAGAAACACGCTACTCTTATAAAATTAGGCATAAAAAAAGCACTACAATAGTAGTGCTTTTCCAAAATTAACCAATTTAACTTTTAAGTAAGATAATAAATTACTAATGTAAATATAACATAGACAAAAACCTCTCACAAGGCTCATGTAACGAACGGACTATTGACGTAATAAACGAGCTTAAAACTTGATTATTTGAGTTGTTTGTATGTGTTTTACTTTTATCAATTTGATTTTAAAAGTAAGAGGAGGATGAAAAAATAACTTTTGAAGAATTTAAACATAAAAAAAGCACTACAAGAGTAGTGCTTTTCCAAAATTAACCAATTTAACTTTTAAGTAAGATATTAAATTACTTCTGTAAAGATAACTTAGAAGAATACCTCTCACAAGACTCATGTAACGAACGGGCGATTGACGTAATAAACGGGTTTTGATTATGCTTAATCGGAACAGTCATTTACCACAAAAAAGATTATTCGCGTTTAACAATGGCATAATAATTATTTTCGAGTGGTAAATAGCCCTGATCATACACAAAATAATAGATAGTGCCCGTTTTGGTTGTGTAAATACTTGTGAAATAATTAAAATCAAACCCTTTTGCAATGAGTTTATCCCGCGTTGATTTTGTTTTTTGATTTGGATTCAGAGCCTCTAGAATCCGCTTTACTAAAAAAAATGATGGACAAACCGTCATTCAATGGAATTCTTACATTGTTCCAGGTGAAAAAACAATGGGTACCTATTTTCAAAAGCTCGGTTACAAAACGGGTTTTGTTGGCAAAAATCATCTTATATAAAGTTTATCACAAGTGGGAGAATCCGCAGTCCCTGATTTGCTCGCAGATCCTAGAGACCCTCAAGTCATTAAAGACTTAGAATACCGTTTCACGGAATTACAAAAAGACATTAAAAAGTCTGGATTTGATTACGCAGATAAACTATACCACAACAACCCCAACTGGTTAGGAATACGAGCATTGGCCTATCAAAACACCGATTGGATTGCAGAAGGTGGCGTCGAATTTATTAAAACTTATAAAGACGATCCTTTCCTATTATACATGGCAACGACCATCCCACATGCACCTTTAGACCCCGAACGTTCTTGGCAAGCAGATCGAAGAATTACGGCCGACTTTGGATTCAAATTCAATATGTTCATTTTTGGCAATTATTTTGTTTTCATACAACAGGTGGGCAGTTGCAAGAGTAGCATGTCCACACAACTCAATTTCGGATGTAGGCGTAAAAAATCGAATGCTAAAAGGGACCTCCGAAATGTTTACAAAAGCCGTTTCAGACAAATTCATTTCCATCGCAATATTCTGCATCAAGGCGTCCTCAATATCTTCCTTAGCAATCATCACGCCAGCAGGATTGCCCTTAAAGGCCTTTTTTGTAAACGAATCAACTTGATAAATTGTTTGTTTCATTTTTCAGCAGTTTAGAACCTTGTTTGAATGTAGTTTTTTATTAAATTTTAGATGCAATGTAATCGTTTACAAAATCTTCCAAAACGTTTAAAGGAATGGCACCTTGAGAGATGACCACTTCGTGAAACTCACGAAGATCGAATTGGTCTCCCAACGCATCTTTTGCTTTTGAACGTAGTTCTAGAATCTTTAGCATCCCAATTTTATAGGCCGTTGCTTGACTCGGCATTACAATATGTCTTTCGACCATTTTAATGACGTCTAACTCCGCATTTGGAGTGTTGTCGGTATAATATTTAATGCCGGTCTCTCGGGTCCATTTTTTGGTGTGTATCCCGGTATCAACTACCAGTCTACAGGCTCTCCATAGTTCCATTGCCAAACGTCCAAAATCCGAATAAGGATCGGCGTAAAAGCCCATTTCTTTTGGGATAAATTCTGAGTATAATCCCCAACCTTCGGTATAGGCGGTATACCCACTAAATTTTCTAAACATTGGAACATCTTCTAACTCTTGTTGAATGGCTAATTGCATATGATGTCCTGGGATTCCTTCGTGATAGGCCAAGGCTTCCATTTGGTAGGTTGGCATAGATTCCATGTCATATAAGTTGGCGTAATAAATTCCGGGTCGAGAGCCATCAGCAGCAGGACGGTTGTAAAAGGCTTTTCCAGCCGATTTTTCTCTAAAAGACTCTACAGCTTTTACAATGATATCTGCTTTGGGCTTTGTGATAAAGAGTTCATTGAGTCGTGTTTTCATACTGTCAATCAAATGCACTGCTTCTTTTAAATAGGCCTCTTTTCCTTGTTTATCTTCGCTATAGTAGAATTGTTTATCTGTTTTCATAAACTGAAAAAAGGCTTGCAAGTTGCCTACAAAACCAACGTTTTTGCGAATCGCATCCATTTCTCCATGAATTCGAGCCACTTCACTTAATCCTATTTCATGGATTTCATCAGCAGTTAAATCGGTCGTGGTGGTTCTTTTTAAAGCAGTATTAAAAAAGGCCTCGCCATCAGGGAATTTCCACGCACCATGATCAGAATTTGCGCGTTTCTTTTGTGCTTTCATAAAAGAAATTAAGCCATTGTAAGCGGGTTTTACAGACGTTAGGAGCGCTTGTTTTGCTTGTGTTTCTAAACGTGTTTTTGTTTTGGTATCGATCTCTAATTCATTTATTTTTTTTAAGAAATCTTTTAATAAAGTACTTTGCTTTTTAGAAAAATCAAAAGGTTGTCCAATCAAGATATTTTCTGAATCTTGGACGACTTTATCAAATACAAATTTTGGAGGCACAACACCAATCGCTTCACGGGCTTTTAGGTTTTCTACTAATTGATCGAAATAGTTCTTAAAACCATTTAGTCTAGAAATATAAGCTTCGGCATCTTTCACGTCATCAATACGGTGCATGTTGATCATAAACGCAGGTTTTCCAGACTGGGCTCCAAACATTTGATTGACAGGGTAGTCGTGAAGTCGGTATTTATAATCCTCAATACTGTTTTCGAGATTTTGTTTAAAGAGATTATAACTCAAGAGTACTTCTTTAGAGAGTGCGGCTACATTGACAGAGTCGGTTAACCATGCCAATTCTTCTTTGTTCATTTTTAAATTCTTTTCTTCTAAAGCTGGCGAGTTATCATTCAGCTTTCCGTAATCTTTTTTGATGCCAAGTCGCGTTTGAAATTCTGGATACATATCGACGCCTTCATCAAAGCTTTTTTGAAAAAAGTCACTGACTTTTTTTGATTCCGAAGCAATTTCAGCTTCCGTATATACGTTTGCGCTTTTTTCTTTACAAGAAACAATCAATAAAGAAATACTTAAAATAAGGAGCGGTTTTAAAATGAATGGTTTCATAGTGATTTGTTTTAGGATTCAGGTTTTTTTTAAATGAGTAGCAATGTAATAGTGTTTGATTAATTGGGCCTGTCTGATGATAGGCAGTTGGTTTTCTTAACGAATTTAGCAAATAAATCCCGGATAGAAAAATCTAAAAAAGGGGTAAAATTCGAGCTACGTCTTGCAGGATTGACACCCACACTAATATTGGGGAACAGCAAGAGTCTTTTTTTTTGAGTTTATAGTTTGGAAAAATGAATAAAATATTTGTATATTAAAGTCCCTAAATTTTATATTATGAAAACATACTACTTTTTTATTTTTTTAATTACGACCCTCGTTTCTTTTGGACAAACGACTCTTTCACCTGGAGATTTGATTGTGACGTCCTTAATAGCGGATGGAAATGATCGATTTGAATTCATTCCATTAGTAGACCTTAGTGCAGGTACGGTTATTTATTTTACAGAAACAGGCTGGATCGCAACGACTAGTTCATGGCGAAGTGATGACTTGACTGAAGGTGTGGTCCAATACACGGCACCAACAGCAATTAATAGAGGTACCGTCATTTCGATTGAAGAAGATGCCGATACCAATGGTCAAATTAATCTTCCAACAGATGGATCCGTTAGTGTTTCTAATTTTGGAGGCAGTTTGTCATTCTCAATAAGTGGCGATCAAATTATTGCTTTTCAGGGTACTCCACCCGATGGATGGGATGGCTCAGGAACTAACCCTTTTTCAGCGCCTGATTTTATTTTTGCGATTACAAGTCACAGTACCGCTTGGCACGATGCAACGAATACAAATATTACAGCGATTCCTACTGGTTTAGCCAATGGGTCAACCGCTGTTGCTGTAGGTTCTGGAGAAGGAAGTAGTAATGAATACGACAATATTTATTATGATGCGGTCACAAACCCGTTAACAGGAAAAACGAAAGCAGAAATATTAGCTTTGGTTGGGAATGCAGCAAATTGGATAGGAAGTGATACGGAACCAACCACATGGAAAATTTCTAGTTTCACTTTGTCTTCAGATCAATATACGAATTCTGAATTTTCAGTGTTCCCTAACCCAGTTGATAGTGGTGTTATAAAGATCCAATCACGTATTGTGGGTTTAAAAACTATCTATGTATTTGATGTGAATGGACGGGCTGTTTTATCTACACAATTAGAGTCGGACGTATTGGATGTCTCGTCTATTCAAAGTGGGTTCTATCTATTGAACATCGAAGTTAATGGAACCTCTACGACCAAGAAAATTATTATTAAATAAAGACAGTTTAATTTTTGGTATCGATTGCATTAAAAATGAAAAAACCACTCAAATGAGTGGTTTT
>ERZ1047472.1015-NODE-1015-length-22835-cov-15.169666_pt1 | contig 22835 bp, 23 predicted proteins | sample MGYA00383095_ERZ1047472 | MGnify/ENA primary metagenome ERZ1047472 (study PRJEB29581, sample SAMEA5548365) | metagenome | biome: marine; feature: coastal; material: water | depth 1 m | study: Short-term variability in the microbial, nano- and picoplankton... | reverse complement strand
TTGTATTTATCGTTGATAAAACGATTGCAAAATTAGTAATTTTTTTCTTAAGATATGCAACTAAAATATTTTTTATGTGTTGTTCACTTTCGTAGTGTCCAATATCAGTTAATAAAAGTTCGTTTTCTGCTTTAAAAAAATCATGATATTTTAAGTCTGAAGTAATAAAGGCCTGAGCACCAGATGATTTAGCAGCCTCTATTGCGAAGCTACCTGAACCGCCTAATACAGCAACTTTTTTGATTTTTCTATTTAATAATCCAGAGTGTCGTACTAAATTGCAGTTAATTTTCTTTTTAACAAATTCTAAAAACTCAGAGCTGCTCATTGGGGTCTCCAATAATCCAATCATTCCTATTCCAATATGTTGATTAGTGTTTTCAAGTGTAATTATTTCATAAGCAACCTCTTCATATGGGTGGTTTTGAAATAATGTTCTTAAAACAGATTTTTCTAGATGTTTTTCAAAACTTATATTAATTTGAATTTCCTTTTCTTTTTGTAAAATGTGTTTCTTGCCAACAACAGGTCTAGAGTTTTCATCACCCTTAAATGTGCCTTTTCCAATAACATTAAAGCTACAGTTGTTGTAGTTTCCGATGCTACCAGCTCCAACTTCAAATAAGGCTGATCTAATACTTTTAGCATTTTGTTCTGGCACATAGGTGGTTAACTGCTTTACAGTATCAACTTGTGGGATAAGTATTTTTTTATCTTGAAGTCCAAAAATTTCACAGAGACCGGCGTTTGAACCTTCAAATACATTGTCTAAGGCAGTGTGAATTGCATAAATTGCAATTTTATTTTCAATTGCTTTCAAAACAACTCTTTCAACGTAACTTTTTCCAGTTATCTTTTTTAACCCATTAAATATAATAGGGTGGAAGCTAACAATCAAGTTGCAATTTTTGGCAATAGCTTCATCTATTACCGTTTCAAGAACATCTAGTGTGACAAGTACGCCTGTTAACTCGCTGTTTTTATTTCCAACTAATAGGCCTACGTTGTCAAATTTTTCAGCATAGGCAATTGGCGCTAAGGCCTCAAGGTGTATTACAACATCTTCAACTATCATAAGTTTTTGTTTATCATCAAAGATAAAATAATTACTTTCGTTGTAATGAAGCTTTTGAGAAAAATATTATTTCCTTTTGTACCTCTCTACTACACACTAGTGTTTTTGAGGAATAAATTTTATGATTGGTCTTTTTTAAATTCTACTTATTATGATTTTCCACTGATTTGTGTCGGAAATTTATCAGTTGGGGGTACAGGAAAATCCCCCATGATTGAATATCTAGTTTCTTTTCTAAAGCATAAATATCGATTAGCTACTTTAAGCCGAGGATATGGTCGTGATTCCAAAGGTTTTATTATCGCTGATTCAAAAGCAAACTCTAAAGTTATTGGAGATGAACCTTTACAGTTATTTAATAAGTTTAAAGACATAACAGTTGCCGTAGATTCTGATCGTCAAAATGGATTATCAATTTTAAAAAAAATTAAACCCACAATTGATGTAGTATTACTTGACGATGCCTTTCAGCATAGAAATGTATCAGCAGGGTTGAATATTCTACTTACCGCTTACGATCAGCTTTATTGTGACGATTATGTATTGCCTACAGGGAATCTGAGAGAGCCTAAGTTAGGTGCAAAAAGAGCACATGCGATTGTTGTAACTAAGAGTCCTGAAAGTTTAAGCCAGGATAGTAAGTCTAGGATAGTACAACAACTGAACATTCTTCCAAGTCAGGAGGTTTTTTTTAGTAGTATTCAGTATGGTGATGAAATAATTTCATCAACCTCCAAAATTTATATTAATGAACTAATGGGCATTCGTTTTACTTTAGTAACTGGCATTGCCAATCCAGCACCTCTAGTTTTGCATTTAAGATCATTAGGATTAGACTTTGATCATTTAGAATTTAAAGACCATCACGAGTTTTCTAAATCGGAACGGGGATTGATTTATTCGAAACCGTTAGTTTTGACAACAGAAAAAGACTTTTCACGTTTGATTTCTGAAACTTCTAACAAAGTTTATTATCTACCCATTCAATTAAAAATTGACCGAGCTGATGATTTTGAGAAATTAGTTAATACTTATGTTAAAAACACATTGTCTAATTAATATGTTTTTGAGCTTTATAAGAAGATCTGACTAATGCACTACTTTCAACGTGACGGAAACCTAATTCCAATCCAATCGTTTTGTATTCTTTGAATTGATCTGGGGTGATAAACTGCTTGACAGGTAAATGTTTTTTACTTGGCTGTAAGTATTGGCCGATGGTGACTACATCTACATCAGCATTTCTAATATCATGTAGTGTTTGAATAACTTCATCCCGCGTCTCACCGAGCCCAAGCATCAGGCCTGTCTTAGTGCGGCGTTGTCCATTATCTTTTAGGTATTTTAAAACACCTAGACTTTTTTCGTATTTAGCCTGAATTCTCACCTCTCTAGTGAGACGTCTTACGGTCTCCATATTGTGAGAAACAACTTCTGGAGCAACTTGAATAATTCGCTTTATATGTTTTTCAATCCCCTGAAAATCAGGTATTAAAGTTTCCATTGTTGTGTTTGGATTCATACGTCTAACAGCCTTTACTGTTTCAGCCCACATGATACTTCCCATGTCTTTTAGGTCATCTCTATCTACACTTGTAAGAACAGCGTGTTTGATGTCCATTATTTTAATTGATCGTGCCACTTTTTCAGGCTCATCCCAATCAACAGCTTCTGGCCTCCCTGTCTTAACGCCACAAAATCCACAAGATCGGGTACATACATTTCCTAAAATCATAAAAGTAGCGGTCCCCTCTCCCCAGCATTCGCCCATGTTTGGGCAGCTTCCAGAAGCACAAATAGTATTAAGCTTGTATTTATCGACAAGACCTCTAAGTTCAGTATATTTTTTTCCAGTAGGTAGTTTTACACGAAGCCATTTAGGTTTGGATTGTCGTATGATTGGATTTGAAAGAGTTTCAACAGCCATAAAGTCAATTTAGATAAACAAAGATACAAACTATTCTACTAAAAAAATTATAAAATTGTGAGATACCATACGCTAAAACCAATTAAAAAAAGAATACCAAAACAGCTTAAAACATGCATAAAACGAGAGGGTTGCCATTGTTTGGGAGTAAATTTGCTAGAAATCAGTATGTAATTTACCAAGGCGTAAAATGGAGCGGTTAAAAACGAGATAATTGTAGCTATTTTAATCAATTTATCCATATCTGATAGGAAATAAAAATAAATGATTAAAGTTCCAAAAATCAGGACCAGACTCCATCCTAAATAGCCTTTTTTGAAATGTTTTTTAAATATTAGTTCTATGGTTTTGTTCATAGATCTAGGAGATGCATCAAGAGTTGTTAAAGTGGTACTAAACATAGTTGTAAATGCTGCGACTCCAATGAATAAATAAGCCCAGCTTCCGAGGCTTTTAGTGTAAATTTCTATAAGTTGTACAGAAAATACACCTGCATTGCCACTAAAGCTAGTTCCACTAGCATGCATTGTAAGGCTCCCAAGACATACAAAGCAAATACCTAAAACAACAGTACCTATGTATCCAATATTAAAATCTAGAAGTGCTGTTTTCGTATTCAGTTTGTCGGTAGACGTTTTTTGTTTTTCTATAGTCCACATTGAATGCCATACCGAGACATCTAATGGGGCTGGCATCCACCCCATAAAGGCGATTAAAAATGTAATCTCAATTGTTCCCTGAGGTATATATTGGGCAATCTCAATAGTACTATCAATATTATGAAGTGACATTAAAGTTGCAGCCAAAGTGGATAAGGTTAGTGTAATGACAATAACTTTAATTAAAACATCTAATAGTTTATATTTTCCAATATTTAAAATAATAAAGCAAAGGCTAAGGATGACAACAGTCCAAACCTTTACACTCAAACGATCACCAAATAGTGACGTAGCTATTCCTGCAGTTACGATAGTTACTGCTGACTGAATCGTAAACATGGTTAAGAATGTTAATATTCCATAAGTTTCTAAAATCCCTTTGCCAAGTTTTTGGTACCCTTCTAACAAACTCTCTCCTGTTGCACTTGCGTATCGAGGTCCATACTGGAAAAATGGATATTTAACTAAATGAATTATTAATAAAGCCCAAAGCAAACCAAATCCAAAATCAGCCCCAGATCGAGTGGACTGAACTAAGTGAGAGACTCCAATTGCAGCGCCTGCAAAAAGTAGTCCTGGCCCTAGTTTTTGAATTACTTGTTTCATTTTTTAGATAAAATTATTTCAGCTAATAGCTTTTTTGCTCTTAGTAGTTTAATTTTTACATTATTTACTGGTGTTTTAATTTCTTTGGAAATTTCAATGTAAGATAGTTCTTGAAAATAACGCAAGTTTATGACCTGCTGATAGTGCGGTTTTAATTTTTTGATATCTTTTAATAACTCTGCTAAGTTTTGCTTAGTGATTAACTTGTCTTCTGGAGAAGGAGCTTCATCCATAATCCAGTAAAGTCTGTCCTGTTCTTTTTCAGACGTTTGATTACGAAAAGATATTTTTTGTTTGCGTAAGCTATCAGAATGTGTATTTTTAGCAATAGTAATCAGCCATGTTTTGAATTTGAATTTCTCATCAAATGATTTAATTTTTTCAAAGGCCTTTGAAAATGTTTGAATCGTAATATCTTCAGCATCATTTTCATTATGTAATCGTTTAATCAAAAATCCATATACATCATTCCAAAAAGTATGCAATAGCAAATTAAACGCAATTTGATCATTTTGCTTAGCCTTTTGTATGGCATCATTTATTTCCAATAGAGTGAATGATTTTAGAGCTAAAATTAAGTTTTAAATGAATTTAAGCTACATTAAACATTTTAAGTATGTTGAGGTTCTGAACAATCTTTATATTGTTCAGGAGTTTTTCCACAAAACCCGCATGCTTCTCCATCTTTATTTAGCATCGGATTTTGACTTGCGCAAGTTCCTGCAAATTCACCATCTTTTTTCGTCCACAATTTTATAGATATCCCTGTAACAGCTAAGCCTAAAAGCGCGAGTGTGATTAAGAGTAAAGCCATCTTTTTTTTTCAAAGATACAATTTTCGATACAAGTTGAAAAACGTATTTAATGAGTGTTTTAAATAGGTTAAAGTGGGGTAAGGCTAAAGTAAAGTAAAAAAAGTAACTGCCTATAAAATGTTTACTTCGTTTTCTAATACAATGTCAAAAATAAATAAAATAGCTTCTTGTATTTTTTTTGAAAGTTTAAGTATGTCTATTCCTGAAGCATTTCCGTAGTTAACCAACACCAATGCTTGCTTGTTGTGAACTCCGTAGTTTTTAAATGTTTTCCCTTTAAACCCGGCAGTTTCAATTAGCCATCCGGCTGGAATTTTTACGGTAGTTTCTGAAACTTTATAATGTGGTATTTTTGGAAATTGAATTTTTAAAAGTTCAAACTGCACAGAAGAAATTACAGGGTTCTTGAAAAAACTACCACTATTACCAAGGACTTTAGGGTCTGGAAGTTTTAAATTTCTGATAGAGATAACTGCTTTTGAAATATCTTGAATTGTTGGGTTTTCAATTCTATTTTTTTTTAGCTCAGTCTCTATGTCTCCATAATTTTTTTTAATGACATGATGTAGGATGCTTAATTCAAATATCACAGAAATGATAATGTATTGACCTTTCAATTTTTCTTTAAAAATAGAACTTCTGTAACCAAAATTACAATCATCTTTTTTAAAAGTACATATTTCTTGAGTTTGAATATTCATCGCTTCACAACTGATAAACACATCTTTTAATTCAACTCCGTAAGCACCAATATTTTGAATTGGAGCTGTTCCTACATTTCCAGGTATTAAAGATAAGTTTTCGACTCCACCATAGTTTTTGTCAAGGCACCAACTTACAAATTCATGCCAGTTTTCACCCGCTGCAACTCTAACTCTTACGTTATTTTCGCAGACTGAAACAATTTCGATCCCTTTGATGTTAATATGTAAAACTAATGCATCTACATCCTTTGTAAGTAAAATATTACTTCCGCCGCCAATGACTAGTAGATTAGATTTATTGGTGTTTAAAATTTTAGCTAAATCTTTTGTAGATTCGACAGATGCAAATTCTCTTGCAACCACATTTATTCCAAATGTATTTAAAGGCTTGAGCGGTATGTTTTTTTCAATCAACACTAAGAAATATATTCGTTAAGCGCTGCTTTTAAAATAGCTACGGAGGTTTTTAAATCTTCTTTATTCAGAACATACGCAATGCGAACCTGGTTTTTGCCAAGTCCTGGAGTTGAATAAAAACCAGCTGCGGGTGCCACCATTATGGTTTGATTATTTAGTCTAAACGTCTCTAGCATCCATTGTGCAAATTTATCAGTATCTAAGACAGGTAGTTCTGCGATACAATAAAAAGCACCTTTAGGAGTGGCTACTATTACTCCGTCAATTTGTTTAAGTTCCTCGACTAATACATTTCTACGTTCTTCATATTCATTTATGACTTTACTAAAGTAACTTGGTGGAGTTTGCAATGCTGCTTCACTAGCAATTAATCCATAAGTTGGTGGGGATAATCGAGCTTGAGCAAATTTTAAAACAGTATTAATTATTGAATTATTTCTAGTTAATATACATCCAATTCTTGCGCCACACATGCTATATCTTTTAGAAACCGAGTCAATTATTATAGCATTGGACTCAATTCCTTCCTCTTGCATAATAGAGTAGTGTTCAAGATTGTCATATGTGAATTCACGATAAACTTCATCTGCAATTAAAAATAGATCGTGTTTTTTAACTAAAATCGCTAGTTGTTGTATCTCATCCTTGCTGTAAAGGTAACCTGTGGGGTTCCCAGGATTACAAATTAATATAGCTTTGGTTTTGGGTGTTATCAATGCTTCAAAATCAGCAATTGATGGTAATGAAAAATTGGAATTAATTTCAGATAAGATAGGTACTACTTTAACCCCTTGAGCAATAGAAAATCCATTATAGTTTGCATAAAAGGGCTCTGGTATAATGACTTCGTCTTCCAAATCCATGATGCTACCAAAAGTAAACATCAGTGCCTCGCTCCCACCTGTCGTTGCAATGATATTATCTGCACCAATTTGGATATTGTTTTTTCTGTAGTATTCTGAAAGTTTTTTACGGTAAGTCTCTGACCCTTCTGAGCGGCTGTATTCTAGAACCTCTAAGTTTGAGTTTTTAATAGCATTGAGGGCAACTTCTGGAGTTTTAATATCTGGTTGACCTATATTCAAGTGAAATACTTTGACGCCTTCTTTTTTTGCTTGCTCAGCAAAAGGGACTAATTTACGGATGGGGGAAAGAGGCATTAATCTCCCTTTTGTAGAAATGTTGGGCATCTTTTTAAATTGGCTATTTTTTGTAAATTTATTTTAAATTTAGTACAAAATAAAATCGTTTAACTAAATATTTTGATAATAAGATATAAAATTACTGGAGGAATGATGCTTTCTTAGTTAATCTTGTTAGTAATTTAAAGACTTTTGACTTAATTCATAAAAAAAACACCTTAGAGGTGTTTTTTTTTAATATACTTTCATATTATTTTTCTAATACACTTTTGTCTTTATCTCCAATTACAGTTGATTTTATAGAGTTAATCACCGTACCTTTTATTTTTAAGGCTACGGTTTGAGTTTCTGCATTTGATGTGACTGTAATTGTTTTACGAATAGGATTGACACGATTCGTGTCATATTTCACTTCAATTTCTCCACTTTTACCAGGCATAATTGGAGCTGTTGGTTTTTTTGGTACAGTGCATCCACAACTGGATTTCACATTTGAAATAATTAGAGGTGCGTCCCCAGTATTTTTAAATTTGAAAACACGAACTCCGTCAGATCCTTTCTCAATAGTCCCATAATCAATTGTTTGAGATTCAAATTCTATTTTTGCAATTTTGTCTTGAGCGTACATGGATACACTTAAAAAAGTGATTGTTAATAATGTTAAAATATTCCTCATGATATGATTTTAAATAAAAGTAAATTTAGAGACTTTTTTTAAACTACAAAAATGTAATCATATAAATTCAATTATTAATTTCAAAGAAAATAAAATATAAGTACTTTTGTTAGCTAACTACAAACTTATTCATAGCATGTCTATTCCTTCTAAGTATAACACACTAGCTGTCGAAAATAAATGGTATGACTATTGGATGGCTAATAAGTATTTTCATTCGGTTCCTGATTCCAGGGAGCCTTATACCATAGTCATTCCTCCTCCAAATGTGACAGGTATTTTACATATGGGTCATATGCTTAATAATACTATTCAAGATGTACTAGTTCGCCGTGCACGTTTACAGGGGAAAAATGCTTGCTGGGTTCCTGGAACTGACCATGCATCGATAGCCACCGAAGCTAAAGTTGTTGCTAGCTTAAAGGAACAAGGCATAAATAAAAATGATTTAACTAGAGCTGAGTTCTTGAGACACGCTTGGGAATGGACTGATGAATATGGTGGTGTTATATTGCAGCAGTTAAAGAAACTTGGATGTTCTTGTGATTGGGATCGCACCAAATTTACTTTGGATGATGATATGAGTGAATCTGTAGTCAAGGTTTTTATTGATTTGTTTAAAAAAGGTTTGATCTACAGAGGTTTTAGAATGGTTAATTGGGATCCCAAAGCTCAAACAACTCTTTCTGATGAAGAAGTTATATTTGAAGAGCGACTAGGAAGCTTGTATTATTTGAATTATAAAATTCAAGGCAGTGATGAAGTAATAACAATCGCAACTACTCGTCCAGAAACAATACTTGGAGATACAGCAATTTGTATTAACCCTAATGACGAGCGTTATACTCATCTCAAAGGAAAAAAAGCGATTGTACCATTGTGCGGACGTATTATACCCATAATTGAAGACGACTATGTAGATATTGAATTTGGAACAGGGTGTCTTAAAGTCACTCCTGCACACGATCAAAATGATAAATTTTTAGGAGACAAGCACAAATTAGAAGTAATTGATATTTTCAAATCAGACGCCACCCTCAACAGCTTTGGCATGCACTATGAAGGCAAGGATCGCTTTGTAGTTCGAAAAGAAATTGCAAAGGAACTAGACTCAAAAGGCTACCTAATTAAAACTGAACAACACCTACATAAAGTAGGAACATCAGAGCGAACAAAAGAAGTAATAGAGCCGCGTCTGTCTGATCAGTGGTTTTTAAAAATGCAAAATCTAGCTAGCCCAGCAATTAAAGCGGTTTTAGAAGACCAATCGATAAATTTATTTCCAAAGAAATTTGAAAACACTTATCGCCATTGGATGGAAAACATTCGTGATTGGAACATTTCTAGACAATTATTTTGGGGTCAACAGATACCTGCCTATTATTATGGTGATGGAAAAGACGATTTTGTAGTGTCTGACACCATTGAAGGGGCTTTAGAATTAGCTAAAAATAAATCTGGAAATTTACAGTTAGAAATTAGTGACTTAACTCAGGATAAAGACGTTCTAGATACCTGGTTTTCTTCTTGGTTATGGCCAATATCTGTCTTTGACGGAGTCAGAAATCCAGAAAATGAAGATATTAAATATTACTATCCAACTAATGATTTGGTAACAGGTCCAGATATTCTATTTTTTTGGGTAGCACGAATGATTGTTGCTGGCTATGAATTGAAAGACCAAAAACCGTTTACAAACGTCTACTTCACTGGCCTTGTTCGTGACAAACAACGTCGAAAAATGAGTAAATCTTTGGGCAATTCTCCTGATGCTCTCAAGCTTATTAATGACTTTGGTGCTGATGGTGTCCGTGTAGGTTTGTTATTAAGTTCAGCAGCTGGAAATGATTTAATGTTTGATGAGGCATTATGCCAACAAGGAAAAGCCTTTGGAAACAAAATATGGAATGCATTTCGACTCATAAAAGGTTGGGAGGTTGTTGAGATTCCCCAGCCTGATTATGCAGCTACAGCGATAGGTTGGTATCAAGCCAAGTTTCAGAAGACATTAATTGAGATCGATGATCATTTTAGAAAGTATCGATTAAGTGATGCATTAATGACGACCTATAAATTAATTTGGGATGATTTCTGTTCTTGGTTATTGGAAATGGTAAAGCCTGCCTATGAAGCTCCAATTGACAAAAAAACTTATGACTCTATAGTGAGTATTTTAGAGTCCAATTTGAAAATCCTTCATCCATTTATGCCTTTTCTGACTGAAGAGATTTGGCAAACATTAGAAAAAAGAACTAAAGAACAGGCTTTGATTATTGCTTCTTGGCCTGAAATAAAACCATACGACCACTCTATTTTGGAAAATTTTGAGTTTACAGCCGAAGTAATCTCAGGAATTCGAACAATTAGAAAAGAAAAGAACATTGCTTTTAAAACTCCGATTGATTTATTGGTGCTGAATAATGAATCTCAGTTAAAGGATTTTGACTCATTGATATCTAAACTTGGAAATATCACTAGCTTATCTTATACTACATCTACTATTGTTAATGCGTTGTCATTTAGAGTTAAGTCTAACGAGTATTTTATTCCCGCAAATGGTGCTATAGATGTAGAATCAGAAATTTTAAAACTAAATGATGAGCTAAAATATACTGAAGGGTTTTTAAAGTCAGTTCAGAACAAATTATCAAATGAACGCTTTGTTTCTGGAGCTCCAGAGAATGTGGTTGCAAGTGAAAAGAAAAAAGAAATGGATGCAGTGGCCAAAATAGAAACTCTAAAAGCTAGTCTGAATAATCTAAAATAATACTACTTTTTGTTTTGTAGATATTTGTTGGCTAAGTCAATATAGCGTTGTTTGGCCTGGTCTTGAGTGATGTCTTCAACTTGAAATAGAGCATTGGTTTTGAACGCATTAATGATGGCCTTACTACTATTTGGTCGGCTATAGTCGTTTGTTGATTTTTTGTAGTAGGCATATAGCTTTAGTAAAGTATCTGCAGGAAAGGGGTCATTATGACTGTTTATACTGTCGACAGCTTCTCTAAATTCTATATCTAATTCTTTACTATTCATTTTATGCCTCGGCTATGATGCATTCACCACCTTTAACTTTTTGGTTTAGTTTTACTTTGATTTTAGTATTTAATGGTAGGAATAAATCTACTCTCGATCCAAATTTTATAAACCCTGCATCGGTTCCTTGCTCAACTTTTTGTCCTTGTTTTGCATAATTTATAATGCGTCGCGCTAGAGCACCAGCTATTTGGCGATATAACACTCTTCCGTAATCCTTATTTTCAACAACGATAGTTGTCCGTTCATTTTCAGAACTAGCTTTTGGATGCCATGCGACTAAATATTTACCAGGGTGGTACTTGCTAAATAACACAGAACCGCTTACAGGGTAACGGGTTACATGAACATTTAAAGGTGACATGAAAATGCTTACCTGAAGTCGTTTTTCTTTGAAGTACTCAGTTTCTTCTACTTCTTCAATTACAACAACTTTTCCGTCTACAGGTGCAATGACCTGTCTATCATTTTTTTCAGTATGACGTTTTGGGTTTCTGAAAAACTGTAAGATTAAAATTAGCACAGCAAGTAAGGTTAACTGAATGAGTTTTAATAACCACTGTATTTCAATAGTATTATCTAAGATTAAGAAACTTCCTCCGACGAAAATGAGAGTACCTAAAATTATTTTTTGACCTTCTTTATGAAACATAATTTAATATTCTTAAAAATAAATAAATAAATGGAGCTGCAAATATAGCACTATCTAAACGATCTAACATACCTCCATGGCCTGGCATTATCTTACCACTATCTTTAACAGATGCTTGACGTTTGTATTTTGATTCAACTAAATCGCCTAATGTTCCAAATACACTTACTAAAACACTAATAATTAACCAATTTGTAAAGCTTAAGTAAGGGGTAATAAGCGCAATAAAATAACTGGCAATTGCTGAAAAAAATACACCGCCTAAAAAGCCTTCAATGGTTTTTTTGGGAGAGATACTTTCAAATAGTTTTTGTTTGCCATAACTTTTACCAATTATGTAGGCAAAGCTATCATTAGTCCAGATAATTATAAAAATACCTAAAATAATTTGAGGGCTATAATCTCCAAAATTAAATGCAATTAAAATTAAAAATACAAATCCACTACTTATATAGAAAGTTGTATTGATAAATTGATTAGATATTAGGTTGGGTAGCTCTCTAGTTGAAAATAAATCTCTAATCAAAAATAGGGTAACAAAAACACTTAACACATGAAATATTTGAGATGCTTGATTAATAATTTCAGTATTATCAAGTATAAATTCGCTAAGAGCAAACAACAAATAAACGACTGTGAAAATAATATATGTAACAGAGTTTTTTTGTTTAATAAGCCTATTGAATTCTGCTAAACATACAAGTCCAAAAACATAAAACAAACCAATACAAGCATATTTGTGCTGTATGCACGTGATTAATAAAATCACAAACAATGTTCCGGATACAGATCTTTTAATTAATTCTTTCAATACTTATTTATAGGACTTCTAAAAGAAGCAAATATAGGTTTTTTGAACTACTTCCATAATTTAGGAAATTAGTGGTCTCCTCAACCTTAAAGTGTTTGATAGCAGTGATATTGGATGGAATGTTTCTTTTGTTTTGAGCTTTTATACCCTGAAGGCCAGTGCTAATTGTTTCTACAAATTGACTTGTAGTTGCAAACACAATAAAATCTTCTGGGAGTTCAGCTAATTTTTTTTCAGCAATTTGATTGGAGGAAATTAATAAAGATCCATCACTTGCGATTAAATACTCACAAGTTGTAAATAAAAAATCAGCTTCTTCTGTTTTTGTAGTTGTATTAAAATTAAAGCTTTTGAATTTTTCTTTAAGTCGTGGGTTTAGTACAAGCGCTGTTTTGTCAATCCAGTTATTTTCTTCAATAATTTTATTTAAATTATTTTGTACTTCGTCAATGTTTTCACAATAGAGAAACTTACCGCCATTGTTATTGAAATTAATTGTAAACTTTTCATCTATGGCAGAATCTTCATTAGGCAAAAAATTGTGCTGATCTTCCTTTTCTAACTTAGCTTTAGATTTGTTAGAGGTTGAACCAAATAGTTTACGAAATACACTCATGTTTTGTCCTAGTATAATTTTAAAAACAAATTAATACAAAAATAAAAAATTTAGTAAATACATATTATAAAATGAAGCTTATTTTATTTGTTCTAATCATTTTTATCATTCGTGTCAGTTAATTTAATTGTAGGCTGAATAACTTCTTCGATTTGAAATGGACGTTTTCCAAATATAGTTTCTAAGTTGTCTTTAAAAATAACTTCTTCTTTTAACAAAACTTCAGCCAGTTCGGTTAATTTATCTTTGTTTTTTTTCAGCAGTTTTATTGCTCTTTGGTATTGGGTTTCAATGATACTAGATATTTCTTTATCTATTAGCTCAGCAGTCTGTTCGCTGTAGGGCTTTGAAAACCCATATTCATTTTGTCCTGAGGAGTCATAATACGTAATGTTTCCAACTTTATCGCTAAGTCCATAAACAGTAACCATTGCTCTAGCTTGTTTTGTAACTTTTTCTAAATCACTCAAAGCTCCAGTAGATATTTTATCAAAGATAACTTTTTCTGCAGCTCTTCCTCCCAGTGCAGCGCACATTTCATCTAGCATTTGCTCTGGCCTTACAATCAATCGCTCTTCAGGGAGGTACCATGCTGCTCCTAATGAACGCCCCCTTGGGACTATAGTCACTTTAACAAGTGGAGCAGCATGTTCTAACATCCAACTAACTGTGGCGTGACCTGCTTCGTGAAATGCAACTGCTCTTTTTTCGCTTGGGGTAATTATTTTATTTTTCTTTTCAAGTCCACCAACTATTCTGTCAACTGCATCTAAAAAATCCTGTTTCTCAACAAACTTCTTATCTCCCCTAGCAGCAATTAAGGCAGCTTCGTTACAAACATTAGCAATATCAGCTCCTGAAAATCCTGGTGTTTGTTTTGACAAAAAATCAGTATCTAAGTTTTTTGATTTTTTTAATGGTTTTAAGTGCACATCAAAAATCTCTTTTCTCTCTCTAACATCAGGTAAATCAACATAAATCTGTCGATCAAATCGTCCAGCTCTCATTAGGGCTTTATCTAAAACATCAGCACGATTTGTAGCCGCCAAAACAATAACATTAGAGTTGCTTCCAAATCCATCCATTTCTGTCAAAAGCTGATTTAGAGTATTTTCTCTTTCATCATTTGATCCAGAAAAATTACTTTTTCCTCTAGCTCGACCAATTGCATCAATTTCATCAATGAAAATAATTGACGGAGCTTTTTCTTTGGCTTGTTTAAATAAATCTCTAACTCTTGATGCTCCTACTCCTACAAACATTTCTACAAAATCTGAACCAGAAAGGGAAAAAAATGGTGCTTTTGCTTCTCCAGCGACAGCTTTAGCTAACAAAGTTTTTCCAGTTCCTGGGGGACCTACTAACAGCGCTCCCTTTGGAATTTTGCCACCTAAAGCAGTGTATTTTTCAGGATGTTTTAAAAAATCTACTATCTCCTGAATTTCTTCTTTGGCACCTTCAAGTCCCGCTACATCTTTAAAAGTTGTTTTAGTTTCAATTTTTTCATCAAAAAGCTTGGCTTTAGATTTTCCAATATTGAAAATTTGTCCTCCGCCTGCTGCTCCGCCTCCAGACATGCGACGCATTATAAATATCCAAACACCAATAATTAATATGAATGGAATCAAAGAAGATAAAATATCGCCCCATGCATTCGTTTCGGATTTGAAATTAAGAGATGTATCTAGATTTTCTTGCTTTATTGTGTCTTCAAGTTGTTTTTGAAATAATTGTACATCCCCAAATTCAAACTTATAATTTGCCACTCCAGAGCTATTAGGGAAGAATTGAGTTCCTTTGTTTTTTTTGTGGATATCTTTTGAACTTGCCTTGGTTGTTAAGTACACAAGTGCTTCACGTTTATTTACTATTTCAACTTTTCTAACATCTCCATCTTTTAAATATTCAAAAAATTGAGACGGGGTAGTAGATGTATCTGAGGAATTTCCTAAACCTCCAGAAAATATCTGAAAAGCTATTATTAGAATTAATGCACCTCCATAAATTAACCAAGGATTTATTTTTTTATTTTTTGGATTTTTATCTTTAGACATGGTTTTTATTTAATAACTAGTTTCTATTTCGGTAATTTTAGCATCACCCCAAAGGTTTTCAATATCATAGTATTCACGAACATGTTTTTGGAAAATATGGACTATAACGTCAACATAATCCATAAGAACCCACTCTGCATTTTCACTTCCTTCAATGTGCCATGGTTTTTCTTTAGTATTCTTACTAACTTTTTTTTGTACTGAGTTCACGATTGCGTTAACCTGCGTGTTTGAGGTTCCATCGCAAATGATAAAATAATCACAAACTGTATTTTCAATATCACGTAAATCCAAAATAGTTATGTTCTGTCCCTTAACATCTTCTATTCCTTCAATGGTGAAAGTAATTAAATTATCAGGGCTTGTTGTATTTGTCATTATAAATTTTTTCTGCTTTGCAAATTTATTAATTTTTTGCCTTTAAACACGTTATATTGTCTTAATAAAATTATAATTTAGTGCTCCATAGATTCCAATGAAAATAATTAAACTTAATTCTACAGACTCTACTAACAGTTATCTTAAAAGATTAATAATTCAACGTACATTAGAGGATTTTTCAGTGGTAGTCGCAAATAATCAGACTAACGGTAGAGGTCAGCGTGGTTCTGTATGGCTCTCTGAGCAAGGTAAAAACCTTACTTTCAGTGTTTTTAAAAAAAAACTCAATCTTGATCCAAGCAAGCAATTTATATTACACATATTAGTTTCATTGTCAATTGTTAAAGCACTAGATTCATTCAATGTTCCCAGATTGTCTATAAAGTGGCCTAACGATATTTTGTCAGGGAACTTTAAAATATCGGGTGTATTAATTGAAAATTTAATTAAACAGAATCAAATTGAACACTCAATAATTGGAATTGGGCTTAATGTAAATCAGCTTAAATTTGAGGGACTAACTAAAGTAAGCTCCTTAAAAAAGATTATGCCTTTAGCTGTTGATAAAGATAAATTATTAGTTAAGATTATTGATAAACTTAAAATTTATTTTAAACTGTATGCTCAAAATGGAAGTGAGTTTTTTACATCTGAATACGAATCCTATTTATTTCTTAAGGATAAGCTTTCAGTTTTCAGTAGTCCTCAAAACAGTCTATTTACAGGGATTATAAGAGGGGTTTCAGCTTCTGGGAAATTGTGTATTGAGATGGAAGGTTTTGATAAGGAATTTGATTTGAAAGAAATAAAGTTTGTATACTAATTACAATTTTTAGAAATATTAAGAGCTAAAGTATCAATGAATTTGGAGATAGGTCCTTTAATCATCATTGCCATCATCGGATTAAACTCGCCCTCAAACTTTAAATAAACTTCGCTTTTTTTTTCAGAAATATCTCTAATTATAGTGTTTAGGGAAAATTTTAGTTTACCTCTAGCTGCTTCCAACGTTATAATATTAGGATTTACCAAAGGCTTTTTCTTTAATATAATTTCAGGCATTCCACTTAAGGCAAATAAAAAAGTCTCATCATCTATGAGTTCAAATCTACTTATATTGTCGGGCATTAAAGGTTTAAAATTCTTAACATCTTTTAAAAAATTAAAAACGATTTGGGATGGTTTTTCAATTATCACTTTAGTGGATTCTAAGTTCATAGTTAATTTTTATTTACCGTTCCAATCTGAAGGGCTTGTGTTCCATTTAGATAATACAGTTGACTCTTTTTGGTTAATGAAGTTGGTCTCTAGTGCTTGTTCTAAAAGACTTTCGTAGTTGCTAAGAGTAAAAAGACTTAGATTATTTGCCTTGAAGTTTTCTTTTGAAATATCGAAACCGTATGTGAATATAGCAACCATTCCCTTAACTTTCACCCCAACTGCTTTTAAGGCATCTACAGCAACTAAACTACTTTTTCCTGTGCTGATTAAATCTTCAATAATAACAACATTTTGACCTCTTTCAACAAATCCTTCAATTTGATTTTGACGGCCATGTTTTTTTGCCTCAGGTCGCACATATATGAAGGGTAGCCCAAGAAATTCTGCAACTAAAGCACCAATTCCGATAGCTCCAGTGGCTACGCCAGCAATCACATCTGGTTTGCCGAACTCGTTTTCTAAATTCTTGGCAATTTCTTCTTTTATGTAGTTGCGAACTGCTGGAAAAGACAGCACTATTCGATTGTCACAATAAATAGGTGACTTCCATCCTGAGGCCCAAGTAAACGGGTCTCTAGGACTTAGTTTAATAGCATTAATTTGAAGTAACACTTCGGCAGTTTTTTTGGCAATACTTTTATTGAATATCATGTGACAAAATTACTAAAAAATACTACTTTTACTTTGATTAATTCGTTTTTAATTAACAATGTATAGAATATTTGTAGGAAATAAACCAATAATCCTAACTACGAAAGTAGAGGAAGAGACAAACTTCAAGAATTTCTTGATTGATTCTGTAGATATTAACAAAGTGCTTTCCAAGCTCAAGAAAGATAAATACGATGCGGTACGTCTTATTGGCTCTGACAAAGAAATGCTTTTGAAAAAATTTTTATCTCTTTTGCCAAATGTGATTGCTGGAGGTGGAAAGGTTTATAATAACAAAAATGAAATATTATTTATCTTTAGAAATGGAAAGTGGGATCTCCCAAAAGGAAAGACTGAACCAAAAGAAACGATTAATCAAACAGCGCTTCGTGAAGTTGAAGAAGAAACGGGTATTTCTGGACTTTCAATCACAAAGCCTTTGGAGATTACATATCACATTTTCAAGCGAATGAATCAATATTATATCAAAGTAACCTATTGGTTTAAAATGTATTCCGAATATGATGGGTTATTAATTCCTCAGCAAAAAGAGGGTATTACTAAGGTTAAATGGATTTCAGAAACCAAACTAAAAAAAGTACTAAATAACTCTTATGCCAATATCAAACTACTAATATAGGACAGTCGTTTGTGATATTTCTATTAAAAACTTCAAATAAAGCTCTTTTACTGTTGCTATCCCTTTCAATAAGTTTATTTTTGCGCTGCAAAAACTGAAATAAAATGATGGAATTTATAAGAAAAAGATCTAGTAATGTAAAAAATGATGTATTAAGCGGCCTCACAGTTGCTTTAGCTCTTGTACCTGAGGCAGTAGCATTTGCTTTTGTAGCAGGAGTTGACCCTTTAGTAGGTTTGTATGCTGCTTTCATGATTGGACTAATTACATCTATTTTTGGTGGTCGTCCAGGAATGATTAGCGGAGCTACCGGAGCGTTAGCTGTTGTGATGGTAAGTCTTGTGGCCAAGGGAAATTCTATGGGTGTTGAAGGTGATGAATTAGGTCTTTACTATCTATTTTTGACAGTCATTTTGATGGGAGTTATTCAAGTTTTAGCTGGTGTACTTAAACTTGGTAAATTTGTTCGTTTAATCCCACATCCTGTAATGATGGGCTTTGTCAATGGTTTGGCAATTGTTATTTTCTTGTCGCAGTTGAGTATGTTTATGACTTCCGAAAATGGAGAGATGGTTTGGATGGAGGGTGCTTCATTGTATGTAATGGTTGGGCTTGTAGCTTTAACAATGTTTATTATGTTTGTTTTACCACAAATTACCAAAAAACTACCAGAAGCCTTGGTTGCTATTTTGGTTGTTTCTACGATAGTTATTTTTGGAAATTTAGATGTTGCTACAGTAGGAAGTTTTATTAGAGATGGTGGAGGACAAGGACTTCAAGGCGGTTTACCACTCCCGCAGTGGGAAATTTTTGATAAGATCCCAATGAACTTGGCAACTATTAAATTTATTGGGCCCTATGCATTGATTCTTGCTGCTATTGGACTGATAGAGTCGTTAATGACACTAAATTTAATAGATGAGCTTACTGAAAGTCGTGGAAATTCAAATAGGGAGTGTATTGCGCAAGGAAGTGCAAATATAATCACTGGCTTATTTGGTGGTATGGGAGGTTGTGCGATGATAGGACAGTCAATTATAAATATTAAAGGAGGCGGTAGAGGTCGCTTGTCAGGAATTGTAGCTGCACTAGCACTATTAATATTTATTTTATTTGCTTCCGGACTCATAGAACAAGTACCAATTGCAGCTCTTGTAGGAGTGATGTTTATGGTTGTTTTTGGCACATTTGCTTGGTCAAGTTTTAGAATAATGAATAAAATTCCTAGATCCGATGTATTTGTTTTAATATTAGTTTCTTTAATGACCGTATTTTTTGACTTAGCAATAGCAGTAATTTCTGGTGTTATTGTTAGTGCACTTGTATTTTCTTGGGAGAATGCAAAGCGTATTCGTGCACGTAAGCGTACCAAAGTTGATGGCACTAAAGTTTACGAAATATGGGGTCCACTATTTTTTGGAAGTATTACAGCTTTCAATGAAAAGTTTGATGTTAAAAACGATCCAAAGTCAATAGAAATTGATTTTATTGAATCCCGTGTAAGTGACCATTCTGCCATAGAAGCGATTTTTAATCTTGTAACAAAATATAAACAGAATGACAAAGAAGTTTATTTGAAACACCTAAGTGAAGATTGTAAAGTTTTACTTCACAAATCTAGTCCAATTTTTAGAGAGGTTATTATAGATGCTATTGACGATCCACGTTATCATTTAGCTGAAAATCCAGAAGCATTTTCAAAAGGACTAGAACACTATAAATTATAGTGTTATGCAATAACCGAATTTGGCACTAATTTTTTAAAGTCACCTCCATGTTTAATAATCTCTCTCACAATTGATGAAGAGATAAAAGAAGTCTGAGAAGATGTCAGTAGAAAGATAGTTTCTAGTTTTGACAAATGTCTATTAGTGAGAGCAATGTCTTTTTCAAATTCAAAATCTGCAGGATTCCGTAGGCCTCTCATTATAAAATCAACACCTATTTCTTTACAGAAATCAACGGTCAAGCCACTATAATTCATGACTCTTACTTTTGGGTTGTTTTTAAATTTGACTTTGATAAAATTGATGCGTTGCTCGAGTGAAAACATGTAATCTTTAGAAGAGTTTTCGCCAACCGCCACGATAATTTCATCAAACAAGGTTACTCCTCTATTGATGATGTCAACATGTCCTAATGTTATGGGGTCAAATGATCCTGGAAAAATTGCTTTTTTCATAGGCTAAATTTAATAGTTTTTATGAAGTGCTTCTTCAATCGCGTTATGAAACAAGTCTGACAACGAGATTCCGGCTTTTAAAGCTTGTTGCGGTAAGATACTTTCTTTAGTGAAACCGGGGACCGTATTAATCTCTATTAGGTGAGGTTTGCCATTTTTGAAAATAAATTCACTTCTAGAAAACCCGTCTAATTTTAAAATTTCGTAAATATTTTTAGCAACCTCTCTTACTTCAGAGGCTTGTATTTCAGTAATACGTGCGGGTGTGATTTCTTCGGATTTTCCTAAATATTTTGCTTCGTAATCAAAAAAGTCATTGTTTGTTATGATTTCTGTTATGGGAAGTACAGTCACCGCTCCTTTATAGCGGATAACACCAACAGAAACTTCGGTACCTTCTAAGAAAGACTCTATAATAATTTCATCATCTTCTTTAAGCGCGGTTTCGATGGCTTTCGGAAGTTCATGTTTTGAATAAACTTTAGTAACTCCAAAACTACTACCAGCTTTATTAGCTTTTACAAAACAAGGAAACCCCACAGCCGCTTCAATAGCTGCAGAGTCTATAGATTCTGCAGCATTTAAAAAATAAGAATCTGCGCAAATAATGCCATAGGGTTTTAATGTGCTCAGACAGTCTCGCTTGTTAAATGTTAGTGCTGCTTGATACATATTACAACTCGTATGAGGAAGTGATAATAGCTCGAAATAGGCCTGCATCGTTCCGTCTTCTCCAGGAGCGCCGTGAATCGCATTAAAAACACATTCAAATTTAATTTTAGTTCCTTTTAAATTAATAGTGAAATCAGATTTATCCACGGAAAACTCTTCTAAATCTTCGTTTACATAAACCCATTTGTCTTTAAAGATATGGATGCAATAGGAGTTGTAAAGTTCACTAGGTAAACTTTCGTGTACAACGCTTCCGCTTTTTAAAGAAATTAGATATTCACTTGAATATCCGCCCATTATAATGGCTATGTTTTTTTTCATGTGTATTATTATAAAGTAAAAATATTACTTTTAAATTAAATTAAATTCATTTTAGGTCTAAATATGTTTACTTTGAACTAAACAAGCTAAAGGTTTTAAGGACAGAATTATTTGTTTAAATTTGTTACTATATAATTAATAACTATGAATTTTATTAAATTCTTATTTAGTAGATCCTTCCTTAAGCAATTAATTTATGTCTTAATTGTAGCCGTTGTTTTTGGTTTTTTAGCTTTAAAATGGCTCAAGGTCTATACCAACCATGGGTTATTTGTGTCTGTGCCTAGTCTGATAGGAAAACCTTATCTAAACGCTCATACCCTTCTTCAGGAAAACTCTCTTAGAAGCGAAGTTCAAGATTCTTCAAATTATAATCCTATTTATCCAAAAGGGGCAGTTATAGAGCAAGATCCTCTAGCAGGAAGTCAGGTTAAGCAAGATCGAAAAATATATTTAATTCTTAATCCTTCTGGCTATCGTTCTTTTGCGGTTCCCAATGTGATTAGAAGCACTTTCCGTCAAACGAAGCCTACTTTAGAGGCAGTTGGTTTTCAAATTGGTTCGTTGACCTATAAAGATGATCTAGGTAAGGATGAAGTTTTAGAAATACGCTATAAAGGCCAAATCATTGAAGCAGGTACGATGCTTCCAAAAACTTCGAAATTAGATCTTGTTTTGGGAAACGGTATTCGAAAGTAACAACTCACAATGGAACAATCAAACAGATTTTTTGAGACTGCAAATAAACTTCATGAACACTACGTTTTCACAGTGGAAAAGGGGCAGCAGCCGTTGAGAATAGATAAGTATCTCATGAATTTTGTTGAAAATGCAACTCGGAACAAAATACAAGCAGCAGCTAAGGGTGGTAGTATTTTGGTGAATGACTCTGTTGTAAAGTCAAATTATAAGGTCAAGCCTTTTGATCAGATTCGAGTTTTGTTTGAGTATCCACCCTATGAAAACTTGTTAGTTCCCGAAGATATTCCCATTGATATTGTTTACGAAGATGATGATCTTTTGGTAGTGAATAAAGCACCTGGAATGGTAGTTCATCCTGGTCATGGAAACTACTCAGGGACTCTGATTAATGCTCTTACATTTCATTTTGAAAATCTTCCTAACAACAGCAGTAACCGGCCTGGTTTGGTTCACAGAATAGATAAGGATACGAGTGGGTTGCTAGTGATTGCTAAAACTGAGCCTGCAATGGCTCATTTGTCAGCTCAATTTAAAGCAAAAACTAGTGAGCGTGAATACGTAGCTCTTGTGTGGGGAAATATGGATTTAGATGAAGGGACTATTGAAGGTAATATTGGTCGTCATCCTAAAAATAGATTACAGAACACTGTATATCTCGAAAATAATGCTGAGAGAGGAAAGCCTGCAGTCACACATTACAAAGTTATTCAACGACTAGGATATGTTACTCTAGTTTCTTGCCGCTTGGAAACAGGTCGTACCCATCAAATACGTGTCCACATGAAGCACATAGGGCACATTCTTTTTAACGATGAACGTTATGGGGGAGAACGTATTTTAAAAGGAACCACTTTTACTAAGTATAAGCAGTTTGT
>ERZ1047472.1009-NODE-1009-length-22901-cov-5.538212_pt1 | contig 22901 bp, 22 predicted proteins | sample MGYA00383095_ERZ1047472 | MGnify/ENA primary metagenome ERZ1047472 (study PRJEB29581, sample SAMEA5548365) | metagenome | biome: marine; feature: coastal; material: water | depth 1 m | study: Short-term variability in the microbial, nano- and picoplankton... | reverse complement strand
TCCGGCTTGGTTTCACAAATGACCTTGGAGGAAAAGGCGGACTTTTGTTCCGGCAAGGATTTTTGGCACCTGCCCGGACTGGAGCGCCTGCAAATCCCCAGCATCATGGTTACCGACGGCCCTCACGGATTGCGCAAACAGGGTCAAAATGCCGACCACATGGGGGCTCACCGAAGCATCCCCGCCACGTGTTTTCCCACGGCCTCAGCCCTGGCCAGTTCCTGGGACCTGTCGTTGATGGAAACCGTTGGCAAAGCCTTGGGTGACACGTGCGTAGACGAAGACGTGAGCGTGCTGCTTGGCCCGGGGATGAACATTAAACGCAGCCCCTTGTGCGGCAGGAATTTTGAATACTTTTCCGAAGACCCCATGCTCAGCGGACAAATCGCCGCGGCCTTGGTGAACGGGATCCAATCTCAAGGTGTCGGCGCTTGCCTTAAACACTTCGCCGTCAACAACCAAGAACTCGGCCGCATGTACATGGACGCCATCGTCGATGATCGCACCCTGCGGGAAATCTATTTGCGAGGCTTTGAAATCGCGGTGAAGACCGCCAAACCTTGGACGGTCATGTGTGCCTACAACCGCCTTAACGGCATCTACTGCAGCGAGCACGACTGGCTGCTGAATCAGGTGCTGCGGGAAGAGTGGGGCTTTGACGGTGCGGTCATGACCGATTGGGGCGCCGCCAACGACCGCCCGAAGGGCGTGGCTGCGGGCTTGGATCTGGAAATGCCCAGCAGTGGGGGCATCAACGATGCGTTAGTCGCCCAAGCCGTGCGCGACGGCACTTTGGATGAAGCCTTTCTGGACCAAGCGGTAGCTCGCAATATCGCTCTGAGTTTGTCCAGCCAGCAACGGCAAAAACCTTCGGGAGATCTGGACCTGGATGGACAACACGACTTAGCCAGAACCGCTGCAGCCCAATCTTGTGTGCTGCTAAAAAATGACGGCAACCTGCTACCCATCGTCACCAGTGCGTCAGTGGCCCTCATCGGTGCCTTTGGGCAGAAGCCGCGCTTTCAGGGGGCTGGAAGCTCCCAAGTCCGCCCCACTAGAATCGAAACTCTGTTCGATGCTCTAAGCGCTGAAGTCGCCAACCTCACCTACGCAGCCGGGTACGACCCGGTGCAAAGCGCCCCAGACCAAGCCCTTATCGATGAAGCCGTTGCTCTAGCCGGACAGGCCGATGTAGCCGTGGTCTACGCGGGCCTGCCCGGCATTTACGAGTCGGAAGGCTTTGACCGCGCACATCTTGACCTACCCGAGCAACACAATGCTTTGATACGAGCGGTATGCGCCGCGAATCCCAAAACCATCGTAGTGCTGGCAAACGGGGCACCGGTGACCATGCCTTGGCTCGAGGAAGCAGCTAGTGTTCTCGAGGGTTACTTGGGCGGACAGGCCGGTGGCGGCGGCATAGCCCAAGTGCTGTTGGGGCATCAGAACCCCTGTGGCAAGTTGGCAGAGACCTTCCCCCTAGCCCTCAACGACGTGCCCTGCACACCATTTTTTCCCGGCAAGAATCGCCAGATGCAGTACCGAGAAGGCGTCTATGTGGGTTATAGGTACTTCGATACCGCTGAACGGGACGTTCTATTCCCCTTTGGTCACGGTCTAAGCTACACCACCTTCGACTACCTTGAAGCCAGTGCGGTCAACGACACCCTTAAAGCCGACGGCCTACTGGAACTTCAGGTGACTTTGCGCAATAGCGGCCCCCGCGCCGGGGCAGAAGTGATTCAGGTCTATCGAGACGCTGCATCCAGCGCCACCCACCAGCCAACACAGCAACTGTGCGGGTTTGCCAAGGTAACCCTGCAAGCTGGGGCAACGGAAACCGTCACCATCAGAGTAGAACCCGATACCTTTCGAGTATTCGATCACGGCGCTCAGGCCTGGGTGCTTGAGGCAGGCCCAGTGAAACTCCGAGTAGGCAGTTCCAGCCGCGACATACGCCTGACCCACGCTATCAACATCGTTTCCAACGAAGTGCTAAGCGATATTGCCAAGGCCACTGGCGCCCCTGAGTTCTTGTCGCCGACACAAAATCAGGCTCTCGCCGTATCCGACGAGCTCTTCAGCCAGATGCTCAACAGACCTGCCCCCACCGGCGAACCAATACGGCCTTTTCATCGCAACTCGTCCCTGGCAGAAATTGGCACTACTTGGTTGGGCAACAAGGTTAAAGAGAAGGCTATGGCGGGTTTTCTTGGTGGCATGGGGCTAGAGAAAGCTGATCCAACCACCCAGAAAATGTTTGAGGAAATGGCCAACCACATGCCGCTGCGCGCCTTGATTTTGTTTCAGCAGGGCCAAACCAGTTTCCAGCAGCTCGACGGGCTGCTGGATCTGCTCAATGGCAGGATCATTCGGGGGCTGTGGCGGTTGATTCGGCGCTAATCCAGTGGACTCAACCTACAACCCAAGCAACGACCCATAACTCCGCGCGCGTTCAGCAGCCCCCTGCTGCTGGGCCAAACTCATGCCGAGATGCACCAGCTGATCCGAGTGGATATCTGCCTCGATCAGTTCATCAACCACATCCATGGCCTTGTCTGCTTGCCCCGCCGAACTCAAAGCTACGGCGTAGACGTAGCCAATCCCTACCTCTGGGCCGGACCGATGACCCTCCGCTAACAGGGAAAGTGCTGAAGCCATATTCCCCTGCCGCACATGCCATAGGGCCGTGGCTATTCGCACCTGAGCGGTTCGCGGCGACAAGGCAATGGCCTGCTGCAGTAACCCTCCTGCCTGAGCATCTCGGCCGGAGGCGCGGTACAGGTCAGCCAAGTTGACCAATCCCGGCACCCAGCTTGGGTTGCGCTTCAGGGCGAGCTTGAGGTCTTGCTCAGCGGCTGAGTAGTTTCCTCGCGCCTGATGCACTAGGGAGCGATTGGTCAGTGCTTCTGCACGATCTTGGTTGCTCCCTAGGTACGTCATATATTCTTCCAGCGCCCCATCTAATTGCGCCCGTTCCGGAACAGACAGTTGGGCATAGGCTGGCAGCAAGGCGGTGATCGCGGCGAAGCGAATGGCGCGCAGCGGATCCTCAAGCAGGGGTAAAACTCGGGGCCAGTCCTGGACATTGGGAGACGACAACCCACGCAATGCACCCAACCGAACCAAGGGCACGGGACTGGTCAGACCCGCGTATAAAGACAAACGAGGCTGATATTGACCCGCCAAACTCAACGCCGTTGCGCGCACGATGGCTGGTTGATCCGGATCAGCGGCCAAGGTCTGCAAGGGGCCATCTGCATCGCCTTTGCCTTGACGCGCCGGAGCGATCACGTGGGCAAAATGCCGCTGGCCGAGACTGCCGCCGTGATCACGAATTTGCTGCGCCGCCCAAGCGTCGTCTTGATCCTGATGACACCCAATGCAGGCGTTGGGGACGTCAATCTGTGCGGACAGGTCCGGTCGCGGGATCCTGAAACTGTGGTCCCGCCGGTCATCTACTCCCATATAGGTGCGACTGGCCATATGGCAGTCCACGCAGGCTGATCCATTGCCAGCCCCTGATTTATCTCGGGGATTTTGTCTTCGCTCATTGGCCACAGGGTGAAAGTGGTGATCTACCGAATTGTAAACCTTGGCCTGTAACCCCGGAAAACGCTGGCTGCCTTCCGGGCTGTGGCAAGCGGTGCATACGTCGTTGCCATTGCGCTGCAATTGCCCGGTGTGTGGATCGTGACAGTCGCCACAGGTCACGCCGGCACCGTGCATTTTGCTCTGCAAAAAGGAACCGTAAACAAACACCTCATCGAGAATTTGACCGTCCGCAAAGTACAAGCCGTCGTCCAGCAGTGCAGGCGAAAAATGATCCAAATAGGACCTACCGGGGGCGAAGCCTTCGGCGATCTGGGTCCTGCGGCTGTGACAGGAGGCACAGACTTCCAGCCGGACCTGAGGATTTCGAAGAGAAACCATGCCACCGCGACTTGGATCTTGGCTGTGGGCCAAGCCTGGTCCATGACAGCCCTCACAACCCACACTGATCTCGGCAAACGTGGTATCAAAGCCTTGAGTTTGCGGGTCGAAGCGCTTTCGCACTTGGGTGGAGTGACAGTCCGCACACATGTGGTTCCAGTTTTGGCCGGTAGCCGCCCAGTGCAGCACATCCTGAGGTTTGCCTACGGTATCTGGCTGCAAGTGATACCAGCCCTGGCCGTTGGTTCGGGTATCCCAGACGACGGGCAGCGCTTGCAAACGGCCGTTGCCCACCTCGGTCAAGTACTGCTGAAGGGGGGAGACGCCAAAGGTGTAAGCCACACGAAAATCCGCCAGTGCTCCATCACCACCGTCTAGGGTCACGGAGAAACCTTGATCGTCCTCAACGAAGGCAATGGGAACCCCAGCGATCTCTAGCGGTGCTGCTGAAAAGTCTGCTCGCACAGTTTCTTGATTGGGTACCGCCATGGCCATGGCATGGTGAGAGCCTCGCCAGTTTTCGTAAGCTTGAGCATGACAACTGGCGCAGGCTTCGGAGCCTAAGTATTCGCTTGTATGGTTGGCATCCGGTCGTTCTGCCGACACCGGCGCTAGGGAATTAATCGGCGGGGGATCTGTCGGGGCAATTGGCTTGCTGCAGCCGGCAAGAAAAACGATACAAAGCAAAAGAAGCTGGCAGAAACGGCCAAAGACGGACGGCTGGAGCAAAATACGAAAGGGCTTACTGTCACAGGCCCCAATGTCGTAGGACTTAAACTCGAAGGGCTTAGGTTCGCAATACCGGTCAGGGCCAGCCGAAGGCTGCCCTGACACCCAGCGCGGCGGATAAATCGCTGAGCTAGTTCCCGTAATGGGCGGCCAGCGCCGCAATGTCTTCATCGGTCAAGTTTTGCGCTTGCAAAGCCATAATTGCGTTCTGACGCGACCCGTCGCGGTAAGCTACCAACTGCTTGCGCAGGTAAGTCTCCCACTGCCCGTTCAAATTCGGATACATGGGGGCAATTGCCTTACCCTTAGTGCCATGACAGGCGACACAGCCTTTCTCTGCCGCTAGCGCCGCACCATCTATCTCAGCGCCACCGCAGGCTCCCAGCAAAGCGACACTTGCAACCACTGCAGACTTGAGGAGTAAATTCTTGATCGTCATATTTGTCTCCTAGTTCGCTTGCTTGCTGAAGTATTCGGAAATGATATCGATCTCTTCATCAGTGAGGAGCACCGCTTGAGCATTCATCTGATTACCCGGCTCTTCCTCGGCACGGAAATACTTGAGTCGGCTAACAAGGTAGGCGGCATTTTGTCCGGCTAAATTGGGATAACGGGGCGCACTGGACTTACCCTCCCAACCGTGACATGTCACACAATGATGTTTAAAAGCTGCATTTTCGCCTGCATCCGCCGCGAAGGTTGTCGAACTGAGCAACGTTCCAACCAATAGGGCGCATGCGCTGACAGCAACTCGAATACCGAGAACTTTCCTGAGCATTTCGCGTTTTCCTTTAACCGCTGAGTTTAAGAGCGCCTGTTTTGTTGATGACCATGCTATCTCTCTCCTCGCTTGGGTCTAAATCCAACACATAACGATAAGGATAGGACGTGGGCTGAAACCCCGGCTCTTCCTCATGGGTGAGTAGACGAAAACCTCTTTGCTCGAAGTAGCTGGTGGAAAACCGCTCTACCCGCACCTGAATGCTGGAGAACTTCTCCCGCCTCACTCGACAAGTTAATTCGTCGAGTAACAGACCACCAATGCCACGGCCCTGCGCTTGCGCGCTCACAAAAAGGCCGTGCAAGAGCACCGCGTTGACATTTCCTGCCTCCCCATCGGTCTGCGCGACTGATGTCTGCTGAAGAACCATGGGGACACTAGGTTGCCAGGCAGCGACGCCCAAACAAGCGTGCGCTTTATAACACAAGAGAAATTCAAAATCTTGGAGATCCACCCCTCGATACTGCAAAGGCGCCATGGCTAACCGCTTCAATCGGGGTGATGTTGGCCAACTCGCAATCGCTTCCTCGATCACAGCATTGATGTCCGACAGATCCCCAGTGGATACTGGCTGGCGCAGTACAACCTGATCGAGCTTCGGTGTTTTCATTCGTTGACTATTCAGAAGAAAAAAGCGCTCGCCCCAGGGGGAGGAGGAGGGGCGAGGCGAGCGCTTGAGGGACTGTTAATTCAGAGCGTTTACGAAGACCACTGAAACTGCAAAGGTCAAAAACCACACACCCACCAAAAAAGGCGCGCTGGTATTTGAGCGGATGACCTTGCTCTGCACCATGGCAGCTCTTCGGCGAGCTTCGGTTTTTCTTTTGTTCGTATTGTCTAATTTCATGACGCTATAATCCTGACAAGCACCGGCAATGTCAAAGTAATTAGCCCCACTTAATTGGACATTTAGTAGATACCGGCCAATTTACCGTGATTCCCACCAAAAAAACCTGTATTTGTCTAAGTTTAGTCGCCCCAGAACCGTACCTCGTCCACCTTTTACCTTAGAGAAGAATTCATGACCAAGCCCTCAGTCGCAATTATAGGAGCCGGCCTCACCGGATTGACTGCCGCCCATCGACTGATTCAGGCTGGCATTGAATGCACGATCTTCGACAAAAGCCGCGGTGTTGGCGGGCGTATGGCCACCCGCCGGGCCGAATACCAAGGAGCGACCTTGCGCTTCGATCATGGCACCAGTTATCTCACTCACGCCCAAGCTAGCGGCATTGCTGACGTGATGACACCAGCATCCACTGCAGGACCAAACCAAGACCAATCATTACGGCACTTGTGCGAAGCGGCAGAACTCACTCCTTGGAGTCTCAGCTCTTTCGGGCAAACCGCAAACTTGATGTCTGCTTCGGGCATCAACGCAGTAGGTAAGGCGCTAGCGGTTAGCTTGGACATCAATCTAGACGCGACCATTGTCCGAGCAGACCGGGACGCCTCGGGTAACCGATGGCAGCTGCGCACCCAAGATGCCCTCCTACCCGAAACTTTCGATCTGCTGATTACCGCCACCCCACCAGTACAGGCGGCCAATATCCTCGGTCCTTACCAAGGACCCATCATGCCAACCCTGACCAATATTCGGCCCCGAGCCTGCTGGACATTGATGCTTGGAACCCAAAGACCCATTAGCGAAAGTGCTATGAACAGTCAGGGAGAGGTCATCCACCGAATCATCCCGGAACATAGTAAAAACCGGCCCCAGCCCAGCGGTTTACGCACCTACACGATTCAGGCCGGACGTGAGTGGAGCCAGGAGCATGCGCAGACCGACGCTGACAGCGTGGCCCAGGCGATGTTGCGCCAGTTGAAGAAACTCGGCTGGGATAGCGTTGGGATCGAACACCAACAAATCCACCGCTGGCTTTATGCCGGCGTCGTAAACCCTGCTGACGTGCCTTGCCTGACGGATTCAGGCCAAGGCCTTATTTGCGCCGGGGATTGGTGTTTAGGCAATGACATAGACAGCGCACTGGCCAGCGGCAACGCGGCTGCGCTGCAAACCCTGAAAATTCTGGGCTAAGCCGTTGTCCATTGATAAAGCAAACGGGCAGCCATTACTGGCCCGAGATCCCAGCGCTGTCGGCAATGGCGATCATATGCACGTTGCAGTACGAGCGTAACTCGATCTCAAGCCGATCCGGCTCCATCAACCCCAGTACCGAAGCACAGACCGCAAGCGCAGGCTCGTAGGCAAACTGATCCAGCGTGCGCACAATGGCATCACGCCCCAGATAGCCGGCCACCACCACTGCGAACAAACACAGAATCAGTTTTTGCCATCTCTTCACGCTGCCGCCTCTGGTTTTTATGATTTTTTCGGGCCTTCCCTCTTCAGGGGGCGCTTTCGTACACGTCATCCAACGCTTGGTACACAGCCACCTTCAGATCCGAGCGCAGCGGCCAAGGTGACCGCATAAGCTGAATCATACTCACCACAACCAACTCCTCAACCGGATCAATCCAAAACACCGTACCTGCCGCCCCGCCCCAGTTATATTCCCCAGCACTACCAATGACATGTCCAGCGACAGGGTCCGTGACCACTCCAAAACCCAAGCCAAAACCAAGACCAATATCACGCGGCTCTGCCCCGGGTTCCTCACCAAATGCTGGCATACCAACCCCTGCCGGCAGATGGTTAGCCGCCATGTAGGTGATGGTTTTCGGGCTTAAGATACGCTGGCCCAGATACTCACCACCGTTTCGCATAGCTTCAGCAAAACGGGCGTAGTCCGCAGCCGTAGAGACCAAGCCACCTCCACCGGAATAAAGCCCCACGTCAGCATAGTCCTGCATGGCAACGTTTTTTCGAGGCCCACCCGGCGACGGAGCGTTTTCGACGTTTACCGGCTGCCCCGTGTCTGCATCAAAATAATAGTTCGGTAAAAAGCGTGCACGCTTGTTTCTTGGAACCTGAAAAAAAGTGTTCCGCATACCCAACGGCTCAAAAATATTGCGTGCCAGGTACTCGTTGAAGGGCATGCCGCTGATGCGCTGTACGATTAAGCCAGTCAAATCCACGGCGATGGAATAAAAGAATTGGCTACCGGGCTCAAATCTCAGAGGCAGTTTGCCAACCCGCTCAGCAAATTCGTCCAGGTCTTCAGAAGCCCACAGGTCCGCCGCTACGTACTGGGCGTCAATGGCATCAACTTGGGGGACAAAGCCATAGGAAAAACCCGCGGTGTGCGTGAGTAGGTGGTGCATGGTTATCGGACGCATCGGCGCCACCAGACGACCATGCTCGTTGAGCACTTTCAAATCAGCTAGCTCAGGCAGAAACTTTGCAACCGGATCGTCCAAGTGGAATTCCCCTTGCTCATAAAGCTGCATGGCCGCCACCGCCGTGATGGGCTTGGTCATGGAGTAGATTCTAAACAGATCCGAAACCTGTAAGGGCTCTTTGCGCTCCAGGGATCGATGTCCCGTGGCTTTGGCGTATATCACCTGGCCGTTTCGCAGCACCACATTCACCATGCCAGACACGCGATTTTCATCCACATAGTGTTGCGCTAAGTCGTCGAGTCTCTTTAGCCGCTCAACGGAAACACCTTGTGCTGCCGGCGAGGTTCCAGGCATTTCCGATGCCAACTCGCTGGTGGCTAAGCTGGCCGAGGCGAAACCGAAAACTAAAGCCACCACCGCCGACCATACCAAGGAGTGCGTGACCAAAGACGATGAACTCTTCAACCAGTTCCCGTCTGCCCCAGACCTTTCCACTGTTAACATCACTCCCCCTGCATCTGCCTCGAAATGAACAAATCAAACTGTATTCACGGGACACAGGTCTTGCCCGGAGAATCGCGGACAAATTTCGTGGGCTGCGAAGAGCTCGACACTTTGCCACCCATAGCGATCCTAGCGGAGAGGGATCACGGCGCTGACCGGCGGTACCTCTCCCCAGACCGGAAGTAAAGAAGCCATCTGCTGCGATAGGACGTACACTGGCCGCCGGCTTGGACATCCCTTAAAGCCAGATTAGGCAAGCACAAAAAGGCCAGAGCAGTACCAATGAACATGACCGCCCAACAACCGTGGATACCCGATAGCTACTACCGTTGGATCGTGGTGGCCTATGGCGTAACGCTGCAAGCCATCAGTGTTGGCACCCTGATCTACTGCTTCACCTTGTTTACCCTGCCTTGGCTGGAGGAATTTGGCTCGAGCCGCCGAGACCTGATGCTTACCATCGCCTTGCTCCAAATCGGCGCCGGCGTCATGGGACCACTTGCCGGACGCGCGCTGGACACCTTCCCTTTGAAATGGGTTATTTTGACCGGGCTGGCCTGCATGGTTATGGGCTTACTGCTCGCCCAGCGGGCGACAGCTCTGTGGCATTTGTGGCTGGTTTACGCCACGTTGATGCCCATTACCATGACTCTGACTGGCACCCTAGCCGCCCAAACCTTGGTCAGCCGCTGGTTTACTGACAATCGCGGTTTTGCCCTAGGCATCTCTGCTATCGGCACCAACGTTGGCGGCATTATCCTGCCTATCTTGGTATCGGCCTGGTTGCTGCAGGTAGGCTGGCGGGACACTCTCAACAACCTGATGTTTCTGGCGGTTGCCCTAGTCCTGCCCCTGACATTCCTTGTGCTAAGCCGATCTCCTACTCCAGCCAGTAACCTAGAAACCGGCGGAGCCAGCGATCAACGTGTTTGGACCACCCGAGAAATTCTGACCACCAGCATATTTTGGATTCCGTTTTGCGGCTTGGCACCGTTAAGCATGGCCTTTGGCACCTTGCAATTTAACCTTGGCATCATTGTTCGCGACATTGGCCTAGACACCGCTGTGACCGGCAACCTTATCGCGCTGACCTCAGTCTGCATGGTGGCTGGCAAACTGTTTTTCGGGATAATGGGCGACCGAGTAGACCACCGAAAGCTCTACTGGATCGCCAACGTAGCCACCATCATCGCCCTACTATTGGTCTTGTACGCTCAAACCCTACCTGTACTGGTGGTCGCCACGGTAGCCACGGGCATATCCGGGGGCGGGATCCTGCCCTTGATGGGCTTAATGTACAGCTCGCGGTTTGGCGTGGCATCCTTTGGTCGGGTCATGGGTTTTGGCATGCTGACCATTATGGCTGGAGCCGTAAGCCCCATCGGCGCGGGATGGGTCTACGACCTTTACGGCAGCTACAGTATCGCTCTGGTTACCCTAGCCCTGATCATGCTGCCTGCGGGCATTGCCATGATCTGGCTACGCCCGCCGGAGCCGGCCGCCAATGCCTAGGCGACAATTCCCTGGTCGGTCATGGACGCAATACGGTCCTGAGATACGGAAAACTCCGCCAGCACTTCCTTGGTATGCTCTCCATGATCTGGACTTGGCCTAGCCGGCGTGAGCCGCTGGCCACCAAATCGTGCCGGCGACTTGACCACTCGCATCTGCCCCATGATGGGATGCTCGATAACGTCTAGGGTATCGTTGGCGGCCAATTGTTCTTGGGCCAGCACCTCTTCTTTGTCCAAGCAGCGAGCACACGGCACATCGGCGGCCTGAAGTCTCTGCAACGCCTCGTCCGTGGTTAACTGCAAAAACGCCTGAGCCACCTCGGCTTTGAACTCTTCAAGGTTCGCCACCATCTTTTCAAAGGAGTCAAAGCGCTCATCTGTCAGCAGATGCTCCATACCCACAGCGATAAGCGAGCGCATCTGCATTTCATCCGTCGCAGCGGAGATGGTGACTGCCCCATCCTTGGTCAAGGTCAACTCGTAGAGCAGATCAATCAGCAGCGGGCCGGGCACATGGTCTGGATCCAGCAGCGTGTGATTTTGAAAGCCGTCAGGAAACACAAAAAATAGGCCCGCATCCAACATGGACAAATCGATATGCTGGCCTGCCCCGGTTTTTTCCCTTACATACAACGCGCAGGTTACGGCCTGACAAGCCGTATACGCTGTAATCTTGTCGCAAATCAGGGTTCGAAAAAAAGCCGGCTCTTCCTTACCTTGGGTCGCCGTCAAACCGGCTTGGGCCTGGATGATTGGGTCATAAGCCGGCGCACCACCCAGCGGGCCCTCCTTGCCAAAACCGGAAATTGCTGTGTAGATCAGGCGTGGATTCAATTCCCGAAGCGCCTCACTACCCAGATTCAGCTTGTCCATCACCCCAGGCCGGAAGTTGTGGATGAAGATGTCTACCTGAGGCACCAGTTCCCGGATCAGCTCTTGGCCTTGGCTTTCTTTCAGATTGACGCGAATGGACCGTTTACCGCGGTTGCAGTTGGCGAAGAGCGAAGAAATGCCTCCCTTATTAGCGCCAATGTAGCGCATGGGATCGCCCATATTCATTGGCTCAACCTTAATTACCGTGGCCCCCTGTTCCGCCAGCATCATCGCAGCGAAGGACGCCGTAATCATGGTCGAGAACTCCAGTACCGTTACCCCTTCTAATGGTTTCATCACTCCCCCTATGAGTGCTCCCGTTTCAGCAGAGCATTCGTTGCTAAACCTCACTCCCCTGACGACGATCCTTTGGCAGCCTAAGCGTCGCCAGAAGTCCAATCACGCTAACGATACTGGACAGAAAAAATACCAAGGTAAAGGATCCAAAAACGTCAGCAATCAACCCGCCAATGGGCGGCGAAATTGTTTGCGCAACGCCAAATACCAACGTGGCGGCGGCAAAGCTGGCGCCATAATCCCCAGCAGTTGTGTTTTCCACCACATATAAGGTGATCAGGCTGGGCAGCGCGCTAAACAAAAACCCGATGCCCACACAGGCAGCAAGAACAGGCAACCAAACCCCACTGAGGACAATCAACGTAAAGATGGGCCAAAGACCGAAGGCTGCGGAAAGCACCAAACGCAGACCAAGGTGCTGAGTCAACATCGTGAAGAGCGGCGCACCAAAAAGCATGGCAAACCCCATTAACGAGTAAGCAACTGAGGCATCCGCGGAACTCCAGCCGCTGTCGTCCTCTAGCCGAGTAGTTAGAAAACCCAGCACCAGCAAATACATGAAGCCAAAACAGGCATAGGCCGCGACTAGCGGCAGCCAGCCAGGCATTCGCTTCAGGGCTGTAAAACCGCCAATACCACCACCGCCACTGGGCGCAGCCTGTAGGTGGCGCACCAGCAACAACACGAACACCAACACCACAAAGCCACCAGCAAATTGCAGCTGATAAACATTGGACCAAGCGGCATCCCCCAGGGATACCCGCAAATTACCGCTGACGGTACTGACCAGCATAATGCCCAACCCAATGCCCGACCCCATCAGGCCCACGGCTAATGGCCGGCGGTTACTGGGAATGGCATCTGCGGCGATTACAGGTGCGGGAATCCACAACAAGGCCCCGCCCACCCCAGTAATGGCCAAGGCGGCGGCAAGCGCCCACGGTGATGTACTAAGGCTAGCGGCAAACAAACCCAAAACCGCCAGCACCAGTCCCAGTCGCATGATGCCAAGCAAGCGGTATCGCCCGGCCATCCACGACACCAGCAGCGTGCCGATCAAATAGAAGCCGACGTTGGTGCCGCCGATAAAGCCCGCCAAGGTATTGCTAATGCCTAGATCGTCGCGAACCGCCGGTAACAGGACACCAAAACTGAACCGTCCGAAGGCGTGTCCCACCGTGGCAGACAGGGCAATCAGCGTCACTACGACCCAGCCATTGACGCGAAAACGACCCTCTTTGGGTGGAGAACCCGGCCCGCTCACGAAGAACTGTATCGCATGGCGTTTACGTCGCTGAAGGTCACCGTTATTTTTTGCCGAAGCCAGCAATGCGCTCGGCCATATCCGGGCCAGTACCAGCGCCGTTGTAAACCTCGTAGGCCAATCCCTCTGCCAGACTCATCCCGTCTGTACCGTTGAGCAAGGCCTTGTAACCACGCAGGGAGTGCCAAGAGTTCTGAAGCACTTCTTGGCAATAGTCGATGACATCGGTCTCGAAGGTTTCGTCTGCAAACACCTGTACCACCAACCCCATGTCGAGGGCTTGAGCCGCGCTGTAGGTGCGGGCGGTCAACATCATCTCGGTTGCTTTGGAATTGCCGATTTTACGCGGCAAACGCTGACTGATGCCCCACACCGGCTGCAAGGCCCACTTACCGTGGGTGTCAGCAAATTTGCCGTTGTCACTGGCTAAGATCAGATCCCCAGCCAAGGCCAGCTCTAACGCACCGGTATAGCAGTGGCCATGCACGGCGCTGATCACTGGCTGGGGCAATTGGGTTAGCGCCTCGATGACCTTGGCCTGAAAATTGGGCCGAGGCAGCTTCTCTCCCGCAGCGATATCGCCTAAATCGTGACCGGCGGAGAAACACCGACCGGCGCCCTTGATTACAACACAGCCAATTTCCGACGGCCTCGCGCCGATATCTTGGGCCTGGGCATACAGTTCTTGGAACAAGGCCACGTTCAGGGCGTTCAGTTTGTCCGGTCGATTCAAGGTCAACACGGCAATACCGTCAATGTCTTCGCGCAGCACTAAGTCAGTCATAGGGTGTTCTCTGCTTTGTTATGGGCTCTAGGAAAGGTTGTACCGTCTAGGGCGACATCGTGGGATTGGCTAAGGCCGCCTCTAACGTGATCGGTTTTGCAATCATAAGCTTGGTTAGCTGCTGCGTATTGATCCATCGCCCCTCTCCTTGCGTTTTAGATCCGTCCGACACCTTATCTCATTAGCTCTATAGGGCGTAGGGTTCCCCTACACACAACATCCTCCGGCAATCTTTACCGACGCTCAAGCTGAGAGGTAAAACATGGCCTAGATCGAACGCGCCAACACCTGGCAACGCTTCATCAGTCGTCTGGAATCTGCCGGAAAATCATCCCGCCGGTGCAACACCCGCCGGTTATCCCAGATAATTAAATCCCCGGGCTGCCACTGCTGGCCCCAAGTGTTCGAATCCGTGGCTGCGTATGACCACAGTTCATCCAACAGGGTTTCGCTGTCGTCTAGGGACAAACCCGGTATGAAAGCCCACTCTCGCCGACCCAAATAAAGCACTTTTTTGCCGGTCTCTTCGTGCGTTCTGATAATGGGGTGCACGGCACCCGGCGCTTGCCGCGGGTCATCAAATGCCTCAAAGCCGGGCCTTAGGCTACCGACACTGGTATGAGCCGCGTCGTGTTTAATCGAGAGGGTTTCGGCTCGAGTACGAAGAGCCTCTGGCAAAGCCTCGTAGGCCGCTTGTTGATCAGCAAAGTAAGTATTGCCTCCCACCTCGGGTATCTCGATGCCAAGCAAAATACTGGCGGGCGGAGGTGTATCCACGTAAGTCATATCCGAATGCCAATTGGCCTCGGAGTTGCCTAGACCGCCGATGGGCTTGCCGTTTTCCACGATGTTCGACAGTTGGGTCACATACCGGTTTTTGATTTTCGCTTTTGCTTCTGCGGGCAGCCGACCCATGGGACGTTCTTCCAAGGGACCGAAGCGGCGGCTGAACCGTTGCAGGCTCTCCTCATCAAGGGGCTGGTCGTGCAGACGCAGCACACCGAACTGCAGCCACGCTTGATAAACCGCTTCAAAGTCCTCATCGCTGATGGTGCCGATATCGATGCCGTCTACATCTGCGACAAAGTGATTGTTTATCGGATTAATTTTCATTTTGAATCTCCTGATCGGGTTTCTCACCCAGCGCCTCTCGGGGCAACACGATGACCGCGAAGCCGGACAACTTCTCGTCCGCAGCAAATTGATCGTAAAACCGCCGCAGCCCTGCCCCAAACTGGGTGTCATGCCACAGGGTTTGGTAAAGCTCGACCTGATCATACTGGCCGGGCTGGGCGGTCAGGGCCTCCAAGTAGTAGGCCTTGGCATCCTCTATGGCGGACTTAAACCACACCAAGTCTGCGGGCAATTGTTGGTTGTCTAAATCTTCCGCCAATCGCCGCATGATCTCGTGTATCGATGAATCGCTGACACCAACCAGCGTTCTACCCTGACGCCGACTCAGCCCCATTTGATACCAAGGCTGCAGAGTGCCTAGCTCGCTAGCTAACCGGTTCTGCCAAGATGAATCATCGCGAGGAAACGTCACTGGGCAGGCTGGAGCACTCTCCGTGGCGATTTCCGGAACATCTTCGTCGTAATCTTCTAACACCGGCCCACGCTCTCGCCCTAGGAGGGTTAAAGCAGCGTCAATCACCCGATGTTGAAAGGCGGCATCATTGGGCACCCCCAGAGGGCGCCCGAGAGGAAAGCTCACCCACAGGCTGCGGGGCGGCTGCAGGCTCTCAGCATTTTCGCGCACCAGTGCAATGCTGACCGTCATGATGCCGGCTCGTTCCAAGTAGTACCCAAGCGCGCACACGGCGCGGGTACAGTTGGGTCAGACCGGAGTGAGAAATACTGCGTCGACCTTGTCTTTCTTCAGCAGCCCAGCAACCTGCTCTGCGCCTTGCTCGTATGCATCCGGCGTATGCCCTGCCCCCATAAAGCTGTAGTGCACATCACCAAGGGATCCTATCTGGCCTCGCTGTTCCAGCTCTCGAAAACGGTCAATAGGAAACACCAGATTGACGTCGTCGGCAAAACCGCTGCGATCAAAATTCACGGAGCTGTGGGACATCACCAATTTAGCGCCATCGGCCTCGTTTGGAATGGGGCGAAAGCTGGCATCTAAAAAACTGAATCCGGCTTCATCCCGAAAGTGCAGCCCGGCGGTAGTAATCAGGGCCACCCGCATTTGGCTCAACGGTTTGCTGGGAGACACCCACTGGCGTGGCGTCATAGGCGGTAACGTTTTTGCCAGCAGATGTGCTTGCTCATGCTCTGATAGGTCACTCAGTCGAACCATGGTCTCCCCTTAACGCCTGCTATCGTCCTCGTCCCATAACAGCTCTCTGTATGGCCGAGACCACATGCCTCTTGTCGTTCATTGCCGAATTAGCCAGCCACCTGCCGAACTTATCGATTGGCGAATGTTACGCCGACCGTCAAGTCTGCACAGTTCAAAATCAGCCACCGGCGTAGCCGAGGGAAACTAGCGGCTACGCATTCCATCCTCTAGAGACCCTAGGCGCTTTCTGACAATATCAGAGCTCGAAACTCTTGGAGAGGAATAAGCTATGAGCACAGCCTCATCTAAACCCTTTGTACCCGAAGTAGAACGAACCATTGGTCAGCCTGCACCCATCGCGGCCAACCACGGTATAGCCTATACCAGCCTCGACCTTGACGGCGATGCGGGCACGTCAGCCGCCGTAGACGACGCCTTAGCCCAAATAGCCAGTGGCGAGGGTCAAGCGGTGACGGATCTCATCGAAAACTCAGAGCCGGGCCCCATCGAAACCGACTGGGGGCTTGGTTTTCGACGCTATGCAGAATGCATGAACCACATAAAGGCACAAGATCTGCAGGTTCCAGAGGGAGGTGTCGCGCTGCCTCTGCGCTACACGGTTTTTCAAGCACCCTCCTATTCCGTGGTGCCGTCCAACGCAATTTGGCAGGACCCTGCTCGTCAAGACGAGGCGGCCAAGCTGGCCAAGGATGAGTACGATAATGCCCGGCGCAGCCTGTACTTTCCCCAGGTGCTTCGCGATGCACGCCGCATCTCGGAGTACTACCCGGGCTTATCGCCAAATTCACCTGAGTGTATGGACAAACTGGGACTATCCCTTGCTCGATGCGAGTCAGCCTGTGGCAATTTCTATAACTCAGAGGAAGTGAGGCAGATCTTCTATCCAGAAATGGAAAAGCTGCTGCTCGAGTTCTTTCCGGATGCCACCGATGCCTTGGTCTACAACCACGATGTTTTTGACAAAGATTACGAGGGTGACCGAACCGAGGATCAGGACGCCAAAAACCCCGGGGTGAATGCCCACTACGCTAACCTAGTGCATAACGATCTAAACGATAACAGCGGCCGGGTTCGCTGCCGGGAACTGCTGGTGCGAAATCTGCGCAACTTCGGTCGGGAGCAGAACTGCACCGAGGCGGAAGCAGAAGAAAAAATGTCCCGCCGCTTTATGTCTATTAACCTCGCAAAGCCCATGGAAACCGTAGAGCAAAACCCGTTTGTGCTGTGTGCTTGGCCGTCTTTCGCCGACCAGCCATACATCAATAACTATCGTGTCTACGATGATCGGGTCGGTGAGACCACGCGCTTCACCTACCGTCCCAGCCACGAGTGGTATTGGGTGCCACAGCAACGGCCTGACGAAGTCTCCATGCTCAAGTGCTACGACTCGGTCACAGACGGATCAGTTTCACGCTGGTCGTTTCATTCGGCTTGTGTGGACCCAACGGCCCCGGAGGGTGCCCGATGCCGCAAGAACGTGGTTGTTCGCTCCTTCGTTTTTTTCTAAGCACCGACAACTACCCACAACAAGAGCAATAATCCATGGGCATACCCACCATTCTGGATACAGACATTGGCCACGACGTAGATGACGTGTGGGCTTTAGCCTTTTTGCTACGGTGCCCGGAACTGGACGTCAAACTTATTACCACTACCACCGGCGACACGGTCTATCGCGCCAGTCTTGTGGCGAAAATGCTGACGTTAATGGGGTGCACCCATATCCCCATCGGCATCGGGATCCCCTTGGACGACAACCCACACACCCACGATGAATGGCTCGGCGACTTCAGTCTGGCCGACTATCCGGGACCAGTAATTCAAGACGGCGTGGGATCTATTTGCGACACCATTTTAAGCGCGGACCAAACCGTGTCGCTGATTTGCATCGGCCCCCTACCCAACATTGCAGCCGCCTTGGCCCGAGAGCCTCGGATCTGCGACAACGCGAAATTCGTCGGCATGCACGGGAGCATTCACCGAGGTTACCTCGGCGCACCCAAGCCCATGCGAGAATTTAACGTCAAACTCCACGCCCTTTCTTGTCGTGCGGTTTTTGAGGCGGACTGGGAAAAGGTTATTACGCCATTGGATACCTGCGGCGATATTGTTTTGGACGGGCAGCGTTTTGCGGACATCGCCAAAGCAGCCGAGGCTAGCGGCCCAGCCAGTCCAGCAGGGATTTGCATGGGCAATCACTTAGCGTGGTTTAACGCCGTCAGCGATTGGCCAATTCTGAAGGACATGGACCCTAGGCAGCAAAGCTCGATCTTGTATGACCTTGTTGCGATCTATCTTGGGTTTGCTGATGGCCTGCTCGAAATGGAGCGTCTGCCTATCATCGTCACCCCAGACGGCAAAACCGTGATCGACAAGACCGGTAGCCCGGTTAACTGCGCCCTAAACTGGCGCGACCAGGAAGCGTTTTTGGATTTGGTTACCCACCGACTGACGGAGATTCCGGCATGAGCAAGCGCCCAAACGTGGTGGTGTTATTTCCTGATCAACTGCGGGCTCAGTCCCTGCCCTTATTCGGTGAACAGCAAATTGATACGCCAAACATCGACCGGCTGGCCAGTGAGGGCACGGTATTGGAGCAAGCCATCTCCAATTGCCCGGTGTGCACGCCGGCTAGGGCCATGCTGCTAACCGGCCGCTACCCCCAAACGACCGGCCACCTGATCAACACCACCCGCACTCGGCATAGCGAGATTTCTATTGGCGACGCCTTCGCCCATCAAGGCTACAAAACCGCATGGGTGGGCAAGTGGCACCTGCACACAGGACTGTGGCCCGCGCTGGATCGTATGCCCCAACACCCGGACTGGGTGCCTGAAGGCCGGGACCGACTAGGCTTTGACTATTGGCGGGCCTACAACCAACACATGGTGTACTTCGACGGCTTTGTGCACAAAGACGACTGGAATTACGAGCGCTGGGATGGCTACGAAACCGATGGCCTGATGAATTACGGCAAAGAGTTTATGGACTCGGCTGGCGACGACCCGTTTTTACTGTTTTTATCGCCTCACCAGCCTCATTTCACGCCCTTTACCTTTGCGCCTGAAGCTTATTATCACCGACTACCCAAGACGCTGACGCTGCCTGCCAATGTACCCAACTCCGTAAAAGACGCCGCCCTGGACATGTATCGTCACTATTTGGCCATGATCCTAGCCGTGGACGACATGCTGGGTAACTTACTGACGTATCTGGATGACAAGGGGTTAGCCGATAACACCATCGTGGTATTTGCGTCCGATCATGGCACCCAAGGGGGCGCCCAAGGCGTTAATCCTTGGTCCAAGAAAAACCCCTACGACGCCTCGATCCATATCCCCGGCATTGTTCGCCACCCCGGCGCCGTAGCCGCCGGTAAACGCTGCGATAGCATCGTATCCATGGTGGATTGGTTCCCGACACTATGTGAGCTGGCCGGCATACCGGTGCCCCGCAGCATTGAGGGCACTAGCAAGGCGGCTGCCATTTTGGGTAACACCCAAATCGACGACTCCGCCTTCATTATGAATTTCTCAAAGTGGTTCGACTGGTTCCAAGACGGTGCCGAATGGCGTGGCGTGCGAACCCGCGAGCATACCTATGCCCAGTGGCTTAACGGCAAGGTCGAGCTGTACGACTTACAAGAAGATCCACTGCAAATGAACAATCTGGCAGGCGCCGGGAGCCAAGCTGAGGGTGAGATGCAGGCACGACTTAAGGCCCATCAAACCAAACGCCAAGACGAACTTGTGGCCTGTACCGATTGGAAACACTGGCTGGACAACGAACGCCGGGTAGTCCGCAATGCATTTGGCGAACTGAGCCATCCAGAAAGCCAGCCCGATTGGTCCCTCTTACACTAGGTGGAAAACAGATATGACTGGGACAAATTTCCCCATCGTGCTTGATGAGCAGATCATCGAAGACTTCCGGCAAAAGGGCTTTGTCAAAACCGACAGCAGCCTGACCTCTGCGGAACTCATCGAATACGCAGGAGCCGTGGATACCGAAGTTGCCATACGGACTGCAGCTGACCAGCGGGACGTCAGTGAAAAAAGCACCTACGAGCAGAGCTTTATTCAGTGCATGCGACTTTGGGAAACCAGTGAAGCAGTCCGTGCTCTGTCATGCCATCCGGGCTTGGCGGGGATGGCAGCCCAGTTGCTGGGCGTAAACAGCGTGCGCTTGTGGCAGGACCAAGCCCTATACAAAGAACCTGGGGGACGGGAAACCACGGCTCATCAGGACGAAACCTTTTGGCCCGTCGGCAAGGCGCCCTTGGTCAGCGCTTGGATACCCTTTGATGCAGTCACGCCAGAAAATGGCGCCATGGCCTATGTACCCGGATCTCACCGAGCAGGCTCTCTGAGAACCGTAGACATCACCCATCAATCAGAACCCTACGACATTTTACAAGACCCCAAACTCGGCGGCGCACAGCCTCAGTGGATGAATGTGGACCCCGGATCCATCGTTTGGCACGACGGCTTCACAGTGCATCAAGCGTCAGCCAACCGCAGTGACAGCACCCGCCGGGTATTTACGATTGTTTATATTGCCAGCGAGGCTCGACGCGTTAAGCCATGGCCTTGCTTCCCTTTGGATCGTGAAGCCATTGAGCTAGGCGAATCACTTCGTGGCACCGGCCTACCTGTTCTTTGGCCTCCGTCACAGACACTGCCTGCACCGCCCCGCATAATCGGGGAAAAGTCCGGCCCCCAACAACGCCCGCAATAATCGGCCCACTCACTGACTGACGCCTAAAGACTTATGAATATGCATCCAATGGACTCCATTCCCATTCGACCCCTAAAGTTTGATCCAGCGGCATCAAACCCTGTGTGGAGCCAAAGCTCCCCGGAATTCGCCATGTTCATTAACGCGTTAGGGGTAGATGTCCCTCACTTTGAGCGCTTTCTTGTTCGCGTTATGCGGGCCTATCGGGACGACATTGACGACCCTAAGTTGCTGCAAGATGTGCAAGCCATTATCGGCCAGGAGTCTCATCACGCGTTCAATTTCAACAAGTGGACCAAGCGATTGATCCACCGGTACCCCCGCATCGACAAGATAAACGGGGCATGCGGCAAAACATTTGAAAAGTTCGCTGGGCGCGGCAAAAAGTTTCAGGTCGGCTTTGTTGCCGGCTACGAGACATTCACCTTTCTTGGCGGCCTAATCATTCTGCAGCGATACCGCGAACTGATGGGGGATGCAGACCCTGTCATGCGGGCATTGTGGGTATGGCATCAAGTGGAAGAGGTTGAGCATGGCGCGGTGGCCTTCGACTTTTATCGTGCTTTTTATGCCAAGCACGAGTGGTACCGAAAGTGGATGGTATTGCTAGCCTTCGGCCACATTCTGGCGGAAACCTTTAAGGCCTACGCCCCCATGGTGCGGGGTGAAGGCCTGTACCAAAAACCCAGAAAAGCTCTAAAAGCTTGGCGTTTTTTCTGCAGTTTTGGAATCGATTTAGCGCGGTCGGCGCTGCCGGTACTCAAACGTGGCTACCATCCTCGTCAGCACCCCATCTGCAACGACGAACAAAATCACATAGCTGTTGCATGGCGGGAGCACCATAAAACCGGCGGCAACGTGCTTGAGTTAAACGACCAAATTATGGGCTTGCTGCAGCGCAGCTAGCCGAAGAACATCCAAGCAGAGGGGAACAACTTAGATGTCGGATCAAAACAACCACGCCAACCCACTTTTTAGGCGCGCGGTCTTTCACGCAATTTTGGTTTTGAGCATTGGCCTTGTTGCGGGTCTGATGCTGGCTTTTTCACTACTGGATGCCGTAAACCTTTGGCCCTTACCAGTCTGGGAGGTAACGATCCCGGGCTCGAACAGAGGCTGGGCAGCGGCCCATGTGGGCGGCATTCTTAACGGGATTATGCTCATCGTGTTAATTCAGCTTGCCACCAAGCTCGATCTTTCGGATCGGGACTTTCGGCTCAGCGCTTGGTCCCTAATCATCACCGGCTGGGGCAATACCGTATTCTACTGGGCAGGGAACATCGCCCCCAACCGTGGGCTGTCGGTCAACGACACCGTATACGGCGGAGCAGATATTTGGGGCATTCTCGCCTTCCTTGGTGGCGGCGGCGCCATGTTCTTTACCTTCTTTGTCATGTTTTTGTTTGGCCGGGCAGCCCTGCGAAAGGCCTAGATGAAGACTGGGAAGTCACCGATAACCCTAGACTCAAAAGTCGCCCTCAATAAAAGAAAAACACCATGACCAACGGCTTTTACGATTTAAGTGTTGGTACCTATGCCAACTCTTACCCAGCGCGGTCAGTACGCGAGAAAACGCCAAGGCCATGTTGCCGAGCACATGCTGAACAGCAAAATCTGTGGCCTGAGATAGGAAGACAACATCTGTATTCTCCAATCACCGAACACTTAAACTAAACACTTGGCCAATCTGTCAGCCAGTTGAACCCGAAGAAATAGGTTCTAGGGACAGGTCCAGTTCGTCATCTACCCCACGCCCCAAACCTAAATCGCACGTCACTTGGTGCAATCTGTGACCGCGCTCTTGGTACTTCATTTCAAATGCGCTGATGGGCGGGATGCCCGCTATTTGATTTTCCGTGGAGGCAAACCCTGCCACCTGCAGCGCTAGCGAGAACTCTTGGGCATAGATTGACCAGTTGGTTCGCACGGTTAAC
>ERZ1047472.1007-NODE-1007-length-22916-cov-6.417480_pt1 | contig 22916 bp, 22 predicted proteins | sample MGYA00383095_ERZ1047472 | MGnify/ENA primary metagenome ERZ1047472 (study PRJEB29581, sample SAMEA5548365) | metagenome | biome: marine; feature: coastal; material: water | depth 1 m | study: Short-term variability in the microbial, nano- and picoplankton... | reverse complement strand
TTAAATAATTTAAAATGAGAAAACAAATTGTAGCAGGAAATTGGAAAATGAATAATGACTATGTCGATTCAGAGTTATTAGTTTCTAAACTGCTTAAAAAACTTAAACACACCACAACAGAAATCATTATTGCGCCTCCATTTACGAGTCTTTTGGCGTCTTCAAATTCAGTTAAAGGGAGTCAGGTTGTAGTGGCTGCTCAAAACATGCATTTCGCAGAAAACGGAGCCTATACTGGGGAAGTTAGTGCCGCAATGCTAAAAAGTATTGGCGTTAAAACAGTGATCTTAGGACACAGTGAGCGTCGCGCATATTTTAATGAATCCGATGATCTTCTTGCTAAAAAAATAGACGCTGCATTAGCACACGGGATGCGCTCAATTTTTTGTTTTGGTGAAGAATTAGAAGATCGTAAATCTGGAAATGAAGAAGCTGTTGTAGGCGCACAAATCCAGAACGCTTTATTTCATTTACCAGCAGCTGCATGGGAACATATTGTATTGGCTTATGAGCCTGTTTGGGCCATTGGTACCGGCGAAACTGCTTCTCCTGAACAAGCGCAAGACATGCATGCTTTTATCCGTGAAACGGTTGCGAAAAAGTATTCGGAAAAATTAGCGGATGACGTTTCAATATTATACGGAGGGAGTGTAAAACCTGCAAATGCAAAAGAAATTTTTTCTAAACCAGATGTAGATGGTGGCCTTATTGGTGGCGCTGCATTGGATGATGAGCAATTTTTGGCCATCATAAATGCATTTTAAATTTGGCAGACTCTATCTATATAGGTTATAAATTTAAAGTTGAGCCCGTTCAGCCAGGTACCGAAATTTTAATTGCGGAACTTGGTTTTTCTGGGTTTGAAAGTTTTGTAGAAACGCCAGACGGCGTCATTGCATACATTCAAAAATCAGATCATTTTGACGCGATTCTAGAACCAATTCAGATTTTAAAATCTGAGGAGTTTGAAATTACGTACGACTTTGAAACCATTGCACAGACCAATTGGAATGCAGAATGGGAGAAAAATTTTAATCCCATAGTGGTGGATGATCAGTGTGCGATTCGTGCGCCTTTTCACGAACCATTTGATGTGAAGTATGATATTATTATAGAACCAAAAATGAGCTTTGGGACGGGGCATCACGAAACAACCCATATGATGATTCAGCATATTTTAGCGTCAGATTTCACGCATAAATCAGTATTGGATATGGGGTGTGGAACAGGAGTTCTCGCAATTTTGGCCGAAAAAAGAGGCGCGCAAACTCTCGATGCCATCGATATTGATAATTGGTGTTATTTAAATAGTTTAGAAAATGTTTCTAGAAATGACTGTCATCATATCCGTGTTTTAGAAGGGGATGCGTCCTTATTAGAGGGCAAACACTACGATGTAATTATCGCTAATATTAATAGAAACATTTTGATTAATGACTTAAGTACCTATGTGGCTTGTTTAAATGAAAATGGTTCTCTATTTTTAAGTGGTTTTTATGACAGTGATTGTGAGCTGATTGAATCAACCTGTAATCAACTTCATTTGAAACTCGAAAAAAAATTAAAAAGAAACAATTGGGTTGCTTTGAAATTTGTTCAACAGTTATGAGTACAAAAGAAAAAATTAAAGAACAGTTTGACACCTTAACTGATGAAAGTCATTTAAATGAAATTGTCTTGTTCAATGATGAAGTGAATACTTTTGACCATGTGATAGAAACGCTAGTCGATGTTTGTAGTCATACCTATGAGCAGGCCGAGCAATGTGCATTATTAGTTCATTATAAAGGCAAATGTATCGTCAAAACTGGCCAATATGAGGATTTAGAGCCCCAATGCGGAAAACTGTTAGAAGCAGGTTTAAGTGCCGAGATAATTTAAGATTTCTCCAATCTTCCCACAGCACAACTTACAAACGATTTTGCTTTTTTTCCGATAGAATTGGCGTCACCATTCACAGGATATCCTAGCTTAGAGAGCAATTTTATAGCCTCTTCAATCCCATTCTTAGCATCCGTATCAAATGTCACAGTATGTGTGTCGGTATCAACGGCTACGTTCTGAACGCCTTCTAAGGCATTGAGTCTCGTGATAATCGTATGGGCACAACCACCACATTTTAAATTTTGAATTTCAAGAATTGTATTCATAGATTATAGTGTTGAAGGACATACAAATTCAGACATTGAAATGCTTGTCTTTTTAAGCGCCGCAAATCCACCGTCAATATCAACGAGGTTATGAAATCCTCGTGCTTTTAATATGGATGCAGCGATCACAGAGCGGTAGCCACCTGCACAATGGACATAATACGTTTTGTTAGCATCTATTTGATCCATTTGATGATTGATGTAATCTAGTGCAAAATGTTGAACACCATCCAATTTTAAATGCATCGAGACAAATTCACCCTCTTTTCGAACATCTAAAATAGGGAGTGTTTCTTTTTTGGTTTGTACTGCAAAGGCTTCTGCCGAAATAGACTGTATGCGATCGGTTGTTTTTCCCGAAGCGATCCACGCTTCTATACCACCTTCTAAATAGCCAAGGGTGTTGTCGTAGCCAACACGTGCCAGGCGTGTCACCGCTTCTTCTGACTTGCCTTCTGGAACTACTAAAAGAATGGGTTGTTTGATATTGGTGATTAAGGCACCAACCCAGGGAGCAAATCCGCCATTAAGTCCTATGAAAATAGACCCTGGAATGTGGTTTTTTACAAAATCTTGTTGGGTGCGTACATCTAAAATTAACGCTTCTTTAGCTTGAGCACGTTGTTCAAAGGCATCTGCAGAAAGTGGCGTATCGCCATTTGATAAAACGGCCTCTAGTTCAGAATATCCCGTTTGATTTAGTTTTGCGTTTTTCGCAAAATATTGTGGTGGCGCACTGATGCCATTCAAAACCTCTTTGATAAATTCATCTTTGGTCATATCAGATCGCAAAGCATAATTGGTATTTTTCTGATCTCCAATGGTGCCAACCGTTTCTTTGCTTAAATTTTTCCCACAAGCAGAACCGGCACCATGGGCAGGATATACAATAATAGAGTCGTCTAAAGTCATTATTTTTGTTCGCAAGGATTGGTATAACATGCCCGCTAAATCTTTTTCAGTTAGTTCCGATTTAACGGCTAAGTCTGGTCTGCCAACATCGCCAAGAAAAAGAGTATCCCCCGTAAATACCGCATGATTTTGTCCGTTTTCGTCAATTAGTAAATAGGTGACAGATTCTAGCGTATGGCCCGGGGTGTGAAGGACTTTAATGGTGAGCGCTCCAATTTTGAATTCTTCATTATCCGTGGCATTGTGACAATCAAAGGCGGTATTGGCATTTGGGCCAAATACAATCATTGCGCCTGTTTTTTTTGCCAAGTCCACATGCCCCGACACAAAATCGGCATGAATATGCGTTTCAAAAATATATTTAATGGTCGCCTTATTGGCCTTCGCTTTGTCAATATAGTATTGGGTTTCTCGTAGCGGATCAATGATAGCAACCTCGCCATTAGATTCGATGTAGTAGGCGCCTTGTGCCAAACAGCTGGTGTAGATTTGTTCTATTTTCATGATAATATAAAATATTAGATCTCTACAAAAGTAAGTTTTTTGAAATAGCTACGATATTCTTTTGATAAAAAGATTATTACCTTATATTTGCACCCTCAAAATGGCCTCGTAGCATAACTGAATAGTGCACTTGATTACGGCTCAAGAGGTTGCAGGTTTGAATCCTGCCGAGGTCACGAATAAATAGTACAATAAGAAAAAACGCCAAGCTTGCTTGAGCGTTTTTTTGTTTTAGCTATTTTCAAAACGGAGCCTTGTGGGATCAGCGCAGCTAATCCTGTCGAGGTCACATATAAAATACTAAATCATTGACATTCAATGTTTTTAGTATTTTTTTATCTTTGTTTGTCTAATACTTGTCCACATTTTATGCTTACTGAATATGCAAAAGAATCATTTATCCCCTAGCACTTTTTAATTTAAATGATGCTTTAGAATTTAAAACTTATTCTGATATTTAAAAAATTAATAGTCCACAGCTTGAGAAAGCAGATATTTATATAAGTTCGTGTCTAAAAAAATATAAAAATCAACACTTAATAACTCAACTTCTTTTGTTATTTCCGAACCTTTCTTTTTCTAATATAGGGGAGTTTGATTTAGACGAACTATTAGATGTGAAATCTGTACACAACAAAGAAAAGTTAAAACAGGTATTAAATTTTAGATTTAATATTTCTTTAATAAATAATATTTTTGATGAGATTGAAAAAACAGAGGGAGCGAAAATTGACAAGAAATTGTTTTACACTGATTTCTTTATTTTTTCATATAAATATTTTTTTACAGAACTCATAAATTGTATTAACTATAGCTTGGTTATAGAGCCTGAGTTTTAAAAACGTATCGCATTATGTTGATTGCTATACAAAAGTCATTATATTTGAACTTGAAACCAATTACACTTTTAAAATACTAAGATGAAAAAAATCACATTAATCGTATTGATGCTTTTTACAGTATTGAGTTACGCACAAGACATTGAACTCAATAGGACAATAAGCGCCGAAGACAATCAAATCAAAAACTTGCAAGACCCTACAGAGGCTCAGGATGCGGTGACATTATCTGTTCTATTGGAAAAGATTTCAGCGCTTCAAGACCAAATAGATAACGCACAGATAGGCTCAATAACAGACGTTGACGGTAATACGTACAACAGCCTAGCTTACGGCAACCAAGTATGGACTGTAGAAAACGCTGAGATGGTCAAATATCGTGATGGCACGCCTATTCCACAAATTACGGAACCAGATGATTGGACAGCCCTCACCACAGGCGCTTGGTGTTATAACAATAATGACGAAACAAAAGGCAAGCTTTATAATTGGTATGCCGTGATGGGCATTCACGATGCTGAACCAACCACTCCTAATAAGGAATTTGCACCAGAAGGTTGGCACGTACCAAGTGATGCAGAGTGGTTCACTTTAGAAAATCACCTTATTGCCAATGGTTATAATTACGATGGTTCGATTACTGGAAACAACAAAATAGCCAAAGCTATGGCATCTATTTCAGGGTGGAATAGTTCAACAAATGAAGGAGCAGTAGGAAACAACCAAAGCTTAAACAACGACAGCGGTTTTAATGCCTTCCCTGGGGGTTACCGTTCCGTCATCGATGGTTCGTTCAATACTGAGGGTAACAATGCAATCTTTTGGAGTTCCACTGAGAGCGATACATATCTCGCATGGTCCCGCTTTCTGAACTTCAATTTCAATAACCTCACCAAATCCAGCACCTTCGCGAAAGAAGGCTTTTCAGTGCGTTTTGTTAGGGATTAAAAATCTTGACGCTTGACCCTTAAAGGGGCTGGCCTTGTGCAGCCCCGTCTTTTTCAATCAGCGCCCTAAGGCGCTTAAAAAATCAAACGCAACTTTGGGTTTGATTTTTTCTAAGAAGTATCAAAAAAGTTGTTTAAAAAATCGAGGGTTTGTTTCGAAGACAGCTTAATGGGATGTAAAGTCAAACCTGTAATCTACGTTGCGGGTTTATTTTTTTTATCAAAAACAAGTTTCATAAATATAATTGAGTTTTACTACAAAGTTCGAACTTTGGATAGTTTGGGTCACGAATAAATAGTACAATAAGAAAAAACGCCAAGCTAGCTTGAGCGTTTTTTTGTTTGTACTATTTTCAAAGCGGCCCTTTGTGGGATCAGCGCAGCTACTCCTTTTTAATTCTAACTAGTTGAAAGATATAAGTTCCAAATCAGAGAGCTGTCTTTAGTAACCTCTATTAGTTTTTCAATAGCTTACCAGAGTATGTATCTGTGCCAATATAGAGTTGCACAAAATACACCCCTGGTGAAAGAAAACCAACATAAGTTTGTGGCTCATCCTCAGTACTCAGAACAAGCTTCCCATAAATGTCGTATAGGCTTAACGCTCCTAACAGTTCAGTACCAAAAGTTATAAATTCACCGACGGGGTTTTGTAAATGAAGTTTTAAAACAGCTCGTTTTTGAGTAGTGCTTAAGGTACTTTCTCTTTGGTAACAGTTCTCATAATTGATAGCGCCTTGGTGTATATCGCGGATGTATTCAATGATGTAATCTGCAGTTGTTTCTTTATAAGTGAAGGAAGGCTCTGGGAAATAGTCTCCCAACACATTTGAAATATAGTCGTTCAAACTAAATTCAATAACATCAGTGTCTTCTAATGCAACACCATCCTTGGAGAATTGTAAAACTTGGTTTTCGTCTTTATTAATTTTAAGAGTGGTTGAATAGGAGTACGAACTTTGATAATTATTTAAAAACGTTCTAAAATCAGTAATCGTCATTTCAAAAGTATCCAAGCTATTTCCGAAAGGATCAATAGAATAGATGTCAAAGGGTGTGATATCTCCCTCATCTAAATAAGTTCTGATGCCTCCCATGTTTTGAATCACAAAATCAGCACCTGTTATGCTCTGTAGTGCATCGGTGTATAGGCAAGCTGTTTCACTTTTGGTATGGTCAATTTCAGATTCGCCAATGACGGTATAAAATTCAGGCTGATTATTGTAATCATCAACTTTGGATTGTGTGGGTTGGTCAAAAGCCATTGAGGTGCTAGACAAATCAATAAGCTCAAAATTAAAATCAGTTATCGCCTTGTTGGTTACGGTAAGTGTGGTCTTAGATACTTTTTCAAGGTTTTTTCCAGACATTACCATGTATCCGTTTTCATAAGCTTCCCCATATTCACCATTGGTATGTCCTCCGATAACCAAATCCACAAAAGAATAAGTCTCTAGTATTTTACGATCCTTGTAAGAGCCATAGTGGGTCAGAGCCACCAAAAGGTCTGCGTCATTATCTGCTTTTAGATCTTCATAATTTGGGAAACTATCGAGCCCTTCAGTAAAGGTCAGTCCTTCAATTTTTTTTGGATGCGTTAAGGGGTGTAAGCCAGGGCTACCCGTCTCAACCACACCAACAAAAGCAATGGTAAAATCATCTTTTGTAATCAATTCGAAGCCGTTAACATCTGCTAGTACGCCGCTAACATTACTTACGTTATCACATATAAAAGGAAATTCTGCTTGCTCAATACGGGCATTCAAAACATCTTGACCATAATCAAATTCGTGATTTCCGATCACAGAAACATCTAACCCGCAGTCATTTAATAAATCGATCATAGGGAATCCTTTGCTTTCGTGATAGTCGACAATAGGGTTTCCAGAAAAAAGATCTCCTGCACTCACGAAAAACACTTTGCTATTCTGCGCGCGATCGTTTTCTATCAACGTTTTTAGCCGAGGGAAATTGTTAATTTGGCCATGTGGATCGTTGATGGCGTAGATCACCACGGTTTCTTGTGCCCCTAATGACGATAGCCCTAAAATTCCAATAAGTAAAAAAGTAAATAATCTCATACTACGAAACTACGGAAAAATAAATTGTAAAAAAAAAGTAAAACAGATACTATTTCTTTTAATAAAAATGAGAATTGAGCCAAAAATGCATTCATTTTTGGGAGCGAAACCCATACTAAATGGAAACCCTAAATTTTCGAACGTTTGTGTTCTAGAAGTAATTAAGAATAAACTTCTTGGTGTTTATAAGCTCGGATTTTAAAATAGAAAACCCTGCAAATTGCAGGGTTTCATACTAAAAAAAATACAACAAAAACTATTGGCGTTGCCAAATTTCAATACTCTCTCCACTATCTATTGAGAACTGAGACAAATCGTTATTAAATTCTAAATAAATAACCTCTTCATTTGGTTCGTCTTCGTTAGGGTCGGATATCAAATAATTTCTGGCTTCCCCAACTTGCCTCCAGATTCCACCCTCAGTTGCTCCCAAATCATCCATGATTACACTTCCGTCTGAGTTGTCCACGCATTCCCAAAAATGATCGCTGTAGGTTCCATTAGCAAAAAATTTAGCAATAGGAGGATATCCCTCTTCAATACATGGTCTTCCAGTTATATCTCCGTCAAAAAGTGTACCGTAAAATTCAAAAGAAATCATTTCCCAAGATCCTATTAAGGGTTCGTTGGGGTCAAAGGCAGTATCGTTGGTGTCTCCGTCGTCATCTCCGCATCCGATTAGCATTAATGGCATTAATAATAAAATAAGTTTTTTCATTTTTTCTTTTTATAATTAAGTTGCAAATTTAAATGGATTCGCAGATTTTTCATTATTTTTTAGTACATTACACTATATATCTTGTATTTATAATGCTCTTATTACAACTATTTTTTTTGACCATATTTAGTGGTTCTTTTCCAGAATTTTCCAAGGACTCTTTTTTTAGTTTCCACTCCAAAGACCTTTTTTATATCGTTGATTCGGATTCGGTATATGTCACCAAAAACGGAAAATCTTATGAAAAATGGGCGCATCAGATGGATTGGCCACATTTTAATTTTAATGCGATTAATCGCCTGAACGAAACAATTTTATTATCCAAAGGCGGGGGTGTTTTATATCGATTTAAAGACCGTTCTTTTGAACGTCTCGATAAGTCTTTTGAACATCGAAACAAGTATAGATCGTTTGACTTTTTCTTTGAAAATAATATATTTTCTTATGGCGGTTATGGCTTGTTTAATGTGAACTCGAACCTTACTTCTTTCAATCCCGTAAATCAAGAATGGAGTGAGTTTTTTTTTCATCCAAATTCAAAATTCCCCTCAGCGAGACAACTCGTAATTGGTCAATTAAAGGATTCATCTTTATATGTAGCGGGTGGGTTAAATAAGCGGATTAATGAGCAACTTGAATTGAATTATAATTTTTTGGATGATGTTTGGAAATTAGATTTAAAGACTCATTTTTGGACGTATCTAGGGACGCTGAATTCATCTTTTTCTAAGACTATTTTTTCATACGCTACAGTAAAAGGCGCTTACAAAGGAGGGACCCTTTTGGTTCTTAATGGGAAGGTGTTTTGGAGTGATATTAATAACAATGTTATCAAAGAGTTTACCAATGTGAACCCAATTATTTTAGAAAAAATTGAGTTTTTTGAGTTCAATCCAACAACGAATCTTTTTATGTTTTCAAAATTGATGCATCATTCTCTGGCCTCTCGCTTTATTTTCATGACACCCTCAGAACTATTAGGGAGCTCTGTAATTGAATATCCGTTGTATACTAAGGAGACTCAATACGGGCTTTACTTTGTTTTATTAATTTTAGTATTGGTAATTCTTCTTGTTGTTTATTTAAAAGCAAAGCCCAAAAGTAATTACAGCGTTGTTTTAGAAAATTTAAATAAAATAAAAAAGGAGTTAAGCGTTGAAGATTTTAGTATTTTGGAACAATTATTAAAGCAATACCCAAAGGCTGTTGACTTTCCTTCAATTTTAAATTTCTTTGAGCCCAATTTATCCTATGAATCTCGCGTAAAAAAACTAAGACTCTCCGTAACACGCATAGATGAAGTTCTAATGACTTACACGAAGTCTAAGACGCCTGTTTTAAAGTTTAGACAAAACAATAATGATCGACGGATCAAAGAAGTTTATTTAAACTAAAGATCACACTAATCATAGACACCCGTTGAAACTAGTGCATATGGGGGTTTATAGCTTGATTCATCTTCTTTTTGCTTTTGACCCTTTTTATATTTTCTAATACAATTTCAGCCTCAGTTATCGTCTTTTAATAGTTTGATGACTTCAGATTTATGGTTCCAAACAGCTGCTCTAAAGTGTTTGTTTTTAAAAAACAACCTAAGGCCCTCGAGGGCTGTGATGAGCCTTATATTGACGTTCACAAGTCTTGTGTAAAATCGTCTCACAAGTCCTTTTTTACTTAAGTATTTATACATCTTTTTTAAAACAGTTGAACTCGTGTTTTTGGAGGTCTTTGAGTAGGGTTTAAAATTGAGTGCTCTCAAAGTATAAAAAAGTCGATGGTATTTAGAAGTCTTACTAGCAGTAGACGGTTCATTCTGTTGCTCTAAAGCCAAACTATCATAACAGGCTTTAAGATTTATGGATTTAAACAAATAGCCAAAATCATTGATTAGATGGTTCAAAATAAGGATGTCTAAATTTGCTTCAATGGTTGGAACACAAACGCCCTTGATGGTTCTTCGGTTTGCAAGAATTTCTTTAATATTCAAAATATTTCGTCGCTCTTTTCTTAATAATTTTGAGTGAATTTCGACGGCGCCTAAACGTTCAGGGTGAATCAATCTTGGCAGATGGCGGTGATCCTTGTATTTACCAAAAAGGCTCTCTTCTAATGAGTTGTAGCCAGTTTCTTTTAATAAGCGTTCTGCTTTGTGTAAATGCTCTGGTTCAACGAGAATGTCAATATCGCCAACCATTCGTTCCCCAATATCATTGTAAACCCCTGATGCCAATAACGCACAGCTCAAAAAGCGCAAGAAGTAGGTTACCATCCTGAAATAATTTTAGCTGGGCGTCGTTTAAATGATTCTATGGGCGAACACGTCGCAGGGCAAGTTTTAAAATTATTAGTCAAAAATGATATAAAAATTAAAGGGGCAAGCGTCCTTGTTTTAGGCATTACATTTAAAGAAAATTGCCCAGACGTAAGAAATACCAAAGTAATTGATGTCATCTCTCATCTCAAGACATATGGAATGCATCTCACGATCTATGATCCTTGGGCGAATCCGTTGGAAGTAAAGTCGGAGTATCATCTTAAAACAACACAAGAGGCTCCCAAAGATACTTTTGACGCCATTGTTCTGACCGTCGCTCATAAAGAATTTATTAAAATGGACCTGAAACCATTAATGAAAAAGACTACGGTTGTGTATGACGTAAAAGGCGTCTTAGGAACAAAAGCTGACGCAAAATTATAATTTATGTTTTCAAATTTAAAATCTAAAACAGTCTTAGTCACTGGTGGTGCAGGGTTTATTGGTTCGAATCTCTGTGAAGCCTTGCTGAAGTTAGGCACCAAGGTTCGTTGTATGGATAATCTATCAACGGGGTTTATGCATAATATTCAACCGTTTATAGCGCATAAAAATTTTAGTTTCATCAATGCCGATATTAGGGATTTAGAAACCTGTCAGCAAGCGTGTCAGGAAGTCGATTTTGTGCTGCATCAAGCTGCATTGGGTTCTGTGCCACGATCCATAAAAGATCCATTGACCACTAATGCGGTGAATGTTGATGGGTTTCTTAATATGTTAGTCGCATCTAGAGATCAAAAGGTAAAACGTTTTGTGTATGCTGCCAGTAGTTCTACCTATGGAGATTCAAAACAACTTCCTAAAAATGAAGCGGTTATAGGCGCACCTTTATCGCCCTATGCCATCACCAAATATGTAAACGAATTATATGCAACAATCTTTAAAAATACGTTTGATTTAGATACTGTCGGCTTGCGATATTTTAATGTTTTTGGAAAAAAACAAGACCCAAAAGGGGCCTATGCGGCGGTCATTCCTAAATTTGTAATTCAACTTATAAATCATGAATCTCCGGTGATTAACGGGGATGGCTCGTATTCTCGAGATTTTACGTATATTGATAATGTCATATTAATGAATCTTTTAGCGTTATCGACTGTTAATAAGTCGGCCTTAAACCAAATATATAACACAGCTGTGGGTGATCGGACGACTTTAGTCCAACTTGTGCATAGTTTAAAAAAATATTTAGCTAAATTTGACCCAACAATTGCTAACGTTCAAGTGATTCATGGCCCAAAACGGTTCGGAGATATTCCGCACTCTCAGGCCTCTGTTGAAAAAGCAGTTAAATTATTAAATTATAAACCAACCCACGCTTTCGAAAGCGGTCTTAAAAATGCCGTTGAATGGTACTGGGAACAGTTTAAGAATTAACCAAAAATGAGTATAAATACAATTTGTTGTATTGGAGCAGGCTATGTAGGCGGACCAACAATGTCAGTTATTGCCCAAAAAAACCCGTCTATAAAAGTGATTGTTGTTGATATGAATCAGGCTCGTATTGACGCTTGGAATGATGAAGATTTAAGTAAGCTTCCTATTTTTGAACCCGGATTGGATGCCGTGATTGGAGAAGCACGGGGCCGAAATTTATTTTTCTCAACCGATGTAGATGGAGCGATTCATGAAGCAGATATGATTTTCATTTCTGTGAATACACCCACAAAAACGTATGGTGCAGGAAAAGGCATGGCCGCAGATTTACAATATGTAGAACTCTGTGCCCGTCAAATTGCCAAAATTGCAACTTCTGATAAAATCGTTGTCGAAAAATCGACCCTGCCAGTTAAAACAGCCGAAGCGATTAAGGACATTTTAGAAAATACTGGTACTGGTGTGAATTTTGAAATTTTATCAAATCCAGAATTTTTAGCCGAAGGAACCGCCATTCAAGATTTAGAAGCCCCCGATCGTGTTTTAATTGGTGGCGATCAAACAGAACAGGGCCTTAAAGCCATTCAGACCCTAGTAGATATCTATGCCACTTGGATTCCGAGAGATCAAATTATCACGACTAATTTATGGTCTTCTGAACTTTCAAAATTGACGGCTAATGCTTTTTTAGCGCAACGAGTGTCTTCGATTAATGCCTTAACAGAACTCTGTGAGTCTACCGGCGCTAATATTGACGATGTCGCCAAAGCGATTGGAACGGATTCAAGAATTGGCCCTAAATTTTTAAAAGCCTCTGTCGGATTTGGAGGGTCTTGTTTTCAAAAAGATATTTTAAACTTAGTGTATATATGTAAGTCTTTGGGCTTAGACGAAGCTGCCGATTATTGGGAGCAAGTCATTATAATGAATAACCACCAACGCAGTCGTTTTGCGAGTCAAATTGTTAAATCATTATATGGAACGGTGGCTGGAAAGAAAATTGGATTTTTGGGTTGGGCCTTTAAAAAAGACACCAACGATACCAGAGAATCTGCAGCGATTTATATCGCAGATAAACTTATTGAAGAGCATGCGTCAGTTCAGGCTTACGATCCTAAGGTTTCAGCTGTTCGAATGCAATCCGATTTGAATGCATTGAACACCAGAAAAGAATCTGAAAATAATAAATTTTTAGAAGTTCATGTCAACCCGTATGAAGCCTTAGAAGGCACACATGCAATCGCAGTGATTACCGAGTGGGATGAATTTAAAACCTATGATTGGCAAAAAATATACGATGGGATGCTAAAACCAGCTTTTGTTTTTGATGGACGAAATATTTTAGATCAAGCGGCACTTGAATCGATTGGGTTTATTTATAAAGCCATTGGAAAATAACATGTCTCAAAAAAAAAAATATTAGTTACAGGCGCGGCAGGTTTTATTGGATTTCATCTTTGTGAACGCCTTTTAAAAGCAGGACATTCCGTACTAGGACTGGATAATATTAATGCGTATTACGATGTCAATCTAAAATATGATCGTCTCAAAGCATTAGGGATTTCACGTTCCAAAGCGGAACGTTTTGATTCCTTAGTAAACAGTGAAATTTTTGGAGACAAGTTTCAGTTCATACGTTTAAACCTTGAAGATCGAGAGGCATTACCAGAAGTGTTCAAGTCCCATCAGTTTGACAGTGTTTGTAGCCTTGCTGCCCAAGGAGGAGTTCGAAATTCGAATGCAAACTCAGAGTCCTATATTGATAGTAATATTACTGGATTTCTTAATGTTTTAGAATGTTGCAGGCAGTACAAAATTACGCGTTTAGTATATGCAAGTAGCTCGAGTGTATATGGAAATTGCAATGCAGTTCCTTTTAAAGAAACGGCCGTTGTAGATCAACCGATCAGTCTGTATGCGGCGACCAAAAGAGCCAATGAATTAATGGCGCACACCTACAGCCACCTTTATAATATCGAAACAATTGGCTTGCGGTTTTTTACAGTCTATGGTCCATGGGGACGTCCAGATATGGCTTTGTTTTTATTTACAAAGTTGATTTTAAATGACCAACCGATTAAAGTTTTTAATGACGGAAATTTATCACGAGATTTCACCTACATTGATGATATAATTGATGGTGTTGAAGCCACACTTTTAAAGCCTTCCAAAAACAACCAGCCCTATAAATTATATAATATTGGGAACTGTCAACCGGTTCAATTATTAGATTTTATTAAAGCGATTGAAAAAAGTACAGGCAAAAGGGCTGAGAAACTAATGTTGCCCATGCAAGCAGGGGATGTCAATCAGACCTGGGCAAATGTCGAGCAATTTAAAACCGATTATGACTACCAACCTTCGACATCTGTTCAAACAGGTATAAAGGCCTTTGTAAGCTGGTATCTGGCGTATTACAACTAGAATTTAGCGATCTCCAAAAAAATAGACCTTCAATAAGAATCGTATTCCATTTTAAAGAAGGGCATCTTGCCAGTTTGAAGGCATCCCTAAGTAATTTATAATTCACTTAATTATCATTAATTTTTTTTAATTGTCATTTAGAAAGAAAGCACTTAGTGGAATCTTTTGGTCTTCCGTTCAGTCGTTTGGAACCCAGAGTGTCTCATTTTTGATTTCTATAATCTTAGCTAGGCTACTTTTGCCTGAAGAATTTGGTCTTATTGCTATGATAGCGGTCTTTATGGGTGTTGGAAATACATTGTTAAATGCTGGGCTAGGCGAATCATTGATTCGAACTAAAGACCCAACGGAAGAAGATTATTCTACGGTTTTTTTTTTCAATTTAATAAGCAGTGTTATTGTTTATGTAATTATTTATTTTTTAGCTCCATGGATTTCAGGTTTTTACAACCAACCTCTTTTAATTGATATTGTAAGATGGTATTCAATTGTGATTGTCATTAATGCTTTTTCAATGATTCAAGTTACAAGACTCACAAAACAAGTTGATTTTAAAACACAAATGAAAGTGTCTTTACCATCCACGATTTTGGCTGGGATCTTAGGTGTATGTTTGGCCTATGAAGGATTTGGAGTTTGGAGTTTAGTTTATATGGCTATTTTTAGGTCAATTTTAGATATGCTGTTTTTATTTTATAATACAAAATGGTTACCTTCTTTAGTGTTTCATCTAGAGAAATTTAAATACCATTTTTCATTTGGATATAAATTAACATTTTCAGGATTGTTAGATATCGTATTCAATAATGCCTATAATGTTATTATTGGTAAATATTACCAACCAGCTATTTTAGGTTTTTATGATCGCGCTAATAATTTAAAAAATTTACCTGTGCAAACACTTTCAACGATAGTAAGTCGTGTAACCTACCCAGTTTTTGCGGAATTTAAAGATGATAATATACGTTTGAAAAATGCTTATAAGAAAGTAATACAGTTGTTAGTTTTTATAGTAGCTCCATTATTGTTAATTCTCTCAGTTTTAGCGGAGCCCTTATTTAGATTTCTATTTACAGACAAATGGCTGCAAGCAGTGCCCTATTTTCAAATTCTGTGTTGGAGTGGCATTCTTTATCCTATTCATGCATTTAATCTGAATATCCTAAAAGTCAAAGGAAGAAGTGATTTGTTTTTAAAATTGGAGATTATAAAAAAATCAATGGTTTCTGTAATTCTTCTTTTTTCATTTCAATTTGGTATTTATGGACTCCTTTACGGAAGTGTCATCTTATCTGTTTTAGCATTTTTCATTAATACCTATTACACAGGGAAACTCATCAACTACAAGCCTTTTGAACAAACAAAAGACATATTTCCTATAATTTTATTGGCTTTTATTTCAAGTGTAAGCGTCTATTTTATGGATCTGTTTTTGGGATCCTATTTTTTCAAAGATATCCTAAGATTATTAGTTGGTAGCCTAGTAGGCGCTTCTACTTTTTTAACTCTATCCTATTTATTAAAAATTAAACCATTTTTTGTTTTATCCCAAATCTTAAAAAATAATGATTCCAGTAATCAAACCCTTTCTTCCCCCGATAGATGAGTATACACAATTGCTTAATGGCATTTGGGATCGCTCCTGGCTAACCAATATGGGGCCTTTGGCCAATAAACTTGAGAGTCAGCTTCAAGATTATTTAGGTGTTAAAGATTTGTTGTTTGTGACCAATGGTACAATCGCGCTTCAATTTGCGATTAAAGCATTGGGTTTAAAAGGAGAAATTATTACAACTCCTTTTTCTTTTGTAGCCACGGCAAGCAGTATTGTTTGGGAAGGTTGCACGCCCGTTTTTGTTGATATTGACCCCTGCTCATTAAATATAGATCCAAGTAAAATCGAAGCTGCGATCACTCCAAAAACTTCCACAATTTTAGCAACACATGTCTATGGGAACCCTTGTGACGTCATTGCTATTCAAAACATCGCAGACAAATATAATCTTAAAGTGATTTATGACGGTGCGCATGCGTTTGGCGTTAAGGTTGATGGAGACTCTATTTTTAATTTTGGGGATGTTACAACGTGTAGCACACATGCCACTAAATTATATCACACCATTGAGGGCGGTTTTGTCGTTTCAAAACACAAAGCATTGATCGAGAAAATGGCTTCCATGCGAAATTTCGGTTTTGACGGCCCCTTACAATTTAAAGAACTAGGGATTAATGGTAAAAATTCAGAATTTCATGCAGCAATGGGTTTAGTGAATTTAAATCATATGGAGGCTATACATGAGAAACGAAAACATATTTCGGAGCTTTATGATTTAAAGCTCAAAAATTTAAACATTACCAAACCTTTATGGAACTCAAAATCTAAATCAAATTTCGCGTATTATCCGATTATTTTTAAAACAGAAGCACTGCTACTTAAAGTTAAAAAAGAATTGGAGGCTAATGAAATTTATGGAAGACGCTATTTCTATCCTTCTTTAGCAAAGAGTTTACCCTATGTAGATCATTCAGACTTAAAAGTCACGGATGATATAGCTAAACGCGTTTTCTGTTTGCCTTTTTACTCAGAAATCAGCGATTCCGATAGTATATTTATCTCTGACATAATTAAAAAAACATACAATTTTTGAAGTTTTTATGCTAATAATTGGAGCAAAAGGATTTGCCAAAGAAGTTTTAGAAATACTTCATCAAAAAAATGATTTACAAAACATTGTATTTTATGATGATGTAAATGATGATATTGGAGATTTATTGTACGGTAAATTTCCTGTTCTAAAGACCGAAATTGAGGTTGATAGATTTTTTGAAAGTAAGTGTAATAAATTTACAATAGGGATAGGTAATCCATTATTGCGTTATAAAATGAATTTGAAATTTAAAAAACTGGATGGGGAATTAATAACTTGCCTTAGTCCTAGTTGTAATGTTGGGAATTATGAAGTAGACTTAGGAGCTGGTTCAGTAATTATGAGTGGCGTAAATATATCAAATAGCACATCATTAGGAATAGGTTGTATAGTTTACTATAATTCAAATATTACTCATGACTGTATAGTAGGAGATTTTGTAGAAATTTCTCCGAGTGTTAGTCTATTAGGAAATGTTAAAGTGGGTTCGTTTACACAAATTGGATCAAATGCAACCATCTTACCTAAAATAACGATTGGAAAAAATGTAATAATTGGAGCAGGCTCAGTTGTAACTAAAGATATACCAGATAATTCGGTGGCCGTAGGTATCCCCGCTTTGGTAGTGAAAAAACTAGACCCTTTAGACTTTATATAAATTGAAGATTTATCACATCCATACGGATCCTAAGTTTATAAATGATTCTCTTCATTTTGATTTTGAGGATTATAGTAACACGATCGTATATGTAGGAAACAGTACTGAGGTCGAAAATCAGACATCATTCCCGCTTATTTGTATTCCAAAGACTATAAATTTAGTCACTAAAATATGTAAATTATGTAAAGATACTCAAATGGTTGTTTTATATGATTTGAGCACTGAAAAAATTGCATTGGCAAATAAACTTTCTAAGGACGTAAAAATTCTGTGGCGTTTTTTTGTATATGAATTATATTGTCGAAAACAAAAGGATTTTTTATCGGACAATACACTTGAATTACTAAAACAGCAAAAAACAAGTTTGTTTGATAAAGTTAAAACATCTTTTTCATTTAAATTTAGAAGGCTTGTTCAACAAGTAGTGTATAGACATAATTATAATTTTGAACAGGCTGTAAAACGAATAGATATATTTTTGTGTCTTTTTGAAGATGAGTTTAAGATGTTAAACACTCATTTTAAAGGGTTGCCAGAATTTGTGCAGATACCAGTTTTTAAAAGAGAAATTAAGTTAGAATCTTTTGAATACACACAAAATAAAAGTAAACTTATAATCGGAAATAGTAGAAATGTGTATAACAACCATATCGAGATTCTTGAAATAACAAAAAAATATAAAAATATAAGTTTGGTTCTCCCTTTTAATTACGGGCCTGAATCACTTTACTCAAGAAAAGTGAAAGAAATAGCTAAAGGTCAAAATATTAAAATTATTGATTTTTTCATGCAATATGATGCTTATGAAAAACTTTTAAAGGACAGTACTGCGTTAGTTTTAAATACATATCGACAAATGGCCATCGGTAATGTTTTAATTGCCATTAAAAATGGATTGAAACTTTACTTAAATAAAAAAAATTGTGTTTACAAGATTCTAATGAAGCACAAGTTTCATGTTTTTACAATTGAAGATTTTAAACATGACATTGATTTAAAAAACCTTAGCCTTTCAGATAAGGAGATTATTCATAATTTTGAAGTTTATAATTCAATATGTAAGGAATATAAATTGCAAGATTTCAAGAATATGCTAGAAAAGAAATTATGCTATTAACAATTATCATCCCAGTCTTTAATTGTGAGCCGTATCTAAAAATCGGGTTTCAAAAATTAAAGCTAGTTTGAATAAAAAAGTATTGTTAATAGGAGCTGATCTAAGAAATCCACAGTTACATTCTTATGCTAAAATTAACAAGAATCGTTTAGGAGTTTCAAATTATTTATCAGATCCTTCTCTGGATTGGAGGCCATTGGCCGAGAACGTTTTTAACCAACACCCTACTCATGAAATTTTATTTTCTGGGGCCATACCTCCAAATCCAGTCCATTTATTATCAAATGGAAATTTCGAAAAACTGTTAAAAGAAGCCGAAGAAATTTACGATTTTGTGATCGTAGATTCTGCACCTACCATTCTGGTCACTGATACACTATTAATAGCGCATCTTGCAGATGCCACCATTTGTGCGGTTCGAGCGCATCACACAGAAAAAAAGTTAGTTCCATTTTCTGTAGAACTTCATGAATCAAATCGTCTTATAAATATGAGTTATGTTATTAATGGGATTAAGAATAATAGAGCGAATGGGTACAGTTATAATTATGGGTATAATTATGGATATGATTACGGGTATAAAGAAAGTGACAGTTAGTAATTAGGATGTTGTCAGCTCTTTTAGTAATTTGATTGTATTTTTAGGGTCTTCGCTTTTAAACACAAAACTCCCAGCAACTAATACATCAGCGCCTGCGTCTTTAAGTGCTTTGGCATTCGCTGAGGTCACGCCGCCATCAATCTCTATTAAAGTCGATGCCCCTTTGGACGTTATGAGTGCCTTTAGTTTCTTTACTTTTTTATAGGTATTTTCGATAAAGCTTTGACCACCAAAACCAGGGTTGACACTCATGATACAAACCAAATCAATGTCATTGATAGTATCTTCCAAAACATTGATATTGGTATGAGGATTCAAGGCCACACCGGCTTTCATACCTTCGGCTTTAATGGCTTGTAGTGTTCGATGCAAATGAGTACAAGCTTCGTAATGTACAGTTAAAACATCACTACCTAGCTCCGCAAAGGTTTTGATATAGCGGTCGGGATCGACAATCATTAAGTGCACATCAACAGTTTTTTTTGCATGCTGAGTAATCGCCTTTAAAACAGGCATTCCAAACGAAATATTAGGCACAAATACGCCATCCATAATATCTATATGAAACCAGTCGGCTTCACTAGAATTTACCATTTCAATATCTCTTTGAAGGTTAGCAAAGTCTGCTGCTAAAATTGAAGGTGCAATTTTTGTTGTGCTCATGTGTCCTGTATTATGATTACAAAAATAGGATAAAAAACAAAACCCCTACCAATTGGCAGGGGTTTTGTTTTTTTAACCTAAATAGGTTTTTAAAATTTTACTTCTCGACGTGTGTTTCAAGCGTCGGATGGCTTTTTCTTTAATTTGACGTACACGTTCACGAGTCAGGTCAAACGTTTCTCCAATTTCTTCTAAGGTCATTGGGTGTTGATTGCCCAATCCAAAATATAAACGAATTACATCTGCTTCTCTAGGCGTGAGCGTTTCTAAGGCGCGTTCTATTTCAGTACGTAATGATTCATGTAATAAGTCTCTATCTGGATTAGGAGATTCCCCACTACGCAATACATCGTATAAGTTAGAATCTTCTCCTTCAACTAATGGAGCATCCATCGAAACGTGACGTCCAGAATTTTTCATAGACTCTTTTACATCATTAATCGTCATGTCTAATTCCTTCGCAATTTCTTCTGCACTTGGTGGACGTTCATGAGATTGCTCTAAAAACGCATACGTTTTATTTATTTTATTGATCGATCCAATTTTATTTAAAGGCAATCGTACAATACGCGATTGTTCTGCTAAGGCTTGTAAAATAGATTGACGAATCCACCACACAGCATAGGAGATAAATTTAAAACCTCTCGTTTCATCAAAACGCTGTGCTGCTTTAATGAGGCCTAAATTCCCTTCGTTAATTAAATCGGGTAGGGTTAACCCTTGGTTTTGGTATTGTTTTGCCACAGAAACTACAAAACGTAAGTTCGCTTTCGTAAGTTTTTCTAAAGCAATCTGATCACCTGCTTTGATACGCTGCGCTAATTCAACTTCTTCATCGGCTGTAATTAAATCAACTTTTCCAATTTCTTGAAGGTATTTATCTAAGGAAGCAGTTTCTCTATTGGTAACCTGCTTGGTAATTTTTAGCTGTCTCATTTAAAAGGTTTTATTTTTAAAATGGTTAGTTGGTTGTATCATTAGGTTATACGAGCAATTGTTACTAAATGTTACAAAAAAAACCGTTTTTAAATTTAAAAACGGTTTTTTTGATTTGATTAAGTAAAAACTTAATGTGTATTAGCGTCTGTTATCACGTCCGCGATTGTCACGTCCACCAGAACGTTTGTCATCTCTTGGTGGTCGAGCAACATACCCTTCAGGCTTTTCTAACAAGGCTTTACGCGATACTTTTTCTTTACGAGTTCTTGGGTCCTGCCCAAAATACTTCACATTAAAAACATCACCCATGTTAACGACATCTGAGACATTCTCAGTACGTTCCCATGCCAATTCACTAACGTGAAGTAGCACTTCATTTCCTGGTGCATCCATGTATTCTACAACTGCTCCAAAGTCAAGCATCTTAATGACTTTAACTTGGTAGGTGTTTCCTACAGTTGGCTTAAACATTAAAGAATCAATTTTAGATAAAACAGCATCAATACCATCTTGATCTGTTCCTAAAATTTCAACAATACCTTCTTCAGTGACAGGATCTTCATTGATTACAATAGTAGTTCCTGTTGTTTTTTGAAGTTCTTGAATCACTTTTCCACCAGGTCCAATAAGGGCTCCGATAAATTCGTTTGGAATTGTTCGAGTTACCATTTTTGGAGAGTGTGGCTTCACATCAGAAGCAGGAGCTTCAATAGTTTCTGTTAGTTTGTCAAGAATATGCAATCTTCCTGCACGTGCTTGTTTCAAAGCATTGACAAGAATTTCGTAAGACAATCCTTTAATTTTAATATCCATCTGACAAGCTGTAATTCCTTCAGAAGTACCAGTTACTTTAAAGTCCATATCTCCTAGGTGATCTTCATCTCCTAAAATATCAGATAATACAGCATAACGGTCGCCATCAGAAATTAATCCCATTGCAATTCCAGATACGGGTCTTTTAATTTGAACCCCTGCATCCATCAATGCCATAGTCCCAGCACAAACAGTGGCCATTGAAGACGATCCATTTGATTCTAAGACTTCAGAAACGACACGAACGGTATAAGGACAATCCGCTGGGATCATTCCTTTTAATCCTCTTTGTGCCAAGTTTCCATGTCCTACTTCACGTCGAGATGTTCCTCTTAATGGACGTGCCTCACCTGTACAAAAAGGAGGGAAGTTGTAGTGCAAGTAAAAGTTTTCTTCACCTTCATATGAAGGCATATCAATTTTATTTGAATCTCTAGAAGTTCCTAGCGTTACTGTGGCTAGAGCTTGCGTTTCTCCACGTGTAAAGATTGAAGATCCGTGCGTTGACGGTAAGTAATCGATTTCGCACCAGATTGGTCTGATTTCGTCTGTTTGACGTCCATCTAAACGAACGCCTTCGCTTAATGTGAGTTCACGTACAGCTTCTTTTTCAGCTTTACTATAGTAACCACTTACTAAGTGCCCAAATTCTTCATTTTCTTCTTCAGTAAAAGAGGCTTTAACTTCTTCTTTTACTTCAGCAAATGCTGCTCCACGTTCAGCTTTAGAAGTTCCTTTTTTGGCAATGGCATAACATTTGTCATAAGCCATATCATGAATACGTTTTTCTAAATCCTCGTTTACTTCCGCAGTTTCATAGTCACGTACTTCTTTTTTTCCAAATGCATCTGCAAGACGTATTTGCGCAGCCACTTGAATTTTAATAGCTTCATGAGCAAACTTGATTGCATCTGCCATTTCTTCTTCAGAAACTTCATCCATTTCACCTTCTACCATCATCACAGAATCCGCAGAAGCACCGATCATCATTTCGAGATCAGAATCTACTAATTGCGCACGGCTTGGATTGATTACGAATGCACCGTTTACACGCGCAACACGTACTTCAGAAATTGGACATTCGAATGGAAAATCACTTAATTGAATGGCTGCAGATGCAGCTAAACCTGCAAGAGCATCAGGCATAACATCCTCGTCATGAGACATCAATTGAATCATTACTTGTGTTTCTGCGTGATAATCTTTAG
>ERZ1047472.1006-NODE-1006-length-22920-cov-6.470020_pt1 | contig 22920 bp, 19 predicted proteins | sample MGYA00383095_ERZ1047472 | MGnify/ENA primary metagenome ERZ1047472 (study PRJEB29581, sample SAMEA5548365) | metagenome | biome: marine; feature: coastal; material: water | depth 1 m | study: Short-term variability in the microbial, nano- and picoplankton... | reverse complement strand
GATCAAGGCCACGTGACACTTATATCAACTCGGTAACGGCGATGAGTTATTTCTCGCTATCAAGCCCAGCGGCAGAAAGACTCGGATATTTAACTGCCAGCGGTCCATTATAAAACGACGGAACAACCTTAGCTTTGGCGCCTATCCTGAAGTAGGACTTAAACTAGCGAGAGATCTTCGTGCCGAAGCTAGAGCTTTATTGGCCATCGAGGTATACCCAAAGGAATATAGAGAGCAACAAAATGAGGCCGCATCCACATTCCATACGACCGTTGAGCAATTCGACGACGAGCTTGTCGGACACTTCTACACGGCATTTCGGACTTTACCTCCAAACGATAAGCATCACTCGTTCTTCAAATGCCTAACTGCAGCATATAAAACTATTCAAACAAAAATTGAGACAAAGTCACTCATGCACAGATTAAGAAAAGCTAAAGGCCGGATTCAAAAATATATCGGCAAATCTTAAGCCGCACCACAACAACTAAAACACCCTACTTCCATCTGCTACTCAGCCCGCTGGATCACTATAGCTGGCAACTCAACCACACTACCCCATCACTTTTAGGTTTACCGTAACCACGGTCTAGAATCAAATTAGCGGCAGCTATTTGTGCTGAATCACTTGTTCCCTTGATAGCTACATCTACTAAAATATTGAAGGCTATATCTGAATAAGACTTAGCAAGTCTTGCACCCTGCTCTATCGTTGCCTTGTTAGGCATACCTGCCGGGCGACCAGCACCCTCTCTTCTACCACCATGAGGTGAGAAATTATTAATCGACGACTTTTTTTCATAAGTCTATTTGAAACTCATTTGCTCTGGCTTAGGAGGTAATTCCCAGACTAACTGTCCATTATCAATAAGCATAGAACCGCTTTTGTGTTCACTTACACTACTGCCGCATTCGGCCTTCCAAATACTTATGACCTGGACGCCCTACGTTTACGACCAAGCAAAGCTTGTCTCGAAGTCACTTTGCTGAGACCAGATACGCGATTATGCTTTCTGGCGAGGTTTCGCCATACGGATCTTCTGCGCAATTGTCCTGGCGACCGGGCTCTTCAAACCATTTCTCTACAACGCCATCCTTGATAACTGCCGCATACCGCCAGCTTCTAAGACCGAACCCGAGATTGTCTTTCGCCACTAACATTCCGAGTTGTCGAGTGAACTCACCAGATCCATCAGGGATCGGTTTAACATTTACAGCATTTTGGGCTTCCATCCACTTGTTCATCACAAAGGCATCGTTGACAGAGGCAACGTATATTTCCTCAATGCCCAGTGATTGAATTTTTTCATAGTTCGCCTCGAAGCCGGGCAACTGAAATGTAGAGCATGTTGGCGTAAATGCGCCCGGTAATGAAAAGACAATTGTTCTGCGCCCGACAAATAGACGCTGGCTCGACACGTCCTCCCATCGAAACGGATTATCAACATCTACAGATTCGTCTCTCACTCTTGTTTTAAAGATTACCTCAGGTACTTTGACACCTTTCTGCATATTGATTCCGTTTTCTTCGTCTAATTTATGTTTGGTAAGCCAACCTATTTGCGTCCGTGACGAGCAATATTGTTAGCTATTTACTTCTAATACTGTTTTCACTGGCCGGCCGGTTTAGGCGTCGTAGCCTGTGAGTTCCACGGGTTCTTCAATAGTTGGTTTAACACCGCTGGCGATAACATCAGCCAAGCGCCACAAAATACCTGATGTCACTTGCTCTCCTTCCATAGCGATAATCCGATTCACCGCTAGATTGAGCAAGGCGTTGTCGAAACTCGCACGCAAGTGGAATGGTGTTTGATCAAACACTGTTGGAATTTTTTCTTCGAGCACGTGCATAGCGCTGTCCAGCGCTGATATTGCATAACGCTCCATTTTTCTTTTTGCCGTTCCCATTATCGACTCTCCGCTACTTTGCTTTGTGTTACTCAAAATTTGTTGAAATGATAATCATTCGCATTTAGAGTCGTGTAAATCTAAGCCCATGTCAAGGAAATACAATGAAAATATTGGATCGACCCATTTTAGAAAACACACAATCAACAACACTAGAAACCGAAGTCGATTCCCTCGGTGCCGCTGCCCAGTTTACGATCTTCGCTATCCGTGTGTGGTCATCCGCAAAGCAGCAACGATTACCCATTGAGCATGCTCTTGGCGGCGTATTTGCAGAATTTCGCTGTGTTGAGGTGCTGGACGTATTTGATGAATGTATGTCTTTGCTGGCGGTTGGAGCGTTGCGTAAAGTTAATATTGGCTGCTGCCCGTCGAATAAGTATGTTGTTAGCGACGAAGCTATTGTGTTGGATTGCTTGAAAGAATTAGAGAAAGGTAATGCAGAAGCAGCATCAGCAATTATGGATACGGTCATTCTTCGGGCGTTAAGACCGACATTTTGCAGGTCCGCAAAAATATATACCGACCAACTTAATCAAGTGGGATTGGGCTTCAAGCCGCCGAGAAACTTGGTATTAGTATAATTTTGCGGCAAAACTGGGAGTAGTACGCACGGCTAAATACACACAGGATTGTTGGCTCAGCGCAAATGGTTCGCATTGGAACCCTCACCAACTTCCTCTAAGAAATTAAGAATATGCGGTACCCTTTCATCATCTTGCAACGCGATTTCTGGCAGTTAGAGAGATGAATCCAGTGTGGTATTCAAATCGTTGTTATCTCGCTCTACTACTCGGTTCCCCGACTAGATACATCGTCGAATTTGCAAGTTGTGTAAATCAAGCACTTACTTGAATGCCCGCTGCATCAAATGCTGGTAATTTAGGTTTAGATTTAAAGGATCAACCTATTAGGCTAGGTGCGCGATCTTGAGAGTTTTTCTAACAAAAATGTTAAGTTCTTGAAAAGGAGAAATCAATGGAACTTTGGACATCTGCCACCCCGAATGGCTGGAAAGTCAGCATAATGATTGAAGAACTTATTGAAGCCGGCATAGATATGAGCCACGTCAAAGTGCGTCATATCAACCTAGCGAAAGGAGAGCAATTCAGCAAAGAGTTCTCAGAGCGAAACCCAAACCAAAAGATTCCTGTTCTAGTAGATAACGAAATAAGCGTAATGGAAAGCTGCGCAATATTGCATTACTTGGGCGAGAAGTACCCCACAGAATTACTTCCAATAGGTAAACTTAAATGGGAGGTCATACCTTGGGTCTATTGGCAGGCAGCCAATGTAGGTCCAGCATTTGGAAATAAGCTGAGTTATACAAGATATATGGATGCCCTCTCGCCAGAAAGAAAAGCTCATCCTCTAGAAAGGTTCGGCAAGGAGGCAATCCGCTTGGTAACTATTTTAAACGACCAATTAAAGGAGCAACACTGGCTTGCTGGCAATACATTTACTATTGCTGACATTGCACTTTATCCTTGGCTTCGTGCGTGGAAGTGGAGCAAAGTAGATATCACCCCTTACCCTCTTGTGATGTCATGGATCGAAAACGTTCGAGAAAGACCAGGGGTAGGCCGCGGTCTGGCCTATGGGGCACCTCAAGGAGAGATAGATCAGTGGAGTGAAGAGCGTAAAGCAAAATATCGGAAGAGTGGATCGATTATCGCAAATCCAGATAGCTAGCTTTTAAATTTTGGTAAAAGAGATCAATTCGTTTATTTTGAACGTCAATATGATCTTACCATCAGCTGGTTTTTAAAACTGCAGTTGAGGAGCGCGTATAGCTCACTTTGGGTGCTTAGCTATCAAATGAATGGCTATGGCATCCTACGATGCGTTTTTCATAGTACCTACCCTCAGCCAGTTGCTCCTGACAAATGTCGCCCAACTGCCACTAAAGCTCCAACACATAAATTAAGCATCTAAGCTTCTTTCTTAATATACTTTTCTCCGAACGCACTCAAGCGATCTAGGCCGTCAGGCCCGGCAAAGAAAAATGCCGGCAGCATGATTCTGCCGACACCCAAATCACGGAGGTCTTCAATGCCTCGTTCAGGGTCTGCCATCTGCGAACCAAACATAGCGTTCACCTCAAGAGATTTATAGTCCCGGTCCGCCTCATTACAAACCTCTTTTACCCGACCGAGTAATGCTGCCAACCTTTGCGTGTCGCCCTCACCGGGAAAGTAGCCATCTGCTAAACGTACAGCACGCCGAATAGCTGCGTCTGTATCTCCACCTACTAATATGGGGATGTTTCCAGATACCGGTCGCGGGCTACAGGTAAGTTTATCAAAATCTATAAATTCGCCATGAAATTCTGCGTGGGGACCAGCCCATAACGCTCGCATGACCTCAATGTACTCGTCATTCCTGGCTCCGCGTTTTGACCAAGGCACACCTAAGGCGTCAAATTCTTCTTTCATCCAGCCCACTCCCAGCCCCAGCTCTACCCTGCCTCCGGAAAGCTGGTCTAATGTGGCCAGTTCTTTGGCCAAAATAAGCGGGTTTCTTTGCGGCACAATCAGAATACATGTCCCCAGCTTCAAAGTTGGCGCGACTGCCGCCGCATAGCTTAACCAAATGAGCGGATCAGGAACCGGCGTATCAGGCTCCATTGGAATCTTACCGTCCTTAGTATACGGATAAGCAGATTCAATACTGTCTGGTCGAACCACATGTTCACCTCCCCAAACAGATTCAAACCCCGCAGCTTCGGCCCTTTCACAAATCTCTGTGGTTGCAAATCCATCGATACTTATACTGCTTGCGAAAGCTAGCCCAAATTTCATCTCACCCGCCTCTTCATTTATTTTTACTCCCACCCCATAAATGCCGAACCCTTAACTTTGCTATTGTCTTGCCAATGCATCAAAGCGACCCTGCTGGCTTACATTTGTGCGTGAAAACCATAACACCATAAACGAAATCAAGCCGCACCCATTAATGGTAGCTTTTTGAGCAGGACTTGCGTCCCCTCTCTAGTGGGGGTGAATGCATCAACACACATTTCATCGCCGCATTTGACGCCTGGGCAGGTGACGGTAGGTGGTCACAAGTTTGCGTTTGGCTATGGTTATCAGTGGTGGATCTCATCTGGTGATCAGAGCGAGTTTTCTGCCATTGGCATTTACAGTCAGTTTGTTTACGTCGATTCATCCAGCAGGACAACGATCGTAAAATTGTCGGCGAATCCAAGCTACGGTGTCTCGGCAGACGAATCCGATAATAAAGACGAGGAGAATCTGGAACTGTTGCGAGCGATTGGGCGATCTCTGAGCTAATCTTGGCTACTCGCTGCGCCCAATGTCTCTGCGCAAGATTTGTGCTGTGGGGTGAGCCGAAGGTGTGAGTGATGCGCCTTAGCGGCGCTGTAGCTTGGCCTGGAAACGTGACTAGTGAGCCTTATTTGATCAACAAGCTAGCAGCCTTATTGAAGCCAATGCTCAATTCTCGCGCATCACATAGTTCGCCAACCACGCCTCGGTCATTACCGAGATAGGGAGGCATAAGAGGCTAAACTGCTGTTTTGCTGTCCTTGACCAAGAAGAGATGCAATTTCCTTCCAGTATTTTGGATACACCTGCTTTAACACTGCGCTGATTTTTTTGCTTGCGTTAGTAGAAACGGTGGTTTGAATCAATCGACCCACTCACGCCGCCTCCAACACCTTATGGTTCTGGGATATACCACGTTTAAAAAGCTTCGTATATTTCGGAACCTTATAGCCATACCCCGTGGGCATGAAAATGCAGGGGGCGATCTGAATAACTGTCTCAGTAGCCGCCTATCTAACCCTCCCTACCTTCGGCAAACTCGGCACTGGTCATACCACCGATGTATAAACCCTAGCCTCAAAAACCCGAATAATGTTTGAGTTCAGCCACAAGCACGGCTGCTATCTAAACAGGATTTGGCTAAAGTGCATGGCAAGAAGAATAAGGACTGCTGCAACATGAAGATGCTCATCACCACAATACTCTTATCTCTGTTGCCGGCGCCCGGCTGGAGTGACACATGGCACTGTAAGCAAATCAGAGATGTCTTAGTTGGCCCGCCCTATTTTATTGACTACGAAGAAACCAGCCTCGAATTTAAAGTGGGCGTTGAGAACAAGCTGATCTCAATTCTAGGGGAAGACGGCGAAGATTTTATTTGTGCAACCCAAGACTGCAAACAGCCGCTTGGCAAAACTGATTTCTTACTGAAAGGTGATAATACTGACAACACGTTCATCCTAAGCTCGGTTGGCGCGGCTGTAGGCCTTCGCGCAACCTACTCCATAACCTCAAGACCCAGCGTTGGAGAAACCATGATACGCATGGGTGTATGTACTGCCGATACCTAAACCCAACAAACCGCGATATAAATTGAGTGCTACCTACTGTAACTCCGGGGGAAACTACGGCCCCTGATTAACTTCCAAGCACTCGCAGCTGGAATCAAATTATGAACAATCCATCTCCACTAATCGGCGCGCCGCTAGCGCCGACAATGTTTAAACTGGCCGTCCCAGGTGTAATAGGCGCGGTGCTGACAACTATGCCTGGCCTACTGGAAGCAACTTTTTTAAAAGAATCCGGCACGGGGGCGTTGGCCGCTGTGGCATTGGTTTACCCACTTGTCATTCTTTCTGGCATGTTTTCAGCTGGGGCATTTGGTGGCGCCATCAGTGGCTTCATTGCTCGAGCTATAGGCGCTGGTAACGATGATGAGGCAAGCGCGGTCCTTATTTGCGCCGTCATAATCTCACTGGCGGGCGGGTTCTTGATGTGGGTTTTAGTCGTGCTACTTGGCCCATTTTTGTATCAGTACGCAAGCGACAGCCCAACTATTACCAACGCCGCACACTACTATGCCACTTTACTTTTTCCAGCCATCCCAGCTTACTGGCTGGTCAATATGCTGTCCTCGGTGTTGCGAGGGTGCGGCGACATGATTCGTCCAGCCATTGTGGCGGCTACCTTATTAGCTGCCTATATTCTATGCGCATTGCTACTCATCCCCACCCAAGGAGCCACCATCAACGAGGCCCTAAAAGGCGCGGCAATTGCTATGGCAAGCGCCTACTTGCTGGCATCTGTCCTCGTAGTTTACTTTATTGTCCACAAATCCCAACCGGTTCGATTTCGCATAGCGGCTTTCCGTCCGACGCTGCTAACACAGATTTTACGTCAAGGCACTTTAGCGGCCAGTCAGTCAGTTATGACAATTGTCTATGCATTGGTCACCACCGTCATATTCAGTAGATTTGGCACGGATTGGTTAGCCGGCTTCGGCCTCGCCGTGCGCCTTGAACTGATTATGGTGCCAGTAATATTTGGTATTGGCGCGTCAATGATCGCAATTGTTGGTGCATACGCTGGTGCAGGGATGCGTGAGGAAGCCATCTCGATAGCCTGGCGCGGAATCGCCGTCAATGTGATATTAATCGGCGCTCTAGGCGCGCTATTGTCAATATTCCCAGCGAGCTGGTGTGGACTGGTAGGTAGCGATACCGCAGTAATCAATTCTTGTAGCCAGGCATTGGCCGTTATTGCACCAACCTACGCCTTTTTTGCGCTAGGACTGAGCTGTTATCTGTTAAGCCAGGCACTTAACACTCTGGCATTTCCTGTACTTGGCGCACTCGCCAGATTAATCATAGTGACCACGGGACTTTACTGGGTGGGCAGCGAGACTTCAGTAGATACCACCTTGTATTTAGTCGCAGTAGCCGCAATCGTCTATGGCATTGTTGTGGTGGTGGGTCTGCGACTGGGGCCATGGCGGCGCTGAAAGAACTTCAATGCCCGCTTACACTGCGCACGGGTTTGTTTTCAACCTAATGATGTTACTTTAGGTCAGACAACAGCCGCTGCATAAAGCCCAGTGTTTCTACCAAAAAATCACTTGTATATTTGACAGAGAAATATTTTTTTCTTCTTTGAATTTGTATGCACGCAACGGAGCAACACAATGCAAGCAGAGCACGGTAATCCCTACGACATAGACATTGACGCCATTGATGTCAGCCAGCCTGAGTATTTCCAAAACGACACCATTGGTCTTTACTTTAAACGTTTAAGAAACGAGCAACCTATCCACTATTGCGCTAACAGTCGCTTCGGTCCCTATTGGTCTGTGACCAGATTCAACGACATTATGGCCATTGATAAGGACCACCAAAATTTTTCCTCAGACGCTTTTCTGGGCGGCATTCAAATGACAGATTTTCCGAAGGGCATGGAGCGTTCCAACTTTATCAACATGGACCCGCCGGAGCACGACGCCCAACGCAAGGTTGTTAGCCCTATTGTTGCACCTTCTAACTTGGCGAATATGGAAGGCACTATTCGCAAACATGTCATCGACATTTTAGACCAACTGCCCAACGGCGAGGTCTTCGACTGGGTAGACAAAGTCTCCATTGAGTTGACCACGCGCATGCTGGCAACGCTTTTTGACTTCCCCTTTGAACAAAGACGAAAACTCACCTATTGGTCTGAAGTCGCCAGCGCTGATCTAGCCACCAGTGACGAGATAAAAACCGAAGAGCAAAGAATTACGGCGCTGGGCGAGTGCCTACTTACCTTCAAGCAGTTGATGACCGAAAGAGCTAACCTGCCAGCAAAGAATGATTTGATCTCTATGCTGGCCCACTCGTCAATGGTCAACATGGATGACCAACAATTCTTGAGCACCCTCATACTGCTCATTATTGGCGGCAATGACACTACGCGTAATTCTATATCTGGCGGGTTATTGGCCCTTATTGAAAACCCAGAAGAATTTGCCAAGCTCCGAGAAAATCCAATTCTGGTGAACTCACTAGTACCTGAGATTATCCGTTGGCAAACGCCACTTACCCATATGCGTCGCACCACTACTAAAGAGGTAGAAGTGAGCGGCGTGACTATTCCAGCAGGCGCAAAAGTTGTGATGTGGTATCTCTCAGGCAACCGCGACGAACAAGCCATAGAAAACCCAGATCAATTTATCATTGACCGTAAAAACCCAAGACACCACCTCTCGTTTGGTTTTAGCATTCATCGCTGTGTGGGTAATCGCCTTGCGGAAATGCAGATCCGTGTTTTGTGGGAAGAAATCCTCTCGCGCAACTTAACCTTTGAACTGGCTGGAGAACCCCAGCGCAAACTCTCAAATGTAATACATGGCATCAACACCATGCCGCTACGTGTCACTCGACCCTGAGCGGCGCTTAACAGAGTTCGCTGCGAAAAAAGGCGAAACAAAAAAAGGAATAAAAAAATGATTGAAATAAACGGCATGGCGCACGTCATTCTTACTGTCAGCCAATTCGACAAAGCACATAAATTTTATTCTGGTTTGTTGCCGGAGTTTGGCATGACCAAGGTAGAGGACGGTCCAGACTTCCTTTATCACGTAGGCGCTCGCACAGCCATTGGTGTACGCAAGTGTGACCCGGAATTTTCAGGCGAATCGTTCCAACAATACCGTGTAGGTTTACACCACATTTGCTTACGCGCTAGAAGCCGTGAAGACATCGACAAAGCCGCTGAACTAGCGTCCTCTCTGGGCGCCAATATCATCCGCGGCCCAGAAGAGCGGGACTGGGCACCAGGGTACTACTATGTGCTATTTGAAGATCCCGATGGTATACGGATTGAGGTTAACTATGTGCCGGGCGTTGGCTTGTTCAAGGACGGCGAAAGCTTTGGATCTGGGGAAGACTACGTCCGCGAAAACGGCCAAGACGTTCACCCACTAAAATAAACTAGGGACCAATTAACGAACTAGTTCATTAGCACCAGTTTGCCAACAACTTTGCCTGCCAGCTGATCCTTCAACGCTTGTTGATAGTCGCTCATCTGGCGACAAACCACCTCGGCGGGCACAAGCTTACCGTCAGCGATCCAACGCATTAGAGTATCCATTAATGCCTGATTAATGTTTGGGTTGGCGCGAAACTCGCCACCCCAATCAACACCAACAATGGACGATCTTTTTAACAGGGGCAGGTTCAACGGAATCTTAGGGATTTCTCCACCCGCAAAGCCAACCACTAAAAACCTGCCACCGGGGGACAAGGAGCGAAATGCCGGATCGGCTTTATCGCCCCCTACTGGATCGTAGACCATATTCAGTCCGCTGCCTTTAGTCAGTTCTTTCAGCGCATCGCGCCAATTTGGATCGGTATAGTCAACCGTGTGATCTGCACCAAAACTCAGCGCAGCGCGGCGCTTTTCTTCACTAGAGGCAGCGGCAATTACGCGCGCACCCATGGCCTTAGCCACACTAATTGCCGCAGAACCAACGCCGCCAGCGGCGCCCAAAATCAACAGCGTTTCACCAGTCTTAAGGTCACCGCAATCTCTAAGCCCATACAAAGCGGTAGCGTAATTGATGTAAAAGCCGGCAGCGATGGCGTCAGAAAGATTTGCAGGCAGTTTAACTAGGCTTGAGGCTACAGCAGAAACACTGTCTGCATAGGCGCCATTGGTCGCCATGCCGAGCACTCTGTCGCCAGGTTTCACATGGGTGACACTTTCGCCAACCGCACTGACCACGCCTGCAAACTCACTGCCCGGATAGTAGGGCAAAGGCGGTTTGACCTGATACAAGCCCTGCACCATCAGGCCGTCAACAAAGCCAACGCCTGCAGCACTGATGCTGATTAAGGCTTCACCCGCTTGCGGTGCCGGGGTGTCGACTTCAATACGTTGAAGACTTTCTGGCGGACCAAATTCATTGCAGCATACTTTTTTCATATCTTTCCCTATTCCTCTTCCACACCAAAAGTTTCTAACTATAGAATTAAGCCAATATTCTGGTACCTAAAAATCCCAGGTCATCACAACAACATTACCCTGGAGAGAGCCCCCGGTATTTTTCTGTTGATTCCGAAAGTTCAATCCAAGGTTGTTTGCTTTAGATAAAAATGTCCATAGTCGTTTGCACCCAAAAAATTGTCATCAAGACTTGATGCCTTAATCGCTTTTACGCCTTCAAACACCTCTGGTTTTACGGCGATAGATGCTCCACATTGCGAGCAGAAATATCTATGTATGATACCGTCAGAATCACCGCTAGCTGAGTAGCAGGTTAACGCCCCCCCTCAATCTCTAAGTCATCTTCATGTACAAAATCGCCGCAATGTAAGGCGCGCTGAACCACTGCTTATCTGAGCAAAGACAAAGACATACGCAAAATTTCCTGAGTATTGGAAAGGACAAAACTGCCCATTTGCTGCAACATTTGCTCACGCGCCAGCTTCGCACTCTGCAGCGCGAAGTCTGCATCCATTGTTCGCGACTTAGACGCATCAAGTTGTAACGATGTTTGCAGAAGACGTTCCATACCAAAATCGACAGCACTTTGTAATGCACCCAATTTAGCTTGATTGTTTGCTGAATGCTCGAGCGCACCATCGACAATCGACAACGCGGCATTTGCGCCGGCGGTGGTAGAGATATCTATTGTGGAAACTGTATTCAAACCAGAGACAATATCGTTGGATTTAATTTCCACATAGTTTGCGCCAAACACTGTGGAATACGAGCTACTGTTATCGCCGCCCAAGCCATATAGCCGGTCAGCCATATCACTAAACTCCGCTCGGTTTAGGCTGCCAGATTTTTTCTCCACCGCGATATTGTCAACACGCAGACTCGCATCTCGAGATACCAACGGATAATCAGAGGCTTGAACAGTGATATTGTCCACATATAGGTTTGCTCCAGCCGCCCTGCCACCGGAAGCATCCCAAGTACCCGCTACAAATACAAAGCGGTAGTCACCGTCTGCTGACACGTTTTTAGAAACCGTTGCCCAGGACGTACTTGCACTGCCAGTTTCACCGGTTTCATTCAACAACTCTTCAACATGACCGGTATTTTCATTAACGAGGTAGCCAACGACATCGTAGGCATCGGAACCGCCAGTGGCACGCCAGTCAAATCCTACAGAGTCGCCCGCCTTTAAGGTCACGGCTTCGTTACTGACTAGATAGGGACCGTGCAAAATGCCATAGCCATTCTGGAGTTGAGCGTTTGATTGCAACTGCACAGATAAGCCGCTGCCAGTTGAGGTTTCCGTGGACAGCTTGGCGACGTAAGAGGCGGAATTCGGTGCTGTAGAGTCGTGGGGGGCTGCGCCAACAACCGTGGCTGGGAAGACTGTGTCCGAGGCACTGGGTTGGCCTGCGATATTGTCCAGGCCGTTTAAACGAACTTGGCTGGTGTATGTTGTCCATCCGGGAATACTGGTGTCTCCAGCACTGCCATTTTCAAAATCGCCATTGGTAAAGGTAACAGCTTCGTCGCTACGCACGCCGCCGACAAATACCACCTTATAGTTGCCTGCCTTTTCAATGGTCTCATTGACTGCGGCCCAACTACTCGACGCACCGCCACTGCCTGTTGCATTGAGTAGTTCTTGTGTTTCGCCCGTTTCTTCATCAATTGCGTAGGCATATACATCATAGTCCGCCGTGCCCGCGAGGCCACGCCAATCAAAAGAAAGCTTATCTCCGGGCTCAAGGGCATAGGTTTCAGAGCTTTCAAAAACCGGCCCGTGAACAATACCCACACTGGGCACCTTAATGGGTCCGCTCTGTAACTCTACAGAAAAGCCACTGCCGGATGAGGGATCGGCAACCCGTTTAATACTGAATGTCCCATCTTCGTAGGGCGCTTTTGCATCACCCGCAGCATCCAACAAACCATTACTGAAACCAGGCAAGGTCCCATCTATGGGTATGTTGTGATTACTCAGGCGAGTTGCACCGTCTAAGTTAACTCGTTGGTTGTAGCTGTCCCATTTGGCAAAGCTCGCAGAGCCGGCGGCCTCATCGTCAAAGCCTGCCTCAGACAGCCCGTAGGCAAAATTGAAACGCGCCACACCATTGGCCAAATCTGAGGCAGCCGTATCTAGCAGACCAACAAGATCGGCAGTCTCGCCGTTGCCTTTAAATAACTTGCCGCCAACCACCGACAGCTCGCCTTTTACAATTGAGGCAACAGAATCTTGGGTAATTTTTTTCTTTTGATCGTCATCGAAATGACCCGCCGCGGCGTCGTTATGAATAGAAAAAACATTGTTCGACAACAATTTAATACTGCCAGAGACAATGGTTGTATCGTTTGCGCCAGACCCATCTAAGCTGACAGCCGCGCCAACGGCATCTTCAGCACCACCCGCCCAACCAACTTTTTGCACCCTAAGCGAATTGAAGGTCGCACCAGCACGCTCATTTTCAATGCTAATGTCTTTGCCATTTCTGTCCATTAACTGCACCGCGCCGTTGAAAAACTGCGCCTGAACGCCCGTTTCTCCCGAAATACGATTAATGGCTGCCGCCGCTGCAATACCTTCGCCGGAGCGAATTGAGAAATTCCCCGTGCTGTAACCGTTAATTTTAAGGCTATAAGTCTCTGCTTGGTTACTGGCTGAGGTAAGTGTTGCCCTTGTTACCGCATCGGCTTTAACCCCTGTTCTGTTGCTTTCAGCGTTGATTGTTTGAGCTATTTGATCCGCAGGCAGGTTTGTTCGCCAATTGATGTCAGTAGGCTGACCAGACTCATTTATGATGGTCATGATGCTTGGGTTGTCTGCACGAATAACATCACTGGCACTCGCCGCCGCAGTAAACGCGCTATCACCTTCACTTGTATAGGTGTGAGCGCCAATATCTTGGGGACGAAAGCTGTCAATAGTATGCTCGAGGAAATCTGTCGCTCTCGCGCCAACTTGGAATTTAAAGGGGTCCTTATACTCACCTAGAAGCGCTAAACCGTTGTATTTGGTATCCGCAGACAACCGGGTTATAGAATCTACGAGCTGAGCTACCTCTGCTTGCAAAGATGCACGGTCTTTGTCCGCTGTCGCGCTCGCCGCCTGCATGGCAAGCTCGCGAATCCTCAATAAAGCATCATTGACGCGCTCAATTCCGGTATCAGCAACGCCTGCCATGGCTCCGGCATTGGATATATTTTGCACAGCCTCGGTCTGCCATCTAACGTGGGCCGCCATCTGGCTACCACGCATATACGCAGCCGGATCTTCCCTACTTAGATTGGACTTAACTCCAGTGCTAAGGCTTTCCATAGCCCGCTCCAATCGCTGGGAACTCTTATCCATATTGGACCGAGCAATGAGCGTTGAACTGTTGATAGAGGATATTGCAGCCACAATAAGGCGCCCCAAAGTTAATAAAACACTTTCGTCTTACAAATTTCGTACCAGAAAGGCTGAACCACAAAATGGCCGCTAACTCATTGTTTTAATTAGCTTTTAAATTTCTTCCCATTCGCTACGCAAAATCCGGGGTTATCTAGACGTCGAATTTCTGACACTTTGGCGCCAATTGTCTGATTCCAACACAAATTCATTGTTGGACATGTCAGGGACTCTTTTAGGACTTGGTACGCATTACGCACTCAACAAATGACCCTAAACCACCATCAAGTTCGTGCAAATGAATTCTTCAACGCAACTAATGGCTCGCTGCCAGTCCACCAGCCTAATTGAACGAGCACCAGCCAGCCTATCCACTAAAAGTTATCGTTATCAACACTGGCTCGTAAGCAACTTAAATTCGCAAGAGCTTTAAAGGAGTTTTATCTATAAATATCAATAAGTTAAAGGTGGTGAAAAATTATTTTTTTGCTTTTCGGGCGGCCCATAACTCGAAGAGCCAAAGCTCAAAGCACGACATGACCTGAAACATAAAACACCGAACAAAGAAACGGTTTTCATAATACAGTTGATGTTTGCGTCGATTTTTACAAAGCTTTGGTCACAACAACGCCAAATCTAGCGACCATTCACGCCATTCACGCCATTGCGGTGTCGCAGGTTTTAAATTATGTTCTTATCTAGGGCTTTTTCGGCCCTTGGAAGGCTTTCGAAAGACTGATCGAAAGGCTAATAGAAAGACTGATCGAAAATACCCGCTGTCGAGTAACATCGACAAATTGATCGAGAGGAGCGATCAACTCAGACTAATGAAGCGCTTTAAACCCCCTAGCAGGCCTAAATAACTTGGGTTATGGCCGGGTTGCGGGGAATGAGGCAAATTATGGTTTGCGGGAATGTGAGCGATTATTAAAATAATAGTATAAGGAGAGGAGAATGTTAGACCCTAAAGATTATGTAGGCGTCACTTTCTGGATTATTTCTGCAGCCATGGTTGCAGCAACTTACTTTTTCACTGTTGAACGCGACAGAGCTGTAGGCAAGTGGAAAACATCCCTGACCGTCGCCGCAATGGTGACTGGTATCGCAGCAATTCATTACTTCTACATGCGAGGAGTGTGGGTTGAAACGGGCCAAAGCCCAACCGTTTTCCGCTACGTAGATTGGCTACTGACCGTGCCACTGCAGATTGTGGAGTTCTACCTGATTCTTGCGGCAATCGCAGTCGTGCGTGCAGCTCTTTTCTGGAAGCTAATGATAGCGTCACTTGTGATGCTGATCTTCGGCTATTTGGGAGAAGTGGGTGCAATGGACTACTGGATAGCGTTCATCATCGGTATGGCTGGTTGGTTGTACATCATCTATGAAATATTCATTGGTGAAGCTAGCCAGATCAGCGCGTCCCAAGGAACAGTAGCAAGCCAAACAGCTTTCAACGCATTGCGTTTGATTGTGACTGTAGGTTGGGCTATCTACCCTATCGGTTACGTTCTTGGTGGCGGTCCTGATGGTGCAGCTGGACTGAACATTGTCTACAACCTTGCAGACTTTGTTAACAAGATCGCATTTGGTGTTGTGATCTGGGCAGCGGCGACATCCTCGTCTGAAAATGCCTAAAAATCGCCTCTGAGCGATACTTTTGGCGTTGCGGTGCTACTTTGACCGCAACGCCAATAACTTAATTACAAGCTTAATTACCAGAGACCTCATAGAAGCGCATCTTCTTAAAAACTAGGTTTTGGGGGGTGGAGAAATGCAAATCACTGGACTTAGCCTTGCGCTTGACACCGCCGTTCACAGCTATGGAGAGGACGCTGGAGCACTTTCCGAGGCTGCGCGCCATCACCTCACCACGCCCGGTAAGCGGACTAGATCGCAGCTTTTATTTGCGACCTCACCCAGCCCTAAGCATCAAGAATTACTTGTGCATGCGGCGGCAGCAGTTGAATTAATCCACGAAGCATCCATTGTCCACGATGACATTCAGGATCGCACCTCGCTAAGGCGAGGGAACCCTTCGGTCTGGCAAAAATTTGGCGCCAATACCGCATTACTCTTGGGCGATCATTTTGTTTCTGCGGCTTTTCGCGCAATTGCAGAAGTAGAAGTAGAACCTGCAGCGCAAGCGCAACTTTTTATCCTTTTGTCTCAAGCCATAAGTCGAGCCGCTTCTGGTCAGCACTTGCAGCTGTCCAGTAAAGCTGAAAATACAAACCTAGCAGCCATTTATAATGAAGTTGCTATCAGCAAAACCGGTGCCTTCATCGCGCTTCCACTACAGTTTTCCAGCCTCCTCGGGCACGTGCAGATCCAAGATCCAGAGCCAGCGCGACGATGTGGCGAACAGCTAGGGTTGGCCTATCAAATTCTAGACGATCTCAAACCATTCGCGTACCCGGCCAGTCTGGCGCGACACGAGGATATTTCAAACCGCGTAATTACAGCTCCAGTCGCAGCTATGAATTCATTATCAGCGAATGAAGACCCCTTCAATGCTTTAATTCAGCACCCAAAGAAACGAGATATGGCAATAAATTTATGTAAGTCATGGCAGGCTGAAGCAATACAAAGCGCCATTGAATACGCTGATGAGCTGCCCCCTCATAGCAGCAAGGTAGTGAAAAACTTTATTTATGATCGGCTGAGCAGTGACATGCCGCTCCTAGGCGCGAAAAACAGCCATGAGCATACGCAACAGTCTCTGTCTTCCTATCAACCACGGCAAAAATTTAGGAATACGAGCACAGAAGCACTATGAGCAAACAAGTAGTCGTTATTGGTAGTGGCTTTGGGGGCATAGCCAGTGCATTACGCGCACGCAAGATGGGTTTCGATGTCACCTTGGTGGAGCGATTACAACAACTTGGCGGAAGAGCGCAAACCTTTCAACAGCAGGGCTTTATCTTCGATGCGGGGCCAACCGTGATCACCGCGCCGTTTTTATTCGAAGAACTATTTCAATTATTCGATCGCAATATTGTCGACTACATAGAAATGATGCCCGTCACTCCTTGGTACCGATATGAATTTAACGACGGGTCACATTTAAACTACGGCGGCAGCGTAGACGATACTTTGGCTGAAATTAGGCGCATTAACCCCGAAGATGCGGAAGGCTATAAAAAATTACTCGCGCACTCAGAAAAAATCTTCAATGTCGGCTTTACTCAGCTCGCACACGTTCCGTTTAATAGTCTTTGGTTCATGCTGAAACAGGTGCCTGCACTCGTACGCCTACGCTGCTACCGCACGGTGTGGCAATTTACAAAAAGCTATCTGAAAGATGATCGCCTCAGACGGGCGTTCAGCATTCAACCTTTGTTGGTCGGCGGCAATCCTTTTAGTACCACGAGCATCTATTCCCTCATCCACTATTTGGAACGGCGCTGGGGGGTTCATTACCCAAGGGGCGGTACGGGCGCACTGGTTCAAGCGCTAGGAAAACTCATGACAGAGGTGGGCATAAAGGTCCACTTCGAAACCGAGGTAAAGGGCATCCAAATCGAGGCGGATACTGTCACAGGCATAACCCTTGCTGACGGAAGCTCACTACCTGCAGACATTGTCATCTGCAACGGAGATCCCGCTCATACGTACAAAAGTCTTATAGCCAAAAGCCTGCGAAAAAAGTGGACCGATAGACGCATAGATAGACTCAAATATTCTATGGGGCTTTACGTGCTGTACTTCGGTACGCGCAAGAAATATGAAGATGTAGAGCACCACACCATCGTTTTTGGGGACGAATATCAGGCACTGCTGCAAAGAATTTTCGACGGCGAGAAAGCGGGTGACGATCTCAGCCTTTACCTACATCGCCCAACGGCAACAGACCCTAACTTAGCGCCAGAAGGTAAAGACACGTTTTATGTGCTTGCCCCGGTCCCAAACCTACAGCGCCGAGATTGGGATAAGGTAAAAGCACAGGTTAAAGAACGCGTCTTGGATATTCTGGAAGAACGCATCCTACCCGATTTACGCGAAAATCTTGAGGTATGCTTTGATTTCGACCCCAAGGATTTTCAAGCCCAGTATCAATCTCAATGGGGCGCAGGATTTTCAATCGCACCGATCTTTAGCCAATCTGCATTTTTCCGCTTTCATAACCGAGCGGAAGACTTCGCAAATCTTTATTTCGTAGGCGCTGGCACCCACCCAGGTGCCGGAGTACCCGGAGTACTAAGCTCCGCTAAAGTTGTCGAAAACTTACTGTTGCAAGACCATCCTGACATTAAGGATAAAAAATAATGAACAATCAGCTAGCTGAAGCACAAGCGACATTTAGAGCTAATGCAAAAACTTTTTCATTGGCCGCACGCTTTCTCAATAGAGATCGTTACGAGGCGGTAGCAAGACTTTACGCGTTTTGCAGGCACGTAGATGACCTAGCTGATACGGGCAACCCGGGCAGTAATAGCGCAACGCTCAACGCCATTCGAGAGGACATTCGAGCAGGCAAAAGCGACAACCGCCAAGTTAACGATTTACTGCTACTCAAAGAAGAATATGATCTCCCGACGGAACTGTTGTTAGATTTTGTAGACGCCATTATCGATGACCAATACCCCAGGCAACTACAAACAGTTGATGAGTTAGTCCGATTTTCCTACGGCGTCGCATCTACGGTCGGTTTGATGATGTGTCACATCTTTAACGTGCGTAATCCCAACGCGTTTCCATTCGCCATTGACCTCGGCGTTGCGATGCAAATCAGCAACATTTGTCGCGACATTTTGGAGGATGCAGAGCGAAATAGAATCTATGTCCCAGCGGAATTATTAGCCACGTCTGTGACCAGCGAAGGTCTGGTCCACGGCGATCAAGCCATGCGTAAAAGCGCCTATCAAGCTGCACAGCAACTTTTACAAATTGCCGACAACTACTACGCTAGTGCAGCATTGGGCTATGGCTACCTACCACGAGGGGTGAGGCACACGATCAAAATAGCAGCGCGCCTTTACCAGGCCATAGGCGACAAAGTTACGTCATCCCAGAAAACTTATTGGCAACAACGAAGCGTAGTTTCGCGACGTCGAAAGTGCTCGCTAGTATTACAGATGCTTTGGCAACGAATGAATGAGGGGTCTAGTACGCTATTGGTTGGAAAGGTCAGTCATTGCCAGCAGTTGCATAAGGCGTTAGGAAATCGAAAATTTACAGCCTGAGCCGCCTATGAACAGTGGGTTTGCCGACACAAGTTGCGATGTTCTTATTTTGGGTGGTGGCATGAGCGGCTTAGCATTGGCGCATTATATCGCCGACTACAATGATCACTACAAAAAACTGAGTAAAACCACTTGGGTAGTAGAACCACGACAAACCTATAAGCGAGACAAGACATGGTGCTACTGGCAGCAACAAACAACCCCTTTCGACGCCGCAGTGACTCACCGTTGGTATCGCTGGCAAATAAGCTATAACGGCCAAACTCACATCTGCGAATGCTCCGAATTACCCTATGTAAGAGTAGACAGCCAACGTTACTACGCCCTCGCTCAAGAGCGCTTAGATAAGTCAAGAACTGTAAATTTATTAACGGGAACCAAAGCCACTGAAGTAGATGTTAAGCAAACAAAGGTGAGCGTGCGTTGCGATGACCTTCACTACGAAGCTGATCTAGTTTTTGACACTCGACCAAAAGATGTCGCCCCCGACACGCTTTTGCAGCATTTTGTTGGCTGGGAGATCACCACAGGTCAAGACGCCTTTGATCCCGAGACTGTCACACTAATGGACTTTCAAAGCACCAAAGGTGGTGACATTCACTTTTTTTACGTTCTGCCTTTTGATAAACGGCGTGCATTAATTGAAACCACGCACTTCTCAAAAGCCCTCCTACCGGACAAGATTTATGAGGAAGAGCTAAGAACCTATCTGACTGAGCAGCTGGGCATCTGCGAATGGCATATTCAGCACGAAGAACGCGGCATTATTCCTATGCCAAAAAACACCGCGAGCCAGACGCAACGAAGCCACCAAAACCTAATACCCTTTGGTCTTCATGGAGGTACAGCAAAACCTTCAACAGGATACTGTTACCCCCATGCCCACAGTCAAGCAAAGCAGCATGCAAGCCAGCTTTTTGCGGAGCAAGCACAAACCGCATCAGCGGCACGAGGGCTACTGCCGCGCTGGCTAGATACGGTATTTATCAGCTTTTTAGAACACCAATCAGAACAGGCAGCCGGTACATTTCTACAGTTGTTTCAACGCGTTCCTGCGCCAGCCTTAGTACGATTTTTAAGCGACAACGCCAAACTAACGGATTATATTCAAGTCATTCTGGCCATGCCTAAACTTTCATTTATACGCGAAGCCTTCCGCTGTGTTAGAAACACTTAGACCGTTTCAGTTGTTTTTCCTCAGCGCCAGCATCGCTATCGCTGGCAGCATAGTCTTTGGAGCACAACACAATTGGTTGTTTCTGAGTTGCTGCGTTGTTGTTCTGGCGGCCGGTTTGCCCCATGGCGCATTCGATATTTATATCATCGCTAACCTTTTTCAAAATAAATCGTTTGCAATAGCGATACTGGTTTATCTGAGCCTAATTGTGATTACTGTCTTGGTATGGTGGATCAACCCCCAAGCTTTTCTAACGTTATTTTTGATCTATTCAGCTTTTCACTTTGGCGATTCAGATTGCCCAACGGAGACGATTTCATACAAGGCATCGTGGGGCCTGTCGATTATCGCATTGCCATGCCTATTGGCGACTGAGGAAGTGGCCTTGTTATTTTCAGTGATACTTGATGCCGAACCATTTCCGATAATTGCTAACGGCTTAAGTTACTCTGCCCTTCCTGCAGTACTGTTTTGCTCTCTAAAAGCGACAAAACAGAACACACGCTTTACCACATGTGCGTTACTGAGTTGCTACGCCCTCGTTTGCCTAATTGGCGGAGCGTTGATTGCGTTTAGTTGCTACTTTGCCTTTCTGCATGGACCTCATCACTTACGCCGGTGGCGCCTTAAAATCCCTGACAGTCCGAATATGGGCATATATCTAATCAGTTTGGCATTGTTTGCGGGAATTGCATTGTTGACAGTGCTGACACCGGAAGTCAACCTGAGCAACATCAATGGCCTATCTAACGGCTTGGTAAATGCTCTCGACGCTAATGCTATTCGCTATACTTTTGTCGCACTGGCAGCCCTTACGGTGCCTCATATGACTTTTCTTTACATCGCAAGTCGGCGCAACTGACCAGACCAAATTGACCTTAGCGCTCTGCCAAGGAGTTCAATGTATTGCATTGGAGCGCCCTCAATGTAAGACTGAAATTTAGTTGAACGTAAACACGCTAATCACATAGATATGCCTGAAGCTTGATTCGAGAAAATAGAATCGCAAGAAACAGCTTTAGCAAAACACACTAGAAATACATTCAAAGGAACTAGATATGCTTAGACTTCACGGCTTTTCTGCCAGTAATTACTACAATGTACCTAAGCTCGCTTTTTTAGAAAAGGGTGTCGCCTTTGAGGAAGTGGAGTCGTACACAGGCGTTGGCCCTAAGTACAAGCCAGAATATCTCGACAAAAGCCCGTTAGGCAAAGTACCTGCGCTAGAAACGGAAGAAGGTTTTATTAGCGAATCCCGCGCAATTTTGGAATATATAGAACGCGCCTACCCAGAGCATCCACTACTGCCAGCCAGCCCTTTTGGCGTGGCCAAAGTGCAGGAATTGTCCCAGTTCATTGAACTTTATTTTGAGCTTGTCGCACGTCGCGTTATACCGAACCTTCTCTCCGGCACCACGCCAGAACCCACAGTGTTGAAAGATGTGCAGACAGGTCTAACTAAAGCAACAGCGGCACTGGCAAAACTTTCAACATTTGAACAGTTTGCCTATGGCGATACATTTAGCATGGCGGATATCGCGGCCATTTTGAATCTGCCCGTGGTACGCAATGTAGGCAAGCAGTTCTTGGGCAAAGACCCCTTATCAGAAGTGCCTGGATTAGACGCATACTGTGCACGCATGGAGGAGCGCGCCCACGTTAAGACGATCCGTGCAGATGCGGCAGCGAACCGTCCGGGGTTCATGGCACATCTAAAAGAGCTATACGGCATTTAGTACGCCCTAAAGAGAACCCACTGCGCAGTTTGATTAGATGCGGCGTTCGAGCAACATCTAATCTTTTACGCAGTCTTTTCGCTCTGGGCGCCCTTTAGATTCTTCGCAAAAAAGAACAACCACAAGCCACAATACCCGTGATGCGTTTTCGCAGGGGACCCGTCACCTTTCACACATCGTATGCGCGCCAAAAACTACCGACATCACGACCAATCATTACAGCACGCTGATAATTAAAATATTACCAAAGCCTCGCGAATCAGTAGTACAAGCAATGCCACCCAAGAAAGCATAAAGATACCGAAGCGCAGAACAACCACGTTCACCGTTGACTGAATTAGAGAGTGCACTACTCGAAGAATTACAAATGCCCAGGCTGCATAAACTGCGGTGGCATCCACATGCCCAGCCACCGCAATGACAAGGCAAGTGGCGTAAAAGAGCGTGGGCTGCTCAAACAAGTGGTTGTAGTTATCTGCAATGCGGCGCACGTGGGACGGCAAGTAACTCATGCCCACCGGGTGGCCCATGTCATCTTCTGGAATATCGGCACCAGCAATGGCTGGGATGCGAGTGACATACATCCAAATCATCATCACCCCACTCCAAAGACCCAGCGCAATCACTGGCTGCAAAATCGTATTGGCTTCCATTTTCCCTTTCCCTAATAAATTGACAATTTAACAGCTTGCCGTAATTTCCTGGTTTTAGGCAAGCTATTTGGAAAAGGCTACATATCCGCTCCCAAGATCCGTATAAAGGTTGG
>ERZ1047472.997-NODE-997-length-23064-cov-9.747229_pt1 | contig 23064 bp, 31 predicted proteins | sample MGYA00383095_ERZ1047472 | MGnify/ENA primary metagenome ERZ1047472 (study PRJEB29581, sample SAMEA5548365) | metagenome | biome: marine; feature: coastal; material: water | depth 1 m | study: Short-term variability in the microbial, nano- and picoplankton dynamics... | reverse complement strand
TAATGGTCAGCTAACTCAAAGTTACCAAAGGCATATACATTAACTTCATCGCCTGTTGTGGCACCAGTCGTAAGTGTTAATGTAGAAGATGTAACTGTGTAGTCAGCTGTAGGTTCAAGAACAATACCATTCATCGTTACCATCTCAGCAGTAGGTTTAATAGCTAACGTATTACCATCATCGTCTGTACCAGTAAAAGCTGTTTGACCTGAAGTAGCTGTAAACTTATAAACATCTAGAGTAGATAGAGTAGCTGAAGAAGTTGTAATCCAAGCACTACCATCATAAACTTTCATTAAGTTATTAGTAGAATCAAAGTAAAGCATACCTTGGACTAAGGCATCACCATCATTATCTGTCGTAGGGTCTGAAGCTTTGTTACCTAAGTATCTATCATCAAATGTATCGTAAGTAGCTGCCGCTGAAGCCGCACTAGCTGCTGCCGCTGTAGCAGAGCCTGAAGCAGACGTTGCTGAAGTAGCCGCGTTAGTCTCACTTGTAGCTGCGTTAGTTTCTGAAGTAGAAGCGTTTGTAGCATGTGTACCTGCTGTAGTTGCTGAACCTGAAGCGTTAGTCTCAGCTGTTTCAGCATTAGTTTCTGCTGTCTCTGCCGCGGTTTGCGCTGCTAATGCCGCATCTCTTGCTGTCTCTGTTGATGTTTTTACATCAAGGAATCTTTGGGTTGAAAACTTCTTTGAAGTACCACTATCATTAATCAGGACTTCTTCAGTACCTGCCATTGTAGCTTTTTCTGTTAACTGTGAAATCTTAATTGTTGACATACGTTATTCCTATTCTAATTCTATGTAAATCATATTAGCATCAGTAGATGCTTCAGTAATAATATTTGAAGTACCTGACATTATCTCAATCTCATTAGTATATTGAGGTAGAAACTCTCCAGCATATTGCTTTCTGTTAGCAATCATAGCTAACGTCTTACCCTTACGCCAATAATGTCGAACAACGGGATTAGGTTTACGAGTTAAACTCCGTATTTTACCTCGCTTATTTATTCTACTTTTTGCCATTACAGTCTAAATAACATCTCTCTGCGTCCAATCGCTTGTCTAGCCTTTAATGCTGTAAGCTCATCTTTCATCATCTCTGCCATAGGAGAGAAACTTCTGATAACTCTAGCGTCTTTTCTAGGTGCTATCTTACCACTAGCTGGAGCATTATAAGTGCTTGATTTTACTGAAGATTTTGAATCACCTGGCGTGCTAGTTTTAGCGTGTTTAACTTCATACTTAGTAGCTTCAATCGTACCCTTCTCATTGTTAGCTGATAGTTGCTTACCGTTGTATGTAGGTGCTTTAGCATCACTCTTAACAGAGTCTAACTCTTCCTGTGGATTCATCAGGTCTTCTAACATAGCCATCAGATTGTCAGTCTCAGTCTCTTCATGAGGGTCGTTAGCAAATCTTAAAGCGTTAGCTTCCATAAACTCTTCTTTAGAGCCGTCTTCTTCAGTGTGTGTTTCAGCTAGGATACGCATCCAAATCTCTTGTAGCTTACACTTGAATCTCTCAAGTTCCAAGTTGCCAGTGCTGTCTTCTAAAATATCAAGCATAACCCTTACCTTGTGTTCCTAATCGTTTGTTCTCACGTAAGTTCCAGCGGTGTCTATCAGCCCCAAAGCTTTCATAATCATCACCATATTGGAAATTAGTGCAGAATGTTTGTTTATAGTAAGAAGGTTCTCCACACTTTGAACAAAGTTGTGGTTCTTCACGGTTGGCGTAAGAAACAATAGTCTCCTCAGCGTGGTTATTTTTACATTTGTATTCAAATAAAGGCATAACAAGTCCGTAATTAATTAATGATAACCCTCTCATCTAGACAAGGGTTACACTTAACTAACTACTAAGCAGTTACTTTGAAAGCTACAGAAGCTTCAGAGCGTAACTCACCTACACCGTAGATAGTATCAGCAGTAAACAAGTCACCTAAGTATTCTTGTTTGTACTGAGTCTGTGTACGTACACCAACTTGCTCAGCTAATACAGCAGCATCACGATGGAAGATTAGACCTTCACGGTTAGAGCCTGTAGTAGGAGCAGAGTTAGTAACAAATACATCTACACCGTAGATTTGACCAATCTTACCAGTCTTAATAGCATCGCCATTACCAATGAACTGTTGCTCAGTGAAACGGTTGATACCTAGCATGTCCGAAGCAGCTACTGGAGGTAGCACGATGCAACGGTCATTCATAGGAACGTCAGCGTTATCAAGTGCAAGAATCATCTTACGGATACCAGCATCAGTGATAGTACCACCAACGCCAGAAGTCCAAGCTGTACCGTCACCTTTAACAAACGAACCGCCTGTCATAGTACCGAACAAATCAGATTCTACTTGAGTAGCTAGTGCAAAACCAGCATCATCAGTATAGAACTTACGCATTGAAGCAAGAGCTTGTACTTCAGCAATATCTTCGATAAGCTTTGAGTATTCGTAGTGTTTGTTGATTGAAATATCAACTGTAGTGTTAGTAGCAGCGCTTAATGTTACTTGAGCGTTTGCAGCTTTAACTGAAGCTGAGCCACGGTTAGGCTTAGGAATGTGAATAGTATCACCTTTCTTACCTTTATGTGACATTTTAGTAACCAAGTTAGCTAAAACTAAGTTTGTTTTGTAAGCACCAATAACTTCATCTGACCATAGTTCAGGAATGAAATTATTAGCAACAGCAGTAGTAGTATTATTAGTACCTAAAGCCATATTATTTCTCCTTATTGAGTATTATTATTTAACCCTACCTTCTGCGTAAGCTGACTGAATCTCATCTGCCAAGCTTGCGTATCTAGTTGGGTCACTTATTTGTAGCTGAATTAAATCAGACCTACGATACATCTTTTTACCACCAACCGAATCTCCTGAAGAGCGAGTTTCTGAGCTAGTTTGTCGCATTGCTTTCTTACGTTTATCAGCTTCTGCCTTTTTCACTTCTTGTGTCTTGCCAATCATTGATATTTGTTTCCAAGTACCTAGCAATTCATTCGCAGCTCCAAAGTCATAGCTCGCATCAGCTTTGCGGAAAAGCTCAGTCCTAATCGGACTCTCTCCTACCCACTTCTGGAAGCCCTCATCACCAACAATATCCATAAAATCAGGATGTGTTGTTTCAAGTTGCGTTAAATTAGCCTGTTGAGCTGACTTAACATTAGCTTCCTTAGCCTTGAGAATCTCTGGATGGTTTTCTATCGCTGAGTTTACTGCCTTAGCAGGGTCATCGTAGAAAGTATCCTCGAAATTCACAGGTTCTTCCGTTGTTTCAGTAGCTTGACTCGCTTGAGATTGAGATTCCATCAGCTGTTGTATCATCTGCCTCTGTTGCCCTACCTCTTGACCTTGCTTACCAAATGCTTTTTCAACATTCTGGTGCATTGTAATCACATCTTCTAATGTCTTCCCAGCATACTTCTCAGGTGGTACATATTCTGGAGCAGCTTCCTGCTCTTGAACAACCTCTGTAACTTCCTGTGTTTCTGTTACCTGTTCTGCCACATTTTCAGTTGGCGTGTCTACTACTATACTCATATTACTATGTCTCCGCCCCGTAGGGTTATGAAGTTATTGTTATGATGGGTTTGTTTCCAAGTTATCCATCGTTAGTTTAGTTGCAGATTCTAAGCTTAATAATAAACCTAGTACCTGTAACTGACCCTTAGCGTGCCAAAGGTCTTTTTCATCGTTCATAGTGTCAACGTCTCGAACACTAATCTCTATGTTCTTTAATTCTTCAACTAGGTCTAACCAACCTTCAGTCTCGAATAATTCTAATCTATCTTTTAAAAAGTCCTCATCTGTCTTCATTGATAAGTAGTCTTAATAGCTGTTTCAGTAGCTTTAGCTCTAGCGTTAGCTAGATTTAAAGCAGTCTCAGAACGAAGATGCTCTACTTCTGGAATGTTTCTAGCAGTTTCAGAGTTCTTATGAGCAATATCAGCCTTAGATTTCTCTAAACCTATAGCTTCTTTCTGTAATTTAAGTATCTTCTCCTGGATTTTAATCTCATCTGGTGCTTTTTCCTGAGCTTCTGCGTACCATTTAGCGGCTTTAGCTTTCTCTTCCTCAGCTTCCGCTTGAGTCTTAGCAATATCAGCTTGAGCTTGTTGCATTTGAAGTTCGATACCCATCTGTTGCATTTGTTGTTGTTCAGGATTAGGTTGATTCCCTTGCATAAGTTGCTGAACAATCTGGTCACGGTTGTGAATAGATGAGTTCTGCATCATTGATAATAAGATTACGTTGAAAGCAGGTGAATCTTTAGGAATAGCTTGTAACATCTGTACCATCTGAGTCATCTCAAGCTCTTTAGCCATAATACCCATAGTAGAGTAAGGCACGAACTTGTAATCAGCTACAGGGTAACGCTCAACATCAAACTGAATCTTACGCCATAGTGACTTATTAATCATAGGAATAAGGAAAGTGTTCTGGAAGTTCATTAAGGTGCGCTTCTGACGCTTAATAGACGCAGACTGTGCCATAGACATACCTGAAGAGGTAGCTCTATCAGCAGTACCTACGTCAGCTGAGCCAGTACCCATCTGTATCATATTTTGTAATGAGGCGACCTGAGTAAATGTACTCTGGTCTGTGGTTCCCAAGTCCAAAGGCATAAGCGCTTCGCGTGGTGAACCATTGGTTAGTATTGTTTTACCAGGTCTAACCTCAAACTTTACACCTCTAGGCAATCTAGTAGCGTCTGCTGCCATCATAGGGGTGGTTGTTAGGGCTAATGAGTCAATTCTTGCTCTCATCTCAGCATCTAGTGCTTTTTGAGGGTTGTATCCCTTCTCACAGACACCTCTGCCCCAGAATTTATTAGGAACAATGTCGTGTTGATAACTAATGAAAGGTCTATCTTTCATCATAAAGGCATTTTCTTCTGCTCTTAGGATGTATTCGTCATTTACTAGAGTAACGACAGCTTCGACTAGCTCGTCTTTTTTAGTATATTCAAAATCGTCTTTATCGTTACTAGCTTTTAAGAATCTCTTAGGTACTAAACCCCAGTATTCTGTAATCTTTACGGAGTCCGACTCATCAGCTTGCTTGATTTCAGGGTCGAAACCAAAGCGTACAGTGTCATAATCACCATCAAGGGGAACATCACGATAAATACCAGACTTAATACCATCCACAACATGATACCTCGGCTTAATGACTTCATGCGCAACACCAAGCGCTTCATTGATTGAGGTAGCTGATGGGTCAATTAAGAACTCCTTAGGTGAAATAGGCTCAACCTTCACATCAATAGAAGGTCTTTCAATTAATTGTCTAGTTGCTGCCATAGTTCCTTCAACAGGAACCTCAGCAGGTGTACGTTCTATAGTTTGTTCAACAACAATCTTACCAACACCCGTACCGTAGATAGCTGAATTGAGGAATATCTCACAAACAGCGTCTTTAACACCAGTTTTCTCTAGGTCTTCTTGTAATAAGTTACGGACATACTCCGCATCTGTAGGGTCTTGGTCTAACATATCATCTTGAATGTCAAACCACTTACCACGACCAAACGTAGCTTCTTCTAGTTCTGCAACTGAGGACTCAACTGCTTGTTGTAAGGCGGGTGATATTAATCTAGACTTCTCAGACTCCCTAGTTCGGTCAGATTGAAGCCAAATACCACGCCAGAGTCTGTAATACTCATCCCATTGAGTAACATAGTTAACATCACGGTGAGCACGCCAGCCATCTAGTCTATATGTCAGCCAAGAGGCTAAAGCTTGATACTTGTTTTCCTTACTGTCGAACATAAGTCATTGATTTCCATAGGAATTTAGGCGTAATATAACATAAAGTAAACGCAATAATCAACTAATTTACTTAATATCCTGCAATTACGTCCTCAGGCTCCCAATCTTCATCAAATTGTATACTGTGGGCGAAGTCTGCAATAGACACTTGGTCTATATAAGATAAGGCATCCAGAAGGTCATCATGTGAAAGACGTGAAGGGAAGTCCATCATCTGTGAAATGAAGAATCTCCAGTCCTTATCCTCATTAAATGTAATTTGTTGGTGTTCCATACGACCTTGAAGTGACCAAGTGATACGTTCTGACTTCTTTTTACCACCGTGACGTAGTTCATCTATGTGAACAAAGCGATTAGTAGCCCTCATCTCATCTTCTAGGTAAGGCATAATAGCATTCTTCAAAGAACCTGTCTCAATACCAACTGTAGTAGCTTCATTTACCTGCGCTGCCTTAAGAATCTTGGTAGCTGTCTCTCTAATTGACCACCTTCCGTGTAGAATATCCTTAACCCACCACTTATCACGGTCAATCTTAACTATAGCTATAGCAGTTTCGTCCAGTTTAGAGGATTTAAGCCCTCTTTCTTGCTCAGAAGCCTCGAATCCAGCAGGGTCAACAGCAATCACGTAGTTACCTTCGTCAGGCTCAGTACCTTGTAGGAACCATTCCTCTTTAAAGATACCACCAGAGAAGGTTTCAAAGGATGCTTCGAACTCTTGTCTAAATGCCATAGATGACATAGACTTTCTTGCAGCCTCAATCTCATCATCTGGTATATAAGGGTTATCAGTAGAGTTAAATGAGAAGGTTTCCCAGTCATCATCCTTCTTAGCTTCCATATAAAGGTCATAGAAGTGATTCTTACCAGCAGGAGTACCAATAAACATAGCACCACCCCGTACGTCAGCTAATGTAGGACGAATAATCATCTCCCAGACATCAGGACGCATAGAAGCGTACTCATCCATAACAACATAAGCAAGACCAACACCACGTAAGGTATCAGGTCTATCCGACCCCTTCAGGAATATCTTCCTACCGTTTGTTAAGGTTAATCTAGCCGTGTTCTCATACGCATCAGCAATTAAGTCTCCACCTAGTTCCTTAAGCATATTCCACATAATGTCTTTAGCTTGTTGAAAAGTAGGACCAATGTAGAAGACATCCTTAGAATCAGACTGTAAAGCTTTAATAAGTAATATCCAAGCAGCTAATCTAGACTTACCAAAACGTCTACCTGCAGCAATAACCTTAAATCTCTTAGTTGAATTGAATATCTCTAACTGAGCAGGATGAAGCTCTACATTAAGAGTACCCATTAGGTAGACTCTTCAATAACATCAATAATAACTTGGTCATCACCCTTAGTCTTAAGTTTCTTAGGTTCAACGACCTGAGCCATCTCTTGTAGTTGTTCAGTTGTACCTACATTAATGATTAAACCATCCTCAGACTTAGTATGTTTAATCTCTACAGCTTTCTGAGCAGGAACAATCCTATCCATACACATCTTAAGGCAATGAACATCACCTTTAAGAGCCTTAGCAATGACAACCTCAACAATCTCTTCACCTCTGGAGCTTAAGAGTTCTCTAGCGAGCTGAGTGTATTTATTAACAGAACCTTTAGGTCTTCCTTTAGGGTTCTGAGCAACCCCTTTCTTAAACAAATGAGGCATAGACTTACGACCATCTACCTTAGGTGTGACTTTAGACATAGTTTAATTATCCATTTAGGTTAAACAATTCGTTAACACTCCTTTAGTATCTTAAGTAGACTTAAGACGAAGGAGCTACTTCTACTTAAGAACTTAAGAACTCATGACGACTTTGAAGTAAACACCTCTGAACTTCGGTTGGTATTTAGTAAGAGGCGACCCTAGAAACTCTGAAAGGAGATTAGGAGATGTTCTTGATGACTACCTTTGAAGGTGGTGGTGGTTGACTTCAGTTACTCATGAAGACTTAAGTAGTTAAACTTGTTAACGATTGTAGCTGATAAATAGACTAAAGTAAAGCCGAAATCCACTTTTCTTACGAAATTAGCTCTACTATCGAAGAAACCGATTGATAACTACTTAAACTGAGTATTTAATAGATAAACTCAAATCCTTCTCTCGTCTGCTAGTGATTGTTAATATTAATACTCACGTCACCACCTGGGTCCCCCCGTAGGGTGTCTAGAGTTACTGTAGAAACTAGGGTATCTGTAGTATCTTTATGAGTGTAGGTTAACGATAGACTATCATCGTAGGTATCAACCACTACTAATAAACATACTAATATAACTAATAACAATTAATATAATTAACAGTAAACCTAAGTAAACAAAGGGATACAAAGCAATCAATATTAATTGAACGGAGGTCGCTTGCTTGTATATTCAAGCTTTCCGTGTAATCCTCAGTACGTTCCTCTCGAATTGATTTAAGTTATTCACTTAACGCTTATAACTTTATTGATTTATTAACTAAAATGACGCTAAGCCCTTCGGCATTCAAACATACCAAGAACCTTAGGTCAACCTAATAATCCTCGTTTAGGTATCTTCAGTTGTTGGTCTACCTTTATACCTTATATCTTATGTTGTGTCTTCTTACGCACACCTGCGGTCATTAGGTTGACCTAAGAACCATTGGCACGTTCTCTCTTGAATGTCTTAGGACATTTTATAAATCAATAAAGGTATAAACTATGAAAAACTTAAATAAATACATCGATTCACTTCCATCAGATGACAGCTCCAACCTTGAATATACTACTCAATCTCGAGTAATAAAAGGAAACTTATACTGGTTAGACAATGACATCTCATATCAACTAACAACATACAGACAAAACTTCGCACAACTTGCTATCTTAAAAGAAGATTCAAACGGTTCTGAGGGTACAGCACGTGCCATTGAGAGTAAGAATATCTTCTTAAAGACACTAGGTGACCAAATAGATAACTTAGAAGAGATGCAAGAAACATTCAAAGTAAAACACCTTGAGGTTCTTGGTAGAGAATATGTTAAACCTATCAAAGGTAGTAAGATGAAAGTAACTAATCAAGAGGTTGATTCAGATTACGTACCTAAACAAAGATAAATAATTAATTAGAGAGGTTAACGCCTCTCTTTTTTATTATGGTTGATACATTAACAAACAACTACACCTACACTAGTTCTTAATTTAGATTAGTCTGGGTTTATTAAGGAGAAACAAATGCCAAAGTTTAATAAGAAACAGTTAGCCTACCTTGATAGGTTAGTACAAGAATCACCCGATAGAATGATACTGTCTCAGAAGATGTTCAGTAACAATACTATCGATGAAGTGATGGCTGAGCTTGGAGAAGTCTGGGAACAGCAATGGTCTGATGTAGATAGATATGTCAGTGATAAATTCATTGAAGTACACGGTGCTAAGATGAATCAATACTATTAGGAGAATAAAATGAAAGGTAAATATATAACAGTTAGTCAACTAAGGACTATGAAGAAACATAGAGCTGAGGGCTTTACAAACGTGGAGATTGCTGAGCTTATGGGCTTAGGTGAGTCTACTATTTATAATCATCTACCCGTAGGAACTGCACCAAGGGCTAAGAAAAGGAAACGTAAGGTTAAACCTAAGCGAGCTACACAAGCACCTGCTAAACACTACTCAGTAGCTTGTAACTTAGAGTCTTATGAGCACATTCAAAAGATTAGTGATAAGACTGGGGCTACAAAAGCTGATGTTTTTAATGAGATTATTCGTAAACATAAACGTAAGTGGTGGCAGTTATGAGACTAGGAGAATTTGAAACACAAGTGTACGAGCAGATGGTTACTGAGTTTCCTGAAATGGAGGAGACGCACGAGCATGCTGTCTATATTGATAATCATACTGGTAGAACATTCAAAGGTGTTGAAGCTGTAGTGTACTTCGTCTGTAATAAGATGTGGGATGCCTTTGATGAAGCGTTAGTTTATGTTACTAAGGGGGATGATGATGGGGAAGATTAAAGACCAACACACTTGGTATGCTGAACACGAGCGTGAGTTAGATAATATGGTAGGTGAGGTTGTCTTATACAACGTAAGCTATGCCTTCAATCAGTTAATGTCTACCGACTACGCTGATGACTTGATTGATATTAGTTACAAGTATGAGAACCCTTACGAGGATGATGGTGGTGAGCCTGAGTTAGTTGAAGCTCTCGAACATTGGATTGTAGTTGATTGGTTTGCCGATGAGCTTAAGAAACGAGGTGAGATAGTAGGTGATATGTTAGGTATGACTGTATGGGGTAGACAAACCAGTGGTCAAGCAATCAGTCTGGACTACGTGGTTCAGGATATATTAAAAGATATAGTTGAAAGGAGAAAAGCTAATGGTTATTAATAAAGATGTAAAAGAAACAAAGGTAATCCATCTATGGGATTTGTTAGATGCTTATGTAGGTGAAGATGTAACTGAATTAGATATTCTTAGAGTGTTAGATACAGCAGGTAATGTCATACCTAAGGCTGATGAATTAGAGATTGTTTATGAGATTACATACACAATTGATATAGACCCTGATGAGATGACACCTGAACAAGAGAACGCTTGGCTTAGAAATGCGGGGTTCTGATATGAATAAACTAACTAAAGGTGAACAGTTTGTATTTGATTGGCAGTATAACGTCCACGAAGATGCCTCATTTAAGGGTTATCTTTCTAAAGCAATGGCAAAGGCAGACTCAGGAAACTTAACAGCTCTATCAATGGGGTTCCCAGATGAAGCTGAAGCTATGGATAACTTCCACCACAAGAAAGGTTGGTGGTCTAGGGTTGAAGATATAGGTAGAGGACAAGAACCTTTTACCATCTACTCAGACAAACACCACCCACAGAATAATGTAGCTAAACCAAAGGAGTAACTATGGACACTGAACTATTAGAAAGATGGGAAACATTTAAACCAGAGAAGCATGGATTGTTTAATACAATGGAAATACCACAAGCATTCCAGTATATTGATGAGCTAGTTGAAGCTATGCCTAAAGAGCAGAGGTTCGTAGCTTATACCGCAGCTTATGTGCTGTATAACTCAGTCATCAATTACTACGAAACTAATATGATATGTACGGAGAATAAGAATGAAAAACCAAGAGCAAGCTAAAGTAATCTGGAGACACCTTGTACGCAAGGAGTTATTATGTAGAAACATTGACCTAGATAAAGCTGATGTCTTACCTGTAACTAAGGATGTAGCTATGTGTATCTTAGCTAACCCAGGTATTAGCCTTGAAGATATTATCAAAGAACCTTACTTCAAGAACACCAGTAGGTCAACTCTCAAAAGAGCAACTGCTTACTTGTACACTAAAGGTTACATTAAGCACACTAAAGGTAAAGACAAACGAGTCAATCATCTATACTTTAAGAAGGTAGATTAGTATGGGTTCGGGGGAATGGTTTGAACTATTGATTGGTATTAGTATATTATATCAAGCTTGGTTATTATATTTAATTAGTGAGGAGTAGATTATGAAGACGTACAAACTGACAGATGGTAAGACTTGGACAGCTGCTGAGGTAGTAGAGCTGACTGGTCTGAGCATTACAACTATAAGATGCAGACTGAATAGGACAGATGATGTTGAAGAAGTATTTGCAACAAAACCTAAACCATCAGCTCGTAAAGGTAAGCATAAGTTATACACATTAAGTGATGGTACTAATTGGACTGTGCCTGAGATAGCTAAGCATACAGGATTAACTCAATCTTCATCAAGTGCTAGGTTATATCGAACAAGAGATGCTGATACCATCTTAGCACCTAAGCAATCTCCGGATGGTAAGGATACTGTTAAGTTATCCAAGACAATTAAAGACCGTATGTGCTTCGGAGATAGAGACCACTGGTTACTGTTAGCTACTCACACATGAAGATAGAAGGTGAATACCAAGCTAAGTATATGGTCTTAGTAGCTTGGGTATCAGAGAAGACTGGGCTAACTGAAGATGCGGTTACTGAAGTTGTTGATGAGATGTACGCTAAGCATTTCAAAGATGACCTTGAAGAATATTGTAGGAGATTATACGATGAGTGATGAATACTACGATGTACCTATGACACTGAACGTGGTCATAGCAGTACAAGGTGAGACTGAGAAGGAAGCTTTCGAGAAGCTATACTCGATGGATGATGAGGACTTGATATGTTTACTAGCATCTCAAGTACATTTTGCTGGTATGAATGATACAGATACTGTACAATAAAAGAATCGTCTGTTTCATACGCAGACTTTCGGGGTCACCTCACAATCTCCTCAAGATTATTCCTCGTTAGAATCCTTATAGTATGGGAGTTGTGAGCCTAACTCACTACCTAATTACGTGACAACTATAAACAATAAACCAGGAGGACGAAATGAGAATCAAACAAGAGGATGAGTACGCTTATCTAATGAGTAAATCACTGCCTTATATAGTAGGGTGGACAGCTCAATCTAAAGGTGAAAGTGCCTTAACATCCAGAAAGGGATTACCCACTCTAGAAGAGCGTCAAGAATTTGACCAAGGGTATAGCGATTGCTATGCCAATGGTGAAAGTGAGCCTGAGACATTTGATTATGTCGAGGGCATTTAATAAAACAATAAACCAATAAGGTTTAAAACAGGAGAAGTCTATGCTAGTAGAAGGAACTACTATCTTTAAAACATATCTAACACAACACGATTCATACCAAGGTCAGTCGACTGGTAAGTATGCTATCCAGATTAAGCTTGATGGTAAGACAGCATCAAAGCTTACTAAAGATGGTGTCATTATTAAGGACTATGAAGGTGAACCTATCCGTAAGTTCACTAGTCGCTATGATGTGCCAGTACATCTTAATGATAAAGAGATGTGGGAAGATGAAATACCAAGTGGTACTAAAGTACGTATTGAATATGTAACTAAGAAGCATCCAACAGCAGGAGAAGTACCTTACGTACAACGAGTTCTTATCCTTGAGATGGGTGAAGAGCAAGAAGGCACAGGTAGTAAAGCTTTCTTCGCTGATGAGATGGAGTAGTAAGCGACACAAAGTATCCACCTTAGAACTAAAGAGCTAAGGTGATGTGGCAACGAGGGCGGCATACAGTAATTAAAAATAGACCTTCACCAAACATAAAACAATAAACGAGGATTCAAATGAGTAAATTCATAAAGCATACCGCCTGTCCTAAGTGCGGTAGTGAGGATAACCTAGCTGTATATGATGACCATAAGCATTGCTTTACACAAGGGTGTGGACATTGGGAAGGTGAAGCTACAGCTCAGGTTACTACTTCATACAAGAGGAAGATAACACATAACGAAGAGCTGCCTATACCTGGAGTATGGGGAGGGATACCTAAGCGTAGAATCTCTGAAGGTATCTGTAAGCAATATCAAGTCAGGGTAGCTGAGGATGGTGAGACACATTACTACCCATTCACTGACCAAGCTTGTAGAGTTACAGCTTACAAGGTAAGAGATGTACCTACTAAGAAGTTCGTTACACAAGGTAGCTTCAAAGATACTGGACTATTTGGTGAGTGTCTATGGGATAAGGGTGGTAAGTACATCACTATCACTGAGGGTGAGATAGATGCCTTGTCTTTAGCTGAGGTATTCAATGGTAAGTGGGCTGTGTGTTCATTGAAGAATGGCAGCTCTAGTGTTGAGAAGTCTATCCAAGGTAGCTATGACTTCCTTGACTCATTTGATTACATCGTCCTAGCCTTTGATAAAGATGAGGCAGGTAAGAAAGCTATTGATAAAGCTATTGAGATGTTCAGCCCTGAGAAGATTAAGATTATGTCTTACCCTGAGGGTTATAAAGACATCAGTGATATGCTACAAGCTGGTCTTGTTAAAGAGATTACTGAATGTTTCTGGAATGCTAAGAGCTGGATGCCTCAAGACATCGTAGGTGCTACACAACTTAAAGACCTATGGATGAATAGACCAGATAAGGTATCAGTTGATTATCCTTGGGTTTGTCTTAACCAGATGACTAAAGGTTTCAGGTTAGGTGAGCTAGTAACTATCACATCAGGTACAGGTATGGGTAAGTCCTCTGTAGTTAGAGAGCTTGAGTATCATCTATTAACTCAGACACCTGATAAGGTAGGAGTTATTCACTTAGAAGAAACTAATGAACGTACCTTAGATGGTCTTATTGGTATCCATCTTAAGAGACCCTACCACTTAGATGAATGTAGATTAATAACCAAACCTGAGGTAGCTGAGGTAGCCTTCGATGAACTATTCGAAAGAGATGAAGGTGAACCTCTGACACTATACGATGGTAAAGAACTATCTATTGAGAAGATTATCAGTCGTATCAGATTAATGGCTAAGGCACAGAACATCAAGTGGATTGTCTTAGACCACCTGAACCTTGTAATGTCAGGTGATGCTAAGGGTGATGAGCGCAGGAACATTGATGCTTTAATGACTAAGCTACGTGAGGTAGTAGTTGAGACTAACATCGGCTTGTTCGTTGTGTCACATCTATCAAGACAACCAGGTACACCACACGAGGAAGGTGGAGCTATCTCATTGTCACACCTTAGAGGTTCACAAGGTATTGCTCAGCTATCTAATATGGTGATAGCACTAGAACGTAACCAACAATCAGATGACCCTTTAGTTAGGAACACGACAACACTGAGGATTCTGAAGAACAGATACACAGGAGAAACTGGAGTCACTGGGTATCTACAATATGATGCCGAGACTTCACGGTTAAGAGAGGTGGCAGTAATGCCCGAGGGGATGTAATGACTAAACCTTTAGACGCTGTAATCAAAGCTTTAGACGCTATGAAGAGTGCTTCAGTCTCTGAGCGTAACCCTGAGGATTACACTATAGTTGAGATGAGTGACGGTACACTAGCTATTGTTCACAAGGATTTAATTAGGGAGGAAGACAATGACGATTAAAGCAGTGTTTGATATAGAAACTAATGGTCTCAATCCCTCAATCATCTGGTGTATTGCTGCCAAGATTGTAGGTAGGTGGGATGAGCCTGTTACCTTCGAGCCAGGTACAGTCAAGGACTTTCCTAAGTGGTTGAAAGATAACGAAATAGATGTATTGATAGGACACAACATCATCAACTTTGATATACCTGTAATCGAGAGGCTGCTTAAGTTCCGATGGTGGGGAGATATTGAAGATACCTTGGTAATGTCTAGGCTGGATAGTCCGAGTCGCAAGGGTGGACATAGTTTAGATGCTTGGGGTGAGAGACTAGGCAACGCCAAAGGAGACTTTGGTGAACAAGAAGATGCTTGGAGTTCTTACAACCAAGAGATGCTTGAGTATTGTATTCAAGATGTAAAGGTTACCTATAGCTTATACAGCTTACTAACTAAGCAGAACTTGAACAAGGATGCCTTAGTTATGGAGTATGAGGTAGCTAAGATTATCCATCAACAGAAGCTTAATGGCTGGGAGTTCAATACTAAGGATGCTATCACTCTACAAGCTGAGCTTAAGTCTGAGATGTTTAAAGCTGAGGATGAGGTACGTGAGGTCTTCGTACCGTTACCTACCTTTGTACCACTGAACTTTCCTAAGGCTGCTTATAAGAAGGATGGTTCGGTCTCAGCCTCATTCCAAAGACACATAGATGCTCAAGCTTACCTAGACCCTGAACAAGGTTGGGGTAAGATTACCTACCCTGAGTTCAACTTAGGTAGTAGGAAACAAATAGCTAGACAACTGATACACTTTGGATGGGAGCCGACTGAGCTTACTGAGACTGGAATACCTCAGGTGTCTGAGACTATACTAGAGAATGTAGACTTCCACGAAGGTAAGTTGATTGCTAGATACCTAATGTTACAGAAACGTCTGGGCTTAGTGTCATCTTGGATTGAAGCATCAGGTGTACTGGATAGGATACATAGCTACATTAACCCTATCGGTGCTGTAACTAATAGAATGACACACAGTAAGCCTAACCTCGCTCAAGTACCAGCGTCAGGCAGCCCTTACGGTGAGGAATGTAGAAGCTTATTCAAGGTAAGAGATGGATATAAGTTAGTAGGTATGGATGCCTCAGGTCTGGAACTCAGGATGCTGGCACATTATATGGACAATGAAGAATATACTAAGGAGGTTGTAGATGGAGATATACACACAGCAAATCAGGTGGCTGCAGGACTTGAATCAAGAAATCAGGCTAAACGTTTCATCTATGCTTTCTTGTACGGAGCTGGAGACGGGAAGATTGGAGAGATTGTCGAAGGAACAAGTAGCGATGGTAAACGACTTAAGAAAGACTTCCTCGCTAATACGCCAGCACTTAAAGATTTACGAGACCGAATTACAAAGCTGTCTGAACAAGGCACAATCGAAGGACTAGATGGTAGGAAGCTACACATCAGAAGCTCACACGCAGCTCTCAATACATTACTACAATCGGCTGGTGCTATCGTAATGAAGAGAGCTTTAGTATTGCTGGATGCTTATGCTAAGAGCTACAATATTGACTATAGATTCGTAGGTAATATCCACGATGAAATTCAAACAGAAGTAATAGAAGAGAAGGCTGGGTTGTTTGGTAGCCTAGCGGTAGGGAGTATCATTGAGGCAGGTACATACTATGAGATGAATTGTCCCCTTGATGCTGAATATAAAGTAGGAGATACGTGGGCTGAGACTCACTAGGAGAAGTTATGAAAAAGATATATGATTTAGTAGATGACATCTATGAGGTGTTACTAAGAAACGAAGCAGCCGAAGGCGTTGATGTTGATAAAGTAGTAGATGAGTTTGGAGAGAGTATGAAGAATATCCTTAAGAATCAAGTACTTACGAAGCACGAAGAAAGCTCAGCACTACGAATGAGTAGTATCGGTAAGCAAGATAGATACCTTTGGTATAGACATAGAAACTATAAGTCTGAGTCAATGACACCTGCTACCTTGATGAAGTTCTTATACGGTCACGCAACTGAGGAGCTTGTACTTGCCCTAGCTAAGTTGTCTGGACACGAAGTTACTCATCAACAACATAAGGCAGAGGTAAACGGTATCAAAGGTTCTATGGACTGTGTAATTGATGGTACTTTAATCGATGTTAAGACAGCTTCTAGCTTTGGATTTAAGAAGTTTAAAGAAGGTAACCTACGTAATGATGACCCTTTCGGTTACATCGACCAACTACGAGGATATGCTGAGTCCTTAGGACACGAAGAAGGTGGCTGGTTAGTAATTGATAAGGCAGCTGGACATCTATGTACTCACTTTGAGAACTTCAAATACGATGACCCTATCACTGAGAGGATTGATTACCTGAAGTGTATGGTAGAAGATGACCAGATACCTGAGCAATGCCACGATACTGTACCAGATGGTAAGTCTGGCAACCGTAAGTTAGCTATGGAATGTAGTTACTGTATCTACAAACAACATTGTTTCCCAGATGTTAAGGTATTCGCATACTCAACTGGACCAAGGTTCCTAGCTGAAGTTCAGAACTACCCTAAGGTTCCTGAGATTTATGATTACTTTGATGAGAAATAGAGTATAGTAACAACTTTCGGGGGAGAATAACGTGAAGACAACCTTTAAGATAGCACCGGTAGTAGCATCAAGACCTAGAGTAACTCGTTGGAGTACCTTCTTTCCTAAGAAGTACGCAGCGTTTAAGGTTGAGATGTCTGAGCTAACTAAAGATATTGTCTTCACACCTACTAAAGAACTTATCTACGTACAACTCACCTTCTTTGTAGCAATGCCAAAGTCTTGGTCTAAGAAGAAGAAGCTTGAGAAAGGTGGTAAGTTCTGTGATAACAATGCGGACATCGATAACTATTGTAAGGCAATCTTAGATTCACTTGAAGGAGTGTACTTTGAGAATGATAAACAAGTAGCTATGATTAAAGCAATGAAGTATTACTCAGCAACTCCGAGAATTGAATATCAACAAACGGAGTTAAAGAATGAATAAACAAGAGCTATGTGAGGCATTAGCCGAAGATTACGCAGATAAGGTAGCTAACACAGGGGGTAACTACGATGATGCCTTTAATCACTACCTAAAGCGCTGTATGAAGCGGGAAGAAAAAGACCTTGAACACCAATTCAATGTCCAAGGTCTTGATAAGTTAAAGATTAACTTTATAGTTTAGAAGGTGTAAGCATTCCTCTATATTTCTCAGCAGATTTAATTCTTCTTTCTGTGTGAGGGTACTGAGGATTCTCATATTCGCTCATAAACGTTTCAGCAATATCTTCATCAGTGCCATACTTAAAAGCGTCCTGTAAGAAGGCTCTATCGGTGCTGTCAATGTTCATTGGTGCTGTCTTCCAGTTACCTGAAATGTTTTCACTAACAAACCTGATTTGATTCTCAGCACTATCTGCTAACCCTTCTTTCTTTAACCAACTAAAGTAGTAAGGCTTTTGAAAGTCAAATTGGAATAGACCGTAACCAGGGCCTCCTGTCTGCTTTTGCTGGTAATTGAAGCTACCTCCTGTCTCAACGTCAATGTTCCCCATAATGCCAGGTATGGCCCTCTCAGGGAAGTATTTTTGTAACAGATTGTAGGTATCAGATTTTGTCTGACTTAACATTCCAGCCATTAGTCACAGATTCCTTTAAGCTTGCCAAGTAAGTCAGCAGACTGTGCTTCATCAAGACCAGCATTAATCATAGCACTCTTCATCATATCAGTCTTAGAAGCTTCATCTACAGGCTTCTGAGATAGCATTCCTTCAACTTCTTCATCTAACCCTTGAGTCATACCTTTCTTCTGATTAAAAGCAGTCTGAGCGTTCTTAGGTAACTTAGCAACGTCTTCAGCTGTAATAGAATTAAACATATCTTCAGACATTGAATCAAAGTTAGTAGTCCAGTTCTCGACTGAATCCTCTTCTTCAATAGCCATCTCAGCTTCAACTTCAGCATCAACATCTTGATTGTCTAATGCTTTCATTCGTTCGTCTCTGTCTTCTTTTCTAGCAGCAGCGGCAAGTAATGCTTCAGGTGTACGTCTAGACTCAATATCAGCCATAACATCCTTAATAGGTGTTTGCTCATCTTCAGTAGTTACTTCTCCATCAACAATGTCAATCTTACGTATAGAGCCTTCAGTTTGAGGACGCAATGTACCATCACTATCCCTGCTACCATTTAATCCACGACCTTGAGTCTTAGGCTCAACATCTTGACCGTCAGCGTAAACAAGCTCACCTTCTTCGTCATAGACTTCCATATTGTCCATTTGAGCTAAGAACTCTTGGTCAGTCGGAGCTTTCTCTTGGTAAGACTCAGAATCACCTGTCCAGTCAGCAGGTGCTTCATCAGGGTTCTTCTTAAAGTAATCAGCCCATCTATCTGTACCGAATGAAGTACCACCTTCCTCAGTAATAGGACCTGTATTGTATAAGTTACCAGCATCAACACCATCTAAGAATCGTTGTCTGTTTAGTTCTTTTAATTGTTTTGCGGTTAGTAATGAACCGTCTGCGCCTCTTGCCATTGTTATTCTCCGTTAATTATTCTGGTTTACCATATTGAGGGAATCCGAAGAAACCCGTGAATGTTCTTTCAAATCGTTCTTGCCACTGTAAGTCGTCTTGCATTAGAGGTTTACCTACAATAGGAATACCTTTACCTAGTATCCACTTACCATAGTGTGTATCTCCAGTGTTCATATCAACAATACTAGGACCCATCGGGAAGCCTTTCTTCATTGAGAACCACTGCTTGTTAAACATACCTTCCATTATAGTCTTAGGAACCACAGAAGCTTTGTTCATTAATGTATGTTGAGGGTGTTGTACCCAGTGAATAGGCTCAGCAATCTGCTTAGAGATTACCATAGACTCACCGCCCCCTAGGTTTAACTTACCTGAGGTTTCACCACCCCAGAACTCACCTAGACCTTCCATAGTAGGTTCTTCATCTGAGAATAACTCAGACATCATCCACCACATACCAGAAGTATAGAAGCCAGCACGAGCAGCATAAGCAGCATACATGTTCCAAGCTTGTACAATCTCTTTCTCTTGAGGACCCCACTTACCGTCTCTAACACGTTTAGCTACTGCTACTGATACTTCAGGTAATCCTGTAAATGTCTTACCTACAATTCTAATGTTAGAGATTGTCCAGTCAGGCGCAAACAAACCAAGGTTTAACCACCTACGTCTATTAGCAGGCATTATTTGAGCTACCTTAGTAGCCATCTTACCTCTTAGAGTACCAGGTTTACGATAAGCATAGTTATACAACCTAGTAGCAAAGTCATTCCAATCTAAAGAACCGAAGGCATCATTAGCGAACTCAGCTGCTTTCTTACCAGAGGTAACATCATCCATACCTTTAGACCTTAACTTCTCTTTATGCTTAAGATAAGCAGCTAGTTTATATCTATCGTGTAAGTATTCCCAAGTAACCTTATCAATAGCACCAAAGGCTTTCTTACCAGCTACACCTACACCACCTATCTTATCTAAGAACTCATCTAACTCAACCTTACCAGGGTTAACTAACTCTTGTCTCTTAACATTAACAATCTGTAATCCAGACCTAATAGCTTCCATAGTTGCTTCTTTAAACTGACCTGAGCCTAACTCAAAGTCTTGCCATGAATGCTCAGCCCCTAGTTTACCTTTACCGAACATACCTTTAACAGCACCTGATAAACCTAATGAATAGATACTAGACATAAACAAGGCTTGTCCGTGGAACAATGAACCAAATACAAAGACACGTTTAAGTGAGTTATTTAAACTTAGTAAACCTTCCTTAAAGTCATTGAAACCACCTTCACGGCTAATCTCAAAGTGGTCATTAAGAATACTCTTAACATTACTATGAACCTTATAACCGTCTAGAGCAGGGTGGTCAAACTCAGAGTAATGTAATTGCTCATCTTTAGATAACCTACCACCTTCTACAAACTTATCAAACTCATCTTTAGTGAACATAGCAGGTAATGGTTTATCTCTTGTACCTAAGTCTAGTTGTTTAAACTCCCCTAATAGCTTTCTATTATGAATAGTTCTAGCCATAGCTTGAGTGTAAATAGATAAGATTTGAGCAGGGTCATCTACAACAGCATAACCTTGAGCCTTAAGGTCATCAATAGTTCCTATAAGCTTACGTGGAATGTTATGTACTGTACTAGAAGCACCGAGAATCTTAATCTTAGAAGCCTCAGCTCTAATCAACTCTTCCTTTTCCTTGTTAGTTAAAGGTCTAACAGAGCCATCAGGATTAACCTTACCTCTAATAATATGAGAAGCGTAGTTAGCAACTAATTGAGTACCTACTTGTTTACGATTAGAAGACTTGAATAAACCTACATCAATGCCTTGTCTAGCTAAGAAACTATGCCAGTCATTCCATTGTTTAACTAAAGCTATATCATCTTTATCTGTGAATCTACCTGTAGGATTTTCTACTTCATCTAAGAATTGTAGACCTCTCTCACCTGGGAATCTAGCTGTAATAGCATCACCTAAGTCCTGACCTACAGTCTCTAAACCTTTAGCGTAAACAGATAAACCTTCATGAGCTTTAGCTGCCTGAAGTCTAGCCTTAGCAACCTCTTGAGGAATCTTCATCTCAGTTAGCTTTCTATAAGCTTTAGGTCCACCTAGTACAGCAGCAGCACCTAAGGCTGCCATATAAGGAGCATCACTACCTTCAGTTAAACCATAACCAGCCGTAGCTGCTCCAAGCATAGCTTTACCTTTATGAGCCTCTAACACTTGAGCTACTTTAGAACCTCCGTCACTTTCAGGGACTACTTCTTCTTTAGCTAGTTCTCTTCTCTGAGCCTCATACTCAGGTGGTAGATACTGTTCAGCTTCAGCATAAGCTTTAGCCGCAGCCTCAGCCTCTACTTCTGATTTATCAGCTGAAGCTTTACGGCTTTTCCTATATTCTCTGTCAAGCTCATTAAATGCTAATTGATTAGCTTCCCTCTCCTTGTTAAATGAACCAGGTCTAGCTCCATCATAAGGAGAAGCTTCATACGTTCTACCTTCCTTGTTCTGGAGTACATGAGCTTTCTCATGAGCTAATTGAAAAGCTGAATAACCTTTCTCATTCTTAATAGAGTTTAACTGACGAGGTGTGGCATTAGCTAAAGTACCACCTTCGTTAGTATGTAACTCCCAGTCTCGCATTAAACGGTCAAAGGTTTCTTTAGTCTCCTTCTCACCCCAAATGATAGTCTGCTTACCTTCAGCATCTGTTCTAACGAAAGAACCTATACCTTCTTTACCTTTTAAATCAAAGCCAGCTTTAGCAGCATCAGCTCTAGACATAATAGTGTAATCATTACCTGTCAGTTGAGGGAATAAGCGTTGCTCGTGTTCATCTATTAAAGACTTAGAAAAAGAAGTAATATCCTCCTCATCTTTAGTTGTCATTACATCATTCACAAACTCTTGAGTATCTAACTTCTCAGCACCTGATTCATAATCAGCACTCTTAGCTACTTTATCACCAGATTTAACTGTCTGTTCAGGTATTAAACCTTTAGCGAAGACACCCATACCAGCAAGTAAACCAAAAGCAGCACCGAACTCAGCACCTGATTGAACATCATCTGATTTAATCTTACCTTCATTGAGAGCTGAATAAGAAGCTTCATAAGCTCCACCACCTATAGCACCTACACCTACAGGAGTAGCTACTTTAGTTAAACCTCTAAGAGCTTTAGGTTCAATCCTATTAATCTTATTCATAATAGTGTTGAAAGCTGAAGCACCTTTAGCTCCTTTACCAGCTAAACCAGCCCAAGCAGCTACTGATAACGGTAAGTCTTTTAAGAACTCACCTGTAATAATACCTGTAGCGTGGATAGGATTATTAATAACACCTTGTACGAAGTCATAAACACCTACATCTTCATTATCAATACCCCACCTATCATTAAAAGACTGACCTTCAGCATCAATAGGAGCGTCTAGGTCTCCACCTACAGCTTCTTTAGCGTAACCTAAGTCACGCTCAATCATAGCTTTACGCTCTTGTAGTTCCTTCGTAAGGGCTATCTCTTCTTCAGTGAAGCCTCTGACCTTACTAAGTGCTTCTAATGCTGCTAAGGTGTCGTTAATACGACCCATACCGTAGTTAACTGAGTTACGTTTAATGAATAAATCCTTATCACCTTCTTCACTTAAGAACTTAGAAGCTAAAGCTCCAGTTAACCCAGAGGTAAACCAAGAACCAAAGGTCTCATGTCCACCTACTACTCCTTCAGTAAAGCTAGGGTCAGTACCCCCATAAAAGGCGTTATTAACTACATCCTCAGCTTGAGT
>ERZ1047472.996-NODE-996-length-23067-cov-6.012646_pt1 | contig 23067 bp, 16 predicted proteins | sample MGYA00383095_ERZ1047472 | MGnify/ENA primary metagenome ERZ1047472 (study PRJEB29581, sample SAMEA5548365) | metagenome | biome: marine; feature: coastal; material: water | depth 1 m | study: Short-term variability in the microbial, nano- and picoplankton dynamics... | reverse complement strand
GCATCGTGAGCCGCACCGTAGCCCGACTCGTTGCCAAGCGACCAAATCACGATACAGGGGTGGTTGAAATCTCGAGCAACCATACGGGTCATGCGTTCTAGGAACGCTCCTGCCCAACGAGGATCATCCGCCAGAGCCCCCATGGGCGTCATACCGTGGGTTTCGATGTTGGCTTCATCAACCACATACAAACCCAGCCGATTGCAGAGCCGATAGAAGCCGGGCTGGTGCGGATAATGCGAGCAACGCACGGCATTAAAGTTATGCTGCTTCATCAGCCGCAAATCACGTTCCACGGTTTCTAGGGATTCCCAATGGCCATAAGCCGGATCGTGTTCATGTTTATTCACACCACGCACAAAGATCGGTACCCCATTAACACAGAGCTGCCCACCAGTAATTTCCACCGAGCGGAAGCCAATATCGAAGGCTTCGGTTTCAACGGTCTGACCCTGTGGATTTACCAAGGACACCGTCAGGCGATAAAGACTGGGTTGCTCTGCACTCCACAGGCGTGGCGAATCCACAGGCAGATTCAAATGGCATCGGTCGTCATAACCGCCTTTCTCGTCGATCTGGTGTGTACCCAGCGGATAGACCTCGTCGGGCAGCACAGAGACCCAGCTTTCTTGCAGGAGAAATAAGCCAAGGCGAATGCCACAGTCACGAGCGCCCTCGGTGCGCAGACGTATCGCAAGCTCACCATGCCTGTAGTCGTCATTTAGACCAGCGGTAACCTGTACATCAGTAATGCGCTGAGCCGGCTTTCGTAAAAGAGATACGGAGCGGTAAATACCGCTCAAATTCCACATGTCCTGATCTTCTAAGTAGCTCCCGTCGCAATAGCGCATAACCACAACTTTCAGTGTGTTAGTGCCGACCTGCAACACTGCACTGAGGTCAAATTCTGCTGGCAGGCGGCTGTCTTGGGAGTAGCCAATCCAAACGTCGTTGCACCATAGATGAAAAGCGCTATCCACTCCGTCAAAAACGATGCGGATTTGTTCATCAGTGATCCAGTTTTCCGATAAGGAAAATTCTCGCCAATAGCATCCCGTCGGATTTTCATCTGGCACCTGAGGTGGCACACAGGGGAATGGATACTTAACGTTGGTATAAATCGGACGGTCAAATCCTTGCATTTGCCAGTTTCCTGGCACCACCACTGGCGACAACTGAGCGTCAGACTCCGGCCATTGATCAGGAACTGCCTCTGGGCTGGCAAACAGCTGAAAGCGCCACTGCCCATCAAGAGACAAGACCGCCTCGCTTGGCGCATCCTCTCTGGCACTGGCTTCACTGCGCCAGCTGGACAAAGGAACATGGGATGGCATCCTGTGCTGCCCGGAGACATCCGGGGTTTGCCAAGCCTGCTGGGCTTTATAATCCATGCACGCACCTCTGCCGCAACGTTGTTCGTAGTAAAACCGAGATACCCAAAGAGCGGCAGCACGGCGGCCGATCATAACCAAAGAGATGTTCAAATGCAGAATCGCACAACCTATCCAAGCCTTGCCGGCAAACGCGTGTTCATCACCGGCGGCGCCACGGGCATCGGCGCAGCGTTGGTTCGGCGGTTTACACAGCAGCAAGCCAAAGTGACCTTCGTAGATCAGAACTCGGAGCAAGGAACCGACTTGGTTCGGGAACTGGACGATATTCCCGACTTTATCCACTTGGACATCACCGACACTCAGGCGCTGCAAAGCGCGGTTGGCGATGCGAACAAAGACGCGCCACTGGCCGTCCTCATAAACAATGCAGCCAACGATATGCGACAAAGTCCAGCCGATGTGGACGAGGCAAGTTGGCGCGCCTGTATGGCCGTTAATTTAGACGCGTCGTTTTTCGCCGCACAGGCAGCAGCGCCCATCATGGCAAAGCACGGTGGCGGCTCCATTATCAACTTCAGTTCCATCAATGCGCTTCTGGGGCCAGCCAACATGCCGGGCTACGTCAGCGCCAAGGCGGGATTGATCGGTATGACGAAGGCGTTGGCCCGAGACTACGGTGCCAATTTCGTCCGGGTGAACGCGATTTTACCCGGGTGGGTGGTTACCGAAAGGCAACTGCAAACATGGCTAACCCCGGAAGAAGAGGCGAAGTGGATGACTCAGGTTGCTCTACCCCGCCGGTTAATGCCTGATGATGTGGCGAACCTTGCTCTATTCCTTGGCGCAAGCGATAGCGCCATGATTACCGGTCAGAGTTTTACGGTAGACGCTGGGCGCAGCTAATTTCCGCGCGCCCCGAGCTATCCAAGCCGCTCCCCAGCCCGCTAATTTGGTGGCTAGCAGCGGCTACCAGTCGTTTTCAAAAATCTTTTGCGCCTCGCTGCGATTCTCGAAGTACAGCAGCGTAGAGACCACCACTAACCCGCCCATGATCAGCCAGTCTTCCCAGTGGACTAAATCAAAGGGGAGCCGGAACAAGCCAATAAGAATCAAAAAATTCACAAAAACTTGCACTGGTGCCACGGAAGAAAGCGGCCGCTTGTTACGCAGATGCCTGAAAATAAAGAAAGCCATGGTCAGAAAAGCAGCGGCGCGGATAACTGCCAAGCGACCGGTCTCGGTTGCATGCAGTTCATCAAGCACCGTGCTCGGCAAATACACATCGTAGCCAAGTAACGACATCAACCCGACGACGATAAAACCAACCATTGCTAGGGCTAATAGCCCCTTACGCACCCCCATCCCTTTCGCCTTAACTTGCGTTATTGAAACATAGCGGCTTCCAAGGTTTCTGCAACCCCCTATGCCTGCGGCACAACCCACAAATTTGGTGGTTAATGTCGCAAGCAGGCTTCTATCCAAGACTCCAGGCAAAGTGCACTAAGGAGCGCTGGGTTTCATGAAAATGCTCTGGTGCTACATCAGGATAGCTCAAGTCGCCGGCATGATTGGTGGCAGGGACCTGTCTTGCCGTTGACGGGGTACCGGCAGCTAACAGCGTTCGGAAGAACACTAGCCCCTCATCTCGAAGAGGATCTAATTCGTTCACGGATATCACATGGGGTGGCAAATCCTGAAGGTCCTTGACACTAGCGTGGTAGGGCCAGGCCAGCGGGTTGGAGGCGTTTTCTCCCTTGGGGTCGTAAACCTTGGACAGCCCACCCATCATATCGCAAGTCATGGTGTAGCCGTCGTTCTCCACCAAGGACAGTAGATGCCCAGGTGGATCTGCGTATGCGCCGCTGATGTAGGGACACATGGCATATACCCCCTGAATGCATTCCAAGTATCCTTCATATTTCGCCTTTATCGCCGTAGCCAAACTCAGATTTCCACCACCAGATTCTCCGGAAACTACCAAACTCGACACGCCAAGCTTCTGTCGATTGGCGTGCATCCAGCGCAAAGCCGAAGCGCAATCGTTTAGCCCTGCCGGGAATGGGTGATCACCCAAATGTCCGCCGCCATTACGAAACTCCACCCCAACAACCACCAGTCCCTTTCGGGCAAGTTCGTTACGCCAGCGCTGGTACATTGGATCAACGGCCATCAGCGAGACCATGCCACCGCCGTGCAGGTGCAACACGCCGGGCTGGGATTCTTTTGCGTTTTTGGGTTTGTGAATAAAGAGGCAAATGTCATTGCCATCGACACCGGGAATCACCTCTGTATAGGACTCAACGTCATCAAAGGCCGGCATAGCCGCCTCCAACTGAGGTCGCATCAAAGCCACGGCGTCATCAAAACCGCGACAGTAGTCCAGACATTCCTCAAGGGAAGCATCGGCCGTCAGCTCACCCAACACATCGGTTAAATCACCTGCTTCAGCAATAGCCGCACTGATACGCGGGTCCAGCCTTGGGTCTGTCAACAGGGTCATGGTTGGGTCACCAAGCCTACCGGGTAAGTTTTTTGACATGCGTTTCTCCTCGCGCTCATGCTTCTAATTGGTCAACCTGTTGCCCAGCCTCAAATTTTTCAGTTGCTCCGACTAATAAGTTCGACCGAGCTGGCTTAATTGGCTGCCAGAAGTCTAGTGTGTACTATCCTTCTTAATTGAAAAAGACTGAAACGAACCAACTACAAAGACCTAAGACAAAGACCTACGACAAAGACGAAAGAAGCAAACCGATGACAACGCTAACAGTTCAGCAACATGCTGAGGAAATGACCGACTATGTAGCTGCTGCCATCGATCGTGCCAACAGCTTGGGCAACCGCGGGCCACTGAAACTTGGAGCCGACGGAAAGTTAACCCCAGACATCCTTGCAGCCTACGAGCGCACGGGCTTTTATATTTTTGAACAAGTAATCGATGAGCAAGAGCTAACCCTGTTACGGGATGAAGTCGCTACCTTGATCGATCGGGCCCCTGTCGACAATTACGCGACAACGGACCGAAAAGGTCGGCCTGCGTTCGGTCAAGAATTTGCTCGACCCGTTTATACCTTAGTGCGCCCGCTGGCCGACCCGTGGGGCGGCACCGATGCGCTCAATGGCCGGCACCCGACGAAAATGCAGCAACCCTCTACGGAAAATCAACCTGCAGACCGGGTGGTTTTCCTTATGTTTGGCATGTGCCAGACCATGTCATCAGGACTGCGTTTATACGGCCACCATGACCTGCTCGCAGTAGCCGCCTCCATCAATGGCGACGACTTTGTTCCCTATAACGACGCTACCTTTATAAAACAACCGGGACGCGGCGGCTCAGTGTCTTGGCATCAAGACGGCGTCACCCACTGGGACAACCCTGACTGGGACCCGGGCATTCACGGGTTCAACTTTCAGGTACAACTTTACGACACCTCTGCGCGCAGTTGCCTGTGGGTGGCCCCTGGCTCACACAAAGCAGGAAAAATCGACATCAAGGCATTGGTAGATGCCAATGGCGGTTCAGACAAACTGCCAGACGCGGTGCCCCTGCACTGCCGGGCCGGCGATGTGACCATCGTTAACCGTCAGGCATTGCACGGGTCCTTTGCCAACACGTCCCCAGATCTTAGGATCTCTTTGACCTTTGGCTTCCACCGCCGAAGCTCGGTTCTTGGCGCCGCCGGCGCCTTGAGCGAATCCGAAGCCGTCGTCTATGACGAAGAGCGAATTCTTAAGCGCTCTGAAGTGGTCGGCGTAGCCATCGATGCCAGGGCTAACTTCTACCCAGAGCAACCAAGGTACAGCTACCAGCCATTAGCAGGTCGAGAGGACTCCCTGCGCCTTAACGACGACAACTGGCAGCGCATCATTAAAGATTACAATCTCAACGACCTTTCGATTTAAATTCCCAGGACGAAAAAAAACCGCCGTGGCGTAAACCCATCGGCGGCTTTTCTTACCTAGTCACAACCAAGGTTCCTTGACTAAAAACAAGGCCCCTTGATTGAACTCAAGTTTTCGGCTTCAGTTATCCCTTAGCCATATTGATGATTTTCTGCTGAGTAAACTCTTGCAGACCTTCCTGCCCCAGTTCATTACCCAGACCGGACATCTTGGCACCACCAAAGGGAATGGTGGGATCCAACTCGGCGTGCTTGTTGATCCAGACGGTCCCGGTATCCATTTGCTCTGCCAGAGCGTAGGCTCGCTCCGGATTCGCAGACCATACCGAACCACCCAGACCCCAAGCAGAGGCGTTTGCTCGCTCAATCGCTTCGCTTTCGTCAGCAAAACTCATCACAGGTAAAACCGGCCCAAACTGCTCTTCGTCGACAAGACGAGACCCTTCTTTGATGTCTCGAACGATGGTGGGACGAATAAAATAACCGGGCTTGTCCGGGAACTCGCCACCGGCAATCACATTGCCCTCTTTTTTCGCGTCCTCAATCAGCGCCTTAACTTTGTCGTACTGCATTTTGTTATTCAGAGGCCCAAGCTTGGTGCCTTGCTCTAATCCGTCACCTATGATGGTGTCGTTGGCGATGCTCGCGAGTTCATCGCAAACCTCATCGTAAATGTTCTCGTGCACGTATAGGCGCTTCATCGCGATGCAAACCTGACCGCTATTTTGGAAGGCGCTATCGAACAGCTTCTGCGCCGCCTCTTTAGGATTAACATCGTCCAGTACGATTCCGGCATCGTTTCCGCCCAACTCCAAGGTAATACGCTTTAGCAATCCGGCAGCCCCAGCCATAACCTTGGCACCGGTTTCCGTTGATCCCGTGAAAGAGATCTTGCGCACATCAGGATGTGCGGTCATGGGCGCACCCAAGTCATTGGCGTCGGTAATGAAGTTAATAACCCCAGCTGGCGCAACGTCTTGGATCAGCTCAGCGATCCGCAGCGTGCTCAGCGGCGTGGTAGGAGCCGGCTTAATGACTAGCGTGTTACCGGCAATCAGCGCTGGCGGCAATTTGAAGGCCATCAAAATCAGCGGGAAGTTCCAAGGCACGATGGCGCCCACCACACCTAGGGGATTGCGGTGCACTTCGACTCGACGACCTTCGCTGTCTTCCAGCACTTCTACTGGCAAATCCAAAGACGTGAAGTAGCGGCAGAACGCGGCCATACCGTAAACCTCGGTAGTTGCATCCTCTAACGGCTTGCCCTGCTCCTTGGTCAGCAACTGGGCCAGCTCTGCCGCGTTGGCCTCGACCACATCGGCGATCTTCAGCACGACGGCTTTGCGTTCGTCGATGGCTGTCTTTGACCACGTAGGAAACGCCGCCTTAGCCGCAGCTACCGCCGCGTTAAGTTGGCTTTCCGACGCTCGCGGACAGTCTGCCAATTTTTCTTCTGTCGCAGGATTAACCACATCCATGGTTAGATCGCCGTCTACCATTTCGCCATTTATCAATAATTTGTACGCACTCATATTCCGCTCCCTCGTTTTATTCAACTCTTCTTCAAGCTTCGTCTTAGCTCATGAGACCCCTTGGCCCCGGACTTGAGCATAAACCGTCTACTTCGGCTCACGCGACCGTTCAGCCTCTTCCGATTCCACATCCTGCTCGACAATACGATTTTCCTCAACCAGCTTATCCTGACTTAACTTGTCTTTCAGACTCATCAGATAAGCAGCCGCGCTTAGTATTAGCACAGCGCCAGCCTCGGCGATCAACGTCAGCGCTTGCATATCCTTGCTCTGCATAATGATCAAACGGCACAGAGCCGTGATGGCGATGATGATAGGCAGGGTCACCGGAATTCGGTTAGTGGAGTAAAACGCACCGATCATGCCAATGATCTCCACGTAGATGAACAGCAAAAATAGATCCGCAAGGGTGATTTGGCCTGCCTCAAACATCCCGAAGATGTATTGAGCACTGGCGATAACCGACAGCAAACCGATGATGGCTAACAGTATTTTTTCCGACGCGATGGTCGTCCAGTGCAGCCGCCTGTTGAGACGGTTGCGTTCAAAAATTCGGTCTAACAACTCCTTCATGCCCAGCCCTCTTTTTGTTGTTCGCAAGTGCCCGGGCGCAAAACGCTTCGGGCGTAATCAGTTGACGGCTCGATCCGAGCCCTCCCAGAACGGTGCCCGCAGCTCGCGCTTAAGCACCTTACCTGGACCGGACTTAGGTAAGGGATCGGACTGAATGTCGATACCCTTGGGCACCTTATAACCGCCAATATGTTCCCGGCAAAACCCAATTAATTCTGACGGATCAAGGGTGGGTGCGTCCGGCCGTGGCACTACGACCGCATGAACCGCTTCTCCCCACTTATCGTCTGGCACACCAAACACCGCCGCCTCAAGCACTCCGGGGTGGCGGTACAAGACATCCTCCACCTCGGTGGAATATACGTTTTCACCGCCACTTACGATCATGTCCTTGGATCGGTCCACCAAGAACAAATAACCGTCCTCGTTCAGATAGCCCACGTCACCGGTCAGATAGCCCCCGTACTTCAACACCGAGGCAGTCTGCTCTGGCTTGTTCCAGTAACCCTTCATGATGTTGGTACCCGTAACCAATACTTCACCCACCTGGCCTGTCGGCAACTCATTACCCTCGGAGTCCCGCACGGTGATGTTGCAGCCCACTACCGCACGACCACAGCTGCGGGCTAGCGGATCGTCCATCAATGCCTCTTCATGCCCCAGCAGCGTCGCCAAGGGTGATGTTTCAGTAGCACCGTATACTTCTACTAACTGGGCAGATGGGAAGGCGGTACTGGTGCGACGAATCACCTCGGTGGCGATGGGTGATCCGCCATGGGCCAGAAGCTTGAGACTACTGATGTCCCGGGGACGCGCGTGTTGTTCCTCAGCGATAGCCGCGAGCATCGAGGGCACACCTAATGACAGGTTAACCCGGTGCTCTTGAATCAAATCCAAAACCGCTGCGGGATCGAAGGTTCCCAAGGGTACCTGCAACGCCCCCTGCCAAATGGCAGCCAAAATGCCGTTTGATCCAGCGGCGTGAAACATAGGCGCCATGACCAAGGTACGATCCTCAGGGGACTGGGGAACCGAGGCTAACCAGTTCAGAGCGTTGGAAATAAGATTCCGATGCGTCAGCATCACACCCTTACTGGCCCCGGTAGTACCTCCGGTATAAAAAAGTCCCGCTAAGTCTGTCTCGGCAATATGCTTGCCCAAGGGGGCAGCCTGGGCGCCGGCCAGCATTTCCTCGTAGCCATCGGGGATGCCAATAACGTGGTCGACGACCCCTGCAAGGCCCTCTACATCGTCTCGATCCGTGATGAGGATTTTGGCTCCTGAATCTTTCAGGGCATAAATCAGTTCCGGCATGGCGTGCCGTGTGTTCAAGGGCACTATGACAAACCCGCCACTTGGAACGCCCACGTAGGCCTCGAAATACTCAATGCAATTGTTGGCCAGAATAGCCACCCGATCGCCGTCCTTGGCTCCCAATCCGCGCAGGGCTCCCACCAAACGCTCACAGCGCTGGGCGAAGTCTGTAAAGGTCACCTGCCGCGTACCGTCTGCAAAAGCGACTTCATGAGGTCGAATTTGCAGGGCCCGCTTCAAGGGATCAATTAACGTATGCATCAGGTCCTCCTCTCCAAAGTATCAAAGCTAATGCATTTTAGACGCATCAACCATAGGATCTTGGCTACCCCAATGAGAGGCACCCGTTCTAATTGCCGGTGCTCGGTGTCATCTGGATCCCAAACTCTGCCAGCACTTCGTCGTTGTGTTCGCCCAAGTTCGGTGGGCGTTGGTACAGCGAAGTGGGGGTCTCGGTAAACTTGATGGGATTCGCCGCTAAGGTGATGTCTGGGTTGTCACCGGCAGGACTGCAGGTTTCCAGCATTTGCCGGGCACGAACATGAGGATCTTGGTAGATATCTTCCATGGTCTGAACCGGGCCGACGGGTAGCGCCCCATCCAGTTTCGCCATAATCTCCGCCCGGGTCAGACTCGATGTCCAAGCGCAAATCTGCTCTTCCACCCAGTCCACATTCGCCAATCGTACTTCGTTAGAAAAACTCCGCTCATCGTCCATTAAGTCCGGACGTTCCATGGCGGCACAAAGCAAATCCCAATGCCGGGGCTGGCCAACTGCGATGGCCATGCGCCCGTCAAGAGTGGGGAACAGATCAAATGGATACAGCGTCATAGCTCGTTGGAGCCCGGCGGGATTCGGTTTACCCGTGAACCCGTACTGGGCTACTGCACTTTTTTGAAAAGCCATCATGGCGTCATACATACCCACATCCAAAAACTGGCCCGTCCCCGAAGCTTTCGCACTGTGGATGGCAGAAACCACCCCAAGCGCCATCAGCGTGCCCGGGAAAACATCGGCAATGGCCGGAGTCACCAAACCATCATTGGCGTGCACCAGACCGCCGAAACTTTGGGCAGCCGCATCCAAGCTCGGCCAATGGGCATAGGGACTTTCACCAGTCCGCGGATCGCCAAAGCCGCGCACGCAGGCGTAAACAAGCTTTGGATTCCGGGCGGCCAGCACCTCGTACCCAACCCCAAGGCGATCCATGACACCGGCCCGCAGGTTTTCCAGCACCGCATCGGCTTGGTCACAGAGCTGGAGAAAAATCTCTTTATCTGAATCATTTTTAAGGTCCAAGCAGACGCTGCGCTTATTACGATTCACTGCAGCAAAGGGCGCGCCAAAATCTGTTCCCGCATCCTTATCCTCGTGAGGACGGGCATGATCAGGTAAAAAAGGCGGAATGTTTCGATAGCCGTCTCCCTGAGGCGACTCGATCTTGATCACGCGGGCACCCATGTCTGCCAGCAATCCAGCCCCGAATGGTCCGGCCAAGGCGCGGGTACAATCGATAATCGTAAGGTCTTGCAGAGGACCTTGGCGTTCTTGAGCCATAGCGCAATCTCGTCTTTAAAAAAATAGTAGAAGGCTTACAAACTTTGCGGTCAAGTGAGCTCTTGCGGTTTTTGCTGATTACCTGGCACCCCAAGTTATGCGGTCATACTAGGAACCGTTTGCGTCACACGGAATCCTTTCGCAAACTGCACGCACTATTTTGGGGAGAGATTTAGATGGAAGGAGACGCCTACGACGACATTCTTCACGGCAACGGCTACCACCTGCTGCGAGGAGTGATTTCACCCGATGAAGCGGACACAGTCCGAAGCCTTGCATTGTCGAAACTGGATGAGGGCATTGATCAAAACGGTCAAATCGCCATTCGCAAGACTCTGCATTGGGGATCCATCATCCACAACATGGTCACCAATCCTAGGCTGTTGAGCTTAGCTCACCGCTTGCTTGGGGAAGACGCGACCCTTGGCGCCGTTACCGCGCGAATTCTGCCTCCCAACTGCCCACTGGGTGGCTTGCACATCGACTACCCCTACTGGGCCATGAACCCCGGCCTACCCGTGGATCCAGCATTGATGATGCAGGTGATCTGGATGATGGAACCTTTCACCGAGCAGAACGGCGGCACTTGGGTGGCACCGGGTAGCCAGCTTTGGACCGGGGCGCCGGAACGTGAACGCTTTGAGGCAAACGCCATTCAAGCCACGGGTAATGCCGGCGACGCCGTGGTCAGTCACGGTCTGCTTTGGCATCGCACCGCCATCAACCACTCGGATAAACCTAGGGTGGCCATTTTGATCAACTACACCCAACTAGCGGTAAGGCCACTAACCAACCTCGGCCCCTTCGACGATGATTTTGTCGATGGCGCATCGGAGCCTCTCAAGACGCTATTGGCTTTGGATCTAGAAAGAGCCTTGGCTAAGCGGGTCAAAACCCACGCCCAGCAAACCTAAAATCGAGCAAGGTCACCCACCGGCGAACGACATCTAGGCGCGACTCATCACACTTTCGCAGGCTGTCACACGCTTGCTTTCCAACCCCCCATCCTCAGGCGACCAGACTTGACGTTTACGTAAAGGTAAATAAAATCACCACCATGTTATCGAACTACTCCATCAGCGACCTCTCCAGTGAATTTGGGGTGACGCCTCGCACCTTGCGCTTCTACGAGGAAAAAGGACTGCTGCAACCGAGCAGAAACGGTCAAAGTCGACGCTATTCTCAAGCCGACAGAGCTCGGCTGACTTTGATTCTGCGAGGCAAAGTACTGGGCCTGTCTCTGGACGAGAGCGCCGAGCTAATCGGCATGTATGACCCTAGCTCCAACAATAAGGAACAGATCCTTCGTCTGATCGAGAAAATCCAAGCGCGCCGGGAGCAGCTATTGACACAAAAAACCGAACTGGAACACCTGATTCAGGACCTAGACGCATGGGAGCAGCGAAGCCGCGACAGCATCACCATGTCCAAGGGCAAAAAGTCTAAGGAGCAACGCTCATGAACACACTACAAAGTCAGATCAATCCAAGGTCCCAAGCCTTTGCTGACAACACCGAACACATGCAGTCTCTTGTGGATGACTTGGAAGCACTGGTTGCTCACATCAAACAGGGCGGTGGCGAACGCTATCAGGCACGCCACCAAGCCCGCGGGAAACTGCTACCCCGGGATCGCGTGAACTTACTGATCGATCCCGGTTCACCCTTTCTGGAATTCTCTCAATTAGCCGCCCATAACATGTATGGCAAGGACGACGTTCCGGCCGCGGGAATCATTACCGGCATCGGTCGGGTTAAGGGTATTGAATGCGTTATTGTCGCCAACGATGCAACGGTCAAAGGTGGGACTTACTACCCGGTCAGCGTCAAGAAACACCTTCGTGCCCAAGACATAGCCCGAGAAAATCACCTCCCCTGCATCTACTTGGTGGATTCCGGCGGAGCTAATCTACCCAATCAAGATGAAGTTTTTCCCGACAAAAACCACTTTGGTCGGATATTTTTCAATCAGGCCAACATGTCCGCCGAGAACATTCCTCAAATCGCCGTGGTTATGGGTTCCTGTACTGCCGGCGGTGCCTATGTGCCCGCCATGGCCGATGAATCCATCATCGTTAAAAATCAGGGCACTATTTTCCTCGCCGGGCCGCCCTTGGTAAAAATGGCGACAGGGGAGGAAGTCAGCGCTGAAGAACTGGGCGGTGCCGACGTACATAGCCGAGAATCTGGGGTCACTGATCACTACGCCAACAACGACCACCACGCCCTAGAGCTGGCACGCCACGCTGTTGCCCGACTCAATCGGGTCAAGCCTTTAAACATGGATGTCGCAGAGCCAGTTGAGCCCCGATACCCCGCCAGCGAACTGCTGGGAATTGTGCCGAAGAACGTGCGCGAGCAATACGACGTTCGGGAAATCATTGCTCGGGTATTCGATGGTTCTGAGTTCGACGAATTCAAAGCCCTGTACGGTAAGACTCTCGTTTGTGGATTTGCACGTTTGTACGGTTATCCAGTGGGCATTGTCGCCAATAACGGCGTGCTATTTGCCGAATCCGCCCAAAAAGGTGCTCACTTCATCGAACTGTGTGCCCAGCGCAAAATCCCGCTGATCTTCTTACAGAACATCACTGGATTCATGGTGGGCAAGCAATACGAAACCGGAGGCATCGCTAAACACGGGGCCAAAATGGTTACCGCCGTTGCCTGCGCCAAGGTTCCTAAGCTTACATTGATTGTTGGTAACTCCTACGGTGCTGGTAACTACGGCATGTGTGGCCGAGCATACGATCCTAACTTTCTGTTTATGTGGCCCAATGCGCGCATCTCAGTCATGGGCGGCGAACAGGCCGCCGGGGTGCTGGCTCAGGTAAGGCGCGGGCAAATTGAAGGCTCCGGCGACCAGTGGTCCGATGAGGATGAAGCCGCCTTCAAGCAGCCCATCATTGATGACTTTGACGCCCAAGCGCATCCCTACTATGCCAGTGCCCGGGTCTGGGATGACGGGGTAATTAACCCGATAGACACCCGACGCGTACTGGGTCTGGCCCTATCTGCCGCGCTCAACAAACCCATTGCCGATACCCGTTTCGGCGTGTTCAGGATGTAACCATGTTTAGCAAAATACTTATCGCCAATCGTGGCGAAATAGCCTGCCGTGTAATACGCACAGCCAAGCACCTAGGCATCCGCACCGTGGCCGTATATTCCGATGCCGATCGCAATGCCTTACATGTGAGCATGGCCGATGAAGCCGTGCAAATCGGTGGCCCGGCACCTGCAGATTCCTACCTGCAGGCCCAGCGCGTTATTCAGGCCGCCAAGGATACTGGCAGCCAAGCCATTCATCCGGGATACGGATTCCTATCCGAAAATGCAGACTTTTGTCGCCTTTGCGCCGAAAACGACCTGGTCTTCATTGGGCCGCCAGTGGGCGCCATCGAGGCCATGGGTTCCAAATCCGCCGCCAAACAAATCATGGAAGAAGCGGGTGTGCCGCTGTTACCGGGATACCACGGCTCGGATCACGATGAGGCACAGCTAAAACAAGCCGCCGATGCCATGGGATATCCCGTGCTGCTCAAAGCCGTTGCGGGTGGCGGCGGCAAGGGCATGCGTCAAGTCCACAGTGCCGCTGAATTTGCCGAGGCCCTGGGTGCCGCCAAACGGGAGGCCCTATCCGGTTTTGGTAACGATGACATGTTGGTGGAAAAGTATTTGGAACAGGCCCGACACGTCGAGGTCCAAGTGTTTTGTGACAGTCATGGTCAGGGCGTGTATTTGTTTGAACGAGACTGCTCGGTTCAACGCCGGCACCAAAAAATCATTGAAGAGGCACCCGCACCCAACATGGCCGATGGCCTGAGAGCTCAAATGGGCGAGGCTGCTTTACGCGCCGCGGCGGCAGTAGGCTACGTGGGCGCAGGCACCGTTGAGTTCCTGCTGGATCCCAGTGGCGCGTTTTATTTCATGGAGATGAATACCCGTCTACAGGTGGAACACCCCGTAACAGAAATGATAACCGGCACTGACCTTGTGGCCTGGCAGCTTCGAGTGGCCCACGGCGAGCCCCTGCCCTTGAGCCAAGACCAACTGAACATCAACGGTCACGCCATAGAGGCTAGGATTTACGCTGAGGATCCTGCCAACGAGTTTTTGCCAGCAGCCGGCAAGCTGTGGTGGTTGGCCCAACCCGAGCAAAGCGAACATGTTCGTGTGGATACCGGGGTCATCGTCGACGACGAGGTAGGCGTGTTCTATGACCCAATGATTGCGAAGCTTATCGTTTGGGGTGAGGACCGCGAGATGGCGTTGCAGCGCCTGGAGCAGGCACTGGCCAGCTACCGCATCGCCGGAGTCGTTACGAACATCGACTTCTTGCGCCGCCTGACTGCCGACCCATCCTTTCAAGCAGCGGAATTGCGCACAGACTTCATTGATCAGCATCGGCAGGCTCTGTTTGCGCCAAAGGCTGACAGGCTAAACCATGCCCTGGCCCTACTCGGCACCTATTTATGTCTTGCGCCCAGAAAAACCAATTCCACTACTGCCGCCACCGATCCCACGTCACCATGGCATCACACCGACGCTTGGCGGCCAAACGCACCCAGTCAGTGGACACACGATCTTATCGTCGATCAAGCACGATCCCAGGTGAGTTTGGTGAGTTCACAGCCAGGACACTTCGCTGTATCCGTTGGTGATGTCTCCTTCAGCATTACAGCGAGCATCCAAGGAAATACCCTTAGCGCCACCGTAGACGGCCTGCAGCACCAAGCCGAGATTGCAGACCGCTGGCAGGACGACTGCAGAGCATTAGTGCTATTCACGGGCGATCAAAGCCTTAGCGCCACAACCGCCCCTTTAGATCTTGGCGAGGACACAGATGACACCCACGGCTCCGGATTTAAAGCCCCCATGAATGGGACCTTGGTCGCGCTGTTTGCCGAGCCCGGCCAGTCAGTTGAGGCTGGAGCCACCTTGGCAATTATGGAGGCCATGAAAATGGAACATGCCATTAAGGCACCCAGTCAAGGCACCATCACCGACGTGTTCTACAGCGTCGGCGATCTAGTGGACGGTGGCGCTGACTTGCTTTCCTTTGAGGCAGCTCCGACCTAGCCGTTACACGACCAGCCAAAGCGCAGGAGCAGGCTAGCAGTAGCAAACCTGCTCGCTTGCTAGCTACGCCACTTGGTTTTGCTTCAGCGCCCCAATAGTCCCTACGCAAGCGTGAGCCGCTTCTGCACCCTTGGTGACGAAGTGCTGGCGGAAGAACTCCGGCTGGCCCTCACTGAGAAAATCTTGGGGGGTGAGCACTGCCGAGAACACTGGGACACCGGTATCCATCTGTACCCGCATCAATCCGTCGATCACTGCAGTCGACACAAACTCATGCCGGTAAATTCCACCATCGACAATCAAACCACCAGTGACTACTGCGGCGTAATGACCACTACTGGCCAGTAACTTGGCGCGAAGGGGGATCTCAAAGGCTCCCGGCACTTCAAACAGATCCACGTCGCGATTGTCCAGCTCAGCGTGGGTTTTCAAGAAGGAATCCCTCAACTGATCGACAATGTCGCGGTGCCAGCAGGCTTGCACAAAGGCAATGCGGGTTCGAGAAGTGGTATCGGAGAAATTGGAATTGAAGCTATTCATCTGTTGCTTTCCTATCGTTGGGTTAAACAACAGGGCAACGAAGTTACGAGCGTTCACTGTCCACGGACAGCATTGGCTTTTCACCTCATTCTCATAACCAGACTTTAACTGTCGGCCCCGGAATCTAACCGAGTCTGCTGTCCCCCTGACTACCCCTTGCGGGAATAACCAAGAGCGCCCGCGGGCTACGCACATTTGAAAAACCAAAATACGATTACCGCCGGTGGGGACTTTCACCCCGCCCTGAGAATTCGTCTTTACGACGACGCGTGAACTATACGAAGGAACAGCCCCTTTGACAATGCACGCTAGGACTTGACAGCAGCGGTCTGAAGCGGGTCAACAGTCGGCGCGAACCATCGCAATAGAATGGGCATCAACACCAAACTTATAACCAGCAACAGCCCAATCGCCACTGTGAGCAACAGACCGATGGACGCAGCCCCCTGATGAGGACTGAGACTCAGCGAACAAAATGTGCCAACGGTGGTCAGGCCGCTGATCATCACCGCTCTTCGAATGGCGGGATCCATGGCCTCAACGCCGGACTGAGCTTGCCGATGCCGATGCACGATGTGAATGCCTGTATCCACACCCAACCCCAGAATCAGGGGCACCATCAAAATGTTTGCCATATTTAGGCTAATACCCAACAGCACGCAGACGGCAAAGGTGAGCACCACGGTCATGGCAATGGGCGTCAGAACAAGCAACGGGAATTTCCAGCCTCGAAAATACACCAGTAACAGCAGGAAGATACTGCCAAAAGCCGTGCTCGTAGCCTGTTGAAACGACTCGATCACCACAGCACCAACGCCCCACTCCACCACACTGCGCCCGGCAGCATTGGGTGCCGTTGTGGACACCTCGGCGATGAAGGCGTCTGTGGCCTGCCGGTCATTCAACTGCGTTGCGGGGTTCACGGAAACCAATTGCTGACCGTCAGAGGTGATCAGCCGACGGCGAAAGTGTTCTGGCACGTCGTTCAGGACAAATGGCTGGGCGGCCATGAGGGCGTTCAGTTCCGCTAGTGTCTGTGGCAACTGAATCAAAAGCTGTTCTTCGAATTCTTCAAGACGCTCGGGATCATTCGCCAGCACCCGAGACGCTTCGAGCATTTGCTGGGCCTGCTGACCAGCGGCCCCTTGCAGTTCGTCGGCAACTTCTTGCAAGTACCCTAAGGCTAACTCGGTCAATTCTGGGTCAGCTTTGACCAGGGCTTGAGGTGGCTCCAATTCAGTCAACAACTCGTAACGTGCGGCCAACAGATCAGCCTTGGCACGCTGGGAACTGGGCACGAAGTCCGCTGGTGTTGCCACCGCACCCACTGTGGGCAAGGCCAGCAGTCGGGCTTTTAACGCTTCTGCCGCTTGGGCATCTGGCACCAATACATGCACGCTATAATCTGTGGTTTGCTGATCTTGTTGCAAATCTAGCAGTGCCTGCATTGCAGGAGACTCCGCATCGCGCATGGCTAACACGCTGTAATCAAATCGCAGATCCTTGGCCAACCAAACCGACGCCAGTGAAACGAGAACAAAAAATCCCACCACCGCGGGCTTGGGCAACTGATCTACACCGGCACGAAGCCTACGCAGCAGCGGGGTAATCAACATTTTGCGAGCGGGATCTTGGGGCTGTGGCGGCCAGCGCAGCAGCAACGCTGGAATCACCGTCAAGGTGAGAGTCAGCGCGATCACAATGCCACCTGCGCTAATTAGACCCAACTCAGCAAATCCCCGATAGTCAGTGGGCAGGAATGCTAAAAAACTGGCCGCCGAGGTCAGCGTGCACAATATCAGGGCCGGCCCGGTCTCTTTGAGCGCCTGACCAAGAGCTGGCAACACCTCTGCTTGCAAACAGGACTGAACCCGCAGAGTGAAGTGGGCGCCAAAATCTACCCCGAGGCCGAAGAACAAGACCACAAAGATCATGGAAAGGGTATTCAGTTCGCCCACCGCCAGGGTGGCAAAACCCAGGGTCAAACTGACCCCCATGGCCAACATGGTGCCAATCGCCAGCAAAATGGGCGCTGAGCGAATGCCTAAGTGCAAAATAAGGGCGAGAAAAATCAGCGACAGCAGGCCGGCAAGTTCAACGCCCCCTAGGGCTGCACTCATTTCCTCATGCGCCAGAGCAACCTCTCCGGTCAGGGCAACCGTCACCCCTTCTGGCGCCGGATAGTCTTTAAGGGCCTTATTCAGTGCAGATACGATGGCTGCGTTGGGCAATGCTTCACCCAATTGCTGCTGACCGCTCACAATGATCAGTTCCGTAAAGTTCTCACCCTCCGGCTGAAGCGGATAATAACTTTGAAACGATAACGATCCATCGAGGATGCCTTGCCTCACCGACTCCAAGGACACCGGCAGCTCTTGCCCCGGATTGGCGCTGACAAAGTCCGCATAGGTAAACAGCACGTTGGCTAGGCTTGCTTCGTCCATCAACCGTAACAGCGGGCCTTGATTGTAATCCGCCCCTTTTAACCATTGTTGCAGTTGATCTAACGTCAAGAACAGAGGCAGGCGCTCGGTCAGAAATGGGTCCGTGCCCGGGGCGAACACATCGCCAAGCACCTCCTTGGGCAGGTGGTCGACTAAGTATCTTGTGTGGCTTTGCACCTGACGATGGTCGGTGCCTCGAACCACGATGACCGCAGTTTGCTGAAACTGAGGAAACGCGGCCTTGTAGCGCTCGTTATGTTGATACCAAACCAAGGAATCCGAGGGCTTGATGAGTTTGCTCAAATCCGAGTTGAGAGCCCCGAATTGAAAAAACAGCCCGAGAGATAACACAGAAAGCATCAAACTCGAGAGCAATACAGCGCCGGTATGCCGGCTTAGCCAGTCTATCCAATAGCTGCCACTGCCTTGGGCCGGCCCCAGCTCGGCATTAGGGTCTGTTGATGTGTTCATCGTCCACACAATCTGAGGGGTTAAGCACGCGAGTGTAAATATTGCATAGGATCTGTACCGAGCGCTCATGGCTTCGCGTCTTCGCGATTTGCCGATTCGTCGTGCCTGCCGCCTCGCGAAGCTCCGCGCTGGCCAGTAATGTGTCGAGCTTACGGGCCAATTCCGGCACATTGTTCATGCTGTAGGTTGCTTCTTGGGCAGTAACAAACTCCGGCACAGCACTGGTGCTGGCTTTATTTATCAGCACGGGACAACCCGCAGCCATCGCTTCCAAAACAGACATACCCTCAAGCTCTACTGCACTGGTTTGAACAAACAGATCGGCAGTCCGATACAGGTGACGCAGGGTTTCATCACTCACTCGACCGATGGTCGCAGCCACGCCCAAACTGCGGGCCTGCCCTTCGAGGCGTTTTTGCTGAGGCCCAGTGCCTACCAACGACAGTTTGATGTCCTGCTTGAAAGCACTCGCCGCGATGGCCTCTATTAAATGGTGCTGCTGCTTTTCAGCCGCAAGCCGGCCCACGCTTACCACGTGGAAGGGTGGGCCTTGCGCGGCGGCGGCACGATCCACAAAAAAATCCTCGGTCACACCATTCGACAGCACGGTGACGGGCACCTTCAGGCCCGCCTTAGCAAGCAGGTCCGCCGCGAATTGGGAGGGTGCAATAACGCAATCGGCGCGATCATAGAAGCGCCAAACGAAGAACTTGTAAATGATGGCGGTTAGCCATTTGGAGGATAGATTCAGATTGCTAAGGATGTTCTCGGGTTGCACGTGAAAGGACGCCACCACTGGCTTGCCCTGCCTGCGCGCTTCACTGATCGCAGCGTGCCCCAAAAAGAAAGGAAACTGCACATGCAGCACATCTGAATCGGCAATCACTCGTTCCAACTGTAGCCGGTCAGGCTTTGCCAAGGGCGCTTTCATGCGGTCAATAATGGGATTGATACCGGGAATACTGATCCTTGAAAATCCAACACAGCCCTCACCCAAGGATTGCCCGGGTTCATCGGCCACCAATTTATGAAACCTAAACCGATCAGATAAGGCAGCAACGAACCGGCGGGTAGATACCACTGTGCCATTGAACGGGTGATGCCAAGGGTCTACCACCATGGCTACTCGCGGCTTGGCATTTGCCGAGGGCATCCTATGGACCTCTTCCTCTAGGTTAACCTGCCGCACCCTGAGCAACGCCTTCACGGTTTTTGCGTTTGATCATCACGCCACAACGCCAATAATGAAAAACACCCCAAAGCAAAATGATGATGGTTGTCGCCAAGCCCCACCTGAGCCCGTCCTCACCGTAACTTTGGGAAAAGAAATCACTAAAAAAACCAACGGTAAAGGGTCCTAGGCCAAGGCCCACAATGTTGGTGATAAACAGGTTAATGGCCGCCGCCACAGAACGCATCTCCAACGGCGTGGAGTTTTGAATCAAGGCAAACCCCGGAGCCACATAAAGAGTGCCCAGCATGGCTGGCAACACATAGGCGGCAATGGCCGTCATCGGTGTCGGCGCCATAAAGGTCAGATACAGCATGGGCAAACTGATCAAAGAGGAAAGCGCCACCACCCATGGCAGCCACTGCTCCCCCCGTCGGGCGGACAAAAAGTCTGCAATCCGACCACCCAAGTAAATGCCAATTGCACCGCCAACCCCAATCAGCAAAGCCAGATAACTGCCCACTTCTCCAGTGCCCATGCCATGAATGCGCACCAAGTAGATGGGAACCCATATCACCGAGGCATAACCGGCAAAGGAGACGAGGGCGCCGGCGGCCACAATGTGTCGCAGGACCGAACTGCGCCAAATAAAACCGACAACCTCCCAAAAGCCGGGCGCGGCCACCTCCTGCTTAAGAGACTCCGAATAGCCCCGGGGCGGTTCTTTTACGGTGTAACGAACCAACAGCGCCAGCAAAATTCCGGGCAAACCGACCACAACGAAGGCGGTACGCCAGCCATACCACTCGTTAATCCAGCCCCCGACCAAAAAACCGATCAATATCCCCCAGTTAATACCAGTGCCAAAAATTGCCATGGCCGTTGAACGTTTTTCGGGCGGGTACAGATCTGCAATCATAGAGTGGGATGGCGGATTCGATCCGGCCTCGCCAACGCCGACACCGATGCGTAACAAAAGCAACTGCATGAAGTTCGTCGCCGCAGCGCACAATGCCGTCATCAGGCTCCAAAGAAAAACCGAAAACGAGATGAGGTTTCGACGATTGTTGCGGTCAGCCCACATGGCCATGGGCATGCCCAAGGTGGCGTAAAACACAGCAAACATAATGCCCGTGAGCAGTCCAAGCTGGGTATCACTGATCAACAGAGATTCTTTTATGGGCTGCCCCAGAATCCCCATGATCTGTCGATCCACATGGCTGGATGTAAACACCAAAACCAGCATGAACAGGGTATAGCGCCTTTGGCGATCGGTTATTTCATCAGACATAGGGCACTTCTTTTGGTGTCATCGGTCGACTAAACGCAGACCCCTGCTCAAGGTTGCCGCTGAACAGGGACTCTTTCTACTGAACAGTTAGCGCAGCTCTAGGCCTTGTAAATCACCCTTAGCTCGCCACTTGACCATCAGATCAAAGAACTCGATAGGCCCGCCGCCATAGGTATTATTTTGAGGCTTGGTATTCACCATACCCTCATTGTTGTAATACCCCGGCGTACACCGCTCTTGGAAATCCGCAGTAAGACGGGCTTTGTCGATAATGGTTTGCACCCATTTGCGCTCTGCAGCCTCGCTGGCCTCGATTCTGGTTGCGCCCTGCTTCTTAGCGGTGCCGAGAATGTGGGCGAGATGAACACTCTGCTCATCCAGCGAGTAGGTGTAGGTGGCCGTAAATCCTGATTGGGCTGGACCGAAGAAAAAGGCATTAGGAAAACCTCGGCTGTGCATGCCGTGGAAGGTGGAAAGCCCCGAAGACCATTTTTCAGAAACCGACAAACCACTCACGCCGTTGATCTGATAGCCCGCGCGACGGGAATAGTCTGTGCCCACCTCAAAGCCAGTGGCGAAGATAATGCAGTCCACGGGATATTCTTTGCCATCAAAAACGATGCCGGTTTCAGTGATTTGATCCAAACCACGACCATCGGTATCCACCAGGGTAACGTTGGGCCGGTTGTATGTCGGCAAGTACTCATCGTGAAAACACGGTCGCTTACAGAACTGACGATAGTAGGGCTTCAGTGATTCCGCGGTTTCCGGATCTTCGACAATGGCCTCTGCCCGAGCGCGAACCTTTTCCATTTTTTGATAGTCCGCCAACTCCATTTCTCGCGCCAGATCCATATAGTTGGTCGCTTTGTCGGTGAGGTACTTTTTCAGACCATGACGATAAAGCTCGGGGGACAACGGAGAGGTCAATGCCCACAACGCCAACCTCGCTTTTGATGGTGCCTTATCCCGCAGATTGCCAAACAGCAGTCGGAATGCTTCTGTCCAGCCATCGTTCACCAAGTCCTCTTTCACCGGCGCGCCGGTCATCAGGGACTCGAAATTACGGCGACGCTCGTCCTGCCACCCTTGTGGCTGGGTGGAAATCCACTGGGGATCCGTTGGTTGATTGTTGCGCACGTCTACCGATGACGGAGTGCGCTGAAACACATACAAGTGCTGGGCCGCAGCGCCAAGGTGCGGAACGCACTGCACCGATGTGGCTCCGGTACCGATCACCGCTACCCGCTTATCCGAAAGCTTGTCTAAACCGCCATTGGAGTCACCACCGGTGTAGCCGTAGTCCCAACGACTGGTGTGAAAAGTATGACCTTTGAAATCGTTGATGCCTTTAATGGCGGGCAATTTCGGCCGATTCAGCGGGCCATTGGAATGCACCACATAGCGTGCCTTAAGGCGATCTTGGCGATCCGTAGACACAATCCATCGTCCCTGTTCTTCATCCCAATCTGTGGATGTCACCAGGGTTTGCATCAAGGCGCGTTCGTGCAGGCCATAGGTCTGGGCAATAACGTGGCAGTACTCAAGAGTTTCCGGAGCATTTGTATACTTTTGCTTCGGCACAAATCCCGTTTTCTCCAGCAAAGGGAAATAGACATAGGCTTCAATATCGCAGGAGGCACCTGGATATCGGTTCCAATACCAAGTCCCGCCAAAGTCTCCGCCTTTCTCAATGATGCGGAAATCGGTGATCCCAGCGTCGTGCAACCGCGCAGCAGCCAACATGCCACCAAAACCACCGCCAATAATCACAACTTCGACTTCGTCTTCGATGGCGTCGCGCTCAAGCTCACGATCGATGTAGGGATCTTCAACGAAGTAGGCGAACTCGCCGGGTA
>ERZ1047472.994-NODE-994-length-23073-cov-9.126510_pt1 | contig 23073 bp, 19 predicted proteins | sample MGYA00383095_ERZ1047472 | MGnify/ENA primary metagenome ERZ1047472 (study PRJEB29581, sample SAMEA5548365) | metagenome | biome: marine; feature: coastal; material: water | depth 1 m | study: Short-term variability in the microbial, nano- and picoplankton dynamics... | reverse complement strand
AAGGCATTTATCCCAAGGCATTCATCTCACGGCTTTCATCTGAAGGCACTCAACTGAAGACCTGTGGCCTTTGTTTTTTTGCTCTTTGCTCTTTGCAACTAGCCTCTAAACCCTAAAACCTTTGAACCTTTCATCCTTTCAACCCTTAACCCTTTAAATCTTTAACTTGCCGGTTTTTTTATTGAGCATTCATTAGAGGATTAGCTTGCGCGATGGAAAAAAAGGGGGAAATCAGCGCATTCCTATTAGCAGTTAAGCAATTGACCCTATTTCTCATCAGTAATTGCCCAGCAAAGTATCGGTATCCTTCAATGGAGGCGTTATACTGCCGCCTTTATTCAACAGGGTTTTAGCTAACACATGTCTCTGCTGCGCATTTTACATCACCCAGACCCACGCTTACGCACCAAAGCTAAAGCCATCACCGAGTTCCCACCCGAAGTGGCGACCCTTGCGGCGGATATGCTGGAAACAATGTATGCAGCGCCGGGGATTGGCCTGGCAGCAACGCAAGTTAATGTGCATCAGCGAATCATTGTTGTGGATGTTTCAGAGAACAACGACGAACCCTATGTGTTGATCAACCCGACGCTAAAACTGATTGGTGAAAACATTCCATGGGAAGAGGGCTGCCTTTCAGTGCCTGGCATATATGAGACAGTACAGCGTTCCGAGCATATTGAGGTGTCCGCCCAAGATGTAACCGGCAAGCAAATCACCATGGAAGCCTCGGGCATTCTTGCCATTTGCATACAACACGAGTGTGATCATTTAGATGGCAAACTGTTCGTTGACTACTTATCTAGCCTCAAACGCAGCCGAATCAACAAAAAACTTAAGAAAAATAAAGAAGAGGCGTGACAACCCTAACCACTGCATTTGCAGGTAGCCCAGAATTCGCAAAGAATATTTTACAACGCCTACAGGACTCTCCGTTTGCCCCTGCAGTCGTACTGACCCAGCCTGACAGACCCAAGGGCAGAGGGCGCAAATTACAAGCAAATCCAGTGAAAACACTGGCCCAAGAAGCCAATATTCCCGTTTTGCAGCCTATCAATTTTAAGGCGCAAGAAAGCTTAGCGGCCCTTGCAGAATTTAACCCGGACGTACTAATTGTTGCAGCCTACGGGCTTATCTTGCCCCCATCTGTTTTGGCCTTACCAAAGTTTGGGTGCATTAATGTTCACGCGTCACTTCTACCACGTTGGCGCGGCGCGGCGCCAATTGAGCGAGCCATCATGGCCGGCGATACAGCAACCGGGGTTGGCATTATGCAAATGGAGAAAGGTTTAGATACCGGGCCCATATTTGCCGAACGAGAATTAACTATTTCAGAGCAAACTTCGGTGCTGCAACTAGAGCAGCAACTGGCCCTCAGCGGTGCAGAGCTGCTTATTGATGTGCTGGGTCATTTGCCCATGAATGCGCAGCCGCAAAATGAAGAGGGTGTGACCTATGCGTCTAAACTCACGGCGGCAGACAGGCAGGTTCGTTGGCATAGTTCTGCCATAGACATTGAGCGGCAAATTCGCGCGCTCGCCGACAGAATGCCGGTGACTGCCAAACTGCCAGAGGTAGAGGTTCAGTTTTTGGCAGCCAGCGTGCTGGACGAGTCCCTGACAATAGCCGCGCCAGGCACCTTGCTTATCGCGCGCAAAGGGCGCTTGATCGTTCAATGTGGGACAGGGCAAATTCAAATTAACCGACTTCGAATAAATAAGGGTAAAGGTTTACCGATGGATACTGTCGCGGCAATTAACGGCTTTCAACGCTTCCTACCAGAGGGTGCGCAATTTGACGCAAACGACTTAGTTGATCCTAACCTGTGAGTTTTTCCTGGCACACAAAGGGAACAGCTCAAGATCCCAAATCCAAGGTGGGGCTGAATAAGAAAAACGAGAGCGCACGAACACGAATGGAGGTATGCAAGGCCCTTCAGCACATTGTTGAGGGTGGCCGAACCATAGATTGGATACGCGCAGAAAAAGCTGCGTGGATCGCAACGCCGCTGCATAGAGAACTGATTTACGGAACCACTCGTCACTATCTTTCGTTGCAGCAAGCAGTAACAGAGCTGCTTAAAAAGCCAATGCGGGACAAGGATCGCGATCTGTTCCAGCTTTTGATAGTGGGTGCTTACCAACTGAAATACACCGGTATAGCCAGCTATGCGATTATAAATGAGAGCGTTAACGCTTGTGTTGTCTTGGGTAAACCCTGGGCGAAGGGCTTGGTCAACGCGGTACTCAGACAATTGCAACGAACAGCAGAGGCAGCGCAAAAGGATGCGACCCAGAGTGAAGGTGTAACAGCCAAACAAGCGCTTGCTGCCGCAACAGCTGATCACCCCCCGTGGTTAAAAGACAAGCTGAAAACGCAGTATCCCGCAGAATGGCAAGCGCTGCTGATCGCCAACAGCCAGCGTGCGCCTATGACTTTGCGAATTAATACGACAAAAGTGGAGCCTGGTTTTTACAAAGCCAAGCTCCGCGAAGATGATATCGCTTTCTCTGAATCTAGCATGATAGAAACGGTGATTCTCGATACCCCACAGAATGCTGAAACACTGCCTAGCTGGTCAGAGGGTGAGGTTGCAGTACAAGACCTCTCGGCCCAACTCGCGGCAAACACATTGATGTCCATGCTGCCCCCACATATTGCTGGGCCAAGTATCCTTGACGCTTGCGCAGCCCCAGGCGGCAAATTATTTCACCTACATGAGCGCTTGAACGCTCGATTCAAAACGCATCAGCTGTTTGCTCTGGACAACAAAAAGAAGCGCTTAAATGAAACTAAGATCATTGGCAGCCGGTTGGGCCACAGTGACGACCCTCGACTAACAATGCTGTGCGCCGATGCGACCAATGAGGATTGCTGTGGCGATTTGCTTTTCGACGCAATATTGCTCGATGCGCCTTGCTCGGGCAGCGGTACCATTCGACGTAACCCGGATATTCGCTTGTTGCTGCGCTCCGATCACTTAACGGCCCATCAAGATCTACAGCTACAGTTATTGCACAACCTATGGCGCAGGCTAAAAGAGGGGGGTACTCTTCTTTACTCGACCTGCTCCATTTTCGAAGAAGAAAACGATCAAGTGATAGACAAGTTTATCAGTGCCCTGGCTCAGTCAACGGCAAAGGCAGCGTTAGTTGCTTTGAATATGCAACATGGCAGTGCTACCTCTCTAGGTTGGCAGCTGTTGCCGTCAGCAAAAAATACTGACGGATTCTATTACGCGGGCCTGACCAAGGTTACACAAATATGAAAATTCTTATTTTGGGTGCAGGGCAGGTAGGGGGCACCTTGGCGGAAAGCTTAGCTAAAGAAGCCTTCGATATCACTTTGGTGGACCAAGATACTGAGCGACTACAAGAGTTGGGCGGCCGCTTAGATATCCAAACCGTTGAAGGCTCTGCCTCACACCCTGACGTACTACGTAAAGCCGGCGCAGATGACGCGGACATGCTAATTGCCGTGACCTCTAGTGACGAAATCAATATGGTCGCCTGTCAGGTTTGCTATTCGGTTTTCCGCACGCCTATGAAGATTGCGCGGATTCGTTCTTCGGCCTACCTGAGTAAAGAAGGCTTTTTCCACAAAAACCATATGCCAATCGATCGTCTGATTAATCCTGAGCAGGTAGTCACCGACCAAATACATGAATTGCTCAGTCACCCCGGCGCACTAGACGTTTTAGACTTTGCCGAAGGTAAGGCTCAGTTAGTTGCAATGCGCGCATATCATGACGGACCTTTGGTTGGTCACGCACTAAGCTTGCTGCGTAAACACATGCCTAAAGTAGACACGCGAGTGGCTGCGATCTTTCGCCGCGGCCAGTCAATTATGCCCGAGGGCAGCACGGTTATTGAGGCAGATGACGAAGTCTTTTTCATCGCTGCCCGAGAGCACATCAACGCCGTTATGGGCGAATTGCGTAAAGCAGAGCAGCCTTACCGGCGCGTGATGATTGTTGGCGGAGGAAATATTGGTGCTCGGTTAGCTGCCTCCATCGAAAATGAGTACGCAGTAAAGGTGGTTGAGTACTCAAGGCCTCGTGCTACTAAACTGGCTGCACAATTAGATACAGCGGTGGTCATTCACGGCGACGCAACCGATAGAGATTTATTGTTGGAAGAAAACATCGAACAGTGTGATGCTTTTTGCGCGCTGACCAACGATGACGAAGTGAATATTATGTCCTCGCTCATGGCCAAGCGGTTGGGCGTTAGACAAGTTATTACCCTGATTACCAAACCCGCGTATGTTGACCTTGTCCAAGGTGGTGAGATTGATGTTGCCATATCACCGCAGCAAGCCACTATCAGTACTGTTTTGTCCTATGTCAGGCGCGCCGATGTAGCCCGTGTGCACAGCTTGCGCCGGGGTGCCGCCGAAGCAATGGAGGCCATTGCCCATGGAGATGCTAAAAGTTCAAAGGTTGTGGGGCGTAAAATTAGCGAGATCAAGCTGCCGCTGGGTGTCACTATTGGCGCGCTTGTTCGAGGCGAAGACGTTCTTATTGCTCACGACGATGTCATTGTTGCGTCCGACGATCACGTGATTTTGTTTATGGTGGATAAAGCTCAGGTTAAAGCGGTTGAGCGGTTGTTCCAAGTTGGGCTAACGTTCTTCTAAGTAGGAGCAGCAAAAGCTTATGCACCTATCCGTTATTTTTCGTGTCACCGGCACGCTGCTGACCTTTTTTAGCTTTACATTTTTACTGCCTATCATCGTTGCTTTGGCGTTCAATGAGGGCAATGCCAATACATTTGTCACCGCTTTTTTCGTTACCCTGATCAGTGGCCTTGTGCTTTGGCTACCCCTTCGTGGTAATCGGGAATTACGCGGCGGTGACGGCTTTTTAATTACCGCTCTGTTTTACATCGGTTTGGGCATCTTCGGCGCAATCCCCTTTTACATCGACCCGGCCACGCAACTGTCTTTTACCGACGCCGCCTTTGAGTCTATGTCGGGACTCACCACCACGGGTGCGACCATTTTGGTGGGTCTTGATGATCTACCCAAATCCCTGCTCTTTTACCGTCAACTTCTCCAATGGTTTGGCGGCATGGGGATCATCGTTTTGGCAGTAGCCATTTTCCCGATGTTGGGTATTGGCGGCATGCAATTGTATAGAACAGAATCTCCCGGGCCGGTGAAAGACAACAAGCTAACACCGAGGATTACCGAGACGGCTAAAGCCCTTTGGTATATTTATTTAGGTTTGACGGTGTCATGCGCCTTGGCGTATTGGGCCGCTGGCATGAGCATTTTTGATGCCATAAGCCATAGTTTCGCAACCGTCGCCATTGGTGGTTTCTCTACCCACGATGCCAGCATCGGTTTCTTTAACAGTGGCACAATTGAAGCTGTCGCCTGTCTGTTTATGGTGTTGTCCGGGGTTAACTTTGGTTTACATTTCTTGGTTTGGCGGCGACGCAACCCATTCCACTATTTTCAAGATTTCGAAGTCCGCGCTTACTTAACATTTCTCGTTTTAATTGGCGTAGTGGTTTGCAGCATTCTTTTGACCAATACCCCCGACAGTGTTTCACCTATTCGAGATGGTATTTTTCAAACTATATCCATCACCACAACAACGGGCTTTGTCACCCAAGACTTCTCCCAGTGGCCATCGGTGGCACCCGTCATATTATTACTTGCCGCTTTTGTCGGTGGATGTGCAGGTTCTACCGCCGGCGGCATTAAGATGATTCGGGTAGTGATGATTTACTTACAAGGTATGCGCGAGGTAAAACGCCTAATTCACCCAAACGGCATTTTCCCAATTAAACTGGGCAAAACGGCGGTTCCCGATCGGCTTATAGAAGCTGTTTGGAGTTTTTTTAGCGTTTACGTACTGCTGTTTTTGTTTTCAGTGACGGTCATTATGGCCATGAGCGATTTGGATTTTTTGACGGCTTTTTCAGCAGTTGGCGCCAGCCTAAATAATCTTGGTCCCGGGCTTGGAGAAGTTGCCATGAACTATTCTGGGCTGGATGCCGATGTGAAGTGGGTGCTGATGTTTAATATGATGTTGGGGCGCTTGGAAATTTTCACGCTCTTGGTATTACTGACACCCGCCTACTGGCGTCGATAAATATCTTCTTTATCAGGCCCTAAACGACGAAAGCGCTTATACGACCATTGGTATTGGGCTAAGTCCTTTTCCGCAATCTTTTGCACACTGTTGTTTAACGCAGCAGCATATACTTCCTCGTCTGGACTAGAGATACCTGAGTCTGGCAGCTCAAAAGAAATGTTGTAACCGATGCCGTCACTTTTTACCGATCGCCATGCGCAGGCCATAATGATTTTCGGCTGGCCAACTTTGGCGATTCTTTTCGCCAAAGACATTGTTAAGGCATCTTGACCAAAGAATTTGCTCATCACACCACCGCCCTCTCCGGTAGGCACTTGGTCGGGGAGCAGTACCACTACATGGCCCGCTTTCATACCTCTAACCAACCCGCGTAAACCTGCGGCAGTGGTTGGAAATAATGTTGCACCTTGGCGCTCTCGCGCCTGAAGAATAGTGGGTTCTAGCGACGGTAAATTAGGCGGCGTATAAAGGGCTGACACCTTATAGTCGCTGCCCAGATATAGACTCATAAATTCCCAGCACCCAAAGTGTGGCATGAGCATCAATACGCCATTGCCCTCTGCCCAAGCGTCGCGCAACAAATGCTCACCCTCAACGCTAACAATTTGCCCCATCAGCTCTTCAATTGGCCGATGCAGCAAGTGGGCAAACTCAACAGGTAGCAGCGTAGTCTGAGCTAAGGAGTGGAAGACAATTTGTTCTCGTTCCTGGGCGGTTTTATTGGGCAGGCTGTGATCGACATTTATTTTGCTGATTCGATAAGAATCCGCATTGAAGAAAATCATCACGCGCGCAACACCACGACCAATCGCTACAGCCCAATGGGGGGGAATGAAACTGAATAACCAAAAGGTCCACCTAAAAAAGGTAGCCAAAAAAATTCTCCAACAAGCAAATATAGGTTCAACCGTTGAGCGTTGAACGTGAGTGACGTTAAATTGAACGTCTGTTATGTTTTTGCTAACGCTGCTTTTAGCAGTTTTTGGCAATCTGAATACCGCCAACAATCCGGATGATGATCATTGACCATGCCAGCACTTTGCATAAAGGCATAACAAATCGTTGGGCCAACAAAGCGAAAGCCCTTAGCCTTTAACGCCTTGGACATTAAGTTTGACTCGTCTGTCTGTGCTGGCACATCAAAATTTTTATTGGTGCGCAGTTTAGGCGGCGCAAACTGCCAAAGAAACCCACTGAAGTCTTGAATATCTAAAGCGCTTTGCGCGTTGCCGATCATGGCGTTTAATTTGCCACGATGTCGAATAATGCCTGCATCCAGAAGCCAAGACTCAACATCACCTGGGGTTGCGGCCGCCACCTTAGACATATCAAAGCCGAAAAATAACTTATGCATGTACTCGCGCTTGTTTAAAACCGTGATCCAAGCAAGTCCCGCCTGCATGCCCTCTAAGATGAGTAGCTTAAACAGCGCTTCAGGATCTTTCAGCGGCACACCCCACTCTTGATCGTGATAGTTTTCATATAAATCGCTACCCGTGCACCAATTACAACGATATTTGTCTTTTGTCTTATTCTTCGGCGTTTTTGCTGGAGCGTCTTTGGCAAAGTCTTTTGGAAGGTTTTTGGCAGTCATAAACAGCTCTCGAAAAGTGTTATGCAGCGAGTGCGGTCAGATGCCCGAAGCGGGAATGCTCCGGGTACCCTTTAAGCGAAGTTTACCTTACACGTCTAAATTCACCACCGAGAGCGCATTAGTTTCAATAAACTCCCTTCTGGGTTCCACTTGGTCGCCCATTAATGTGGTGAACATACGGTCAGCGCCAATAGCATCTTCAACAGTGACCCGAAGCATTCGGCGTACTGTCTGATCCATAGTGGTTTCCCATAGCTGCTCTGGATTCATCTCACCCAGACCTTTATAACGCTGCAGATCAACACCACGACGCGCTTCGGATTGCAGCCAATCGAAGGCTTGGCCAAAGTAAGTGATTACTTGCTTACGCTCACCGCGTTGTATGAAGGCGTTTTCTTCTACTAGATCATCCAGCAGATCAATCATTTCAGATATCGCCCGATACTCAGGACCGGCTAAGAAATTCTGCGATAGCGCCACTCGCTCTCTATTACCCTTCAACAAAATGCTGATGTTTGGCACAAATATCTGCCGTTCTTCATCCCATACGGCATCAACTGTTGGGGTTGAACCAGGGTTATCACCAAGAATGCCAACGAGTGTTTCACACCACGCCAGGATGTGCGATTCGTTGGTCAAGTCTTCTGGCACAAGTTTAGGTGCCCGAATTAGACCGTGGGTGATTTCCACTGGGTATTTTCTTTTTGAACGATCCAATCTATCGATGAGGTTTTGATAGGCTTGAACCAAGGTCTCAAGGGCTTCGCCTTGAATGGCTGGCGCTTCAGGATTCACGAAAAGTCTTGCATCCTGAAGAGAAAGCTCCATAAAGTAAGCGCTAAGCTCTTCATCGTCTTTAACATAACGTTCCTGGCGATTCTTCTTAACCTTATATAGGGGTGGTTGCGCTATGTAGATATGCCCGCGCTCAAACAATTCCGGCATTTGACGGAAAAAGAACGTCAGCAACAAGGTTCTAATGTGAGAGCCATCGACATCCGCATCAGTCATGATCACAATATTGTGATATCGCAGCTTATCCGGATCAAAATCACCTTTACCAATACCGCAGCCTAATGCAGTGACCAGGTTGCCAATTTCTTGGGATGTGAGCATTTTGTCGAATCTAGCACGCTCTACGTTAAGAATTTTTCCGCGCAATGGCAGAATTGCTTGAGTACGACGGTCTCTACCCTGCTTGGCCGAACCACCAGCCGAGTCCCCTTCCACTAAAAATATTTCAGATTTCGAGGGATCTTTCTCTTGGCAATCTGCCAATTTTCCTGGCAGTCCAGCAATGTCTAAAGCGCCCTTACGGCGAGTCATATCCCGAGCTTTACGAGCGGCTTCTCTTGCTCGTGCTGCGTCGATCATTTTGCCGACAACAGATTTAGCATCTTGGGGGTTTTCCGCCAAGTAATCTGAGAAGAACTTATTCAACTCTTGTTCCACAGCGGTTTTAACTTCGCTGGAAACCAGTTTGTCCTTGGTCTGGGATGAAAATTTGGGGTCAGGGACTTTCACAGACACAACGGCGGTTAAACCTTCTCTAGCGTCATCGCCAGTTGTCGCAACTTGTGCTTTCTTGACCATGTTTTCACGCTCAATGTAGGTATTGAGTGTTCTGGTCAGTGCGCTGCGGAAACCCGCTAAGTGTGTGCCACCGTCGCCCTGGGGAATGTTATTTGTATAGCAATACACTTGCTCTTGAAATGTGTCATTCCACTGCATGGCAATTTCAACGCCAATGCCGTCTTCACGTTCGGTAGTGAAATGGAATACTTCGTTAAGTTGTATTTTGTTTTGGTTTAGATATTCAACAAAAGCCTTTAGGCCGCCTTCATATACGAATATGTCTTCTTTTCCGGAACTCTCTTCGCTGAGGTGAATTGCCACACCTGAGTTAAGAAACGCTAACTCGCGTAGGCGTTTGGCCAAGATTTCGTAGTGGAACTTAATGTTATGGAAGGTGTCGGGCGATGGTCTGAAATAACATTCAGTACCGCGTTCTTCCGTGTTGCCGATTTGCTTTAAAGGCGCAACAGGTACGCCGTGGCGATATTCTTGCTCATACAGTTTATTGTCACGACGAACCGTTAAACGAAGCTCGTCGGAAAGCGCATTTACAACGGATACGCCGACACCATGTAAGCCACCGGATACTTTGTAGCTGTTGTCATCGAATTTTCCGCCAGCATGCAAGGTTGTCATAATGACTTCCACGGCACTGACTTTTTCTTCTTCGTGAATATCCACAGGAATTCCGCGACCGTTGTCGCGCACTGTAATGGCCTCTTCAGGGTGCATAATAACGTGTATGGTATCGCAGTGTCCTGCTAGCGCTTCGTCGATTGAGTTATCGACTAACTCTTGGACCATGTGGTGCAAGCCCGTACCGTCTTCGGTATCACCGATATACATACCTGGTCGTTTTCTAACTGCATCAAGGCCTTTAAGCACTTTGATACTGCCTGAGTCATAACTATTTTCTTCGGACATGTCTCCCCCTTCGTTGGGAATTGCGTAACCATCACAGCGTCGACATTTTAGTCGATTAGAGCCGCGCTGTATGTATTGGACTAGTAATGAATTCTATGTATTGGTGCTATTCTGGGCTTAGTGCTCCCTGTTTCACGTGGAACACTCTAATTTCTTCTAACGCTTTATATTCTAGCAAATCTGCTGGAGCATCAGTGGTCGTGGCGATCACCTGACAATCTAAGGACATCAGGGCTTTGAGGAAACTTTGTCTCCGGTCCTCATCTAATTCGGCTCCAAAATCATCAATAAGAATAATAGGCTTTTTGTCATAAGTTTTGGCTAAGAGTGCTGCGTGGGCCAGCGTCACGGCACTGGCAATAATCTTGGCCTGCCCTCTAGATGCAATGTCTCTTGCGGTGGACCCTCCAAATCTGAACTCCAAATCCCCTCGGTGCGGCCCATAGTGACTAACCCCGAACCTTAAGTCCCTGGCAAATCCCGCTGCTAGCTTTTCCCTGCCCTCCTCTTCACTTGAACCATAGCCACCATCTATGTAGGCCAGAGAACAGGCTAGCTCCGGGTCAAGTAATCGTAACATTTCTTCAAAGTAGGGGTTCATCTCCTTCAAAAATGCATGTCGCCAACTACTGATCTTCACACCACCCGTTACTAGTTGTTCTACCCAAGGGTCCTCTTCGAAGGCCCTATTTTGGTTGGCCTTCATCCACGCGGACCTCTGGGCCAGAATTCGCTTGTAGCGTTTGGAGGCATCGAGAAAGGCGTGTTCCACGTGAAACAATCCCCAATCAAGGAATTCGCGCCGCGTGTTAGGCCCGTCTAACACCAGATCAATGACCCCGGGCAGCAACACTTGTACCGGTAAATACCTCGCCAAGTCAGAAGATCTTTTAACGCTTTCGCCATCAACGCGAAGCTCTGAGGTGCCATTTAGTGATTTTGCCACCGCAAGTGTTCTAACTTGGCCAGCTCCGTTGCCGACCTCTGCCCTTACGCAAGCCTCTTTACTGTCTGCTTTGATAATGTTTTTTAATTTTGTGGTTCGGAAGGAGCGGCTACGCGCTATCAGATAAACGGCCTCTAAAAGCGCAGTCTTGCCTGCGCCATTATCGCCATGAATGAGGTTGAACCCGGCGCCAAGGTCCAGTGAGACTTGTTCAATATTTCTAAATGCGTAGGCGCTGACGCTTAATAAATGCAAAGCAGTCCTGCTATAAGTGTCCTAATAGTAAGAACCTACTACAGTCTCATAGGCATAACGACGTACACAGCACCCTCTTTAGAAGGATCTTCCAGCAGAGCTGAGCTATTGGCGTCAGAGACACTAATCTGCACATCATCTCCCGCGAGGACACCAAGTACATCTAGCAAATAACTCACATTGAAACCAATCTCCAACTGCTCACCATTGAACTGAACCGGCACCATTTCTTCAGCCTCGTCCTGCTCAGGGTTGTTCGCCTTGATCGTCATTTGATCATCTGCAATGACCAGTCTAACGCCGCGATATTTTTCGTTGGAAAGAATTGATGCACGCTGAAAGCCCTGTCGCAACGTATTTCTATCACCAGAAATAGCTCGGGATGCATCTTTTGGCACAACCTTGTCATAATCGGGGAATTGGCCATCAACCAATTTAGTTGTCAAAGTAAACGCGCCCTTGGTTACTCTCAAGTGGTTAGTGCCCAGCTGGAGTTTTAGTTCTTCGTCCTCTTCATCTAACAAACGACCCAGCTCTAACACCGCTTTTCTGGGCACAATTGCCTGCTTACGAGATTCCAGTGCTGTTTCTGGTGTACATGGCTTAGTAGACATCGCCATGCGGTGGCCATCTGTTGCTACTGCCCGAATATAGTCATTGCCAATTTCCAGCAACATCCCATTTAAGAACACTCTTACGTCTTGTTGCGCCATGGCAAAAGACACTTGATCGATTAAGCCCGCGAGCGCAGTTGGCTCTAATGGCACGAGGATATCGGCATCACCTCCTTCCACCTTAGGGAAGTCACTGGCCGGCAAGGTAGCTAATGTAAAACGGCTTCTACCACTGCGAATGGTTACTCTTTCACCTTCAACAGACAAAGACACTTCAGCGCCATCTGGCAGTGAGCGCCATATATCAGCTAACTTTCTGGCAGGAATTGTCACTTCTCCAGCTTCCTGAACTTCAACGTTGCAATGGGCAACCATCTCAACTTCTAGGTCCGTACCGGTGAGTGAGATCCCATTTTCGCCCGCCTGAACAAGGAGGTTCGATAACACAGGCAATGTTTGACGACGTTCAACCACACCGGTAACCAGCTGCAGTGGCTTTAACAATTGCTCTCTTTGTAATGTGAATTTCATTTTTGCCTCGCTAGCCCGACAGAAGTCGTGACAAATTTTTGTAATCTTCAGCTATATCTAAGGACGTACTTCTGAGCTCTACAACCTTTCTACATGCATGCAAAACCGTTGTATGGTCTCTACCGCCAAATGCGTCGCCGATTTCCGGCAACGAATGATTAGTCAATTCTTTCGCTAACGCCATAGCTAGCTGCCTTGGCCTAGCTATTGATCTGTTGCGGCGCTTTGAAAGTAAGTCACCAATTTTAATATTGAAATATTCTGCAGTGGTGCGCTGAATATTATCAATTGAAATCTGTCTATCCTGGATCGCAAACAAATCGCGTAAGGCGCGACGGACTTGCTCAATAGAAATACGGCTGCCAGTAAATCTAGCGTTAGCAATCACTCGCCGCAGTGCGCCTTCTAACTCTCTAACATTAGACCGAATACGCTCAGCTATAAAGAAAGCTACTTCGTGATCTAAAGCAACCTCTTCTGCTTCAGCCTTTTTCATCAAAATAGCGACACGTGTCTCCAGATCCGGTGCCTCTACTTCTACTGTTAACCCCCAAACAAAACGCGACTTCAATCTGTCTTCCAAACCATCAATTTCGCGAGGGTACTTGTCACTCGTTAAAATCATCTGAGCACCACGCTCAAGCAATGAGTTAAATAGGTGAAAAAACTCTTCTTGAGATCTTAGTTTTTTCGCAAAGAATTGAATATCGTCTATCAGTAACGCGTCTATAGAGCGATAGTACTGCATGAAATCCTGCATAGTGCCGGTCTGCAGTGCTTTCACCATGTCTTGAACAAAACGCTGAGAGTGCAAATAAAGCACATTTGCATCTGGCTTAAGGCGCAAAATCTCATTGCCCACGGCCTGCATCAGGTGTGTCTTTCCTAAGCCAACGCCGCCGTACATCAATAGCGGGTTGTATGACTTTCCTGAATTATTGGCTACCTGAGACGCGGCAGCTTTGGCCATTTCATTTGATTTACCTTCAACAAAGGTGTCAAAAGTAAATTCTCTATTCAAATTATGGCCCGTAATACGATTTGTGGCGTGACTTACTGCTTTGGACTCCACACGGAGTGGTTGCGCTTCTTTTACGCCCCCTACTGACAAATTCACCTCGGAATTGTCCATAGCACCGTCAAAATACTCGCTGATTCTCTCTAGGTAACTTGAGCGAACCTTTTCTTCTACATAAATATTAGGCGCCAGCAGAGTCAGACGACCGTCATCATACTCCGCATGTAACGGGCGGATATATGTATCGAACTGCTCATTAGCCAACTCTGATTCGAGCTGCCCTAAGCACTTTTGCCAAATAGTTTTTGCCACCTACAAGCATCCTCAGGATTCATTATTCTCGGGTTGGAAAGATTCTTGGCCTGCAATCTCCCCCTGTTAGCGAATATCCACTAAGTAGTATTTAACTGCGCTACTTTAGCTAAACTGGTTTTTCAATAACCTAAGTCTTTCCTAATGAGAAACCGCTCCCCGCAGTGACCAATTCTGCCGAAACGGGACGTTATCTCTCGAAAAAACAGCAGGAAACTACCCGATAAGAAGTGTCTTACCTTTGTCATCTATCCGCTATGAGTGCAATTCTATGCCCATGCACGGGGTAAGTACTATGCAATCATAAAAAAAAGTAAAATGTTTTACCTTATCTATCTATATCAACGACTTAAGTCCTACTTGCCCAAAGATAGCATAGCGTCTATTTTGCATAAGTTGTGCGCAAAATGTTTAAGAACCTGTGGATAACTTTTTATACATATTTAACACTGCGCCTGTACATAGTAAGAACACCCCTTACCCACAAGCTTTGCCAAGTGCAAAAGCCATTACAATCAAGACATTAGGTTACTTATACAGCTGAACCTCTCCCTTAATAACAAACAACAATAAAATCCTATATATATAAATCAAATTAATTGACACTCTTCTCCACTGTTCATAGAATCGCGCACCCTCATCTGCTGGCCTTAGGTTTTACACGGGTCCGTTTGGTTGAGGCATTGTCCCAAAGTACCGAAATTTCTGAGCTTTAGAGTCTGATATGAAAAGAACGTTTCAACCAAGTAACCTTAAACGAGCTAGAACTCATGGTTTCCGCGCTCGCATGGCTACCAAAGCCGGCCGCAAAGTATTGAATGCAAGAAGAGCGAAAGGACGTAAGCGTCTTACCGTCTGATTGAGCCTTCTTTGAACTTGATCAGCTACGCTTTCCCAAGGCGAGCTCGGCTGTTAAGTGCTCACCAATATACTGATGTATTCAAGCAACCGGATATAGTGGTCTCAGATGGGCCCCTGCGCATCCGCGTAAGAAAAAATAACATAGAGCACGCCAGATTAGGTCTGGTGATTGCCAAGCGCGTTTTTTCGAAAGCAGTGAGACGAAACAGGATAAAGCGGATTATCCGCGATCAGTTTCGTAGAAAAATTAACAATTTGCCGTCCGTAGACCTAGTAATTCAGGTTTTTGCCGAATTAGACGATGACCGCTTGCACAAGTTACTGGAACGACAATTTTTGCTTCTAGAGAGCAAAGAGGATCTGAAAAAAAGTGACTTCTGAGCCAAAAAATAAAGCGGATGCAGTTGGAATTATCCCCACCAAACTTATGCGAAAATTACTAATAAGATGCGTTGTGGTCTATCAAAAAGCCATAAGTCCGTTTTTTGCGCCAAGTTGTAGATTCCACCCAACCTGCTCAACCTATATGATTCAGGCCCTTAGCCTTCATGGAACCCGTAAAGGTCTTTGGTTGGGGATCAAACGTATTGCGAAGTGCCATCCTTTGCACGAAGGGGGCATAGATAACGTCCCCGAAAATGTTAAAAAGTAAATAAAGAGACCTAGATCTATGTTACCTCCTGAAATTCAACGTATTGTTCTGCTCATTGGTCTCGCAGCAACTTCCTACCTGCTTATCTTGGCTTGGAACGAAGACATGCAAGCGGACAGATCGCCTATCTCCTATAGCGATGCTCCCCTGGTTGCCGATCAGCAAACTAATGCAATAGACACTTCTGCTATACGACCAGGTGTTGTTGATCAATTCCAGTCAGAGTCGGACATTCCAGATGTTAGCCTCCTCAGCAACGATGAATTGCCGACCTCCTTATCTACAACAGATGCGTTCAGTGAATCTCTGGCACAAACGCCCGAAAGCAGATTGGTGGTCGTTACAACGCCTAAGTTGAAAGTTTGGATAGACCTGTTGGGTGGCGACATAGTTAGGGTTCAGTTACCTCAATACCCCGTTGCTTTAGATCTTCAAGACACGCCATATTTGCTGTTAGAACAGAATCAGAATCAAACCTATGTGGCTCAAAGTGGACTAATTGGCCCTAATGGTTTGGACAAAAATGGCCAACGACCACAGTACTCGTCTTCCGTGCGTGAGTTGACCCTCGATGAAAACGATGGCCAAAGTGACTTGGTTTTATCAACGGTAGCTGATGGCATGACAGTGGAGAAAGTATTCTCATTTACCGCCGATAAATACTTGTTAGACGTGAGTTACAGGCTAACTAATACCAGCAACGTAGCTTTCACAGCTGGCATGTTCACTCAGATTAAGCGGGATAGAAAAGCTGTACTGACAGACGATTCATTTTCCTTAGCACCAGACCCCTATCTAGGTGGTGCCATCACAACGATCGAGACCCCGTATCAAAAAGTTGAATTTGATGATTTAGATGAAGACGTCCTGCAAGCTGAAAATACTGGCGGCTGGGTAGCTTTTCTGCAGCACTACTTTCTTTCCGCTTGGGTTGCACCAGCTGATCAACAAATTCGTTATTATGCCCGCCCCACCAAAGACAATAATTATTTGTTTGGTTTTACCGGGCCGGCAAAAGTTGTGCAACCTGGGGGTTCAGGGGTTTGGAGCGCTGAATTTTATGCAGGACCAAAGGATCAGGTAGAGTTAGAAGAAATATCCGAACACCTCAACCTGACGGTGGACTATGGGTTCCTTTGGTGGATAGCGATACCGCTGTTTAAGGCGTTAACTTTTTTCCATGACCTTGTGGGTAACTGGGGAGTGGCCATTATTCTTCTAACTTTAGCTGTGAAACTCGCCTTGGGCTGGGTCTCAGCGAGAGGTTATCGGTCCATGGCTAATATGCGCCGAGTCGCCCCAGCAATGAAGAAATTGCAAGAACGCTATTCCAACGACCGCGAAAAGTTGTCTAAAGAAATGATGGCATTGTATAAAAAAGAAGGCGCAAACCCGTTGGGCGGTTGTCTTCCCATGCTCGCACCCATGCCTATATTTTTGGCCCTTTATTGGGTGTTGCTTGAATCAGTTGAGCTACGCCAGGCGCCTTTCATGTTTTGGATTGAAGACCTTTCGGCTATGGACCCTTACTTCATATTGCCGCTGCTCATGGGCGCCAGTACATACCTGATGCAATCATTGAACCCCCAAGTTGGTGACCCAATGCAGGTTAAAATGATGAAGCTGATGCCCATCATGTTTACTGTATTGTTTTTGTTCTTTCCAGCAGGACTTGTTTTGTACTGGCTGGTTAATAACTTGTTGTCTATTGCTCAACAAACCTACATTTATAAGAAAGTTGAAAATGAGCGCGCCTAAAAATAACAGTTTCTGTGGTATGCATGAAACGCTGCAAGTAGTGCGACTCTAAAACTTGTTGTGGAAATAGACCAAGCGCTAAATAACGATCTAATTTGTGCAATAGCCACACCCCCAGGACAAGGGGGGGTCGGTATCGTGCGCTTGTCCGGTGAAGGCGCGTACACAATAGCTGCCGAATTATGTAAAAACCCCCTACGCTCTAGAACCGCCGTTTATACAGATTTTTTCGACGCCGAAGAGTTGTTAGATAATGGCTTGGCTCTGTGGTTTCCGGGTCCGAATTCATTTACAGGTGAAGACGTTGTCGAGTTGCAAGGCCATGGTGGGCCGATTATTCAACACCGAATTCTCAATGCGTTATGTCAACGTGGTGCTCGCTTAGCTAGGCCAGGCGAATTCAGCGAGCGCGCTTTCATGAACGGTAAATTAGACCTCGCTCAGGCAGAAGCTGTGGCAGATCTTATTTCTTCTACCTCAATTGCTGCGTCTAAGGCCGCACTTAACACCTTTAAGGGTGCATTTTCCCAAATGGTCACAGGTATTGCCCTAGATATAGCGAACATGCGCGTGCGGGTAGAGGCGGCCATTGATTTTCCTGAAGAGGACATTGAAATTCTTCAGGAGGCCAGAGTCGCACAAGACATTGCTAAAACGATTACCTCTTTAGAGTCGATCCTGGCCCAGGCAAACCAAGGTAGGCTAATCAATTCGGGTATCTCCGTTGCATTAATTGGTAAACCAAATGTAGGTAAATCAAGTCTACTAAATGCACTCGCTGGCGAAGAGGCGGCCATCGTGACTAACGTACCTGGCACGACCCGCGATTTGCTCAAGGTCGATTTAGTCATAGATAGCCTTCCGATTCGCTTAGTTGACACCGCCGGCCTGCGCGAAAGCGACGATGAAGTAGAAAAAATTGGCATTGCGCGAGCAAAAGCTCAAGCGATCGAGGCCGACCTAACGTTATACGTGGCTGCTGCTGATGAAATAACAACGCAGGTAAATGTCACTGATCTAGGAAAAAATCTAGCATCACTGCTCGGGTCAAATGACGCGGCAGCTGAAATGCCCACAAACAATATTCTGCTCGTTATTAACAAATCCGATTTGAATCTTGCGGCGGGTGCTCCAGAAGACGTTGCCAGTGTCAGGGTATCTGCAAAAACAGGTGATGGATTAGATTTACTAAAAAAAGCCATCCAAGAAAGTGTTGGCTTTGGTCAAGAAAATGTCCCTTTTGCCGCGCGCCAGCGGCATATCCTAATTATCCAAGATACTTTGGCTAAGGTGAACGCGGCGGCTGACGCGCTGGCGCAAAACTTGGGCGCTGAGTTTGTTGCCGAAGAGCTATTCATCGCACATCAATGTTTGGGAGAGGTTACGGGCTTTGTGACACCAGACGATTTATTAGGAAAAATCTTTTCAGAATTCTGTATCGGCAAGTAAATTCGCCAAAAATAAGCCACATGCGCTGAATAATTGGTCGCAACAAGATCTTCCAATCCCAAAACTAAGCACTATACTACTGCGCCCCTAGCAGCCATGAGCACTCATAGGTATGCAATACCCAGAACAATTTGATGTCATCGTCATTGGCGGTGGCCACGCTGGAACAGAAGCCGCTGCGGCGTCGGCGCGCATGGGCGCAAAAACGCTGTTACTGACTCAAAGTATAGAAACACTTGGTCAAATGTCCTGTAATCCAGCTATTGGCGGAATAGGTAAAAGTCATCTAGTGGCAGAGATTGACGCGTTGGATGGTGTAATGGGGTTGGCCACCGATCAAGCCGGCATTCACTTTAGAGTCCTTAACGCCAGTAAAGGCCCAGCAGTGCGTGCTACTCGCGCCCAAGCAGACCGAACACTTTACAAAAACGCCGTTCGCGAAATTCTTGAACATCAACCCAACTTACAAATGTTTCAGCAGTCCGTTGTTGATCTAGTTGTGGAGAACGACAAGGTTGTAGGTTGTGAAACACAAATGGGTTTAGTTTTCCGCAGTAAAACCGTGGTCTTAACCACTGGTACTTTCCTCGGCGGCAAGATCCACATTGGAGATCAACAGCAGTCAGGCGGACGGGCAGGAGACCCCCCTTCGATTGCTTTAGCGGAAAGATTGCGTGCTTTGCCTTTTAGAGTCGGGCGATTAAAAACGGGCACTCCGCCAAGAATTGATGGCCGCAGTGTTGATTTTTCGGAACTTGAAAGCCAACTAGGCGATGACCCTAGGCCGGTAATGTCATCCATGGGTAAGCGCAGCTACCACCCTAAGCAGATTAGTTGCCACATTACCTATACCAACGCCAATACCCATCAAATAATCACTGATAATTTGAGTCGTTCTGCAATGTACAGTGGTGCTATTGAGGGCGTTGGCCCTAGGTACTGTCCGAGCATTGAAGACAAAGTGGTGCGCTTTGCCGATAAATCTAGCCACCAAATTTTTATTGAGCCAGAAGGCCTTAATACTACAGAGCTTTATCCCAACGGCATTTCCACCAGCCTGCCCTTTGATGTGCAATTACAGTTTGTGCGTTCCATGCAAGGCTTCGGCAATGCGCATATTTCTCGGCCCGGATATGCAATTGAATATGACTACTTTGATCCAAGAGATTTAAACCACTCCTTAGAAACTAAGGTAGTAGAAGGCCTGTTTTTTGCAGGTCAAATTAATGGCACAACCGGTTATGAAGAGGCGGGTGCTCAGGGTTTATTGGCCGGCATAAACGCAGCGCGTAAATGTCAGGATAAGTCTCCTTGGGAGCCTCGTCGAGACGAAGCGTACATAGGGGTTTTGGTCGACGACTTAATTAACTTAGGCACAACCGAACCTTATAGAATGTTTACCAGCCGCGCGGAGTTTAGATTGCGGTTGCGAGAAGACAATGCTGACCAACGCCTAACACCCATGGGTTTGGAGTTTGGTTTAATTGGGCCACTAAGGCGCGCTCACTTCGAAGAAAAAATAAGAAAGGTAGAAGCGTTTAAGAAACGGTTTAGGGGTACATGCATCTTACCTGGAAGCGACTTAGATCAAAAGTTAGCGCTGAATTTGCGTAAGGAAACAACGCTAGAAGAGGCGCTACGCCGACCAGAGGTCGACAGTGAAAAGATCTCCAAAGCATTAGACATGTCATTAACTGAAGAAAATGGTGATGCTCATCCTGACGCGCAGGCGCTCAAACAGCTAGAAATAGAAACAAAATATGCGGGCTATATTAAGCGCCAAGACGACGAAATTCAAAAACTCCGCAGGCACGAAGGTATGTTATTGCCAGCTTCTATGGATTTTTCCCAGATCGACGGCTTGTCTAATGAGTTAAAGCAAAAGCTACAACACCACAAGCCAGATTCGTTAGCAAGGGCGGCGCGTATACCCGGTATGACACCCGCTGCATTATCGATTCTACTGATCAACGCTAAAGCGGCTTCGAAAAACTTTACAAAGGCGTCAACACTCTGAATATTACTCTGGAGAGTTTAACGGCAGGTGTAGAGGGCTTAGGCTTAGCTATCGATTCTAACAGTTTAGTTAAACTGCAAAATTTTTCGAGTTTGCTTGTGCGCTGGAATAAAGGCATGAACCTAATTTCGCGGCGTGACATTAATCGCCTTTTGCCGCGACACCTTTTGGACAGTTTGAGTGTTCTACCCCACATAATCGGAAGTAGCGTCTTAGATGTAGGAACAGGTCCGGGTTTACCCGGCATGCCGCTAGCAATTGTTGACCCAAACAGAACGTATACGCTTTGCGATCGAATGGCTAAGAGAATCCGATTTTTGCATATGGCCAGTCGAGAGTTAGAAACGTCTAACGTAAGCCTTGAGGAGCGTAACCTCGCGAAAGATCCCTTTATTGAAAAGCGTTTCGATACGATTCTAGCTCGCGGCGTTGCGCCGGCTGACGCGCTGTGGCCCATGGTAGAACCGTACTTGGAACTAGGCGGCAGGGTCATTGTTTTTGAAAGTGCCCAAGTCGAGGCTTTGGAGGACACCTCAGAAAGTGGGGTGCCAGAGCAAGATACCCTTGATGAAATTGCGTTAGGTTACAGTTCTGAAAAAATAAGTTGTCTTATTCCTGGCTTAGAGCAGCCACATTTTTTGTGCATTTTGCAGCGCAAAGACAAAGATTAGAGAGCCAATGAATAAAGTTATTGCGATTGCAAACCAAAAAGGTGGCGTGGGTAAAACCACGACTAGCGTCAATCTCAGTGCTTCGTTGGCGGCTCAAGGCTGTAAAGTTTTGCTTGTCGATCTAGACCCTCAAGGTAATGCGACCATGGGCAGTGGTGTAGATAAACAGGAACTAGAACTGAGTATTTATGATTGGCTTATGCAAAGCGCTGACTTTGCGCAAATAAAGCAAGTCTCCACGGCCCTGTATGATGTAATGCCTGCCAACATAGAGCTTACCGCTGCAGAAGTTGCACTGCTGCAAATGGACAACCGCGAATTCTTATTGAAAGAGCGGATTGGCTTAGATTGCTATAGCTATGATTACGTAGTTATTGATTGCCCTCCTTCATTGAACATTCTCACGGTGAATGCGTTGATTTCTGCCACTGGCGTACTCATCCCAATGCAATGCGAATATTATGCGTTAGAAGGGTTGTCCGCATTGCTAGATACCGTTGAGGGAATTCGTAGTCACGCTAATCCAAATTTGCAGATAGATGGTTTACTTAGAACTATGTACGACCCACGCAATAGTTTGACTAGGGATGTATCTCGACAGCTATTACAGTTTTTCGGTGATAGAGTATTTCGTACGGTAGTGCCACGGAATGTGCGTTTGGCAGAAGCCCCAAGTCACGGGCTGCCGGTATTGATATATGATAAGTCCTCTAGAGGCTCTCTGGCTTACCAAGCCTTGGCCGGTGAGTTGCGCAAGCGACACGATTTTCACCCGGTTCAATAACAACAGTGCTATTTAATAGGTAATGCGGAAGGACAATGAGTAAAAAACGTTTAGGCAAAGGGCTAAGTGCCCTGCTATCGGATGGAGCGAAAACTGGCGTCATGGCAGCGTCAGCGAACAACCCGTCAACCTCTGCGTCTTCAGGTAGCCTTGAACTCGATATAGACCAAATTAAGACCAGCCCGTATCAACCCAGAAAATGGTTCGAGCCGAGTGCGCTGCAAGATCTAGCCCAATCCATTAAGAACCAAGGGTTACTCCAACCTATTGTTGTACGATCCATCGCACAAGGTGGCTACGAATTGATAGCAGGTGAGCGTCGCTGGCGTGCCGCCCAGCTAGCAGGTTTGACCAAAATCCCAGCAATCAACAAGCAAGTCAGCGATCGCGAGGCTTCAGCAATTGCTTTGGTGGAAAATATTCAGCGCGAAGACCTCAACGCCCTTGAAGAGGCCGTTGGTTTAGAACGCCTGCGTAATGAATTTGAGTTAACCCAGCAAGAGGTAGCTGACGTTGTAGGCAAATCTCGCGCAGCGATTGCAAACAGCTTGAGACTGCTGAGTTTGGGGTCCATTGCTCGCGAGTTATTAGAAGATGGCAAGTTAGACATGGGCCATAGTCGAGCATTGCTGGGACTCACCGGCACCGCTCAAGACCAAGCGGCTGCGAAAGTTGCAGACGGTCAGCTGTCTGTCAGAGATACTGAGGCCTTAGTCAGAAAGCTTCTTCAAGAGCAACAACGTGGTGTTGAAACCAAAGCCAAACCCGAAAAAGATGCAGACACGCAGCGCCTAGAACGCAAGTTAATGGACCATTTGGGCGCCCAAGTGAATATTAAGCATGGCAAGAGTGGGCGCGGCGAACTGGTCATCAAGTACTCTACTTTAGAAGAGTTAGACGGTGTTTTATCGCACTTTAGTCTATCTGACTGATATTTCGGTGAATTGTAATTGAATGGTAGCGCCGCCATCCCTATACTACGCGCCGCGAAACGTCTGATATTTGC
>ERZ1047472.987-NODE-987-length-23132-cov-5.979243_pt1 | contig 23132 bp, 22 predicted proteins | sample MGYA00383095_ERZ1047472 | MGnify/ENA primary metagenome ERZ1047472 (study PRJEB29581, sample SAMEA5548365) | metagenome | biome: marine; feature: coastal; material: water | depth 1 m | study: Short-term variability in the microbial, nano- and picoplankton dynamics... | reverse complement strand
TATTATTGTAGGACTCGCAGCAGTGTTGGTTTTAGGATCTCTAGGATTTAGTAAATATGTTCAGGAGCCTAAAGAAAGTCAAGCAACAAATGATTTATTTCAGTCCCAACAATATTTCGATCAAGCGGTCAATGGAGCTTCTAAAGATTCATTATTTACCCTGTCCTTAAATGGATCTGATGGAAAATATGGTTTTATTGATATTGCTGAGGTCTACTCTGGAACAGATGCTGGAAATTTAGCAAACTATTATGCAGGGATGGCTTTTTTAAATATGAAAGATTATCCGAATGCAGTGACCTATTTAAGTGCGTTTTCATCTGATGATGATGTCCTTGGCCCTATTGCAAAAGGCGGTATTGGCGATGCCTTTGTACAGTTAGAACAATTAGAAGATGCCTATGAGTATTATGTACAAGCAGCACAACTAAAATCAAACAACTACACAACTCCAATGTATCTTTACAAAGCAGGAGTGATTGGCTTAAAGTTAGAGAAAAATAAACAAGCTTTAGGTTTTTTCAATCAAATTAAATCAGAGTTTTCTGAAAGCAATGAATCCAAAAACATTGAAGTATTTATTGGTAAAGCAGAGGCAGCGATTAACTAATTATGGCCACCGAAAACACGCATTTATCTAATTACGATTCTACGACACTCCCAGACGCGACAAAATTTCGGTTTGGGATTGTTGTTTCTGAATGGAATCCAACCATTACAGAAGGATTACTTAAAGGAGCTACAGATGCTCTGTTAGAGTGTGGTGTAGAAGATTCAAATATCAAAACCATTCATGTTCCTGGTAGTTTTGAACTTATTTTTGGCGCTAAAAAAATGCAGCAGCAACATGTGGATGCTGTGATTGCGATTGGAAGTGTTATTAAAGGCGAAACGCAACACTTTGATTTTGTATGTGACGGCGTCACTCAAGGCATCAAAGACTTGAACATCCTTCATGATGTGCCGGTAGTTTTTTGTGTTTTAACAGATAACAACCTTCAACAATCGATCGATCGATCAGGCGGGAAGCATGGTAATAAAGGCATTGAAGCCGCTATTACTGCAATTAAAATGGCACATTTGAATCATACCTTGTAAATTCAACATCTGTTGATAATTTTTAATTTGATTCGTTTTTGATACTCTAGATTTAAGTATTTTTGAATAGTTTCAAATCACAATAGTGTGTTTCCTAGAAAATCCAGAAAATTTACGTTAAGAGTCTCTGAAAATGATATTTCAGGTTCTAATAATGCTTCAAAAAAGGATCGTTTTCTTGTGAAATCCACTAGAAAATCACGCGGTTTTTCATTAACTTGGCTTTTAATTGCACTGGTCCTTTTGTTGATGGGAATCTATATATTAGACACTTTATAATGTTATGTAATGGGTATATTTAAAACAAAACAAAATAAAAAATATAATTATACACCTCGCTTTTACAAAGGCGAACGTAGCCCGTTTGAAATAAAACACAAGTTTGATGATCAACGGGTGACCATCAAAAAAACAAATCTGAAAGGAAAAATCACCAATGCAATTGATGATTTAAAAACCAACCCTAATACCTTAGCCAACAGACGGGTTTCTGTTATAATTTTAATATTAATATTTGTCTTCCTTTGGATTATAGATTTTGATTTAAGTATATTTTTCTAATACATGGCCGATATAATTCACTTATTACCCGATCATGTTGCAAATCAAATCGCTGCTGGTGAAGTTGTGCAACGTCCTGCTTCTGTAGTTAAAGAACTTCTAGAAAATGCAATTGATGCGGGGGCAACAACAATCAAACTGTTAGTAAAAAATGCTGGTAAAACACTCATTCAAGTCATTGACGATGGAAAAGGTATGAGCGTGACCGATGCACGATTGAGTTTTGAGCGACATGCGACTTCAAAAATTAGAGTTGCCGACGATCTATTTAATTTACACACCAAAGGCTTTAGAGGGGAAGCGTTGGCTAGTATCGCCGCGATTGCACATGTAGAGTTAAAAACAAAACAAGCTTCAGACGAATTAGGGACGCTTTTAACGGTTGAGGGGAGTGTTTTCACCTCTCAAGATGTAATTGCAACCCCGAATGGAACTTCAATAGCCGTTAAGAATTTATTTTTTAACATCCCTGCACGTCGTAATTTTTTAAAATCGGATACGGTCGAGTTCCGTCACATCATCGATGAATTCCATAGAGTCGTATTGGCACATCCCGCGATTAACTTTTCCTTGTACCACAACGGAAGTGATTTGTTTAACCTCTTAAAAGGAAATTTCAGACAACGAATTGTAAGTGCATTTGGTGGGAAAATGAACGAAAAATTGGTTCCTGTAAATGAAACGACCGAGATTATTACCGTCACTGGGTTTGTTGGAAAACCAGAATATTCAAAAAAATCTCGTGGCGAACAATTCTTTTTTGTCAACAATCGTTTTATTAAGAGTCCATATCTAAACCATGCCATTTCGTCGGCTTTTGAGGGCTTACTTCAATATGGAAAACATCCCTGTTATTTTTTAAACTTAGAAGTTGATCCTCAAAGTATCGATATCAATATTCATCCGACCAAGACCGAAATTAAATTTGATGATGAACAAACCATCTATGCTATTTTACGAGCAGCGGTTAAACATAGTTTAGGACAATTTAGTATTGCGCCGGTGCTTGATTTTGAACGAGATAAGAATTTAGATACCCCTTACGGGTTTCAAGGCACGCAAACCCCCACACCAAAAGTGGAAGTGGACCGAGAGTTTAATCCATTTTCTAAGTCTGGAACAAGCGCGTCTACTTTTTCGAAACCGGCAACGCAGGCTTGGGAAGGATTATACGTTGGTTTGGAATCTAAATCAAATACAGATAGTTTTAGTCAAGTCAAATTTGAATCCGATGAAATGACCTCGTCTATTTTTGACGATTTAACTGAACGCAAGGTTCAGAAAACATTCCAATTACACAATAAATACATTATAAATACGATTAAATCAGGGATGTTAGTGATTGATCAAAACAGAGCACATGAACGAATTTTATATGAAGAGTTTCTTCGTAAAACAATCGTCAATGAAGCCGTTAGTCAACAATTGTTATTTCCATTACAACTTAATTTTTCGAAATCCGAGTTCACCATATTAACAGACCTTCAACAGGCTTTAGAAACAACAGGTTTTGTGTTTTCTAGTTTTACGATCGAAAGTGTTGAGCTAACTGGGCTGCCCGTTGGCGTCAAAGAATCGGAAGTTCAAAGCGTATTCGATCAACTCATTCACGATATCGAGCATGAAGTTCCAGATGTAAATTTTAGTCTTAGTGACTTATTATCAAAATCCTTAGCCAAAAGTTTAGCGATTAAAAATGGAAAGAAATTAGAAATTCAGGAACAGGAATACATCGTGAATACTTTGTTTTCTTGTAAAGAGCCTTCAGTTTCGCCTTCAAACAAAACCATCTTCACCACTTTAAAGGTGGAAGATTTAGATAAAAAATTTAATTAAAATGCGTCAATTAACTCCTACAGTAAAGCATCTTCTAATCATTAATATCATCGTTTTCTTGGGTACTTTCCTGTTGGGGAATAAGGGTTTCTTCTATGGTTTATTGGCACTGTACTATCCATTGAGTGCTAATTTCATGCCTTGGCAGGTTTTTACTCACATGTTTATGCATGGAGGTTTTCAGCATTTATTGTTTAATATGTTTGCTTTATTTATGTTTGGTACTGCTGTTGAACGTGTGTTTGGACAACGTAAGTTTTTAATTTTTTATCTAAGTTCTGGCTTAGGTGCTGTGGCTTTAACTTTTTTAGTTTACTACGTTCAGGTGTATCCACTTATAAGTGATTTAAAAGCATTAGGATTTTCATTTGATTTTATAAAGGAAGTCTCTAGTTTAAATATTCTTAGTGATCGTATGTTTCAAGGCGAGATTTTAGCTTCTAAAATAGAACCAGTATTGTCAACCTATGGCTATAATATGAGTCAACTCAATCAGGATTCATTTCGAATGTTTTTTGATCTGAATGTGAATAGTAATGGATCTATGGTTGGAGCTTCGGGAGCTATTATGGGTATTTTAGTAGCGTTTGGTATGCTCAATCCAAATGCCGAGTTAATGATGTTGTTTTTGCCAATCCCAATTAAAGCAAAATATTTCATTCCTGGAATTATAGCACTCGATTTGTTTTCTGCCTTTACTGGGATGTCCATTTTTAGTCCGAGTAATACCGCCTATATTGCCCATATTGGAGGCGCAGTCACTGGCTTCTTGTTAATGTATTTTTGGAAAAAAAATCAATTTGATAAATACCGTTGGAATTAATGAAGAGTCTTAATCAAGATATCAGAGAAAAATTATCAAACCTCAATATTTTTGAAAAAATTATTGTCGCTAATTTCGTTATTTTTTTAATTAGCTTCATATGCATGAGACTTCAAGGATCGGATGCTAGTTTACAATGGCTTTCACTCTCAAAGTCGTTTTCCGATTTACTTTCAAAACCTTGGACACTTCTTACGTATGGTTTTTCTCATTATAGCTTTAGTCATTTGTTTTTTAATATGATTGTCCTTTATTTTTTTGGTCGATCATTTTCTAATTTATTCAAAGAAGATGTGTCGCTTAAAGTGTACTTTTTAGGTATATTTTCTGGAGGATTGGCTTTTGTGCTAGTTTATAATTTATTTCCATCGGGGATTTTAAATACAGTTGGTCCTTTGGTTGGTGCTTCAGCAGGCGTTCGTGCAGTTATTATTTTTTTATGTACGTATTTACCCAATAAAGAAGTTCGATTTTTCACCTTCCAATTCCCATTAAAGTACATTGGGATCGCATTGATTTTGTTTGATATCCCTGGGTTGTTTACTCAAAATTCTGGCGGAACAGTGGCTCATATTGGTGGATATATTTTAGGGTATATCTATGCAAAACAATTTCAAAATGGAGTTGATATAGGACAATTTATAGATCGGATTACGTCCTATTTTTCAGCTTCAAAATCCAACCTAAAGACGGTTCACAAAAAGAAAAAAAACAATTCCTTTGCTGGAAAGAAAAAAGAAGAGTTTGACCGTTTTACGCATCAAAAACAGATAGACCTTATTTTGGATAAAATTAGTAAAAGTGGTTATGATAGTTTAACCCAAGTAGAGAAGGATTTTTTATTCAGAGCTGGAAAATAGAGACGTTTGAAAAACTTAAATTTTTTAGATAAAGTTGTGTTTCTGATAAATTCAGTGGTGGCACTGTTGACGCTATTGTCCTACGGAATTTATTATGTACCACCCAAAACGTTTTCACTGATTTCAGTGTTAAGCTTATCCGTTCCATTGCTCATTATTTTAAACATTATGTTTGTAGTTTTTTGGCTGCTCAAACTAAAAAAGCAATTGATTCTTTCTCTATTAGTTCTTGCAGTAGGGTATAATTATGTCGCATCATTTTATAAATTTTCGTCTCAGGATTCCTCCAATTCAGAAGCTACTTTTACACTGATGAGTTACAATGTTCGCTTGTTTAATTTATATAATTGGATTAAAGAGGATTCAATACCTTCTAAAATTCAGGATTTTATTGCAGAAGAAGCCCCAAGTATTTTGTGTTTTCAAGAGTATGATTCTAGTGCTGGGTTGGATTTTAGGTCGTACGCTTACAAGCATCAAATAAACACTTCTAACAATAAATCGGAACTTGCTATTTTTTCGACATATAAAATTCTGAATTCAGGATTTATTAATTTTTCTAATTCTGCCAATAGTGCCATTTATGCGGACATTCTTATAAAATCCGACACCATTCGGGTGTATAATGTGCATCTTCAATCGTCAGGCATCAATCCCAATGTAGAATCGCTTGACAAAGAACAATCCAATAGGCTTTTAAAACGCTTAGGCATCACTTTTAAAGCCCAACAATCACAAGCCGAACTTGTATTAGATCATGTTGCAAAGTCACCTCACAAGGTATTGATGAGCGGTGATTTTAATAATACCGTTTATTCGTATGTGTATCGTATTTTGAAAGGCGATTTATTAGATGCTTTTGATGTTTCTGGAAATGGTTTTGGTCGCACCTTTAATTTTAGATATTTTCCAGTTAGAATCGATTTTATTTTAGCCGATGAACGTTTCAAAGTAGAATCATTTCAGAACTATTCCGTTCCTTATTCTGATCATTATCCGATTCTATCACAGTTTTCTTTAGATAAATAAACAATCGCAATAATCCGCGAAGATATGTATACAAAGGCCTAAACCGACCAATCTTGTTTTGGATGGAATCAGCAAACACACATATAAACCAATAGCAAAATAGGAGTGAAGCGGATGGAAATCAATACTACAGCGATTTGGATCAAATATTGGCATGGCCAGTAAATGGTCGAGATCAATGATAAAAGTACTCAGTAAAATGACAAAAGTTTTGACCCAATTTGTTCTATAGATTAATAAAGCCAATAGCAACGGTCCTAAAAAATGAATCCCGTAATGAACAAATCCTTGTATCATCTTCTAGAATGTTAATGGATTTTGTTTTAAATATGTCAAAGCATTGGGTCCTTCGTTAAATAATAAATCTAAGATACTCAAGTTATTTATATAGCCATGTTTATCTTGAAAAACTTGAATGTAGCTCGGATTGTTAATGATGGATTCTTTGCGTGCATTGACTAAAAATCGATAATCTGAATCGGAGGTTGATTTTGAAAATTGATCGGATTTCGTGAAAATGACTTCCAAATTCAAACAGCGATTGATTACTTCAATACATTCAAAGTTAAAAGCGATCAGAAATTCTTTAGGGGTATTAAATAGCGCTGTAAATTCATCTTCATAAAATTCAAAAAATGGCGAAGTTTTATAAGCACTTTCAATTGATTTCCATTGAATAGACTGCCAGTTAGACGAATTGTCAATCTTGATTTCAGTAGAATTTTGACGATTTTTTTGAGAATAATGAACCGGAATATTTAACCCTAGTTTTCCATTGGCACCATAAATATAGCAGCGGTTTCTATAGGTCTGTTTCTGGTATGAATCTTGAATTTCAAACACTAAATTTGTGGATTGTACCATCACCATATAGCTAGCAACGTTTGGGAAAAATGTAGGGTAAAGAAGTGTCATACCAAAGTATTAGACGGTCGTGTTTTTTCTTTTGCGCCATTTACTATACCCTATCCATACAGCTAATAAAACTAAGAAAGGAATGAAGTAAGAGGTACGTTCTCCATCTGGATGAACGGTTGTAAAGACACGATCCCATCGTATTTTATTGAACCCTTTGCCATTGGTGTTCCAACTCATCCATATAAAAACAGGTTTTCCAACCACATGATTAAAAGGAACAAATCCCCATCTTCGAGCGTCAATAGAATTGTGCCTATTGTCACCCATCATCCAATAATAATTTTGTTTGAAAGTATATGAATCAGAGAGTTGACCGTTTATGAAAATTTGATTTCCTTTTGTATAGAGTTTGTTTCCTTCGTATTCAGTAATGAGACGTTTATAAACGGGCAGGTTTTTTAGATTAAGCGCCATTGTTTTGCCTTTTTCTGGTATATATAAAGGTCCAAAAAAATCGCGGTTCCAATCATAACTAGGATCATGTGGAAATTCTAAAGGATCTCGTTGTCCTTTTGGCTCAATGAAGCGGTCGATTGTAGCCACACTCGGGTGGTTTTTAAACACCTTGACAGCCTCATTGGAAGCAGCAGGGATGATGATTTTATTACCCATTGCATAAATGCCATCGGTAATATCATAGCGCGTTTTTAATTGCTCAATAATACTTCGTTCAAACGTTTTTCCGGGTTTTAAGGTTACTTCATAGCTAAACTGAAGCTTTGCACGATAGGGTAAAGTATTTTGAATCCCGTTGATATATACATATCCATCTCTTATTTCTAGCGTATCTCCAGCAATCGCCACACAACGTTTTACTAGGTTGGTTTTTTTATCAATAGGTTTGTAGTAATTTCTATCTGGATTAAAATCGTTCATATCCAAAAGCGTATCTGCCGGCTGATTGAAAACAACGATTTCATTACGTTTGATGTTTTCCCATCCTGGGATCCGTAAATAGGGGAGTTGAAATTTACTTTTCAAAGATGTGTTTTGTGCCTCAATTTGATCGTCAAATAAATACGATTTTTTATTTATTATCGGAATCGTATCATGGACCATTGGAAGTCCAACCGTAGTCATTGGAACGCGAGGACCGTAATGCATTTTACTAACAATCAAAAAATCACCTACTAACAACGATTTTTCAAGCGATGATGATGGAATCACATAAGGCTGAAGAAAGTAGGTATGAACGATTGTCGCAGCAACTATTGCAAATAATATAGAACTCGTCCATTCTCCTGAACCCGATTTAGGCTGTAAACTTCTGTTTGGAATGTGACTGACTTCTGCGAAATAATTCAAGTAGTAATTATAAAACCCTAATGAGAAAATTGCTAATACAGTATCAGAAAATTTATTTTTCCCAAAACTACGAGCGGTTTCGACCCATATAATAATTAGCATGATTAAACTGATCACCGGTAAAAATAACAACGCAACCCACCAAGTTGGACGGTTGATTATTTTCATCAATACAATGCCATTATAAATGGGTATGAATGCTTCCCATGCGCTTCGACCTGCTTTTATATATAATTTCCAAGTTCCTAATCCGTGAACTAATTGCACGATAAAGAAAAAAATAAACCATTGAGATAATGTCATAATTGAAATAAGTTATTTAAATGTCTAAATTTATAGGTTAGTACTATTTGTTTATAGCAGTTTAACCAATGTTTAACACGTCATTCATTGTAAAAATACCCGTTTTTCCGATAATCCATTCGGCGGCAACAACAGCGCCAAGTCCAAAACCTTCTCTATTATGAGCAGTATGTGTTAATGAAATGCTATCGACTGTAGAATCGTAATTTACAGTATGTGTTCCCGGTACATCATTGGTACGTTTAGCAGTGATGGCTAATTTTTTGTCATCATTCAGAGGGGCTAACCCCCAGTTATCATAATCACTGTTCTGCAAAATACCTTCTGCCAGTGTAATCGCTGTTCCAGAGGGAGCATCTTGTTTTTGGGTGTGATGAATTTCTTCTAGATTGACATCATAGTCCGTTAGATTTCTCATCATCTTGGCTAAATGTTTGTTGAGTTCAAAGAATATATTCACTCCCAAACTAAAATTGGAAGCATAAATAAAGGCCCCTTTTTTTGTATCACAAAGATTCTTTATAATTTCCATTTCAGATAACCAGCCTGTGGTTCCAGAAATTACTGGAATTCCATTTGATAGCGCACTACTAATTGCACTGACCGCAGAATCAGGGGTGCTGAAATTAATTGCTACATCCACTGTTTTGATATCGTAAGGAGCGTTGTCTTTATCAATTTTCAACGCCACTTCATGTCCACGACTAATCGCAATTTTCTCGATCACTCTTCCCATTTTTCCGTATCCTAAAAGTGCTATTTTCATTTTAAAAATTAAAGTTTAATGTGAGACCCATTTGTGATGAAGTATCAGGCGATTCAAAATCATAATGAGGTCTGATGGCTAAATTTTTATCGACATTCCATTGTAATAAATGGGCATCAACGTTGGCATCAATAATATTTAAGGCATAGAGGCCTATCGTAATTAAAATAGATAATTCACTATTTCGTCTTAGTGATTGTTGAGCTCTAATGAGTCCTTCATCTGAAACTATTGGAACTTCAGTAGTTCCAAAAAATTCGTCATCTGAAAACCCAGCTAACCGTCTTTTGTATGCTGATCTGTAGCGTTTGTAGAGTTTGTTGTTAGAGTTGTAAAAATAGATCCCGGTTCCAAGGGCTCCCAAAACAATCGGAATTTTCCAATATTTTTTATTATATGCTTGGCCTAACCCTGGGAGTATCGCAGAATAAAAGGCTGCTCTCGATGGAGCTAAGGCATCTATGACAGTAGGGGTGACCCCCTCAAATTCCAAAACACTTTGAGAATCTTCATCAATTTGTGGTGCTTCGAGTTCTTGAGCAAAATTAATCCACGAGCATGCACAGAAAAATATAACGAGCCATTGCTTATTTATCACTTTTAAATAATTTTAAGATGCGATCATAATCTTCCTTAGAATGAAATGGGATTTGAATTTTTCCACTACCATTTTTCTCCATTTTAATGTCAATTTTATGACCAAAGTAAGACGCTATTTCTTGAACTCCTTTTTGAATAAATTCAGGAAGTTCAGTCTGTTTTGTCACTTTTACTGATTTTGGAGTGTGATACTTTTTGACAAGTATTTCTGTAGCTCGAACGGATAGTTTATTTGATAAAATTTGTTTGTAGATGTCAATTTGATCAGAAAGTGATCCAATATTAACAATTGCTCTTCCGTGTCCCATACTAATAAATCCATCACGCATTCCAGTCTGAATTAAAGGATCTAATTTTAATAAGCGGAGATAATTAGCAATCGTAGACCGTTTTTTCCCAACACGTTGACTCATTTGTTCTTGCGTCAGTTGAATGTCATCTATTAAACGTTGGTAGCTTAAAGCAATTTCAATAGGATCTAAATCTTCTCGTTGAATATTTTCAACCAACGCCATCTCTAGGGCTTCTTGGTCATTAGCCGATCTTATGAATGCAGGAATTGTTTTTAATCCAAGTAAAGTTGATGCTCTAAAACGACGTTCACCAGATACTAATTGAAAGGTATTAGGTTCTATTTTACGAACGGTAATGGGTTGTATAACCCCTAATTCTTGAATTGAAGACGCTAATTCTCTGATGGCATCTTCTTTAAATTGGGTTCGAGGTTGAAAAGGATTGACCTCTATTAGATTTAATTCTAATTCAACGATAGATCCAATTTGAGGGCTATTGTTTATGCTTTCAATAGATGATTGGTCATTTTTTGAGTCCTGTAAAAGAGCAGATAATCCGCGTCCTAAGGCTTGTTTTTTAATAGCTTTGGCCATTATGTTACTGTTTACTGATGATTTCTTTAGCCAAACTTAAGTAATTTGTAGCACCTTTACTATTTACGTCATAATTAATTATACTTTCTCCGTAACTTGGCGCTTCACTGAGTCTTACATTACGTTGAATAATGGTTTTAAAAACCATGTTTGAAAAGTGGTTTTGAACCTCTTCAACAACTTGATTAGACAATCTTAACCTTGAATCATACATTGTGAGTAAAAGCCCTTCAATATCTAACTCTGGATTATGAATTTTCTGAACACTTTTTATTGTATTTAATAATTTACCTAAGCCTTCTAGTGCAAAATACTCACATTGAATTGGAATGAGGACCGAATCGGCTGCCGTGAGTGCATTTAGAGTCAACAGGCCAAGAGATGGCGCGCAATCTATAAGAATATAATCGTAGTTAGATTTGATAGGTTCAATCGCTTGTTTTAGCATATATTCCCGTTTATCCATATTAACGAGTTCAATTTCTATGGCTACCAAATCAATATGTGCGGGTATGATATCCACGTTTGTAGCGGATGTTTTTTGTATAGCTTCTTTGGCAGTACAATTATGCTCTAAGAGTTCATACGTTCCAAGCTCTACAGAATCGACATCGATCCCGAGACCAGATGAGGCATTAGCTTGTGGGTCTGCATCAATTAATAATATTTTTTTATCTAAAGCTCCTAAACAGGCAGCCAGATTCACCGTAGTAGTGGTTTTTCCAACGCCTCCTTTTTGATTTGCTATAGCAATGAGTTTTCCCATTATTATTTTTATATATTTAGGTAAAAATACAATTAATTACGACGAATTAAAACCAATTTGTTTAAGAATTTAATCAAGTTTTTAACTGTACTTGAAGCGTCTTAATTCAATACTTTTAACTTTATTGTTTTCAAAATATAAATAAAGATAATTTTTACGAAATAGACTTATTTTATCGTTAGCACGATACATCCAGATTTCACTATGCAAGTCATTATAAACCAATCCTAATACATTTATAATTTCATTTTTTGTGTAACCACGCAGCTTACTGTAATTTTTATCTTCTAATGAAAATGAATTAAAATCATCGAGATTTCGTTCTTTTTCAGTAGGTGAAAAAGAAACATTTTCGTTTGTCTCTTTCATGATTTGATGTAATTCTTTACCTAATTTTTTTGGTTTGGATAGTTTTTTATTTTTCATAATTTCTCGAGATAGATTTAGGTAATCCGTAGAGCCTCCACATGTCGCTTTGTAATCAAACACACTGGTTCCAAAACTAGGCGCTTCGCTTAAGTTTACGTTTCTTTTGATAATTGTTTTAAATATTAGATCGTTAAAATGTTTTTTTAACTCATAAATAACATGGTTGTTATGTCTTAATCTTTCATCATGCATTGTCATTAAAATCCCTTCAATATCTAAGTTTGAATTGAATGATTTTCTAACACTTTGAATCGTAGAGAGTAATTTACTTAATCCGTCCAATGCGAAAAATTCACATTGGACAGGTTTTATTACGGAGTCAGAGGCGACAAATGAATTTAAAGTCAGATATCCTAATGAAGGCGAACAATCTATAATAATATAATCATATTTGCTTTTCAATTTACAAAGTGCCTCTTTTAATCGATTGACGTTCGTGTTTTGAACATTTATTTCAAGTTCAGCAAGTTTAATAGATCCTGGTATTATTTTTAAATTTGGACTGTAAGTTTCTAAAATAGATTGATTAATATCTTCATCTCCTTGGAATAAATTTACAATAGAATGTTTAAGGTTTGTTGTTAAAACTCCTAAGCCTGAAGTTGCATTAGCCTGTGGATCGGCATCGATAAGCAACACTTTTTGATCCAAAATGCCAAGAGCACAGGATAAATTTATAGCAGTGGTAGTTTTACCCACCCCACCTTTTTGATTAGCAATTGCTATTATTTTTGATTGAAGCATATGAGATTTAGGATTTCATTTGCAACTTACATGTCAGTAGATCCGGTTAAGATTTTATAAAGGTAATTAATTTATTAATATATCCAAAACTGTAATAGCAGCATCACTTATTTTAGTGCCTGGCCCAAAAACTGCGACGGTACCGGCATCAAATAAATATTGATAATCTTGTTTGGGAATAACCCCCCCTACAATCACCATAATATCTTCGCGACCATGTACTTTTAGAGCTTCTATAACTTTAGGGACGAGCGTTTTGTGACCACCTGCCAAAGACGATACTCCTAATATATGAACATCATTTTCAACCGCTTGTTTCGCAGCTTCTTCGGCGGTTTGAAAAAGTGGGCCAATATCAACATCAAACCCTAAATCGGCATAGCCAGTCGCCACCACTTTTGCACCTCGATCATGTCCATCTTGCCCCATTTTTGCAATCATTATTCTGGGGCGACGCCCTTCGAATTTCGCAAATTTATTGGCCAATTGTTTGGCTTTTTCAAAAGATACATCGTTTTTAATTTCTTTACTGTACACGCCTGAAAATGTTTTTATGTCTGCTTTATACCGTCCAAATTCGTGTTCCAATGCATCGCTAATTTCACCTAATGTTGCTCGTTCTTTGGCAGCTTCTACGGCTAAAGCTAATAAATTTTCGGTTCCATTCGCAGCTGCTTCTGATATTTTTTTTAATATCATTTTCACTTTCTTAGAATCTCGATTGGATTTAGTGGTTGCTAATCGGTTTATTTGTTGCGAGCGTACAAGTTCATTGTCAACCTCCAAAATTTGCAATGCGTCTTCGTTATCGAGTTTGTATGTATTAACTCCGATAATAAGGTCTTGGCCAGAATCGATTCGGGCTTGTTTTCGGGCTGCGGCCTCTTCAATTCGCAGTTTAGGAACGCCTGTTTTAATGGCATCCGTCATACCACCTAATGCTTCCACTTCTTCAATAAGACTCCAAGCTTTTTCAGCAATTTCATGGGTTAATCTTTCAACATAGAAACTTCCAGCCCATGGATCGACGGTTTTTGTGATTTTGGTCTCTTTTTGAAGGTATAGTTGTGTATTTCTTGCAATCCTCGCCGAAAAATCGGTAGGTAAAGCGATGGCTTCATCCAAGGCATTGGTATGTAAACTTTGGGTGCCTCCAAAAATGGCTGCCGTCGCTTCAATACAAGTTCGAGCGACATTATTAAAAGGATCTTGCTCTGTTAAGCTCCAACCACTTGTTTGACAGTGCGTTCTTAAAGCTAATGATTTTTTATTTTTTGGATTAAATTCCTGAACAATTTTAGCCCATAACATACGTGCAGCACGCAGTTTGGCGATTTCCATAAAGTGATTCATTCCGATGCCCCAGAAAAAGGATAACCTTGGTGCAAAAGTATCGATATCTAGTCCTGCGCCTAATCCTTTTCTTATATATTCAAGTCCATTTGCTAACGTGTAAGCGAGTTCTATATCGGCGGTTGCACCTGCTTCCTGCATATGGTATCCAGAAATACTAATGCTATTGAATTTTGGCATGTGTTTACTGGTATATTCAAAGATATCTGACACAATTTTCATGGACGCTTCTGGAGGATATATGTAGGTGTTTCTAACCATAAATTCTTTTAGAATATCATTCTGAATCGTGCCACTCAATTGATGTAATTCCACCCCTTGTTCTTGTGCTGCGACGATGTAAAATGCCATGATGGGCAAAACCGCCCCATTCATGGTCATGGAAACACTCATTTGATTCAAAGGAATTTCGTCAAATAATAATTTCATATCCTCAACAGAATCAATGGCAACACCTGCTTTTCCTACATCTCCAACGACCCGTTCGTGGTCACTATCATACCCACGATGAGTGGGCAAGTCAAAGGCGACGGAAAGCCCCTTTTGTCCCGCTTTTAAATTTCTTTTGTAGAAAGCATTACTATCTTCTGCTGTTGAAAATCCAGCATATTGTCTAATAGTCCATGGGCGTTGGACATACATCGTGCTATAAGGCCCTCTTAAAAAGGGGGGAGACCCAGCTGCAAAATTTAGGTGATCTAGAGTTTCGGTATCTTTTTCAGAATAGTTGGATTGAATTGCAATTGTTTCGGCCGTTTCAAAAGATTTTTTTGAAATGACTTTAGAGCTCATACTTTCTAAAACAATATGTTGAACCTTTTTTCTATTCATCTTTCAGACGTTTTTGTTCAATTTTCTCAGAAATTCTACGAGGGATGATGGGTTCTAATAAAGTTTTTCGAGTCTGTTGTTTGAGGAATGGATATAACTCAAGTTCTGTTTTCATTTTGTCGGAGGCATTTTTTTGAAAATGCGTTCCCAATAAACCTTCATGCCCCTCATCGTATATCCGTTGTTCTTTTTGAGCGTGCTCTTTAAGTTTTCGCTGGATAAGTCCTTCTTTGAGGAGTTTTAAATAGCCACCTTGCCTCTCAACTTCTTTGAATAATTCTAAGGATTTTTGAGCCAATTGATGCGTCAATGTTTCAATATAATATGTGCCTTCTGTTGGGTTTGAAACCGCATCAAAATAACTTTCATTTTTAAGAATCAGTAATTGATTTCTTGACAATCGATCCCCAAATTCATTATCCTTGTGGTATAAATGATCGTAAGGCATATTAATAATTGTATCACTACTTCCCAAAATAGCGCTCATACATTCTGTAGTGGTTCGAAGCATGTTGGTATTATAATCATAAATCGTTTTATTGCGACGACTCGGCTGAGTAAGAATGTGACAGTCAATAGACCCGCCATACTCCTTAGTGAGACTTTGCCATAACACACGAACTGCTTGAAGTTTTGCAATTTCAAAAAAGTAATTACCACCAACAGAGACTTTAAAAACAATTGATTTCAAACTCTTTTCATTTACTAAATTAAGATATTCATTTGCATGGGCTAGGGTATAAGCCAGTTGTTGAATCATACTTCCTCCTGCGTTTTGAAAGAGCCCTAAATCTACCGAAAGAACACTTTTTAAATCAGGTCCAGTAACCAGAATTTGTTTTAAATGATCTAAATCTGAAGTTAGATTTTTATGCCAATTCCCAGAACGAGCTAAGTGACCAATAGGGTCATTTAAAATATAAAATGAAGCGTTATGATTTACGGTATACGTATTAAGTGTTAGCGCCAGTTTTTTAGAAATAAACAACGGTTCAAAATAAATGGGAATTTTGCTTGTATCAATATTTTTGAGAAGTTTCTCTAACGATATTTCATCTGTTGGGAGCGTAAAATGTAAGCTTTCTACACCATTTTCAATGAGATCGATAGCATGGATGTTGCACTTTTGTATTGAGTTTACATAGATTGAATGCCCGATGTTCCAATCGGTGGCATTTTGTTGAATTGAAGGCGCTTTTGAATAGGATTCAGAATGGTAAAACGGTTTCACATCAATCCCTTCTATAGAATTCCAAACCAAGTGCTCATTAAAATCGTTTCCTTGAAGTTCAAATTGAATCTTTTGTTTCCAAGCTTTAGCAGAAAGGGATTCAAAATTCTCAAAAAGACTCGACTTACTCATTCGTTTTAATTTTTAAACTGTCGGAGTCTTCAATGATATAAACGACTTCATCTTCTTTTTTCATTTTATAATGCTCACGTGCATATTTTTCAATTCCACCAGGTGAGTTAAGAGTGTTAATTTCTTCGGAATCGTTTTCAATTTCATTGTTGTAAAATTCAATTTTTGAATCTAAATCTTCAATATCTTCATTTAGATCTTTATGAATTAGCCAAGAATTTGCATCAAAAAAAGTCATCCATACAATAAATATAATCAATATAAGGAAATAGATATTCTTAAAGGGTTTTAAAAAACTCCAAAAACTTTTTAGCTTTTTAAACATTACAATTGTTCGTTTATAATAGATTTTACAACATTAACGGCCACCGTATTATAATGATTATTAGGAATGATAATATCAGCAAATGCTTTCATGGGTTCTATAAATTGTTGGTGCATCGGTTTGAGTGTTGTTTGATAGCGTTCTAAGACTTCATCTAAATCTCTCCCACGTTCAGCAATATCTCTTTTTAAACGACGCATTAATCGTTCGTCACTATCGGCATGAACAAATATTTTTATATCAAATAAAGATCTTAATTCGGTATTCGATAAAATCAAAATACCTTCAACAATGACCACTTTTTTTGGCTTTGTAACGGTAGTTTCTCCGGTACGATTGTGTGTTTTGAACGAATATACAGGTTGATTAATATTATCGCCTTTTTTTAAAGATTTTAGATGGGATTCAAGAAGCTCAAAATCAATTGATTGTGGATGATCAAAGTTGATTTTACAACGCTCTTCGAAAGATAAATGAGAGGTGTCCATATAATAGGAATCTTGTGAAATCACTTCTACTTCACCTGCAGGAAACTCTGATAGAATCTGATTGACCACTGTGGTCTTTCCACTTCCTGTTCCTCCACCAATACCAATAATTAACATAACTCTTGCTTTTCAATTTTAACAAAGTTAAGATTATTTTCTTGGTTTTGGTTTATTGCACCCCAATAATAATGCGATGATTTAGTCTACAATTATAAATTAAACTGTTAATAACTTCCCACTCAAATTTTATGTAAAACGCCTATTTTTGTATCCTAAATTTAAAATTATGTCTGATACTATAGAGTCTGTAAAATGTTTAATTATTGGGTCGGGTCCTGCGGGCTATACCGCTGCTATTTATGCAGCTCGTGCCAATATGTTTCCAGTGTTATACCAAGGTACTCAACCTGGAGGGCAGTTAACAACTACCAATGAAGTTGAAAATTTCCCTGGATATCCTGACGGTATTACAGGACCAGCGATGATGCTCGAATTACAAGCGCAAGCCGAACGATTTGGGACCGATGTTAGAGATGGATGGGTAACGAAAGTTGATTTTTCTGGGCCAATTCATAAAGTTTGGATTAATGGTACTAAGGAAATTCACTGTGAAACGATTGTAATTTCAACAGGCGCCACTGCAAAATACTTAGGCTTGGATTCTGAACAAAAATATTTAAAACTTGGTGGTGGTGTGTCCGCTTGTGCCGTTTGTGATGGATTCTTTTACAGAAACCAAGAAGTTGTCATTGTAGGTGCGGGTGATTCGGCTTGTGAAGAAGCACATTACTTATCTAAACTTTGTACGAAAGTTACCATGTTGGTGAGACGAGATGAATTTAGAGCCTCAAAAATTATGGCGAGCAGAGTTAGAAATACAGAAAATATTGAAATTTTGTTCAATACAGAAACAGATGAAGTCCTTGGAGATGGTCAAGTTGTGACAGGCGTTCGAGTCAAAAACAACAAAACAAATGCCTTAGTAGATATTCCAGCGACCGGATTTTTTGTTGCCATTGGACATAAACCCAATACAGATATTTTCCAAGACTATTTGACGTTAGATGAAACTGGATATATTATTAATACAGCGGGATCTTCTAAAACCAATATCGAAGGCGTTTTTGTGAGTGGTGACGCTGCAGATCATGTATACAGACAAGCTGTTACTGCCGCTGGAACAGGTTGTATGGCTGCTCTTGATGCAGAACGCTATTTGGCTGCCAAAGAAGGCTAGTTAGCGTAGTTCAGCACCTAATTCTGATTCAAAACGCTTTTGGATTTTTGACATGATTTTATCAATTTGAATATCTGTCAGCGTTTTGTTTTTGTCTTGTAATGTGAAACTAACCGCATAACTCTTTTTGCCTTCGGCTAATTTATCGCCAGTATATACATCAAATAAATTGATATTTTTCAAGAAGTTATTTTCGGTTTGTTTTGCTAATTTATAGATACTTTCAAAAGTAATATCTTCATTAATTAATAATGAAAAGTCACGTTTTACTTCAGGATATTTTGAAATTTCTTTAAACTTGATGGTGTTTTGATTGATAACTTTTAACAAGTTGTCCCAATTAAAATTAGCACAAAAAACACTTTGAGAAATTCCAAAAGATTTAAGTGTGCTGGCTTTTAGACTTCCAAATTCTACCAACGCGTGTTTGCCGACACTCAACTGTTGTCCTTCGCTAAAAACGTTGTTTGTGAGTGGTGAACTTTTAAGTTTTTGTATTCCCAATCGATCAAATATAGCTGAGACTAATCCTTTTAAATAAAAATAGTCAACTTCTGTGTCTTTGGTATTCCATTGTTTACCAACTTTATTTCCAGTTACAAAAATAGAAAGGTGGTTTAATTCTTCTTTTTTAGCTTCGAAATTGTGATAGGTTTTACCAAATTCAAAAAGCTTTAGATCACTTTGTTGTCTATTAATATTAAATGTAATCGCTTCTAATCCTGAAAAAATTAAGGATTGTCGCATCACAGATAAATCGGCACTTAATGGATTTAATATCTGAACATCATGCGCTTTATCCAATAGATCACTGTAAGATGTGTATTTATCAGAAGTCAGAGAATTACTCATAATTTCATAAAACCCTTGTCCTACAAGTTGATTCGCAAGAATATTTTCGATTTTATAGCTTTCAAATTTAGAAGTATTCGAAATGGAAGCATTTAATTTATTGGTGATTCCAATATTATTATAGCCGTAAACTCTTAAAATTTCTTCTATGACATCCACTTCTCGTTGCACATCATTTCTGTATGCAGGAATTGTGAGTCCCAGCCCACTTTCAGTGACGTTATTCACCTTAATTTCCAAAGCACTTAAGATTTCTTTGATGGTTTCTTTTGGGAGTTCTTGACCAATTAATTTATTGGTGTTTTCAAAACTTAAAAATACTTGAGCGTCTTCAATTTTATTAGGATACTCATCAATTAAGTCACTGGAAATTTTTCCACCAGCGATTTCTGTAATTAATAAAGCTGCACTTTTGAGTGCGTATTTGGTGATATTCGGATCTATTCCACGTTCAAATCGAAATGAAGCATCTGTGTTTAACGCATGTCTTTTTGCTGTTTTTCGAATGCTCACAGGGTTAAAGTAAGCACTTTCAAGAAAGATAGAAGTGGTTGAATTGGAAACTCCAGAGTTTTCACCTCCATAAACACCTGCAATACAGAGCGGTTTTTTGGCATCACAGATCATAAGATCCTCTTCGTGAAGCGTTCGTTCAACACCATCTAAGGTGACAAATTTAGTCCCTGCTTTTACTGTTTTAACCTTGATTTTTTTGCCTGTTATTTGGTCTGCATCAAAAGCATGTAAGGGTTGTCCTAAGTCATGCAACACATAGTTTGTAGCATCCACAATATTATTTATTGGATTTACTCCAATCGCTTTAAGCCGGTTTTGTAACCATTCTGGAGACTCTTTTACTACAATCTCAGAAATTGTTAATCCACAATATCGAGGTGCTTTGAGTTTGTCTTCAACAATAACATCAATTTTGAGACCTCTATTATCCACATGAAAAGCTGAAACAGACGGGCTTATTATTTTTGTATTTATTCCATGCTGGGTCAAACCAGCCATTAAATCTCTAGCCGTTCCGTAATGACTCATGGCGTCTGCACGGTTAGGCGTTAATCCAATTTCAAAAACTAAATCATCTTCAATGTTAAAATGATTAGCAAGGTCACTTCCTACTTTTAGAGAATCCTCTAAAATCAAAATTCCATCATGAGATTTCCCTAATCCTAATTCATCTTCGGCACATAGCATTCCGTGACTTTCTTCGCCACGAATTTTACCTTTTTTGATGGTCCAAGCTTCGCCTTCTGGCGTGTATAAAGTAGTTCCTATGGTAGCGACGGCTACTTTTTGACCCGCAGCTACATTGGGGGCTCCACAAACAATGGCTAACGGAGCCTCGGCACCAATATCTACAGTAGTCACACGTAATCGATCTGCGTTAGAGTGTTGTTCACATGTGAGGACATGTCCTACTAAGATGCCATTTAGTCCGCCTTTAACAGATTGATACACGTCTAGTCCTTCAACTTCTAACCCTAAATCGGTAAGTAGTTCTGAGGTTTTTTCTGCAGTCCAATCAATTTTAATAAATTGTTTTAACCAATTATATGATATCTTCATTATGCGGAATTATTGCTTTTGAGCAAATATAAAATAAAGCGCTTAGCTATCAAATAAAAAGCCCACCTAAACGGCGGGCTTTTGTAATTTTATCTTAGGTAATTGGCTATTGACCAGAAAGCGCTTTTACTTCGTTTTCTATCATTTCGTAAAACTGATCAATTTTAGGGAGTACGACCACTCTAGTACGTCTGTTTTTAGCTCTGTTTTCGGAAGTATCATTATCTGTTAATGGTACATAACTACTTCGTCCAGCTGCAATTAGTTGAGCAGGATTTACACCCATGCTTTGTAATTCTCTAATGATAGATGTGGAGCGTTTAACGCTTAAATCCCAGTTATCAACCAAAACGCCGCTTGAATATGTACGATCGTCAGTATGTCCTTCAATCATGGCTTCAAAATCTGGCTTATCATTAATGACCATTGCTACTTTTTCTAAAACTGATTTTGCTTTTTGAGTTACTGTAAAACTTCCACTTTTAAATAATAATTTATCAGCAATGGATATGAAAACAACGCCTTTTTCAACATTTATTTCGATGTCCGGATCATTGATGCCTACAGATTTCTTTAGACTAGAAACAATTGCCAAAGTAATGCTGTCTTTTTTGGTCATAGCATCTTGAAGGCGATTAATTTTCAAGTCTCTTTCTTGTAAACTTTCGAGTGTTTTTTCTAAATTATCAGCACCTTTAGTAGTAAGAACCGTCATGTCTTTAGAACTGCTTATAAGAGCATCATTCGTTTTTCTTAAATCGACTAATTGATCTTTTAAAGCAGTTAAACTGGCGTTCGCAACGGCTTTATCGGACAAACAACTATTTAACTTTACAGTCGTCGTATTTAATAAATTTTCAGTGTTTTTTAATTTTTCTTGAGCAGCCACCAAATCTTTGCTTGGGCCACATGATGTTAGCACTATGAGTGCAGTAATTCCTAGGGTGTAGATTTTTTTCATCTTAAAATAATTAATTATTTAAAATGTAAAATTATGAAATTATTCTTCTTAATACCACCATAAGCACCACTATTTTACAATTTTTTAAAATTAGAAATATTGGATACAAAATGAGACCATACAATTGATGGCAAAAGCCTAAATAGAACTCTTGTCCGATGTTGTTTTCTAAATCGAAGTAAATAGGGTAGAGCGGTATAAAAACTTCCATGTGCTTTAAGAATGGCAATCGTGTGTTTTGGTTGGCCTTGAATTAAAAATCGAATTCCCGCAAGACCATCTAAAATTAATCGAATAAAAACAATCACTAACAGATGAGAATGGGTGTTTTTAACGACGGTATATAAGCTGTTTCTAAAATTCAAATATGTTTTTTTTGGATTCAAAGTTTCTAAACTTGCGCCCCCTACATGGTAAATAGTCGAAGTTCCAATGTAAGAAACTGTCAGGCCGTTGTTTTTAGCGCGCCAACACAAATCAATTTCTTCCATATGAGCAAAAAACTTAGAATCAAAGCCTCCCAAAGTTTCCAAAACGTGTGCTCTAACAAAAAAACAGGCCCCAGAAGCCCAAAATACATCTTTTTGGTCGTCGTATTGGCCATGATCTTTCTCGATTGCATTAAAAATTCGACCTCTGCAATACGGGTACCCAAGTTGATCGATAAAACCGCCGCCAGCACCCGCATAATCAAACTTAGTTTTATCATTATAATTTAGAATTTTAGGTTGAATGATCGCTGTGTTTGGATTGGATTCAAATGCACCAATAACAGGTTTTAACCAGTTTTCAGTCACTTCAACATCGGAATTTAGTAGACAATAAACGGCCTCATTAACGTGTTTCAGTCCCTCATTATAGCCACCAGCATACCCTAAATTCTGCATCAATTGAATGCATTTAACTGAAGGAAATTGAGTCTTTAATAAAGGAACTGACGCATCTGTTGATCCATTGTCAATGACATAAATGGGATGCCCTTTGGAGTGCGCTATAACAGAAGGAAGAAACGTTTCTAAGAGTTTTTTTCCATTCCAGTTGAGGATGACAATAGCTAATTTCAAATTGATTTTTTATTATAGTTTGGGAGAGATTCTAAAAACTGATAGCTCTCTAAGTCCTGATTCATTGTACAAAAATAATGATTTATTCCATTAGTTACCATCAGATAGTTGGCTTCTAGAGTACGGTTGTAGCGTGCTATTTGATCAAATGTATCTTG
>ERZ1047472.984-NODE-984-length-23151-cov-5.094605_pt1 | contig 23151 bp, 22 predicted proteins | sample MGYA00383095_ERZ1047472 | MGnify/ENA primary metagenome ERZ1047472 (study PRJEB29581, sample SAMEA5548365) | metagenome | biome: marine; feature: coastal; material: water | depth 1 m | study: Short-term variability in the microbial, nano- and picoplankton dynamics... | reverse complement strand
CTTTTTTAATGTTACTTTTTCAACAAAAAAGCCATGGTATCAACATGGTCGGCGTAATCTCCCAGTTTTGGTTGCTGTGTTTGACCAAAAGGGAATGTGTTTTCCAAACAATTACTAACCACACATTGAATGTGTTCTTCCTGATCGTTTAAACGCTGTTTAACCACTTCTAAATCTGTATAAGTACTGTAATGCACACAGGCAATGGGGGAATTTAACCCTTCATCTTTTTTAAACATCATAAAACCATTCTCCAATAATTCTTGCTCTTGCATCAAATAAACTGCTTTGTTGTAATCGTAATTATTGGCGTAAGCATTGTGTTGAATAAGTTCTTTGTGCTCATAAAGCGCCAAAAACAATTCATTAAAATCATAGCCATCTGGTACCATAAGGTGTGAAACACTGCGGCAACCCAATCCAAAATACTGCATCATGTCTTGACATAATGCAGCCAAATCTTCTTGGGTCTCATTGCCGTCCAGCACGGCAATACCGTTCCTTGTCTTACGTATGATGTGTGGCTTCTTTTTAAAATAATATTCAAAATACCGAGCGGTGTTGTTGCTTCCTGTTGCAATAACCTTGTCATAAGTATCGAGCTTTCCTTCTGTAAAATGAACCTTATCTTTCCAATGGGGCATTACAGAGGTAAGAAAATCTACGACCAAAGGAAGTAGCAAGGTGTCATTTGGTGAAAGTTTTGCCTCAATACTACAGCCGCTAGCGAGCCCACAAATAACGTCGTGTAGGCCAACCAACGGGATGTTACCTGCCAATACCAAGGCCAGTCGCGTTGCCTCATGTGGCTCTGGATAGGTGACCAGCCAGTCAGTAATGTCTTTTTCATTTAGGGTTTGTCCCCAGACAGACATGCAAAAGTCAAGATTTTCTTTTGTAAACCATTTGTTTTGATTGGAGGCGCTAACAATTGCATTGTCAAGCTTTTCAATCCAGCCATCGGCTCTTTTGTTTTTAAAAGTATAATCGTTTAGGAGTTCGCCCAAGGCAGAAAAAGCCTGTATACTTTGTGTATGTTTTGTCATGGTTTGGTTTAGAGTGTTTATGACCTTACTTTTGCAAAGTTAAAGAATTGCTATGGCTATTATCATTACTGACGAATGTATTAATTGTGGGGCTTGCGAACCCGAATGCCCAAACACGGCTATTTACGAAGGCGCTTTTGATTGGAAATACGGAGACGGAACTTCTTTGAGTGGTGACGTAGTGCTTCCCAACGGCAATGCTGTGAATGCAGAAAACTTGCAAGAACCTATATCGGATGAGGTTTATTTTATTGTTCCTGATAAATGTACCGAGTGTAAGGGTTTTCACGATGAACCACAGTGTGCTGCTGTATGTCCTGTTGATTGCTGTATTCCAGATGAAGACCATGTAGAAACAGAGGAAGTACTTTTAGGCAAGCAACGCTTTATGCATCCCGACTAACATGAAAGCAGGAATCGTAGGCCTACCAAACGTGGGCAAATCAACCTTATTTAATTGTTTGTCTAGTGCCAAAGCACAGAGTGCAAACTTTCCTTTTTGCACTATCGAACCCAACATAGGAGTTGTTAATGTTCCAGATCCAAGGCTAAATCGCCTAGAAACATTGGTTGATCCCGAAAAAGTCATCCCAGCTACGGTAGAAATTGTCGATATCGCTGGATTGGTAAAAGGCGCAAGCAAAGGCGAAGGCCTCGGCAATCAGTTTTTGGCCAATATCAGGGAAACCGATGCCATTATTCATGTCTTGCGTTGTTTTGACAATGATAATATTGTACACGTAGACGGTTCTGTTGACCCAATTCGTGACAAAGAAACCATTGATATAGAATTGCAACTAAAAGACCTTGAAGCTGTTGAAAAACGCTTGGAAAAGGTCAAACGTGCTGCCCGTACGGGTGATAAAGATGCACAAAAAGAATTGACAGTATTGGAAGTTTTGCATAAATCGCTTGAAGCAGCCGTTTCAGTGCGTGCTATTGAACTAAGCGATGACGATCGATTATCTTTTGTAAAACCCTTACAACTTATCACTGACAAGCCAGTCTTGTATGTGTGTAATGTTGACGAAAGCGCCGCCGCCACTGGAAACGGTTATGTCGACCAGGTTAAAGCGAATGTTGCTGATGAAAATGCGCAAGTATTGGTATTGGCAGTTGCTACAGAAGCAGACATAAACGAATTGGATACTTACGAAGAGCGACAATTGTTTTTAGAGGATTTAGGTTTAGATGAACCTGGTGCTGCCAAACTGATTCGCTCTGCGTACAAGTTGTTAAATTTAGAAACCTATTTCACTGCTGGTGAAAAAGAGGTGCGGGCATGGACTATTCTTGCTGGGGCTACAGCACCGCAATCTGCAGGTGTCATACACACCGACTTCGAAAAAGGCTTTATTCGTGCTGAAGTGATTTCATATGCCGATTATGACAGCTATGGCTCAGAACAAAAAGCCAAAGAAGCAGGTAAGGCTAGGGTTGAGGGCAAGGACTATATCGTCCAAGATGGAGATGTGATGCATTTCCGCTTTAATGTTTGATATCTTTAAATGATGCGTATTAATAAAAATCTTCTTCGAGTATTAATATTCGGGGTTGTTTCTATTGCTATCCTAAACTTTGACACAACTGCTTTTTATCTGCTCAAGCCTTTAACAACAATATCAATCCTTGCATACCTCATTATCTTTAAGAATCCTTCGACAAAAAAATATGTTACGCGTATTGGGTTAGGTTTGTTTTTTTGTTTGGTGGGAGATGTTTTTTTGTTATTTGAAGCATACTTTGCTTATGGTCTAGCTTCATTTTTAATTGGGCATATGTTTTTTCTTTTTGCCTTTATCGGTTTACAGGGATTACAGCAGGCATCCATAATCATTACCCTATTGGTTTTAATTGCCGCCGCGCTATTTCTATTGATTTCTCCAAAACTTGAGTTGTTGTTTTATCCAGTACTAATTTATCTGATCGTTATTGTATTGATGAGTTGGCAGGGCTGGGCTTTATCTCTTAGCACACAACTTAAAAACATCCGTTTTTTAGGCTTAGGTGTTTCGCTATTTCTTTTTTCTGATGCGCTGATTGCAATTGATAAGTTCTATGTTACTTTTTCATTTGCACAGCCTATAATTCTTTTTTCTTATTGGGCGGCCATTTACCTAATTGCGCAATCAGCAACTAAGTAATCTATGCACCACTTTTTTTATGCATTTAGGTTTAATGTGTAACTACAACGTTTTAATAGAACAACCAATAGCCTTGGTTGTGCTAACTTTAGGTAGTTGACCTGCCAGCAAAGCATCTACCGCATCTTCCACGTAGTGTTTTTGCACTTTGTCTGGGTTACGTGAACTATCATCAATAGCACCAATATACTGCACCACATTGCCTTTATATTGTTTTTCTAAGATGAATACATGTGGAGTTCGGGTTGCGCCGTATTTTGGATAGATCTGTTGCCCCTTATCCTGGAGGTAGGGAAATGTAAAGCCTTTGTCTTCGGCGCGTTGTTTCATATCGTTGAGCTCTTCTCCATTTTGTGCAGCCGGATCGTTGGGGTTGATGGCAATAACAGGATAGCCTTTAGACTTGTATTTGGTGTCTAAGGCGTTGATACGATCTTCATAAGCAATTGAGTAAGGACAGGTGTTACATGTGAATATTACAATAAAGCCTTTGGCATCATCATAGTCAGAAAGAGACACCATTTCATCATAAATATTCGGAAGTGAAAAGTCAGTGGCAAGGTCACCAACCTTATAGCCGTGGTTTTCTGTAAATAACAAAAGAGAACTAAATAGGATTAGGACTGATTTCATAGTTGAGGGTTAAAAAGTTTAAGGATTTTATCAAGTCTAGATGCTGTAAATGATTGCTCATAAAAACCACGTTGCTTTTTGGTGTAAATAAGCGTAGCAGGTAGCGAACCACTCCAATTGGGGTGAATGTCGTTTATCCAAGAATTTTCGTCTGCATCATCTAGGAGTACAACCCTTGCTTGAAGTTTATGTTTTTTGATGAAAGGCAATAACCTACTTTCCTTGTGTTTGGGAAAGTCAAGACTCACCAATAGCACTTCAACATCTTCTCGTTGGTCTATGACCTCAAAATAGGGCAGTTCTTTGATGCAAGGTGCGCACCAAGTGGCCCAAAAGTTGACCACGTAAATTTTATCCCCCTTTTGATTGAGTAAAGGCTTCAATTTGTTATGGGTTAGAGAAGGCACCGTTTGTGCACTTAATAGCAAAGGGAATAACAGAGACAATAAAAATTTGGGATAAAACATAATTGAAAGATATTGAAAATATCGCAATTGTATTTATTGCGCTATTGTATTTGAAAATTAACTAATTTTATCCTAATAACTTTTAATCAATTAAACATGAAAAAAATACTTTTAGTAACCATTGTTTTAGCCATGGCAAGCTGCGCTTCTCCTTCTGGATCCGACGCTGCAGTGGAGGGTGTTGGCTTTTTTAAGCCAATGCCAGATGAAAAATTCATTGCTGGATCTGACGATGTGTTGGATGTGTGGATGAAATATTTAGATGCACATAACAACCAAGACATTGAGACCATCAAATCTATGAGTGCAGATTCTATTTATATTTTGAGCCCAGATGGATCTGAAATTTTCACCAAAGAACAACAAGCAACTGTCCTCGCCGAGTGGTTTGCTGTTGCAAATCCAAAATGGGATGCCTACTGGGCCATGCCTTATAAGTCTGTTCCAAGTGGTGCAGATTGGGTAATCGCAGGGCATAATGTTACTACAACTGTCAACGGAGAAGAAATGTCAGAACTCAATATGATAGATGGAGAAATTGTGGATGGCAAAATCGCAAGATTCTTTGTTTATGCTGCAAAGCCACCTGTTAAATAAACAGTAGCTACGCATAAAATTTTATAGAAGCACCTGCCCTTCGACATGCACCTGATCCCTGAGCTTGTCGAAGGGCAGGTGCTTTTTTTTGTGGGGTGTTCTATGGTCTTTCTGAACCATGAGCTTGTAGAATGCCCTCTAAGCTTGTCGAAGAGCACTTTTCATATTTAAGAATTTGTCAAAAACAAATCCGAAAATATTTATATTATTAACGATTAGGATGTTTCAACAATTCCCCTTCTTAATTGTTAATTTCTTTGTTTAAGTAGGCTTTAATTTTATGGGTTGATGCTTTAAATTAGCAAACCATGGACCAAACCCAATACAACGAAGATAATATACGATCCCTCGACTGGAAGGAGCATATCCGTATGCGTCCTGGGATGTATATTGGAAAGCTTGGAGACGGTTCCTCACCAGATGACGGCATCTATATTTTACTTAAAGAAGTACTCGATAACAGCATAGACGAGTTTGTAATGGGTGCTGGGAAAACCATTGAAATCACCATTAAAGATGGCAAGGTAGGCGTACGTGACTACGGGCGTGGCATCCCGCTAGGTAAGGTCGTTGATGTGGTTTCCAAAATGAACACGGGAGGTAAGTATGACAGCCGTGCCTTTAAAAAATCAGTTGGACTAAACGGTGTAGGAACAAAGGCAGTTAACGCACTCTCCAATGAGTTTACGGTCTATTCCATCCGTGAAGGCCAGATGAAGCAAGCTCGTTTCAACCAAGGTAATCTTGAAGAAGAAACAGCGGTTCTTTCATCTTCAAAGCGCAATGGAACCCAAGTTTACTTTATTCCAGACGACAGCATCTTTAAAAAATACCGCTACCGCCATGAGTACGTAGCCAAGATGCTCAAATACTATGTTTATCTCAATCCAGGCTTGACCATCGTATTTAATGGAGAAAAGTTTGTTTCTAAGAATGGACTAAAAGACTTACTTGAGGACAACAACAACATAGAGGACTTTCTCTACCCAGTTGTGCACCTCAAGGGAGACGATATTGAAGTGGCCATTACGCACAGCAAAACCCAATACAACGAAGAATACCATTCGTTTGTAAACGGGCAGCACACCACTCAAGGGGGAACCCACCAAACCGCTTTTAGAGAGGCTTTGGTTAAAACTATTCGAGAATATTACGGCAAACAGTACGACGCATCTGACATTCGTAAATCCATCATATCTGCCATCAGTATCAAGGTGATGGAACCTGTGTTTGAATCCCAAACCAAAACCAAATTGGGCTCTACTGAAATGGGGGGCAACCTGCCTACGGTACGTACTTATATCAATGATTTTGTCGGCAAGCAATTGGATAATTTATTACACAAAAATCCACCTACCGCCGAGGCGCTACAACGCAAAATACTGCAAGCCGAAAAAGAGCGAAAAGAGCTGTCTGGTATTCGTAAGTTGGCGCGTGATCGTGCTAAGAAAGCAAGCCTTCATAACAAAAAACTAAGGGATTGCCGTGTGCATTTGGGTGATATAAAAAAGGATAGTCGTTTGGATTCCACCTTGTTCATTACAGAAGGAGATTCGGCAAGTGGATCCATTACCAAATCTAGAGATGTCAACACACAAGCGGTATTTAGTCTTCGAGGTAAACCCTTGAATTCCTATGGGATGTCCAAGAAAATCGTTTACGAAAACGAGGAGTTTAACCTCTTGCAAGCAGCCCTCAACATTGAGGAAAGCATGGAAGATTTGCGCTATAACAATATCGTAATTGCCACCGATGCTGATGTTGATGGTATGCATATTAGGCTATTGCTAATCACCTTCTTTTTACAATTTTTTCCAGAGCTCATCAAGGATGGCCATCTGTATATTTTGCAAACACCACTTTTTAGGGTGCGCAATAAAAAGAAAACCATCTACTGTTATTCCGAGCAAGAGCGTGTAAATGGCCTTGAAGATTTGGGCAAACAAGCAGAGATTACACGTTTTAAAGGATTGGGTGAGATTTCTCCAGATGAATTTAAACACTTTATTGGTGACGATATCCGCCTAGACCCCGTCATGCTAGACAAAAACATGACCATAGACGAATTGTTATCATTCTATATGGGTAAGAATACACCCAAAAGACAGGAGTTTATCATTGACAACCTTAAAGTAGAGTTAGATAAAGTAGAATCATGAACGAGGAATTAGAACATAATCCCGACGATCAGCTTATTCGGGTAACGGGTATGTACAAGGACTGGTTCCTAGATTATGCTTCTTATGTGATTTTGGAGCGTGCCGTTCCTGCAATTGAAGATGGGTTTAAGCCCGTTCAACGTCGTATTCTACATTCCATGAAGGACCTCGACGATGGGCGCTACAACAAAGTAGCTAACATTGTTGGACATACCATGCAATATCACCCACACGGAGATGCATCTATTGCAGATGCCATGGTGCAAATTGGCCAGAAAGACCTGTTGATTGATATGCAAGGAAACTGGGGAAATATCCTCACTGGGGATTCTGCAGCTGCTTCGCGATATATTGAAGCAAGATTGTCAAAATTTGCTTTGGAAGTGGTCTATAGCCCAAAGGTTACCCAGTGGCAACTCTCGTATGATGGCCGTAAAAAGGAACCTATTTCGCTGCCAGTAAAGTTTCCAATGCTCTTAGCGCAAGGGGGCGAAGGGATTGCTGTTGGACTATCAACCAAAATACTACCACACAACTTTAACGAGCTTATAGATGCCTCTGTAAAACACCTACAAGGCAAAAGGTTTACCATTGTTCCTGATTTTCCCACAGGGGGCGTGATGGATGCCGACAACTATAACGACGGTCTTAGGGGCGGCAAAATACGTGTACGTGCACGTATTGCTCAAGTTGACAAGCAAACCCTTATCATTAACGAGATTCCATTTTCTACAACCACCTCTTCGCTTATTGATTCCGTTCTAAAGGCAAATGAGAAAGGGAAAATCAAAATCAAAAAAATTGAGGACAACACAGCGGCGGATGTTGAAATAAAAATACAACTGCCTCCCAATGTATCACCTGACAAAACCATAGATGCATTGTTTGCTTTTACAGCTTGTGAAACGTCTATATCCCCTTTGGGCTGCGTGATTGAAAATAATAAACCCAATTTTATTGGGGTTTCGGAAATGCTACGCCGCTCCACCGATCATACTTTAGACTTGTTGCGAGCAGAGCTTGAAGTAAAACAAGACGAACTTGAAGCACAATGGCATTTTGCATCCCTTGAGCGTATTTTTATTGAAAAGCGCATTTACCGTGACATTGAGGAAATGGAGACATGGGAAGGTGTTCTTGCTGCCATTCACAGTGGACTAGCGCCTTATGCCGTAAACCTAAAACGTGCCGTTACCGATGATGATGTGGTGCGACTTACCGAAATACGCATCAAACGTATCTCAAAATTTGATTTGGATAAGGCACAACAAAAAATAGAAGCCCTTGAAGCGGAACTTGATGAAGTGCGCTACCATTTGGCACATATTGTTGAATTTGCCATCGATTACTTTAAAAGGCTTAAAAAGACTTACGGAGCAGGTAAAGAAAGAAAAACAGAACTAAGTGTATTTGCCGATGTAGACGCACGAAAGGTCGTTATGCGCAACACCAAGCTCTATGTAAGTAGGGAAGAAGGTTTTGTGGGTACTTCCTTGCGTCGCGAAGAATACGTAACGGATTGTGCCGATATCGATGATGTCATTGTCTTTACGGCAGATGGAAAAATGATGGTTACCAAGGTGGAAAGCAAGACTTTTGTCGGCAAAAACATCATCCACGTGGCTGTTTTCAAAAAGAAAGACAAACGTACCATCTACAATATGATTTACCAAGATGGCAAAGGGGGTACTTTCTATATCAAACGTTTTGCGGTTACTGGCGTGACTAGAGATAAACACTATGACCTTACCAACGGAAGTCCGCAGTCAAAGGTGCATTACTTCTCTGCCAATCCAAATGGCGAAGCAGAGATTGTTACCATTCACTTGCGTCACAGCGGATCAATCAAAAAGCTAAAATGGGACCTAGATTTTGCAGACCTTGTCGTTAAAGGCAGAGGAGTACGTGGTAATACGGTGACCAAATATGCCATTAAGCGTGTAGACCTCAAAGAAGAAGGGGTGTCAACCCTCAAACCACGTGATATTTGGTTTGACGAAACCGTACAACGACTCAATGCTGACGAACGCGGGCGTTTGCTCGGTGCATTCAGAGGCGAAGACCGCCTACTTATTGTTACAAAATCAGGGAAAGTAAAAACACAAATTCCAGATTTGGGGATGCATTTCCCCCCCGATATGTTGGTCTTAGAAAAATGGGAACCTAAAAAACCACTGTCAGCGGTTTATCACGATGGCATCAAAGACAAATATTTTGGTAAGCGTTTTCTGATAGAAGCAGCAGACAAAGAAGAAGTTTTTATTAAAGAAGGTAACAAGATCGAACTAATATGGTTTTCAACAGATTGGCGACCCGTATGTACCCTTCAGTTTATTAAGCCAAGAGGTGGCGAAGCCAAACCACCACAACAAGTATCGTTTGAAGATTTTATATCGCCTAAAGGCATCAAGGCTATGGGCAACCAGTTGACAACTGAAAAATTAAAACGCATTGAAGCGAATGACCCATTGGCGTATACGCCAGATCCCGAAGTGGAAACCGCAGAAATTGAAACGGTAGTAGAAGAAGTAACACCACCAGTAGATGATGATGAAGGTCAAATTACTCTAGACCTATAATACTAGGCTTTCTTCTTACGAAAGCGCATGTTTAAAAACTCCACTACCAACGAAAAAGCAATAGCAAAGTACAGATAGCCTTTGGGAATATTTCCAATGTGTTGCCCCATAACTTGCATATCGGCCAAATGCGCGCCTTCTGCAATAAGCATAAAGCCAATCAAAATAAGAAACGAAAGGGCTAAAATCTGTAAAGACGGATGTTTGTGCACAAAACGGGTGACGGGATGTGCAAATATCATCATCGCCAATATGGAAATCACAACCGCAATAATCATAATCCAAAGTGCCCCGTCAATACCGCTTGTCATACCAACAGCCGTTAATATGGAATCTACAGAGAAAACAGCATCAATAAGAATGATTTGAAGCAATATGCGCCCCATGGTATTGGCTGCTTTATTTGCTACTTCTTTGTCTTTTTCTCCAGCATGATCAATTTTTTCATGTATCTCCTTGGTGCTTTTGTAGAGTAAGAACAAACCTCCGGCAAATAACACTAGCGATTGCCCATTTATTTCAGCACTTAATTGGGCTGTATCTATGGAGAAAAGGCTGTTTTTCATTGCAATTACCCAGGTGATGGTAAACAGCAAGATAATACGAAGCACTAGAGCCAACACGAGCCCAATATTGGTTGCTCTTGCGCGCTTTCCTTCTGGCAGCTTGCCAACGACGATAGAAATGAATACGATATTGTCAATTCCCAAAATAATTTCGAGAAATGTTAGGGTAAGTAATGCCGATATGGCTTCTGGGGTGAGAAGAAAGTCCATTAGTTGCTTATTTTGGTTACGGTGCCTCGTTGTTTGTTTTTGGTGTCTCCAACCAGGTTATACTCAAACGTATAGGTGTTTTCTGCAGTGGTTAAAATTTTCATATGCACAGATTTTGAGTCTTGGTAGGAGAGGGGGCGTAACTTTTTTACAATGCATTCGCAGTCATTTAGCCAACGCACACTGGAGCTGTCTACACGATTGAGGTAATAGTCTACTTCTATGCTATCTGTTCTGACAAACTGCGTAGTAAGCGTGTCGCCAAGGACTATCGAAGTAAAACGGAATTTTCCTGTCTTAAATTCAGTACAATTACGCTCAGGAGTGAAACAGGAAATACAGAAAAGCAGTAGGGTAACGATAAAAACATTCCTCATGCTTCAAAAATATCAATTTTTATTGAGGTAGGTACTGGAAGTACCATCGTTATAACACACAATTATACGCTCAACCTGCTTTGAGGGGGTTGATTTATGAATTAAATTTTCTGGGGGAGTACTTTTTGGTACTGGGTTTTCATCAGGTTTTACCAGATCCTCTTGATCTGTAACGATGTCTTCTTGATTTCTTGCAGGCGTGACAACTGCGTTTTTAGATTTAATACCCTTGAGGAGCCATTCAACCGAAACGCTAGGGTAGGCGTGGAGTATTTTAAGAATAAAGTCTAAGCTAGGCTTATTGCGTTCTGAAAGGATGTGTGAAATGGAAGAACGCTGTACGCCAATAGTGTCAGCAAAAGCGGCTGCGCTCAACTCATTGTCGTGCATAAGTTGTTTAATTCGTTCAACAATACCCATGATTACAATTGTAAAATATTAATATTAATCTAATGTTATCATCAAATATATAAAATAATATGACTACATAAAAGCCGAAGTGTTACTTTATATTATTACATTAATATGCTTATTTACAGTAATTTATATAGTATTTATTTTTATTGAATTACTTTTGTAACAATTCATAGGCTTTAAACAACTATTTTGTTTACAATAATAAATTATTGTAGTTTACATTTGGAAACTAATAAGCGTTTACATTTGCAAACATGATTTCATTTCTAACGCAGCATCCTGAACTTAAAAGCCAAATTTTGGAGGGCCGCTACATTACTTATCCAAAAATTGAAAGCTTGCTTAGTGATTTTGATCACAAGCAGGTTGGCACTAGCGTAAAAGGACTGCCTATACATGCAATTAGAATGGGAAATGGCCCTATCAAGGTGCTTATGTGGTCGCAAATGCACGGAAATGAATCTACCAGTACCAAAGGAATCATCGATGTGCTGTATTTTCTTAAAGCAAATCCAACGCTTTTAACCCCCTTTAGCATACAATTGATTCCCATGCTTAATCCTGATGGTGCGGCAGCTTATACTCGGGTTAATGCCAACGCTGTTGATTTAAACCGGGATGCGCAGCAACAATCCCAGCCTGAAACCCTTGCTTTATTTGAGGTCTACGACGCTTTTAAACCTGATTATTGCTTTAATTTACACGACCAACGTACCATATTTGGGGTTGACGACAATCCCTGTATGTTGTCTTATTTGTCTCCAGCTGCCGATGCAGACAAATCAATAACCAAAGCCCGTAAACAAGCAATGGGGATTATTGCCCATATGAACGAACAGCTTCAGCAACACATACCTAATCAGGTGGGGCGCTATGACGACACCTACAATCCCAACTGTGTTGGCGATTGCTTTCAAGCAAAAGGAACGCCAACCATATTGTTTGAATGCGGACAATCTGGACAAGATTACGCAAGGACAAAAACACGAAAATGGTTTTCCTTTTCTGTTGTAGCGGCTTTAAATTGTATTACAAACAACTTATTTAAAGCTGAAGCCTATGAAAGCATAGCGGAAGTTGAAAAGTCATATGTCGATGTTTTAATACATCACGTACCTGATCACGAAGGCCTAATAAGTCTGGCCGTACAGTATAAAGAAAAATTAATTTCAAATAGAATAGTCTTTGAGCCTACTTTGCACAGCAAGGGTGATTTAGCTAGGCTTAATGCACACAAAATCATTGACTTAAATAAATTAAAGCCCACAGACACAACTACTTTAAATGATGATGCGGCTGTAAAAAAACTGTTAAATTTGTTAGATTTAACACATTATTCACACTGATTTAATGAAATAACTATACAAAATTCAATGTTTTTTTGTTTTCTTTGCAAAAAAAACAATCATGCTGAAGTTTAAATTGGACGAAATTGATCATCAAATACTTGATATTTTAATTGATAATATGCGCACGCCATTCACTGACATTGCCAAAAGACTGTTGATTTCTGCTGGTACAGTTCACGTTCGTGTTCGCAAAATGGAAGAGGCTGGAATAATTAAAGGATCTTCGCTTACGTTAGATTACAACAAAATGGGCTATTCTTTTATCGCTTACATTGGTATTTATTTAGAGAAGACGCACCAAACAAAATATGTGTTGGAGCGATTACACGAAATTCCTTTCGTAACAGTTGCACACATCACTACAGGTAAGTTCAACATTTACTGTAAGGTTCGTGCGCGCAGTACCGAACACGCCAAAGAGATTATTTTTAAAATTGATGATATTGATGGTATCTTACGTACAGAGACCATGATTTCTCTTGAAGAGAGCATCAATGACAAAAAGAGATTGATGCATACTATTTTTAATGACCTTTAAATTCAACTTGTGAACCCACGCACAAAACCTGAGCGTTACGAACAAAACGTGCTCTCCAAATTCAAACTATACGACAGTATATTTTCGACCTTACCCTACTCTAAAATAACCAACACGGCAACGCTTTTACCATTGTTTGCCGATTCTTGTGTTGATGGCTATGAAAAGGGGCTAGACCCTAAAGCTATTGTTGAAGGTTTCTTCGATCGTTATTTTCCTGATTATTCAGATAAGGCGCAAATAGATTTACTCTTCCGTTTTATTCAATTTATTGAAAGACGTGTGGTTCTTTTTGATGCTGTTGAAGATGCTGCTTTTGCGCATGTCAACAATATGAGTGGTGTGGGTACAATTCGTAACCTTAAGGAAGAAGCGCAATCAAAGCAGAAATCCAAAGAACTCAAGGCACTGCTTCAGGATATTAATGTACGTCCAGTGCTTACAGCACACCCTACACAGTTTTATCCTGGCGCTGTGTTGGGTATTATTACAGATTTAGGCAAATGCATCCAAGAGAACGATTCGCAAGAAATCAAACTCTTGTTGGCGCAATTGGGACGAACGCCTTTCTTTAAAAAGAAAAAACCAACCCCACTAGACGAAGCCCGAAGCTTGATATGGTATCTCTCTAATGTATTTTATCCTGCTATTGGCGAAATTCAAGCCTATGTGCAACGCCATATTTTCAAAGACGAGCCATTGACAGGACAAACCGTTAAGCTTGGTTTTTGGCCTGGTGGTGACCGTGATGGAAATCCATTTGTAACTACTAAAATTACACGAAAGACAGCGCAATTACTTCGTAGTAGCATCACTCGGAACTACTACAGAGATGTTCGTACACTACGCAGAAGATTAACTTTTGCCGGAGTTGAAGAGGCTGTTTTAGAAGTTGAGAAAAAACTATACAATAGCATTTTTGCAATAGACAGAGCACCAGCCATAAGTCTTGAAGACCTGAAAGCAAGCCTAGAATCCATACTTGTTACGATTGAAGAGGAATATCACGGTTTATTTGCCAATGAACTACGTGATTTCATTGCAAAGGTTAATGTGTTTGGTTATCACTTTGCCAGCTTAGACATCAGACAAGACTCTCGTGTTCATCACGATGCCTTTTTAACGCTTTTAGAGCAAACTAATAAGACTGGTGTTACAAATGCTGGTTTTGATTATGTAAACGCTACAGAAGAAGCGCGTATTGATTTTCTTACTTCCTTAACCGGCGATGTCGATCCAGATAGCTTTGAAGACGAAACCGTACGCAAAGCTCTAGGGTCTATTCGAGCCATGCGTCAAATTCAACAAACCAACGGAGAAGCTGGCTGTAATCGCTACATTATAAGTAACAACCAAACTGCACAAAACATATTTGAGGTATTTGCCATGATTCGTTTGAGTGATTGGGAAACACCTAGCGTCGATGTAGTTCCATTGTTTGAAACCATTCCTGACTTGGAAGTAGCTGTTTCTGTTATGGATAAGGTATACGGAAACCCCGTATACCGCGAGCATTTGACTAGAAGGGGAGATAAACAAACCATCATGCTTGGTTTCTCTGATGGAACCAAAGATGGGGGCTACTTGATGGCTAACTGGAGTATTTTTAAAGCCAAAGAAGAGCTGACAGCTATTTCTCGTAAATACGGTATCAATGTCGCCTTTTTTGACGGTCGTGGTGGCCCACCGGCACGTGGTGGTGGTAATACCCACCAGTTCTACGCATCCATGGGGAATAGCGTTGAAGCAGACGAAATACAGCTCACCGTACAAGGACAAACCATCAGTTCCAATTTTGGTACTTTGGATACCTGTCGCTATAATTTAGAACAACTCTTAAGCTCTGGTATATCCAATCGCTTATTTGCATCGGATTCATCCGTTTTAAACAACGAAGACAGAAAAACCATGACACAACTTGCGGAAGTTAGCTACGAAGCCTATAAAGACTTTAAAGCGCATCCTAAGTTTTTACCGTATTTGGAGCACATGAGTACTCTTCAATACTACGCCAAAACCAACATTGGGTCTCGTCCGTCTAAGCGCAAGTCTAGCAAATCATTGGACTTTTCTGCACTGCGTGCCATACCCTTTGTGGGCAGCTGGAGCCAATTAAAGCAAAATGTACCTGGATTTTTTGGTGTGGGTACTGCTTTGGAAAGCCTAGATAGGGCAGGGGATTTTGATAAAGCAAAGCAGTTGTATAACAACAATGCCTTCTTTAGAACCTTGATATCGAACTCCATGATGAGTTTGCAAAAATCCTTTTTCAAATTAACAGCCTATATGGAGAAAGATGCTGAATATGGCGCCTTTTGGAAATTGATTTATGAGGAATATCTGCGGTCAAAAGACTACATCCTCAAACTAACAGAAATGGACAGTCTCATGGAGGATCAGCCGGAAGGAAAGGCTTCTATTCACATGCGTGAGGAGATTGTACAACCCTTGCTAACCATTCAACAGTATGCCTTGTTGACCATTCAAAACAGTAAACTGAGTGCAATAGAGCGTGATGTAATGGAGAAAATGGTAACGCGTTCGTTGTTTGGAAACATCAACGCAAGCAGGAATTCTGCCTAATTCTGATAGAAATCAAAAGCCTCAAGGATAAGTTCCTCTGAAGCCGATTGGTTCCAAACAGGTTCACCTATAGATTTCAAAAGCACAAATAGCACATTGCCATTTTCGTTTTTCTTATCGTGTGTAAGCATTTTTATTACTTCTGTAATTGTTTCATTGTCAAAAGAAACCTTAGGGTAAATACCATTAAAAACACCTTTGATTTTACGGGCTTCATCTAGTGACAGCCCTAATACCTTAACAGAGAGAAAAGCTTCCAATATCATTCCTATCGCAATGGCTTCGCCGTGCAGCAATCTGGTTTTGTTCTGAGCTGTTAAAAAATGGGATTCTATAGCGTGTCCCAGCGTATGTCCAAAGTTTAAAATCTTACGCAATCCTTGCTCGTCAATATCCTCAGAGACTACTTTAGCCTTAACCCCAACAGAGTGATGTATGTGCGGTAATATCGCCTCTTTGTCTAGAAAACCACTTAGTGCTTCAAAATAAGCAGGCTCTTGAATAAGTCCGTGTTTGAGCATTTCGGCATAGCCACTTCGGTATTCTGAATCGGGTAAGGTTTCCAAGAAATCGGTATCAACAAGTACCATTTTAGGCTCTCTAATAATACCCACTTGATTTTTAAGTGCACCCAAGTCAATTCCCGTTTTGCCGCCAACAGAAGCATCTACCATCGCTAGCAATGAAGTAGGGATGTTGATAAAGTCAAAGCCACGCTTAAAGGTACATGCGACAAATCCACCTAAATCAGTAACTACACCACCACCAATGTTGATAAGTAGGCTTTTTCGATCGCCCCCCATTTCAGATAGGCTATCCCAAAGCGAAACGCAGCTTTGAATGTGTTTATTTTCTTCACCTGCTTGCATTTCAAGCGTCTTGTATTCGAATTGAATATTGGTGTTGGCGTATGGCAAACAATGCAAGCTGGTATTGTTGTCTGTCAGCACAAAAACAACGGAGTACGCATTGGCATTAACACAACTATTGAGTGCATCCCAACAATCCGATCCAAAAATAACTTCACTATGTTTTGTCTTGACAACCATATCAGTTGGCGAAAGTACTGCCTTTTTGGTTTATTTTCCTAATTTTGAGAAGTACTTGATGTTTTAAATAATCATTATTTGCACCATATACTACCTCAATATCCGCACAAATCTACCCGAGAGTTAAGGGCTTCGCTCTTTTTGTTCCGTTTACTTTCGAGGCGTTTTGTTGTGCGCTCTTCTCTATACGTATGGCGCTTTTTACAAAGCATTCGTTTCCCTATGAAACACCTTATTGGTTTTACAGGCTATGAGCAGTTTTGTGCAGGACAAGATGTTACTTCTTGTGCATCCATAACAGAAAAACTGGCGCAATACAAGGTCTACAGCGTATTGGACTACGCCAACGAACACGCAACATCAGCAATCGATTACGACCACAATGCTGCAGTTGTATTAGAAACCATAGAAGCAGCCAAAAATAATAGTGCATACCCGTTTGCAGTAGTCAAGCCCAGTGCCATAGGCTCATTTAAATTATACCAAAAAATGGGGTCGGGGCATAAGCTTACAACAAGTGAACAACTTATTTGGACTGACATGCAACAGCGTTTTGAGCAATTGGCAGCTGCAGCAGCTCAAGCAGCTGTTGTATTGATGATTGATGCGGAAGAAAGTTGGATTCAAGATGGCGTGGATCTATTGGTATTGCCTTTGCTTGTGAAATACAACTGCGATAAAGTTGTTGTTGCGTTAACCATTCAATTGTATTTAAAAGACAGAAACCTCGTTTATAAACGCCTTTTAAAGGATGCTGATGAAAAGGGATATGTGGTGGGTGTAAAACTCGTCAGAGGTGCTTATATGGAAAAAGAGCGCAGCAGGGCAGGAGCATTAAAAATAAGTGCTCCTGTCTGCGAAACCAAAGATGCAACGGATGTTCAATACAGAGATGCCTTGCAAAACGCCATGCAAGCCTTGGGCAGGCATTTCAGCATCGTGGCTACACACAACAAATCGGATATCAATTGGGTGGTTGATTGTTGTTCTAAAAATAATATTTCGTTAGGGAATGCCAATCTATGGTTTAGTCAACTGTATGGCATGCGAGATTATATTTCCTTTTCTCTTGCAGAACAAGGCGCAAATGTATTTAAATATGTGCCCTTTGGGCCTTTGGAGCAGGCCGTACCATATCTGATTAGACGCGCCCTAGAGAACAGTGCCATGAAATCGCAGACACTACAAGAATGTATGATGTTAAAAAAAGAACTGCGGCGCAGAAAAATCATCGGCTAAAGTAGGCCGTGTCTGTACATTTTTTGATTGAAAAAAGCTTGTCATCAATTTCCATGATGTAAACATTGCAAGAATCGTTGCCAATGTTACTCTCGCTAAAATCCACAGTTGTTCTAGCAAACCATTGTAAGGTGTCTTCGATGAGGTAGAAGTTGTTTTCAAATAACCATTCCTTCTTTTGAATATCACTTTTAACCCGTGCCGATGGACTGTAGTTGCACTGTGTTCTTTTTCCATTAAAAAAGAAAAATAAAAATATGAGCCCAACTGAAAAGCCGCCCAAATAATAACCCAATCTCTTTATAAAGCTCATATGAATGAAATTTTTCTAGTACTGTCGTTTAAATTACTCAACGTTATGGTGTGATGCGGCTGTGTTATTAGTGACGTGGCTATTTCTGGCCATTCGATAAAGCAGTAATCTCCGCTGTGCAGGTATTCTTCAAATCCGAATTGTTGCAATTCCTCTGAATTTTCAATGCGATATAAATCCAAATGGAAAGCTTTAGCATTTGCTATGTTGAGTTCGTTCACAATTCCGAAAGTAGGGCTTGAAACTTCTTCATTGCTTCCCAATTGTTTGACTATTGCTTTTACGAGCGTTGTTTTGCCTGCACCCAAATCTCCTTTGAGTAAAATAATTTTATACTCAAATGCAGCAACAAGCGATTCAGCGATTGCGTCTATTTGATTTAAATTATAATCTTTTACCATACAGCAAAAGTAAACTACTTGGGAGAAAACACCGCAAAAGGAATGCACATCTCTTCCAATGAAATGCCGCCGTGTTGGTAGGTGTTGCGAAAATGTTTTACAAAGTGATGGTAACGTGTAGGATAAATCAGGTAGTAGTGTTCTTTGGCAAAGGCAAAAGAACTGCTCATGTTGATGGAAGGCAGGCCAAAACTTTTGGGGTCAGAAACCATCATTACATGCTTATCATCTGTTTTAAGACGTCGTCCTGTTTTGTAGCGAATATTTGTACTGGATTCACGATCGCCAATAATTTTAGCAGGCTGCTCCACATTTATGGTGCCGTGATCTGTGGTAATAATAAGTTGATAGCCTTTTTGCTGTGCAGTTTTAATGATGTCTAACAACAGGCTGTTTTGAAACCAGCTCTTAGTAAGCGAACGATACGCCTTATCTGAATTTGCCAGTTCTTTAATTACATCCATCTCCGTTTTGGCGTGTGAAATCATGTCGACAAAATTATAGACAAGTACTTGAAGACCATCAGCATGGTCTGCCTTAAGCGTATCTAAAAACTTACGGGCTTCATGGGGTTTATTTACTTTTGTATAAGAGTGTTTAATATTTACATCTAAGCGATCCAATTGAGCACCCAAAAATTCGTGCTCATGCATGTTTTTACCACCTTCATCAATGTCGTTTTTCCACCATTGTGGATATTTTGTTTCCATTTCGGCAGGTAATAGTCCAGCAAAAAAAGCATTGCGTGCATATTGAGTAGCGGTAGGGAGTATGCTGAAATATGAGGTTTCCATTTCTGTTTTGTAGTATGGCGCAATAATGGGGGATATGGAAATAAACTGATCGTATCGCAGGTTATCAATCATAAGTAATAGCGTAGGCGTGTTGTTTAGCTTGGGTGCAACCAGCTTTTCAAATACTTGATTTGAAAAAAGCTTTTCTTCATTGTCATCAAACAGCAAATCGGCATAATGCTTCTCAACAAAGCGTGAGAAAGCAATGTTAGCTTCTGATTTTTGATAGGTAAATATTTCTTTGAGTTCTGGTGAATCAATACTGTCGATTTCCATTTCCCAATACAAGATTTTTTGATACACATCACTCCAACTGTTAAGCGATTCCGCTTGCATTAGATCTGTGCTTAATTGCCTAAACGACTGCTGATAAGTGGTAATTGTTTTTTCGGTCACAAGTTTACTGGCGTCCAAATTCTTTTTCAGTGAAAGTAAAATTTGATTTGGGTTTACAGGTTTAATAAGGTAGTCGGCTATTTTAGCACCAATAGCTTCCTCCATGATGTTCTCTTCTTCACTTTTGGTGATCATGATGACAGGTAGTCTAGGTTGATCTTGCTTAATTTCACTCAACACCTCAATGCCAGACATGCCAGGCATGTTTTCGTCCAATAAAACGATGTTAAAACTTGTGTCTTTTAATAGAGATAATGCGTCTTGACCACTGTGTGCTTTTGTAACATTATAGCCCTTTTGGCTAAGGAAAAGAATGTGGGCTTCTAACAAATCTATCTCATCATCAATCCACAAAAGTTCAATCGGCTGCATATATGTATCTTTGTACGTAATTTTTTCTAAAGTGAAACTCACTCAATACAACGACCCAATTTACGGTTTTATTACAATCCCAACTCCGTTTATTGGCAAACTTATCAATCACCCATACGTGCAACGCTTGCGTAGGATAAAACAGATGGGCTTATCCTTTTTGGTATTCCCTTCAACAGAACACACTCGTTTTCAACATGCTTTGGGCGCCATGCATTTGGCCACCAAAGCTGTTACAAACTTTCGTAAGCAAGGCATTCAGATAAATGATAGCGAAGCCGAAGCGCTTTACGCAGCGCTGCTCTTACACGACCTTGGCCACGGTCCTTTTTCACATGCCCTAGAGCATGCCTTATTACCTGATACAGCACATGAAAAAATGTCTTTAGCACTGATGCATGACATGAATCGTGAATTTGGAGGTAAGCTTGATTTAGCCATTCAGATGTTTACCAATAGCTATGCACGTGGATTTTTTAACCAGCTTATTTCTTCACATATTGATTTGGATAGATTAGACTATTTGAAGCGAGACAGTTTTTATTCAGGGGTTACAGAAGGTAATATCAACTCTGAGCGCTTGATTACCATGATGACGGTTAAGGAGGATACATTAGTCTTTTTCACCAAGGCCATTCACTCCATTGAAAAGTTTTTGCTCGCCCGACGTATGATGTATTGGTCGGTTTATTTACACAAAACTAGCTTTGTTGCTGAAGAGTTATTGATTCGCTTTTTTAAACGTTTTGACCAGTTGGACAATTCAACTAAGAGTTCTTTGGGTACTGTTGCCTTGGCAGGTCTTACTAACAATAAGACAGCACAATTAAAAGATAAAATCACTCATTTCACACAATTAGACGACAACGATATTTGGGTTACGCTGAAGGCTGCTAGTAGCTGTGACGATGCCATTTTAGTCGCACTTGCTAATATGATTTTAAACCGTGATTTACTTAAAATTCAAATTGAAAACCAACCCATTGATAAAACTAAGCTGGCAGACAAACAACAATTTTTTATTAAAAAACTAGGTTTGTCGGCAACAGCTATTGACTACTTTGTTTTTTCTGGTAGCCTAAGCACGCAGGGCTATAATTTAGACGAACAACCCATTAGATTATGTTCTCTCGATGGAGCACTAACGTTGTTTGATGCGTCTTCTAGAAATGCGCATTTCCCCATACTCACGAGAAAGGATTATAAGTACTTCTTGGCATTCCCAAAACAAGACGGATATTTTTCGTAATTTTGCGCCTATGAAATTTAATGCCCTACAAATAGCGGAACTGGTTTCTGGCACTGTTGATGGTGACCCTAAAGTAGAGGTTTCTAAGCTGTCTAAAATTGAAGAAGGAACAAAAGGGAGTTTGTCTTTTCTAGCGAACCCAAAATACACCCCTTTTTTATACAGTACAGCTGCTACCATTACTTTAGTCAGCAATGACTTTGTGGCTGAAAAAGATTTTAAAACAACCCTCATACGTGTTACCGACCCTTATGAAGCCTTCTCTAAATTGTTAAATCATTATAACGAAATCAAGGATATACCTACGCCTAGCGTTTCTGACAAGGCATTTATTTCAGATGATGCTTCCTGTTCAGTTGGTATATCTATTGGAGACTATGCCCACATTGGTGCACACACTACAATTGGTAAAAATTGTGTGATTCAGTCGCAAGTATTTATTGGAGAAAACGTCAGCATAGGAGATAATACCATGATACATGTTGGTGCTCGGATTCTTGACGACACCATTATCGGAAATAATTGTGTTATTCAAAATAACGCCGTTATTGGAGCTGATGGTTTTGGATGGGCACCCAATGATAGCGGTTCTTACGACAAGGTCCCACAAACGGGTAATGTAATTCTTGGCGATCACGTCGATGTGGGGGCGAACACTACGATTGACCGTGCTACACTTGGGTCAACGCGCATAGGAGAAGGGGTCAAGCTTGACAACCTTATCCAAATTGGACATAATGTAGAAATTGGCGCGCATACTGTTATTGCAGCACAAACTGGAATAGCAGGATCTACCAAGGTTGGCACACACTGCCAAATTGGTGGACAGGTTGGTATTAGTGGACATTTGACCATTGGAAACCGCGTTGGCATTCAAGCCAAATCTGGTATTTTGAAAAACATTAAAGACGACTCAAAAATAATGGGGTATCCAGCCTTTGACTATAAAGCGTTTAACAAATCGTATGTCCATTTTAGAAATTTACATACACACATTACAGATTTGCAATCCCTAAAAAAGAAGCTTAACCATGACTAAACAAACAACAATCTCCAAGGCTGTTTCGTTAAGCGGCGTTGGTATTCACACAGGAAAGAAAGTTAAACTTTCATTCAAGCCAGCACCAGTTAATCACGGCTATGCCTTTTCTCGTGTTGATTTAGAAGGAAATCCCATCATTAAAGCTGATGCCAACTTGGTGGTAAATACAACTAGAGGTACAAACCTTGAAAAGAACGGTGTCAGCATACAAACATCAGAGCATGTTTTAGCTGCACTTGTTGGACTGGAAATAGACAATGTTTTAATAGAGCTAAATGCATCTGAACCTCCCATTATGGATGGTTCTTCTATTCATTTTGTTGAAGCTTTGCTGAAGGCAGGTATTGAAGAACAAGATGCTGAAAGGTATGAATATGTGGTTCGTGAAAACATCACTTTTACTGATGAAGAAACGGGTAGTGAAATAACCGTTATTCCAGCGGATAATTATGAAGTTACCACCATGGTCGACTTTGGTACCAAAGTTCTTGGAACACAAAATGCAAACCTAAAAAACCTCAGTGATTTCAAGGATCAATTTGCAAATGCACGCACCTTTAGCTTTTTACACGAAATAGAATCCCTTCTTGAACATGGACTCATCAAAGGTGGCGATCTAAATAACGCGATT
>ERZ1047472.979-NODE-979-length-23240-cov-5.861203_pt1 | contig 23240 bp, 15 predicted proteins | sample MGYA00383095_ERZ1047472 | MGnify/ENA primary metagenome ERZ1047472 (study PRJEB29581, sample SAMEA5548365) | metagenome | biome: marine; feature: coastal; material: water | depth 1 m | study: Short-term variability in the microbial, nano- and picoplankton dynamics... | reverse complement strand
TTCTTCCAGTTTTTGAACTTGCATGCCAAGCGTGGGTTGGGTTACATGGCAATTACGCGCTGCTTTTGTAAAGTTTTTATGTTCAGCAACGGCCAGTACATAGTGTAATTGTGTGATGGTCATAAAGTGGATTTACACAAAGTTATAAATTTTATCTATTCTTTTGTTATTTCTAATAGACTATCCGCAACAATTTACTGCTTATTGAAAAAATATTATAATTACGCCTAATTAATTATTTCAACCTTTTTGATGTATACATTTTTTTGGGGCCAATCGCCTCGGTCTGTGGGAACAGCAGCGATCTTATCAACGACCTCCATACCAGCAATCACTTTTCCAAATACGGCATAGTCACCATTCAGATGGTGAGCACCTCCTTGCTGCTGTACAATAAAAAATTCAAAAGGAGAGGCCATTTTGTAAGGGTTGGCCACTGTACTGCTGGGCATACTGACCATCCCACGATCGTGTTTGTATCCTTTTTTATGATCATTGGGCAATAAATAGCGTCCAATTCTCTTTCGCTTATTGAGTGTATTTTGATCATCACTATTTCCGCCTTGAATTATAAAATTGTCAATTACTCGGTAGAACTGCGTATTGTTGAAATATTCCTTCTTTGTCAGGTAAATAAAATTGGATCGATGAAATTTTGTAGCTTCAAATAATTCAACATCGATTGCACCAAAATCAGTGGTGATGCGCACTTTATTTTCTTTGTTTTCTTTATCATATGCTAAAAAGAACTCCATAACATTTCGATTGTTTAGTAAAAATGCAGTTTCGGATTCTTTTTCTTTGTTTGGGATATTAGAAACTTTAGTAGTCACATGTGAATTTGGGGTTTCTTTTGTTTTTTTAGATTTAGTATCTTGACAGTTCAAGAAAAAAACAAACAACAGGATAAGATACCGCATATTTTATTGGTTTTACATCAAAGGCGAAATATATGAGATTTGACGCATTTTCTAAAATTATTGGTTCGATTAATTCTCATGCGTTGCCTGGAAAAGAAGCGCAACTGCAAATGGCACCACCATTTAGAGAAGTTTTGTTAAAACAAACATCGCATTTAATTGATAATGCTAAACTAGCTGCGGTTCTGGCTTTATTTTATCCAGGAAAAAACAACAATACCTATTTGGCTTTTATTTTGAGAAAGCCAAGTCCTGATGTTCATTCAGGTCAAATTGGATTTCCCGGTGGAAAACCCGAGCCGGGGGATCTTAACCTTCAACAAACTGCATTGCGTGAAACAATGGAGGAGATCGGTGTACAATCAGAGGCAATTCAAATCATAACAAGTCTTTCAGAAGTTTATATTCCTCCAAGTAATTTCAATGTATTTCCTTTCATAGGTCTAACCAATGAAACACCAAATTTTAATCCTCAAATTTCCGAAGTCGAGTCTATTATTGAAGTTTCCCTTAAAGCTATTGTGAATGTTAAGCATCAAATAAAAACAAAAGTCAATACATCCTATGGATTGTCAGTTTCTGTTCCTGCGTTTAATTTTAATGGGCATATAGTTTGGGGTGCTACCGCCATGATTCTCATGGAAATTATATTTTTATTGAATTTAATTTTAAAAAAATAGCTTAGGTTTGCATTTCTATTTTAACTTAATGCATGGGCCTCTTTAGAAAAAATATTTTTGGGCAATATTTATTTATTAAAAAATGGATTATCCGTGTTTTAGGAACCATCAGCCACCAGCGCTACCAAGGTTTTAATGAACTAAAAATTGAAGGTTCTGATATTCTTCGTGAACTCCCACAAACCAACGTTTTTTTTATATCAAATCATCAGACCTATTTTGCAGATGTTGTCGCCATGTTCCATGTTTTTAATGCAGCATTGAGTGGTCGAGACGATACTTTGAAAAATGTGGGCTATTTATGGAACCCCAAGCTAAATCTTTATTATGTTGCAGCAAAAGAAACCATGAAAGCAGGTCTATTACCAAAGATCTTTGCTTATGCAGGCTCCATAAGCATTGAACGGACTTGGCGCGATTCAGGAAAGGATGTTAACCGTCAAGTAAAAATAAGTGATATATCAAATATTAAAAAAGCATTAGACGATGGTTGGGTTATTACCTTTCCTCAGGGAACTACAACCCCTTTTAAACCCATTCGAAAGGGAACAGCACATATCATTAAACACTATCAGCCTGTTGTAGTACCAATTGTGATCGATGGTTTTAGAAGGGCTTTTGATAAAAAAGGTATTCGCATTAAAAAGAAAAATATTTTACAATCCATGGAAATCAAATCACCGCTAGAAATTGATTATGACAATGAGTCCATAGAACAAATTGTAGAAAAAATTGAATATGCTATTGAGCAGCACCCTTCATTCTTAAAGGTCATTCTACAAGAAGAATTAATGGAAAATGAACGCCTGAACAAACAACGAAATTGGTAAATACCATAATTTTAATCTAGCTCTATTATTTTTAATTCTTTATAGTTGTTTTTTAATTTTTTAAGAAGAATCCCATATACCAAGTAATAGAATCCAAGAAGCAAAGCTGTAAGGATAGCCATCATCACAAGTGTTGTAGCCAACATAATTCCGTAAAAGATGTAATAATCTCCAGAAGCCGTGAAATCTGCGGTGAGTGAGGCAACATCAGGGTTGTTGTTGAGTTCTATAAATAGTCCAATAACAATGGAAATGTACAAGAAAAGTAGATTGAAAATCACGTAATGTTTGACTGTTTTTCGGGTTTTTAGAATTTGCTCCATCAATTCTTTTGAATTCGCTGTTGTGGTGATTGATTTGTAATTCTTGTAAAACATAAAGAAAAAGTAAAAAAGAACCACATATCCAATTACAATGAGCGGTGTGGTCAAGTGGTCCATTTCATATTGGTCAAAACGTTGTTGTGCTTCATTGTCTTTAATCGTGAAGCTTAGCAATGACCAAAAACCAAATTCAATTAGACTAAAAATAAAAATCTTTTTTACAATAGATGAAGATTTTTTGTGTAATAGTTTGTAAATTTCCTCTTTACTAAGTTTGGGAAACTTCAAATTTTCCTGCCAGTCCTTTTTTAAGCGTTTTAATTCATCCATAATTAAGGATTTAACTGTTTTTTTAATTTATTCTTAATGCGGTTCATTTTAACACGTGCATTGACTTCTGTAATGCCAATGGTGTCACTAATTTCCTTATAAGACTTATTTTCCAAATAGAGGAAAATGACTGCTTTATCAATGTCATTCAGTGCTTTTACCGCTTTGTATATCGATTTGAGTTGTTGGTCTTCTGAGTCATCATAAGACTCACTTTGAGGTACTTTATAAGCGACATCATCAAAACTGAAACTTTGAATTTTTCTTTTGGATTTCCTGTAAAGCGTTATGGCGGTATTTATGCCTACACGGTACATCCATGTACTAAACTTGGAGTCCCCCCTAAATTTTGGATAAGCTTTCCAAAGTTGGATGGTAATTTCTTGAAATAAATCTTTGTGTTCTGCATCCCCCTTGGTATATAAACGACAGATCTTATGAATTAAATTCTGATGTTTTTCTATGAGTGATACAAATTCGTTTTGGTTGGCTAATTTCAAGAATTCTAAAATAAATTTTTAATAAGACGCTTTTTGTTTTAAACTGTTACAGTTTGACATTTATTCACTCTTCTTCTATTCTGTTTTCATCAAAAGCAGAGGGCAGGAGTTTAGGAATAAATTTAATAAAAATGGGCAATAAAATAGCACCACCGGGAAGCATAAAAATAGCCAGACTTGGTATGGATTTAATAATGTCCATCATTTGTTCTTGCATTTGTTCTTGTTCCTTTTCACTTAGGTCTCTTAGGTTAGATTCAGTTAATAATTTCACTAGATCTTTACTTTCTTTTAACTCTTGGTATAAATGCTTGCTGTTTCTTGTGATAAGTTTTTTAACAACGGTTGTGGAGTGGTCGTATAGCCGTTTGGCAAGATTTTGGGTACTCAATAAACTGATGTCATTTTTATAAGTCCTGTAAAACACATTCAAACTATTAATTGCCTTTTTAATTACAGACAGACTAAGTTTGAATTTCTTTGAAAATTCCCTAAAAAACTCTTGTTCACCACGCTCAATTTTAAAATCATTCCATGTAGCCATGCATGCTAAGTCTAGTAAGTAAAATCGCTCAGTCTCTGAAAACTTACTTAAATTTAATGCATCATAGCTGTTGTTTTTAGATTTTGATAAGCGCAGTGATGCCTCTAATAATTTGATTAAGCTTTCGTCATAATTGTTTTTTTCACTTTTGGAGTTGAGGGCTTTAGAAACAACAGTTCTTATTGAATTTTCTAATTCCAAAAGGTGATTCTCGGCATGATCAGGGTTTTGTAAAAACGCACTAAAAGCCAAAACATCCATAAAGAGCAGGGCATTGGTGACAAATAGGCTAAAGTTTTTTGAAAAAATATTATTATCTGTTTGAATTCGCTTGTTAAGAATAGATTCCACATCATCCCCCAGAATCCCATTAATGAAGTTGGATTTGTGAAATCCAATGGTTTCGTAGAATTTTTTGAGTGCAATTTCAAAATTAGTATTATCTTCTGAATGGCAGTTGTAAGCGGCTAAAAGTGCCCAGACAAAATTAATTTTACAACATTCTTCTTGGTTAAAATCTTTACTTTTAAAATCCTTAATGAGGACTGAAATATTACTGCCATATATAAATCCAACCGATTTTAGCTCAGGGTAAAGATTTGCTACAGTTTCAGCTTTCGCGTCATTTTTCTCTGCAAATTTTAATAATTTTTTCAACCAACCTCTTGCCGACGGGTTCATTTTTATGAAATTTATAAATTTTGTGTCTTATTCAATGCTTCTGCAGTATTTTCTCAATTCTTTAACTTAAACATAATCTTGAAAACACTTTTAAGTATTGTGAAAAAAGTTTGATTCTTTTATTTTTTTATAAAGTTAAATAATTTATGAGATTGTACAATCAAGAGAATCAATTCTGAAGTTTTCAGAGTTTTTTTAGATTTATATAGTAATCAGAATCTATTTCAATTTTCGATACAGTTGTTGGCGTAGTTTGCCAGGACTCTGTAGGGTAGAGCCATAAATTTTGTTTTTCTTTTATGACTTCTACCGGCATATCAAAACCACTGACTACATTATTCCATCTGAATTTTAGCTTTCCTCCATCTATTTTATATTCTAACACAGGAATTCGAACATCTCTTAAGTACTGATTAAAAAAGAATTTTAAATTCCATCCAATTTCTTTTGATAAAAAGGATTCAATTTGCAATGAGGTGACTGTTTGATGGTAAAATTCAGCATTCATTTTTCGAAGCATTTGTCGCCATTTTTCATCGTCTTTTGTCAATTGCCGCAGCGTGTGAATTATATTGGCGCCTTTGTAGTACATATCTGAAGAGCCTTCATTATTTACATTGTAATCTCCAATCAAAGGGCGGTCATTTTGAATGCGCTTTCGCGTACCAATGACATAGGCTGCTGAAGCTTCTTTTCCGTAATAATAATCTAAGAATAGATTTTCAGTATAAGCTGTAAAACCTTCGTGAATCCACATGTCGGCAATGTCTTTGTTTGTAATGTTATTGGCAAACCATTCGTGCCCCGACTCGTGTACAATAATAAAATCAAATTTTAAGCCCCAACCAGTTCCCGATAAATCACGCCCTAAATAACCGTTTTTAAATTGATTTCCATAGGTAACAGAACTTTGATGTTCCATTCCTAAATAAGGAACTTCTACCAATTTATAACTGTCCTCATAGAAAGGGTAGGGGCCCAACCAATATTCAAAGGCTTTCATCATTTTTGGGGCTTCCAAAAACTGTTTTTTTGCTTTTTCCAAGTGGGGTTTTAAAACATAATAATTCATATCTAAATTTCCTTTTTCACCTTTATATATCTCAGAAAAATTGACATAATCTCCAATGTTTATGTTAACGCCATAATTGTTTATTGGGTTTGAAACAACCCAAGTATAGCTTGCAGTAGTGTCATGTTTTGAAATATTAATTAAGCGTCCGTTTGATACGGCCATTAAATGTTTCGGCACATTGACACGAATTTTCATACTGTCTACCTCGTCGTACATATGGTCTTTGTTTGGCCACCACACACTAGCGCCAATTCCTTGGCAAGTGGTGGCAATAAAATCGTTTCCATTTTGATCTTTTGTCCATGTGAAACCACCATCCCATGGCGGACGAACAGCTGCTTTGGGGCGGCCCTCAAAATGTACCGTAATGCTGTCAACACTGTTCTTTACTTGCGTGGATTCAATATTAATGTAATGCGCATTGCCATCGTGATCAATTTTAAGGGATTTCCCTTGCTGGGTTGCCTTGGTCAATTGCATTGGAATTTGCAAATCAATTTGCATTCTTTTATTTGATTCTAAAACTTTATAGTGAATGGTATTTTTACCATGTATCGATCTGCTGTTTGAATCCACAGTTACTTCGAGATTGTAATATTTTAAATCCCACCAACTTCTCTCTTGAGTAATAGACCCACGAAGGGTATCTTGTCGTGTATAATCTTGTGCTTGTAGCTGCGTTTGAATACAAAAAAAACAAATAAGGGCTAAAAAGTAGATTTGTTTCACGGACATGCCATTTTATTTCAGATTCATTCTCTATCAAAGATAGGTTTAATTTTTTTTGTAAAAAAAACGCCCTCAACGATGTGAGAGCGTTTCAACTAACCAACTAAGCTGCGTTTGCTTTTTAAAAACAATACGCATTCTCTTTATTTACCTTGTCCGCAATGCTGCTTCTTAGGTCTGCAACATTAGGATAATGAGTGTATTTTGCAAAGCGTTTTAAACCCATGAGCATCATGCGTTGCTCATCTCCCTGAGTGAAGGATATAATCCCGTTTTTTGCACTTTTTGTTATAATGTCAACTGCGTTATAAAGATAAAGTTGACTCATTTCAATTTGATGTTTTTGAGATTCTAATCCAAAACGGTGCATGTTTTTTTCTGTTCTTAAAATGGCCGATTCTGCCATATAGATTTCAATTAGAATATCCGCTGCACTTATAAGAAGTTGCTGGTGTTCTTCAATTTTAGGACCAAATTTCTGAATACCTGCACCCGCTACCATCAAAAAAACTTTTTTAAGATTCTTTAAGATTGCCTTTTCTTGAGATAGCGGTGCGCTGTAGTCAGGTGTTTCAAAAGAAGGGATTCCTAATAGCTCTTCTTGTACTTTCATGGCTGGTCCTAAGAGATCAACATGGCCTTTCATTGCTTTTTTAATTAACATTCCAACGCTAATCATTCGGTTGATTTCATTGGTTCCTTCGTAAATTCTAGCAATTCTGGCATCTCTCCAAGCCGCTTCCATTGGGGTATCTTTTGAAAAGCCCATACCGCCAAAAATTTGAATGCCTTCGTCGGCACAATTCTGAACATCTTCTGAAACTGCAACTTTCAATATGGAACATTCAATAGCATATTCCTCAACCCCTTTCAGTTCTGCTTCTTGATGCGTATTTCCATTTTCAATACGCATGGCGATGCGGTCTTCAATGTTTTTGGCCGCTCTGTAACTCGCCGATTCACTGACATAGGTGTTTGTGACCATTTCAGCTAATTTATATTTGATAGCGCCAAATTCGGCAATAGGGGTTTTGAATTGTTTTCGTGCGTTGGCATAGACAACCGCATCTGTGGTGATTCTGCGCTGGGAATCAATACAAGCAGCCGCTAATTTAATGCGGCCTATATTGAGGGCATTCATGGCGATTTTAAATCCATTTTGACGCTCTGACAACATGTTTTCAACAGGTACTTTGGTGTCGTTAAAAAAGACTTGTCGTGTCGATGAGGCGTTGATTCCAAGTTTATCTTCTTCTTCTCCTAAAACAATCCCGTTTGTAGGGTCATTTTCAACAATAAAACCAGTTATGTTTTGATCATCTTCAATCCGAGCAAAAACTATGAAGACATTGCAAAAACCCGCATTAGAAATCCACATTTTTTGGCCAGTTATGTTATAAAATTTTCCATCTTTACTAAGGGTGGCCGTGGTCTTCCCTGAATTGGCATCGCTTCCTGCACCGGGCTCAGTGAGGCAATAAGCCCCAAACCACTCTCCAGAGGCCAGTTTTGGTACGTATTTTTGTTTTTGTGCTTCTGTTCCATACAATGTGATGGGCATGGTTCCAATCCCGGTATGTGCGCCAAAGGCCGTACTGAAGGACCCAGTTCCACTGGAAATATATTCACAAACAAGCATGGTGGAAACAAAGCCCATGTCTAAGCCTCCGTAGGCCTCAGGAACAGAAACCCCAAGAAAACCCATTTCACCAGCTTTGCGCATGACTGCTTCTGTAAGCGCATAGTCCTTGGCCTCAAATCGGTCGCGTTTTGCAATGACTTCTCTTTCGTTAAACTCTTTAACGGCCTCTTTCATCATTAGTTGTTCTTCAGAAAAATCTTCAGGTGTAAATACACTGTCATATTCACTTTCTTTGACTAAAAATTGTCCGCCTCTTAATATTTCTTTGACTTCCATAGGTATAAAATTTAGTATTTTTTTAATTTAAAAATTCGAAAATTCCACAAGCGCCTTGACCAGTTCCAACGCACATGGTTACAGCACCGAATTTTGATGCCATTTCTCGCTTGCGCATTTCATCAAATAACTGAACTGATAATTTTGCACCTGTACAGCCTAAGGGGTGACCAAGGGCAATCGCGCCTCCATTTACATTGATAAGTTCTGGATTTAAATCTAGTTTTCGGATCACGGCCAAGGATTGAGACGCAAAGGCTTCATTGAGTTCAATAAGTTCAAGCTTCGATTGCTGCAAGCCGGCCTGTTTAAGCGCCTTTGGAATGGCTTTAACGGGGCCGATACCCATAATTCTTGGTTCTACTCCCGCCACGGCATAGCTCACCAAACGGGCAATGGGCTCTGAATGGAGTTCTTTTACCATGCTTTCACTTACAACCATTACAAATGCAGCACCATCACTCATTTGAGATGAATTTCCGGCAGTTACACTTCCTCCTTGTGCAAAGACTGCGCGGAGTTTTGCCAAGGCTTCTAAATTTGTACCTTTTCTGGGTCCTTCGTCTTTATTGACTGTATATTTTTTTGTGGCTTTTTTCCCAGATTCATTTATATAAGTTTGTTGTACTTCAATGGGTACTATTTGATCCTGGAATCGATCTTCAGCTTGTGCTTTCAGCGCTTTCATATGAGAATTATATGCAAATGCATCTTGATCTTCTCTAGAAATTTTAAACTCATTTGCTACGGCTTCGGCTGTATTGCCCATCCCCCAATAATAATCTTCATGACCTGCGTTGATGGTTTCGTAGTTGAGCTCGGGTTTAAAACCTGTCATAGGAACAGCACTCATGCTTTCAGCTCCGCCCGCAATGATACAATCGGCCATACCAGCTTGAATTTTTGCCACGGCCAATCCAATGGTTTCCAGTCCAGATGAACAAAAACGGTTGACGGTCACCCCTGGAACATCGACACTATCAAGTCCAATGAGTGATATAAACCGGGCCATATTTAATCCTTGTGCCCCCTCTGGCATTGCATTTCCAACAATGACATCATCGATACGGGATACTTCCAAATTGGGAAGTTCTTTCATCATATATTGAATGGTTTCCGCCCCGAGTTCATCGGCTCTTTTAAATCGAAAGACCCCTTTTGGGGCTTTCCCAACGGCGGTTCTGTAGGCTTTAACTATATAGGCTTGCTTCATTTTTTAATTTCTAAGTGGTTTCCCTGTTTTTAACATGTGTTGGATGCGTTCTAATGTTTTGCGTTCCGTGCATAAACTTAAAAACGCTTCACGTTCAATATCTAATAAATATTGCTCTGTAACCAGGCTTGGCTCCGATAAATCCCCACCAGCCATGACATAGGCTAGTTTATTCGCAATTTTTTGGTCGTGTTCGCTTATGTAATTGCTGGCTTGCATGGAATCGGTTCCAACAAGGAACATCCCTAGTGCCTGTTTTCCTAAAACTTTGATGTCTTTTCGCTTTACCGGTTGGCTATAGCCTTGTGCTGCCATTAATTTTGCATGGGCTTTTGCGGTAGCAATTTGACGGTCTTTATTGACAATGACGCTGTCTTTTCCGTGTTTGAAAATTCCCAGTTCAAAAGCTTCGTAAGCAGAGGTGGCTACTTTTGCCATTCCAATGGTCAAGAAATATTCTTGGAGAATATTAAGTTCAACATCATTTTTACGAAAGGAGTCTGAAGCCCGCATAGCCATTTCTTTAGAACCGCCTCCGCCGGGAATCAAGCCCACGCCAAATTCAACTAAACCGATATAAGTTTCTGCTGCGGCCACCACTTTGTCTGCGTGCAGTGACAATTCACAACCACCCCCTAAGGTCATTCCGTGTGGCGCCGCAATGGTAGGGATGGAGGAGTAGCGCATGCGCATCATGGTGTCCTGAAAATATTTAATAGCTGCGTTGAGTTCATCGTATTCTTGTTCTACCGCCATCATAAAAATCATACCAATATTAGCGCCTACTGAAAAGTTAGCCCCTTGGTTTCCAATAACCAATCCGTCAAAATTTTGCTCTGCCAAATCAACCGCTTTGTTGAGCCCTGATAAAACATCTCCTCCAATCGTATTCATTTTGGAGCGGAATTCACAATTAAGGATACCATCTCCTAAATCTTCAATAACCACGCCTGCATTTTTAAAGACTTCATTTGATTTACGAATGTTATCTAAAATAATAAAGGCTTCTTGTCCTGGAATTTTAAGTTGTTTTTTTGTTGAAATATCGAACGCAAATGTGGCGCCATTTTCAATAGTGTAAAAGCTGTTATTTCCTGAAGCAACCATATCAAAAACCCATTGCGCAGCGGTTAATCCTTCCGCTTTAATGAGCGCCAATCCTTTCTCTACACCAACAGCGTCCCAAATTTGGAAAGGACCGTGTTCCCAGCCAAAACCGGCTTTCATCGCATCGTCAATTTTAAAAAGTTCTTCTGAAATTTCAGGAATTCTGTTCGAAACATACGCAAACATCGCGGCAAAATTTTTGCGGTAGAATTCTCCAGCCTTGTCTTTACCATCCACCAATACTTTAAAGCGATCGATGACATTGTCGATTGATTTTGTCAGTTCAAGCGTTGCAAACTTCGATCGTTTTTTATCTCTGTACTCCAGCGTGTTTAGGTCTAAAACACGAATTATTTTCCCTTCTTTTTTATAAAAGCCTTGTCCGGATTTACTGCCCAACCACTTATTTTCCATCATTTGAGTAATGAAGTCCGGCAACTTGAATAAATCGTGTGCTTCGTCTTTTGGGCAATTTTCATAAATACCAGTCGCGACATGGACTAAGGTATCTAAACCTACCACATCTACGGTTCTAAAGGTGGCTGATTTTGGACGTCCAATCACAGGACCTGTAAGTTTGTCAATTTCTTCTACAGTAAGGCCCAATGCTTTCACTTGGTGAAATAAACTTTGAATTCCAAAGATCCCGATGCGGTTTCCAATAAAAGCTGGAGTATCTTTTGCAACCACAGAAGTTTTACCTAAAAATTGTTCGCCATAAGTATTTAAAAATTCGAGCACTTCAAAGTCTGTTTTTGGACCCGGAATAATTTCAAAAAGTTTTAAATAGCGCGCTGGATTAAAGAAGTGGGTTCCGCAAAAATGCTTTTGAAAGTCTTCACTGCGTCCTTCACTCATAAATTTGATTGGAATCCCAGACGTGTTGGAGGTAATAAGGGTTCCTGGACTGCGGTATTTTTCTAGGGCTTCAAAGACTTGTTTTTTGACATCCAAGCGTTCCACCACAACTTCCATGATCCAGTCCACATCTTTTACTTTAGAAATATCATCCTCTAGATTCCCGGTATTGATACGTTGGGTAAATTTTGGACTGTAGATCGGATTTGGTTTAGACTTTAGGGCATTTTTTAAAGCCGTATTTACAATTCGGTTTCTCACGACTTTATCTTGAAGGCTCAATCCTTGTGCTTTTTCTTTGTCATTGAGTGTTTTGGGTACAATGTCTAATAAAAGAACTTCCACGCCGATGTTTGCAAAATGACAAGCGATCCCACTTCCCATTATTCCAGACCCGATGATTGCAATCTTATTAATTCTTCTTTTTTTCATAGATTGTTAGAACTTTAAAATATTTTTTTTTCATGAATAAGTTGTAAAATTGTCTCTGAAACATCAAAAAAATGATTCAATTTCTCAGGGCCAATTTCTGTTTTTATTTTGTTGTTGAACATAAAAACACGTTGTCTTGAGTCTTCTCTTTTTTCCAATCCAAGGGTCGTCAAATTGATAAGAACACCGCGTCCATCATCTGGATTTGGGCTTCGCTTTATCAAACGCTTTGACTCCAATGTTTTTAAAATTCTTGAAAGACTTGTTGATTCCATGCCCATTTTTGGACCTAAGGAAGTAGAGGGGGTGCCTTTTTTTGGATCTATGCTTAACAATGTAAAAGCTGTGGCCATGGTTGCTTCAAATTTAGAGGCTTCTTCATTGTACATTTTTTGTACGGCAAGCCAGGTTGTTCGCAGGACGTAATCTATTGTTTTTTCTTTCATATCTAATTGGTTTCTCAAATATATAAAATTTTATTATGCATGCATAATAAATTATAAAAAAATTATGCATGCATAGTATATATAAGAAATTAAAAAGAAAATTAACTCAGACTAATGTTGAAAAAGTGGGTTAATTATAGATCTTTTCTACCAAGGAACTATAGATTTTAAGAATGACACTGCGTTTCATTTTCATGGTAGGAGTTAGATGTCCAGCATCTATAGACCAATGGTCTGGGGTCAATTCAAATTTTTTAATTTGTTCCCATTTCCCAAATCGAAGGTTGCAATTATCAACTTCTTGTTGAATACGCTTTTGAACCTCTCTGGAAGCAATCATTGAGTGGTTTGTTTTATCGATATTGAAACCTTTTCTAGAGATCCATTCGGCGACAAATTCAAAGTTAAGTTGAATCAATGCCGCAGGCATTTTTTGATTTTCTCCAATGACCATTACTTGTTCTATAAAATTTGATTCTTTGAGCGCATTTTCATTAAGGGTTGGGATGTTGTATTTATCACCCGAAGTTTTGAACATTTCTTTTTTACGCCCCGTAATTTTTAAAAATCCGTCAGTATCAATCTCTCCTTTATCTCCTGTATGAAAGTAATTGCCAGTCATTACGGCTGCAGTGCGTTGAGGATCTTTGTAATAGCCCATCATGACATTTGGCCCCTTGACAAGCACCTCACCGTCTTCAGCAATTTTCACCTCTACGTTAGAGATGGGCTTTCCAACCGAACCAATTTTAAAAAATTTATTGGCCAACATCCCCACTGTCACAACTGGTGAAGTTTCTGTCAATCCATAGCCTTCCATAACCATCATGCCAGAAGCACAGAATATTCTAGAAAGACGTGGATGTAAAGCAGCGCTTCCAGAAACCATGGTTTGTAATTCTCCACCAAGCGCAGCTTTCCATTTACTAAAAATAAGTTTTCGAGCAATTTTAAGCTGCAATTCATACCACCATCCATTGACACCATAAGGTTCGTAGCGCTCTCCAAGTGCAACGGCCCAAAAGAATAAATTTTTCTTAATTCCTTTAAGTTCTGATCCTTTGGCGTAAATTTTATTAAATACTTTTTCAAGTAGTCTGGGAACCACGCTCATGAGATTTGGTTTTATCTCTTGTGCATTGGCGCCTATAGTCTCTAAACTTTCGGCAAAATAGACCGTCACGCCAGCATGTTGGTAAATATAAATAAGCACTCGTTCAAAAATATGGCAAAGCGGCAAAAAGCTCAAGACACGTGATGAGCCTTCAATGAGAGGGAGTCTTGGTATACTAGCCAAAACGTTTTGTACAATATTGCTGTGAGATAGCATGACTCCTTTTGGTTTTCCAGTAGTTCCAGAAGTATATATAATGGTAGCTAGGTCGGTTTCTTTAACCTCTTTTTTACGGGCTTCCACCTCATTTTGAGTTGAGGTATCTTGACCCATTTCTAAGAGTACGCTGTAGTTTTTACAGTCTTTTAATTGATCAAAACTATAAACATCTTTGAGTTCCGTATTGGCTTTGACTTTTAAAACTTTATCTAACACGTCTTGATCGGAGACAAAGCAATAGGTGGCTTGGCTGTGGTTTAAAACATATTGGTAATCCTCTGATGAAATGGTTGGATATATGGGAATATTTTGCGCACCAATTTGTAAAATACCAATATCAACAATGCACCATTCTGTTCGGTTAGTTGAAGATATGACTGCAATTTTATCATTTTTCTGAACCCCTAATTTTAGTAGGGCACGGCTAATAGCATTGGCTTTATCAAGGTACTCTGTGGTAGAGGTTTTAACCCACTCTCCATTTTTTTTACTCACCAAAGCGGCCTCTAGATTGTGCGTTTCTAATTGGTGGTAAGGAAAATCAAATAATCGTTTGATGTCCATCATTTTTGAAGGATTAGTTACTCTGCAAAATAGGGATTTTTGAAAACTTAACAAATAAGATCCAAAAAATTATGATTCTTGTAAAGTAATGTTTAAAAATCTTAGATTTTTGCATTGTAAGTCTCAATCCAGTGAAAAGCATTTTGAAAAGCTTCTAACCAGGGGGATGCCGCATCGTTTCTTTCAAAAGGATAATAAGCCCAATTCCAAGGGAAAATAGAGCGTTCGATATGGGGCATTGTCACTAAGTGTCTACCTGTTGAATCACACATCATTGCGGTGTTGTAATCCGAGCCATTGGGATTGTGTGGATAGTCATGGTATGCATATTTTCCTACAATATTATACTTTGATTCTTCATAGGGCAATGCAAATTTTCCTTCTCCGTGTGAAATCCAAACGCCAAGGGTTGCGCCTTCGAGGGTTCCTAACATAACAGAATTATTTTTTTGTATCGTGACAGAAGTGAAAGCACTTTCGTGTTTTTGAGAGCTATTGTAGGTCATTTTACCATGCTTTTCGTGCGCGGGGTTGATGAGGTCTAGTTCCATCCAAAGTTGACATCCGTTACAGATTCCAACAGAGAGGGTATCTTTTCGATTAAAGAATTTTTGCAGGGCTTTTTTTGCCTTTTCATTGTATTTAAAAGCACCAGCCCAACCTTTTGCAGATCCTAAAACATCACTATTGCTAAAACCGCCCACAGCGCCTATAAATTGAATATCTTCTAAAGTTTCACGTCCCGAAATTAAATCGGTCATGTGTACATCTCTCACTTCAAATCCAGCCAAGTGCATGGCGTTGGCCATTTCTCGCTCCGAGTTACTACCTTTTTCTCTAATAATAGCGGCTTTTGGTTTTACTTTGTGGTCATTAACCTCAGGAATTTTCCCATTGAAATTCACAGGAAAGCGATAGTTTAGAGTTTGTTTTTTGTAGTTGTTATAACGGGTTTTAGCAAGTCCATTAGCGGTTTGTTTGGCATCTAAGATAGGAAGTTTCGTACCAAAAATCTCTATAGGTTTCAATGTTTAAATTAAATTCAGCTTGATGATTTTTTAGCTTTAGCGTTCCAGTTTCTGAAATGCTTCCAATGCGCAGTGCATCAATTCTATTAGATTTGAAAATCGTCTCAACAGAAGTATCTTTGGCTTGAAAAACAATTCCAGAGTTTTCAGAAAATAAGACTTTGACTGTATCTGCCTCTCCAAGGGATGTTAAATCAATTTCAGCGCCTAAACCATTGTCTGAAAAACACAATTCTAACAAAGTTGTAATCAATCCTCCAGAAGCAATGTCATGTCCAGCCACAATTTGTTTGTTTTGAATCAAATGCTGCAGGGTGTTAAAAACACTTTTAACGTATTCAGCACTTTTTACTTTGGGCGTTTGCTGTCCAATACTGTTAAGTATCTGTGCAAATGAACTGCCTCCCAATTTGAAGTTGTCCTGAGAAATGTTGATATAATATACAGGGCCTTGGTTGGTTTTAAATAATGGTTCTACAACTTTGGAAATTCCATTGCAATGGGCTGCCGCAGATATGACAACGGTACCAGGTGAAAGTACATCGCCTTCGGGATATTTTTGCTTCATTGAAAGAGAATCTTTTCCGGTTGGAACATTAATGCCTAATGCAATTGCAAACTCTGAAACACCTTTAACCGCTTCGTAGAGTCGGGCATCTTCACCAGGGTTTTTACAGGGCCACATCCAATTTGCTGATAAAGACACGCTTTTAAGACCGTTTTCCAACGGCGCCCATATGATATTGGTCAAAGCTTCAGTAATGGCATTTCTACTGCCAGCAATGGGGTCTATGAGTGCTGAAATGGGCGCATGTCCTATGCTGGTCGCCACGCCATGTTCACTTTTGTAATCCAAGGCCATGACCCCTACATTGTTAAGCGGGAGTTGTAAAGGTCCTACACACTGCTGTTTGGCGACTTTACCACCAACACAGCGATCCACTTTATTGGTAAGCCAATCTTTACAAGCAACAGCTTCTAATTTCAACAATTGCTCAAGATAAGATTCGAGCTGCATTTGGTCATATAAAATGGCCTTATAATTTTTTTCTAATTTCTGGTCTTTTAAAATGGTTTTTGGAGAACTCCCAAACATGTCTTCTAGGTTGAGATCCATAGGCTTATTGCCATTTTTTTCAGATTGAAAAACAAAACGATGGTCATTGGTTACGGTCCCAACATTGTAAATAGGAGAGCGCTCTCGTGCTGCAATTTTATGAAGTGTTTCAAGGTGTTTTTTAGCAATGACCAGACCCATGCGTTCTTGGGATTCATTTCCGACAAGTTCCTTATCTGAAAGCGTGGGATCTCCTATAGGTAGAGCGTCTAAATTTATATGCCCTCCAGTGTCTTCAACAAGTTCCGATAAGCAATTGAGGTGCCCTCCAGCCCCGTGGTCGTGAATAGAAACAATAAAATTCTCCTCGCTTTCTACCATTCCGCGAATCGCGTTGGCAGCGCGTTTTTGCATTTCTGGATTGGAGCGTTGAACAGCGTTGAGTTCAATACCTGAAGAAAATTCGCCTGTATCTGCTGAAGAAACAGCTGCACCACCCATACCAATTCTATAGTTATCACCCCCTAAAATCACTATTTGATCATCTTTTTTAGGAATGTCTTTAAGTGCTTGATCGGCTTTCCCATAGCCAATTCCACCCGCCTGCATGATGACCTTGTCAAAGCCTAAACGCTCGGCGTCTTCAGTGTGTTCAAAGGTAAGCACAGAACCACAAATAAGCGGTTGCCCAAATTTATTTCCAAAATCGGAGGCACCATTGGATGCCTTAATTAAAATATCCATGGGTGTTTGGTAGAGCCACGCCCGCGCTTTAAATCCATTTTCCCAAGGACGGTTATTCAATAAACGGGAATAAGAGGTCATATAAACGGCTGTTCCAGCGAGCGGTAGAGACCCTTTGCCTCCGGCAAGACGGTCTCGAATTTCTCCACCAGATCCCGTTGCAGCCCCATTAAAAGGCTCTACAGTTGTTGGGAAGTTGTGAGTTTCAGCTTTTAGCGATATGACAGACTCAAAATCTTTTGTGGTGTACGCATCTGGAATATCCGCTCTTTTGGGTGCAAATTGTTCTACGACGGGCCCTTTGACGAAAGCCACATTGTCTTTGTAGGCCGAAACGATATTATCAGGACTTTGCTTTGAAGTTTCTTTGATCAATTTGAATAGGGAAGTGGGTTGTTCTTCACCATCAATTATAAAAGTTCCATTGAATATTTTATGCCGACAGTGTTCGGAATTTACCTGTGAGAATCCAAAAACTTCAGAGTCGGTGAGAGGACGACCTATTTTTTGACTTACGTTTTCCAGGTAATCAATTTCCTCTTCGCTTAGTGAAAGCCCTTCTTGTTCGTTGTAGCTGGCGATGTCGGTAATTTCTAAAATTGGTTCTGGGGTGATGTTAATGTCAAACGTATTCTGGTGGAGTTCCTTAAATTTTTCGGAAATCATGGGGTCAAAATCGGAAAAATCCTTGCCAACGCTTTTAAATTCTTCAATACGAATTACTCCTGAGATACCCATGTTTTGGGTAATTTCTACAGCATTGGTGCTCCATGGTGTAATCATGGCAGCACGAGGACCAACAAATGAACATTTGAGGGTGGTTTGTTCTATTTTGGGTTTTTGGCCAAAAAGCCATGTGAGCTTGGCAATGGTTTCTGCTGAAAATTCTTCTGTTGATTGAACGGCAAATACGCTGTGTTGAACGTCTCCAAAGAAGTGAATCATGTCGTTTTAATTGTAGATTGTGAATCTCTACAAAATTAATTTTTTTAGGAGGAAATACCCGTCTTTTTAGAAGTGATTTTTAAGGATTATCCACAAGTTTTAAACAGTCAAATTTTAAAATATTAAAACCTCTTATTGCTTTATTATTTTACGCGTCCAAGACTTTTTTATCGTGTGTAATTGAACAATATAAATTCCTGAATTCAGACTACCAATTGGAAGTGGATTTGTTCCAGGATTCAGGCTGTAATTAAATATTTTTTTACCAGTAAGATTATAAATTTCTAGATCTACTTTTTCTAAAACATCAATAAAAAGTGTGTTTCTAGTCAATGGATTAGGGTATAACTTGATAGCATCATTTGCAATTTGAGATACTCCAAGTGTTTGGGTGTGGGATCCTAAATCTTCACAGGTGTTGATATCATCATAAATTGTCCATTCATTGATATTGAATATTGAGGAACCCGCAGCCACAACCGCATTTCGAACCAGTGTTATATTTTTTGCATAGTCACTACCATCCCCAAGCGTTCCTAGGATATCAATGAGGACCCCATTCTTAAATAAGCCAATGGGATCATTTCCGTTGAAGCTGGTAATGTTGTTATTTAAATCGTCTTCCACGTCAGTACAAACAGCAGTACCACCATTCATAATGACATAAACCCCTGTATTTGCAATGCTTGCGTTGTTTGGAAAACTATAGCTATCAGTCCATTCGCCATCATCATTTCTACTGAGTTTCAATTCATAATTTGACAAATTAATGGTGGCACCTGAAAAATTAGCAATTTCTAAGGCCTTGTTTAGATCACTACCTTCCATGTATTCTGAAAAAAAGAGATCTGCACTACCTGTACTACCGCTCGTCGTAGTTTCACAAGCTTCATTGGATGGTATTGAGCTGTTGTTGCTGCTGTCTATTGCAACCACGGTAAAGCAAAAATTGGTTTCTGGACTCAACCCAATGATGGTTGTCGAGGTTGTATTTACATTGCTGTAAAGACTACCATCTTTGTAAACATTATATCCACTCAATCCAATATTATCAGTTGCGGCATTCCAATTCAAATCAATGCTGGTTGCAGTTGGGTTTGAAGCCACTAAGTTAGTTGGTACTGTGGGGGCCTCAGTATCGTCTTCTGCGTTCCAAATGGCATTAACATATTCGGGGTGGTCCACAAAAGGGTTGCGATTACCCTGATGCTCATAGTATATGGCATCATTGCGATCTATTTCTTTCTGAGATACAGGGTCTAAGTTGTGCCATTCTAGTAAAATACTTAAAAAAGTTGGGGCGAAAACCTGATCACTACTGCCATTAAACATGGCATAACTGCTCCAATTTGAAATTTGATTTTGGTAGCGTGTTGCAAAATAAAAATGAATGCGGGCAATGTCTCCTTTGAATTCATCTATGGGTTCAAACACAGTTCCAGAATAACCACTCGAATAGCCACTATTGAGGTTGTCTCCTAATTTAGACCCGTTTTGTGTTGGATTTGAAATGCCAGCTTGCGAGGCCAGGTTGTTGTTATCCACTCGCCCCATTGGGAAGTTGCCGCGAAATCCATTGACCCGTCCGTCAGTAGGGAGCAAGTGGTGCGCATCCCCTTGCATTGGGGCATTTTCATTAAAAACGGATTTTGGAATGATGTGTTCTTTGTTATAGCAATCACCTTCGCCGGAGTAGTTTCCACAGTCATCATTGTAAGGGTTAAAATTATAGGGATCTTGGCCATTGGGGTTTTCAGAATAGACGTCTAATATGGTATTGTCATTTTCATAATAATTATCTAAGTCATAATTTATAAAAAACCCATCAATAGAGTTGTAGCCTTGGTCATTTTGTTGATTGATAATATTATATAGTTGGGTTTTTAAAACGTACCCATTACCAGTTGCATTGTTGTAATAACCATTTGGAATTTGTGAAAATCCAAGATTGGTGCAAAGGACCAAAAAAAGTATGTAGTAATGTTTCATTGAATTGGTTTTTCAAGAAGCGCCATATAAAAACCATCATATCCACTCTTGTGTGCAAATATTTTTTTTTCTTTAATTAATTTGAATTGTCTCCCTTCTTCAGATGCTATAAATTTAGCTATTTGTTCTTGGTTTTCAGACGGCAACACAGAACAAGTTGCATACACCATTTTCCCTCCAGGTTTTAATATCTTAGAATAGTCTTGTAATATGTGTTGTTGAGTTTTTTTTATTTTATCTAAAAATTCAGGTTTTAACTTCCATTTAGAATCTGGATTTCGACGTAAAACGCCCAAGCCAGAGCAAGGGGCGTCAATGAGCAAGCGATCCGCTTTTTCTTTAAGTTTTTTTATGGGTTTGGTGGAGTTAATCAACCTTAAATCAATGTTGTGTGCCCCATTTCGTTTGGCCCTCACTTTTAATTTCTTGAGTTTACTTTCGTAAATATCCATAGCAATGAGCGATCCTTTATTTTGCATCAGTGCAGAAAGGTGTAGGGTCTTGCCACCAGCACCGGCACAAACATCCACCACTTTCATTCCTGGAGCTACCTCCAAAAAATCAGCCACCAATTGAGAGGAGGCATCTTGCACTTCAAACCAACCCATTTTAAAAGCTTCGGTTTTAAAGACGTTGGCACGTTCCAATAGTTTTAAAGCATTTGGGTACCCTTTGATCTCTATGGTTTCAATATGCTCCGCACTTAGTTTGAGTTGAAGCTCTTTTTTAGAGGTTTTTAGTGTGTTTACCCTCAATATCACATCTGCTTGTTCGTTTTGTTTTGCCAGTTCTTTGGACCAAACGCTTTCCCCCAATTCTTTGATACCCAACGCATCTATCCAGTCTGGAATCGATTCCTTAATTTTTCGAATTTTACAGGCTTCATCAAAGCGGCCTTTAATTTTTCTAGTTGGTGTGTTTTCAAAATATTTCCAGTCAGGCAATTTAATACCCCTAAGGGTCGCCCATACCGTAAAAAGCCGCCAAGCATCATCTCTGCTGAAAGGTTCTTTAACTTCGGCAATTTCCGCGTAAAGCCTTTTCCAGCGAACAATGTCGTAGGTAGTTTCTGCCACAAAACCACGATCGCGGCTGCCCCAACGTTTATCGCGTTTTAAAAGGGCTTGAATGACTTTATCGGCATATTTGTTATCGTTGAAAACTTCAAGGATGCCATCAATAACCGCAAAACATAAATTTCTATGTAATCGCATTAACTTATCTTAGAACTGCAAAGTTACATTTAATATATGGTTTCTCAACAGAGAAATAAATATTGATTTCAAGCTTAGATATTATCGGGTGATTGTATTTATTAATCCAAAGACTGCATTAATACCAATTTGTGATACATGCCCTTTTTATCTAAAAGTTCTTGATGCTTGCCTTGTTCTACAATTTCCCCTTGTTTCATTACAATGATTTGGTCAGCATTTTGAATGGTAGACAAGCGGTGAGCAATGACTATAGAGGTACGATTTTTCATCATATTTTCAAGCGCTTCTTGAACCAAGCGCTCGCTTTCTGTGTCCAATGCGGATGTGGCTTCATCTAAAATCATAATGGGTGCATTTTTAAGTACAGCCCTTGCAATACTTAAGCGCTGTTTTTGACCGCCTGAGAGACTGTTTCCAGCATCTCCAATGTTTGCATCAATTCCTCCTTGTAGTTCTGTTACAAATTCCCAAGCATTGGCAACTTTAAGTGCCTCAATAATTTCATCATTTGTAGCATTTTCGTTTCCTATAAGTAAGTTGTTTTTGATACTATTATTAAATAAAATGGAATCTTGAGTCACCAGTCCAATTTGAGACCTTAAAGATTTTTTTGTAAACTTTTTTATATCGACACCATCAATTTCAATGCTACCTTCATTGACATCGTAAAAACGCGTCAAAAGATTGGCAATAGTAGATTTTCCACTCCCTGATTGACCCACCAAAGCTACCGTCTGACCTTTTTTGACAGAGATGGAGAAATCATTTAAAACATTTTCTTTTTCGTATTTAAAAACGATGTTTTTGAGGGCAATTGATTTGTTGAATTCTGATAAAAATTTTGCGTTTTCTTCATCCGACATGCTATCTTCACTCTCTAATACTTCAAATACACGGTCGGCAGCTGCAATGCCATTCTTCACTTTATAAGAGGCTTTACTGATGGCTTTTGCAGGTGTTAATATACCGTAGGCAAGTCCCATAAATCCAATAAATGTAGTGCCTTCAATTACTTTTTCAATCAATACCAGTTTACCGCCATACCACAACAGTGCTGCAATGGTTACAATTCCAAGAAATTCACTCAAAGGCCCCGCTAAGTTGTTTTTATTTCCAATCTTATTGATCAATCTTAAAATCCGGTCTGCAGAGTTTGAAAAACGCTGTTTAAAGCTTCCTTCTGCATTATAGCTTTTTACAATTTTTAGTCCTGATAATGTTTCTTCTACAGTAGAAATAAGTACTCCTGATTCCTCTTGGGCTTTGAGGGATTGTCGTTTTAAACGTTTTCCGATGTTGGAAATTAAAAATCCAGAAATAGGAATAAAAAGCAGTACAAAAAGTGAAAGTTGCCAACTTAATGTAAACATGACAATAAGTGAAAAAACGATTGTTAATGGCTCTCTTACAATGAGTTCTAAAATGATAAAGAAAGAATTTTGCATTTCATTAATATCTCCTAATATTCGCGCCATGATATCTCCTTTTTTTCTTTTGGCATAAAAGCTAATAGGGAGCTCTACAATATGTTTGTACATGTGTTTTCTTAAATCTGTTAAAATGCCGTTCTTTAAATACATGACATGTTGCATAGATAGGTATCCGAAAAGATTTTTAAGGAAAAATGTTCCTACCACAACTCCAACGACAATGAGCAAAGCCATTTGACTATTACCTGCATCTAATAGCGCGGTAATTTTAAAGTTTAAGCTGTCGTTAGCATAGTTCTTAAGGTCTCCAATGCCGTTCCAGACGGGTGCTTTTGCAACTTTCTGAG
>ERZ1047472.977-NODE-977-length-23261-cov-6.349694_pt1 | contig 23261 bp, 23 predicted proteins | sample MGYA00383095_ERZ1047472 | MGnify/ENA primary metagenome ERZ1047472 (study PRJEB29581, sample SAMEA5548365) | metagenome | biome: marine; feature: coastal; material: water | depth 1 m | study: Short-term variability in the microbial, nano- and picoplankton dynamics... | reverse complement strand
GTGAAGGTTTTGGGGAGCTGTTTTTAGAGCATGTGATTCCTGCTTTTTTTAATAATGATAAAGAGGGTATTTTAGAACGTGCAAAAATGACAGAGAACGGAAAATTGACGGACTGTTTTTCTTATTTACAAGCCTATGTTGATGGCAACCAATAAATGACTGGAGACCAACAATTTTTGATCGATCTAGCAAAAATGAAAATGCCTTTTGGAAAATACAAAGGTAGTTTTTTGATAGATTTGCCGGAACACTATATTGTTTGGTATAAAACCAAAGGTTTTCCTATTGGAAAATTAGGCAAACAGATGGAGTTGGTGTATGAACTTCAATTAAATGGCCTTGAAGATATTGTAAGAGAAATAAGGAGAAAATTTTAATTTGTTACGAAACAACAACACCATATGTAATATGTGCAATACCTAAAATTGAAATTGAAGAATACCAATACGAAGGAATTAAAAAACATACCACCGCTAAAAGGATACTTAAACTCGATAAAATCAGTAAATTTTTCCGTTGTTTGTTTTTAAATAGAAATAATAAAATTCCGTAAAGAGATAGAAATAAAGGTGTTATGTATTCTATAAAACCAGCGTTCATTAAAATGATTAGTCCTACAAAAAAAATTAAAATTTGAAGAGTATATTTTCTGAGAGCAATGCTAGTTTCTCTATTCCAAAGTTGGTATTGAAATTTTTTAGCATTTCTTTTTCCACTAAAAAATAAAGCCAATGAAGAAAATAGAAAATGTAAAAAGACAATCGCAATGACAACTACTTCTATAATTTCGGGAGAAAACATTCCCATTGCATTGTTGTCAATTAAAAAATTCTCTAAAATAGTTTTTATTAAATAACCTGCAATAAAAAAATAAGCTCCAATTAGAATACTTGTAAATCCCTTTAAAGAGAAATTAATTTCAAAAGTATTGTGCATATTTCTGGTATATACTTGCTAATATACAAAAATGAAAACTAGAGAAATCTGTTTGACTAAAATGAAGGGATACATCAATTCGATTTTAATCTATTTTTTAGTTTTTCATTAAACCGACTATTTATAATTGAAATATTTTTTTTTGAGGGTGTCTTATAAATTTATGATGGTCTTTCTAATGGCTACTAAATTGGTTAACAAACCTTCTAAGTTGTCTAAGTGCAACATATTGGCACCATCGCTTTTCGCATTTGCAGGGTCGAAATGAGTTTCTATAAATAAACCATCTACGTTGTTTACAATTCCAGCTCTAGCTATCGTTTCAATCATATCAGGTCTTCCTCCAGTTACACCTGCAGTTTGATTTGGTTGTTGTAAAGAATGAGTGACATCTAGAATTGTTGGCGCAAATTCTCGCATTTCTGGAATTCCTCTAAAATCAACAACCATGTCTTGATATCCAAACATGGTTCCTCTATCTGTTATCCACGCTTTGTTAGATCCCGCATCTTTTACTTTTTGTACTGCATGTTTCATTGCACCAGGGCTCATAAATTGTCCTTTCTTTAGATTGACAATCTTTCCTGTTTTTGCCGCTGCAACCACTAGATCTGTTTGTCGGACTAAAAAAGCAGGAATCTGTAAAACATCTACATATTCAGCTGCTTTTGAGGCATCAGAAACCTCATGAATATCAGTTACAGTAGGTACATTAAAAGTTTCTGAAACTTTACGTAAAATTTTTAAGGCCTTTTCGTCTCCAATTCCAGTAAAACTGTCAATTCTACTTCTATTTGCTTTTTTAAAACTCCCTTTGAAAATATACGGAATTTCTAATTTATCAGTAATTGTAATTACTTTTTCGGCAATTTTTAACGCCATTTCCTCACCTTCAATAGCGCATGGGCCAGCAAGTAAAAAAAAATTATTAGCGTTTGTGTGTTTTATATTCGGAATTTCAGATAAAGTCATTCGTTTAAATTTTGGACAAAAATACGAAATAAAATTAGCTATATTTAGTGTTTTAAAAAATCAAATTAGAATGAAAAAAGCAGGCATAGTAGTTTTATTATTGATGACTCTAGTTTCTTGTCATAATAAAAAAAATACAACAAAAAGAACTCCAACTATAATTGAATATGAAATAGACTCGAATAGGGTTAAAAAACATTTGTACACACTTGCCTCTGACAAGATGGAGGGTAGAGCTACTGGAACAGTGGGTATAGAAAAAGCAGCAGTTTATATAGAAAATGAATTCAAACGAATAGGTCTTACTACTTTCAAAGATTTAGAGACGTATAGACAGACATTTACTTTCAAAAATAGAAGTACAGAAAAAGAGATTACGGCAAGTAATATCATTGGTGTTTTAGAAGGGAGAAGTAAAAAAAATGAGTTTGTAATTATTTCAGCTCATTACGATCATTTGGGAATTATAAAAAAAGAAGGACAATTAGATAGTATATATAACGGGGCAAATGATGACGCATCTGGAGTGACAGGTGTATTGGCTTTAGCAGAATATTTTAAAAATAAAGATTCTAACGAGAGAACTATTGTTTTTATCGCTTTTACAGGCGAAGAAATGGGGTTAATCGGCTCTACACATTTTGGAAATGGAATTGACGCTAAAAAATATACTGCAGGAATCAATCTAGAAATGATTGGTAAAACTCCAAGTTTTGGACCAAATACCGCTTGGTTAACAGGTTTTGAACGTTCTGATTTTGGAAAGATTATTCAGCAAAATTTAGAGGGTTCACACTATCAATTATTTCCAGATCCTTACTCTAAATATAATTTATTTTTTAGATCAGACAATGCTTCTTTGGCACGTTTAGGAGTTCCGTCTCATACTTTTTCTACAACACCAATTGATGTAGACAAAGAGTACCATCAAGCATCAGATGAGGTTGAAACTCTAAACATGACAGTGATTACGCAAACAATACAAGCGGTTGCTAGGGGAACAGAAAGTATTATCAACGGAAAAGATACACCTACAAGAGTCGTTTTGGATGAAAAATAGTTCCTTCTTTTTTATGTGAGTTTAGCTTTAAAGACAATTCATATTTTACAAAGCTTTTGTATTTTTACCTTTTTAAAAATTCTTTTGATGAACATACATTTTATTGCCATTGGCGGAAGCGCAATGCACAACTTAGCAATCGCCCTTCACCAAAAAGGATACCAAGTTTCTGGAAGTGATGATACAATTCACAACCCTTCTAAATCTCGTTTAGAAAAGTATGGTTTATTGCCTCTTAAATTTGGGTGGTTTCCCGAAAAAATTTCTTCAAAATTAGAAGTGATTATCCTTGGTATGCATGCAAAAAAAGACAATCCTGAATTGTTAAAAGCCCAAGAATTAGGATTAAAAATTTATTCGTATCCTGAGTTTTTGTATGAACAATCCAAAGATAAAACTCGAGTTGTTATCGGAGGTTCTCATGGTAAAACAACGATAACTTCTATGATTTTACATGTGTTAAATTATCATGAAAAAGAGGTAGATTATATGGTAGGAGCTCAATTAGAAGGGTTTGAAACCATGGTGCATTTAACAGCAGAAAATGACTTTATTGTTTTAGAGGGGGACGAATATCTGAGTTCTCCCATAGACAGACGTCCTAAGTTTCATTTGTACAAGCCAAATATTGCTTTATTAAGTGGAATTGCTTGGGATCATATAAATGTTTTTCCAACATTTGAAAATTATATAGAGCAGTTTAAAATTTTTACAGATTCTATGATACATGGAGGCAGTATGATGTATAATGAGGAAGATGAAATTGTAAAAGATGTAGTTGAGTCTTCAGAAAATCATATTAAGAAATACCCATATGCAACTCCAAATCATTTTACAGAAAACGGAATTACATTTATAGAAACTGCAGAGGGAGATTTGCCATTAGAAATTTTTGGAATACACAATCTTCAAAACCTTGCAGGAGCAAAATGGATTTGTCAACATATGGGTATAGATGAAGACGGTTTTTATGAGGCTATTGGCAGTTTTAGTGGCGCAAGCAAGCGTTTAGAAAAAATAGTAGAAACGAATTCTACAGTTGTTTTTAAAGATTTTGCGCATTCACCTAGTAAAGTTAAAGCAACAACAAAGGCTGTAAAAGAGCAGTATGCTGAAAGAACCGTATTGGCATGTTTGGAATTGCATACCTATTCTAGTTTAGATGCTACTTTTTTATCTGAATACAAAGGTTCTTTAGATGCTGCATGTAAAGCTGTTGTTTTTTACTCTCCAGATGCCATTAAAATTAAGCAATTAGATGAAGTAACCAAACAGCAAATTACCAACGCTTTTGAACGAGATGATTTGATTATTTATACTAATCCGGAAGAATTTAAAGATTTTTTATTCAATGAAAATTTAGAAAAAACAGCGCTTATTTTGATGAGCTCTGGAAATTATGGTGGATTAGATTTTGAGGAGGTTACAAGATTCGCTTCTGTTTTTTAAAGCCTAGCTGAATTAATTTTTCTTTCTGCCAATTCTTGTCTGTAATTCTTTTAAGTAACCAACCTCTATAAGGTTTATTAAAAAAAGATTTATAAATAATATCCAATCGTTTTTTTATAAAAATTTTTTGGTCTATTTTTTTGTTTTGTTTGTTTCTTAATTGGTCATTTTTTAACAACTCATTAAATCTAGCAAGATAGGTTTCTATTTTTTTAGTAGAAGTATATTTTAGAGAATTAGGTTTCTTAAAAACTTCAAAACAATTTGGTGTTATATTATGTTCTATTAAATGTTGGTTTAGCTCTTTTGCTTGTTCAATAATTTGTTCATTTCTTTCCCGATTTATGATCGTAATATATACCATGTATTCAACCAAATCATCAGGTACATGTTCTAAAATTTGCTCTTTTTAAATTGCAATACAATGCAGGAAAGACATAATGAGCTACAACTGCATCCCAATCTACAGTGTTAGATTTTAATTTATTTTCAATTAAAATTTTGTTCTTTTCTTCCTGCTGAATTGTTAAACATCTAGCAACAAAGAAAAGGGTTTGTTTATAGGCCATTAGTAAATATTTTAGAGACAGCTTGTATCATTTTCTTATTTTTAGAATAGGTAATTTGATAACAATTTAAAGTTTCAAACCAATCTAAAAATACTGTTGCATTTTCTTTTTTTGGCGACAACCAAGAATCCGGAATCAATTGCTGAAATGCTTCAATATTAGAAATTTTTTCACAGCTTAAAACCGCCTCTTTTTCATACTTGATAAAGATGAGATCCTCACAAGGTAAATGATTAAAGTAACTGTCGTTGTTCGGTTTTAAATAGCGGACAATTTTTTGTAATTGCTCAAAATTATATTCTGTAGTTGTAGCCAATTCAGGATAGAAGGGTAGTAGTGTTTTTAAGCTACTTTTTTTGATAGAAATTGCTGCTGGAAAACTATACACTTGTTGTTTCTTGACATCTATTGGTACAAAATCATCAGCAAGACAAGTAAATCCATTTGCTTGTAATAGGGCCAGTGAGGTGCTTTTCCCATTTCCCGAATCTCCTAAAAAAAGAATTGATTTTTTGCCATTACTGACAGCTGAAGCGTGAAACACACCCATCCATTCTTGTTCTTTTTTTTGATGAATTTTTTGAATAAGTTCCATTGAAAATTTCCCTTGAAAATAATGAACGTCATTATTAGTCCAGGCTCCAATTAAATTTTTATTAACAAAAAGATAAATGAATTTCTCATGAATAAAAACTTCAAACTCGTTGTCAAAAGTGGCAGAAGGTTCAATTGCTAAATGAGCAAATTTTGGATGCACAAGTGAACGCTCTTTTTCACTCAAATAGGAAACTTTAAAAATAAGATCATTGACTTTATAATACTCAATGATTGTATAGGATTCTGGAGTTTTTATATCTCTCTGGTCCTTTGTTAATTGGTTTTCAATATTCTCTTTTTGGTTGCTTACTTTTTCCTGGAAGTCTAAGACAAAGTTTTCAGCGATATCTGTCGGAATACCGTGTTTTTGAGATAATTCTTGAGCAATTTCTTTCACAGAGATTCCCCTGTTTAATTTTTTTAAAATATCAGCCGTTGTATCTTCTAAAACAACATATTTATTGTTGTTTTCAAACCATGCAATTGTGTGGTTTTCGATTTTTTTGTACAGTAATTCTGATATTTTTTTCATAAAAAATAAAAATAGTTATTTTATTATTTATGAGAAAATAAACTATGTAATTTTAAGTCATTAATTTAATTAACTTGATACTTTTTTAATAAACATTCGATTGATCACTATTTTTTGAGTTTCTAAGTTCCATTTTTTAGAATATTAAGTGGTTTTCATCATTGAAGTCCTCTTTTATTAACAAGACTTTCTCGTTGTATTTTTAATGATGATTTAGAGTTTTCTTTTTCAGAATTTGAACTTGAAATGTTCTCTCCAATAGTAAGTGTAGAATTATACTCAAGCGTTAAATTACGCACAAAAACACCTTCAGTTATTATTGCAGTTTTACCTGCTTTGATGATGGCATCCGAGTTATTAGGGATGTAATTAAAACTCCAATTTGAGGGTGTGTTCCAGTAATTGTCGGTTATTCCAATGAATGTATTGGTACCACTTACTAAATGATGCCCAATTTTTGTAAATGTATCAATATCCAAAAGTATCCATTCGGTTGATGTATAAGAGGTATTTGGACTAGTAATAGAAGATTTTCTTTGAAGTGTTACATCTTTTGCAAAATTGACTGTTCCTCCATCAAAAACTCCAATGATGTCAATAAGAGCATTATTTTTGAAAAGCCCTATAGGATCATTTCCGTTGAAATTCACAACACTAGAGGAAGGAGTGAAGTCAGCATGATCAGTAATGCTTTGAGAGGCACTAGCGTGTGATATTACAATTACATCACCGTTGGCTAAAGTTCCTGATAAGGAGAATGCATTTGACCAAGACCCAGCTCCATTTGCTTGTATTTTTAGAGAGTATAAGTTTAAATCTATTGTATTGCCTGTATAATTTACCAATTCCAATGCTTTATTGTATGATGAACCTTCTATGTATTCAGAAATAAAAAGATCTGTTGCAGTTGTAGTATCTGCCCCTGTATGAATAATTAACGGGGCACTTGGCAAAGAAATATTTCCGGACGGATCATAAGCTTGAATTGTAACCTCATATTTAGAGGATGTATTTAGGCCAGTAGCATTGTAACTAGTAGTGTTTGATGTGTCGATAAGAATTTCATTAATTAGAATATTATACCCTGTAACGGATGCGTTATCCGTTGAAGCTGTCCAAGAAATAGTGAAAGAGTTTCCAGTTATATTGGTCGATGTAACTGCTGTTGGGATGGTAGGAGATTCAATGTCTGTGAAGTTACTGAATTTGTCTTCGGCTTGAGGACCACCCCATATTTTTGTTGCAAAAAATGGATTGTCTATAAAAGGGTTTCTGTTTCCTTGAGCATATTCTGCAGAACTATTATGATATGCATTTCGTTGAATTTCAAAATCTGATACTGGGTCATCAACATTCCATTGAAGAAATAAATCAATCATATCGTCAGGTGTCTCTGAAGCGTTCCCTAAACCAACATTTGTTGGCAAGCATTGAGAATCATATCTCAAATACATATACATCACTATTCTCGCGATGTCTCCCTTCCATTCATCACCAGGATACCAGCCATATTTTATATCTCCATTGTAACTTGTATAACTCTCATCTGTTGCACCAGAAGCATCTCCTGAATCATCTGAAAATTTTCTATTTCCTCTCGATGAGTTCGTAGAAGAGTCACAAGGTCTTAAATTGTGTCCATCAGCATAGGGTGCTCCTGTATTTCCATTAGTATTTAAATCTGGAGTTGCTAAAGAGTTTGAGTACACGTGTTCTCTATTCCAAAGACCTACACAGCTGCCACTTCCACAAGTTTCATTTAGATCTCTTTCTCTATTATTATTAGGATTATTATCAGAGCCATCCTCATAGCCATATACTAGAAGTACTTCTTGGTTGTTAGTCGGATTTAAATCTGTAAATTTTGAAGCGTTCCAAATATCACTGTAAGAGAGTTCGTTGGTATGAGTCATAGTAATCTTGCTGGTCAACTCATTTTTCAAAGCAATACCTGACACACTTAGATTTACATCATTGTAATAGTCTGGTATCGTTTGCGTATATAAATTAGTTGAGCATAATACTAAGAGTACAAGATGAATAAGCTTCATTTTTTGGAGTGTTTAAAAAAAATACCCCTCTGTAAATTTAGAGAGGTATGCTTAATTATTACTTCTATTTATTACTAAAATCCTGATCCGGGGGCTGTTGGAGAAGAAGCTTGCGCTTTTTGTGGATTTAAAACTAAATACGTTCCCAGTGCAGTTAACGCTGCATATTTACTGTAAGATCCAATCTTTTTTAGAGCATCTTTACGAGAAATTTCTTGAGAGGGTGTTTGGAATTGTTTTTTCATTGTGAATTGTATTGATAAAACTTCTTATGAGTTATTCTAAAACTATTTTCTTGTTTAATTTTCCTTCTACGGTTTCTAACTGAACGATGTAAACACCTTTTGCTAAACTTGGTAAAGAAATATCTTTCGTACCATTAGATTCAAAAGCAGTATTTAAAACTTGTTTGCCAAGTACATTGAATAATTTAACAGCAGCTTTTCCTTGTTGTAACCCAACAATTCTTATAGAATTATGTACCTTAAAAACACTTACGTTGTCTAGAGCAGCATCATTAATATTAAGAACACCTTGTGTTGTGTGAAGATAAAAACGTCCCACACCATTTATAGCTGATGTAGTAGTTATTTTATAAGATGTATTCAACTCGTCCAAACGTGTAAATGTATTTTCTTCTCTATCTTCTAGGAATACTTTAATAGCTTCTGGCAAATTTAAAGCATCAGCAGTCAACCTAATTTCTTTTCCAGCAGCTGCTTTTATACCAATAGGAATCACCATGTTTTCAAAATCTGAATTAGGTAACGATTGTACTTGATATTTTTTTCCAATGTTATCCGATAATAATTGAGAATAAATAGAGAAGTTATCTGTCACCCCTCCAAAAACTTCTCCTTCATAACCAACATCGAAACCTTTTGTAGCGTTGTCTAAGTAATAAATTTTTGCATAATTTTGAAATCCATCTACAGAAATTTTAAGTTTAATTTCTGTATTTGCTGATTTTTGAAATGTGTCTGCACTATGACTTTGATTCGCCTCTGAAAAATTAACTGTTCCGCCAGCTTCGTTTGCTTTTACAAAGAAACCCTGCCCTGGAGCTAAAATAAAATTACCTACTAAAGTTGAAACGGCATAGGCTCCGTTAGTACCACTTGTTTGATCGTAAATCCATATGGTTTGTGTTTCTGAAAGTGCCCCATTCCCAAGTAAAGTAGCACTGCTTATAGAAGACGTATAAGGATTACCTAATAAATTATAACGATTGCCTGTATTATCAAGAGTAACATCTACACCAGCATCATTGGTGTTTAAAGTACCTGTAAAAGAAACCGTACCGGTATTCGTTTGTCTTTTTAAAGAATACCCTTTACCAGCAATAAAACTTCCACTTCCAGCTCCTTGATGATAAGCCCAACTATCTGAAGTAGTAGTATAAGTTGCAATACCTCTGTTTGTTCCATTGCTAGCAATATCATTTGCTGTTACATAGTCATCATTATAATCCTGACCCACAACAGGAGAAGATAATAAATACCATCCCTTTAAATTACCATCAACGAAATCTATTGTTCTGTTGTAGGTTACATTTCCTGAAAATGTTGATTGTGCTATCAAAGAGCTTCCAGAAATCATAGTTACTGAATTTACAGTTACCGCTGAGGAAGCTGTTGGATAGTTTGATAAGCTATTAGGAATTAGAATATCAGAAGTCGATGACGGTAAACCTGAACTCCAGTTAGTAGAGGTGTTCCAATTATTATCGGTAGCACCAGACCAAGTGGTTGTACTTATTTTTCCTGGAGACCCCCCATTAATTGCACTTGCCTGCCAATTGGAAGCTGTTGAGGAATTATCTGCGGTAATATCAATGATTTCATAACTTGGTCCGTTTCCATCAGTTGAGGAAGCATCTCCATCATCATAAAATACTGTATCGATAGTAGAGCCACCGCTATTTTTTAACGTTATTGTTCCAGAGCTATTTCCTAACTTATTAGTGATGTCTGTATTTGCAACTTCTGCGTTGGTAACAGAGAGGTTATTTTGATCTGGAGTAAATGGATTGTTATTGTTGAAGGTCCCGTCACCATTACTTCCTAGGGCTACGGAAATATATTGGCCATCTCCTATATTAGTAGATTCAGGGAATGTAAAAGTTGAACTGGAAAAAACTATAGTCCAACTAGAAATATCTACAGTGCTTCCATGTGCATTGTATATTTCAATCCATTCATCATCAGTATTTGGTGTATTATACATAATTTCACTAATCACTATTTGCGGAAGGTCATCATCAGAAATGGTAATCGTATGTTGAATTGTTCCTAAATCTGCAGTTCCAGAAGTTACTGTGAAATCTATGATAACTGTTTCATTATCAGAATCTAGATCATCTTTAATGGTTAATGGAATGTATTTAGTTTCATTTCCAGAAAATGTTAATGGAGTTAAATCTATTGTATAATCACCAGCTTCTGCTGTACTAGATCCATTTACGGTTGGTGTAATGGTAACATCTGCTGCATAATTTGTTAAAGTAACAGGAATTCCATTGGTTACAACATCTGCATCTGTTTCATTTACAGCACTTGTTGCTGCGTCGAAAGTAACTGATGGGTTTGATGATGCAAAGTCTGTAATTTCAAAATCATCAACTTTTAATCTTTCACCTGAAACATTAATAATTTTTATCTTAATGTCGTTTTCCGAACTATTTAGAGTATGTGACCATTGAGCATACGAGGTACTAGTTGTACTTATTTGATTGCCAACATTAGTATAAGCAGCACCATTTATACTTACTTGTACATCATAAACTGCTGTAGGTGAGGCATCCCAGGAACGATACCAAAAAGAAATTACTCCAACACCTCCATCTTTTCCGCTTCCATCAGTACCAACATATTGTAAATATGAGTTTGTTGCATTTCTTAACCTAACACATTTTCCGGACCTAGAATCTTGATTTTCTGTCATTGCATTGTCGGAAACCCACTCTCCATAAGTAGAAATACCACCGTAAGAACCATCAGTCCAATTATCAAAGTTTTCTGTAACTTGCCCATAACTAATGTTTGAAAAAAGGAATAGAAAAAATGAGATTTTCAAAATGTTTGGAAACTGTATTTTTTGGAAGTAAGAAAACAGGAAAGAGTAATTTTTTATCATAATTAATTGTATTACAAAATCAAAGCTACAAAAAAAAATAAAAAAAATACCTTTTTAACAATCATTTAATCTTCAAAAGGTTTCTTAACATTGGATTTATCTAGAAAAAGTTTTTATTTAATTCTTTCTCCAGAAGAAGGGTGTAAATAAAATAAGCACTGTAAAAAGCTCTAGACGGCCTATTAACATTAAGAAAGAACAGAACCATTTAGCACCATTAGATAAGTGAGAAAAATTATCTACAGGGCTAACAGAACCAATCGCTGGGCCAATATTTCCCAAGCTAGAGGCAGCTGCTCCCAGAGCAGAGATAAAATCTAAACCAAAAAAAGTAAAGATAACAGAAGACATTATAAAAATGAGCATGTAAATAATGAAGAATGAAATAATGTTAAAAACAATGTTTTTGTTTACTGCTTTCCCATCATATCTTACAGGAATAATTGCATTTGGATGCAATGCTTTTTTAAATTCTAGAAAACTATTTTTTAGCATGACAATATGCCTTACCACTTTTACACCACCACTTGTAGAACCGGCAGAACCCCCCGTAAAAAATAAGGCAAAGAAAATACCAGTTGCAAAGAAACTCCACATGGTAAAATCTGCAGTAACAAATCCGGTTGTTGTTACAATAGAGGTAACCATAAACAGAGCATGTCGTATGGCGCTTTCTTCTCTACCAAAAACCATAGGATGCGCAATGGTTGTTTGTAGGTTAGGGTCTTGAAAGAAATAAATGAGTAGTGTAACGATAGAAGCAACAGTAATAATACCAAATAGATAATATGTAAATTCTTCACTACGAAATACTTTCTGAATTTTTCCTTTTAAAGCAAAATAAGTCAAAACAAAATTGGTTCCTGCTACGAGCATAAAAAAGATTATGATATATTGAACCAATGGCAAGTTGTTGTAAAAGGCAATACTGTTATTTTTTGTTGAAAAACCACCGGTACTCATTGTTGCCATTGCATGGTTGATGGCGTCAAACCAAGTCATTCCAGCAAATTTTAACAATAAGAATTGCGCAAAAGTTAGAGTTACATAAATTAGATACAAACGTTTGGCGGTATCCGTAATCCTGGGATGCAGTTTGTCTGTTGATGGTCCGGGAGCCTCAGCCATAAACAACTGCATGCCTCCAATTCCTAAAAGAGGAAGTATGGCAATTGTAAGAACTATAATTCCCATTCCGCCAATCCAATGAGTGGCACTTCGCCAGAATAAAATTCCTTTTGGCATCGATTCGATGTCTGTTAAAATAGAGGAGCCAGTAGTTGAATATCCTGAAATTGTTTCAAAAAAAGCGTTTGTTATATTTGGAATTACCCCTGAAAAGAGATAGGGAATCATTCCTGTTAATGAAAGTGTCAACCATCCTAATGTTACGATTAAGTATCCTTCCTTTTTTTGAATGTTTGTACTTGTAGGTTTGTTTAAAAAATACAGGAGTAAACCAATAATTACAGTTACTATACCTGCACTTAAAATTCCCCATTTAGCAATTTCATCATAATACATACTAAAAGGAACAGCAATAAACATGAAGAACCCGTTTAATATTGCGGTAATGCCTAAAAAGCGAAATATTATTTTAGTGTTTAAAGTGCTCATTGCATCAATTAAATAATCTTTCTACCGTGCTTATTGCCTCTGGGAGTGAAAATACAATTACCTTGTCTCCTGGTTGAATTTGCATATCTCCTACTGCCATAATCGCTTTTTCGTTTCTAATAATACCCCCAAAAACAGCCTCTCTAGGAAATCGTAGGTCTTTGATAGGGTGTTCTGTTACTTTAGCACCGTCTTTCACTTCAAACTCAAAAACTTCTGCATCTATATTGTGTAAATTAGCCAATGCCAATATTTCTCCTTTTCTTATATGTCTAAAAATATTACTTGCAGCTATTAGTTTTTTGTTGATAAGAGATTCAATACCAATCGTTTGAGAGATGTCTATGTAGTCCATATTTTCTACCAAGGCAATCGTTTTCTTAACCCCTTTCGATTTTGCAACCAAACAAGACATGATATTGGTTTCAGAATTTCCTGTAACTGCAATAAAAGCATCCGTTTCTCTGATGTTTTCTTCTTCTAAAAGTTCGAGATCTCTACCATCACCATTGATTACTAACGTATCATTAAGCTGCTCTGCTAATACTCCTGCTTTTTCTTTGTTTATTTCAATAAGCTTTACCTTAAAGTTATTTTTGCAAAGATTTTTTGCCGTTTTTTTACCAATACTACTTCCTCCAAGAATCATTACATTTTTGATATTGAATTGCTTCTTTCCAATAATAGGGTAGAGGTCTTTCATGCTGTAATTTGGGACACAAAAATAAACTTGGTCATCTTTTTGATATCTTGTGTCTCCTCTAGGAATAATGGTTTGTGAAATCCCTTGCCTTTTGATTGCAATCGTAATAAAATCAACATTAGGAAACACTTGTTTTGCTTCTTTTACCGTTAAATCTAAAATAGGAGAATTACTGGTTAGAGGAGTTCCCATAACATTAAAAACGCCACTTTCAAAAGCCACTGTATCATTAAAAGAGGATTGGTCTAAGAGCATTTTAATCTCATTAGCAGCCAATTCTTCGGGAGAAATCATGAAATCTAAACCAAATTTCTTGAAATCAATCTCACAGTCGCTTAAAAACTCAGAATTATCAATTCTAGCAATTGTTTTTTTTGCTCCCAAAGATTTTCCAATAATAGCAATTGTAAAGTTTGTATTTTGACTATCGGTTACAGCAATTAATAGATCTGCAGAATCGATGCCAATTTCTTTTAGTAGTTGAATAGAAGTTGCATCTCCTTTTTTAGTAATAATATCTAGATGGCTATTGAGATACTCTAATTTTTCACCATCAAAATCTATGATGTAGGTATCTTGGGACTCGTAAGAAAGAAGTTTAGCCAAGTGAAAACCAACGTCTCCGGCTCCAGCTATGATAATTTTCATATGTTAAATATAGAAATATGTCTACAAAGATATAAAGAGTTTTGATGCAAATGAAAAGAAAAGGAAGTTTTCAGTTTTAATAAGGAGAAAAAAAAAGTTTTTTTTAATTTTTTTAAAGAACAAAAATGCGAATCTCAACCCTATTTGTGGTTTATTTCCATTTTTGTATTTTAGATAAAAAAAGTGAAGATGGAAAAAATAACAATCAAATCTTGGGCTCTAGATGACAGACCTAGAGAAAAATTAGTATCGAAAGGAAAAGTTTCACTCTCAGATGCAGAACTCATTGCAATATTACTAGGTTCTGGAAATAGACAAGAAAGTGCCGTTGCATTGGCGAAAAGAATTCTACAATCTGCAAACGGAAACATCAATCAACTTGCTAGATTTTCTCTAGAAAAACTTACCTTTTTTAAAGGTATTGGAAACGCAAAGGCAATTGCAATTATTACTGCTTTAGAATTAGAAAAAAGGCGGCAGTTAGAAACTACATTAGAAAAACCAAAGGTCAACAGTAGTAAAGATGTATTTAACATAATGCAACCCGTAATTGGAGACATTGAACATGAAGAGTTTTGGGTATTGTTTTTAAATAATTCGAATAAAGTGATTGCGAAAAGTCAAATTAGTAAAGGAGGCTTAACAGCAACAATTGTTGATGTGAGATTGCTTTTTAAAAAAGCGTTGGAGTTTGCATCTGTTGCAATAATTGTCTGTCATAACCACCCTTCAGGGAAATTACAACCCAGTACTGCAGACAAACAACTTACCCAAAAGATTAAAAAGGCAGGAGTTACTTTAGATATTAAGCTCTTAGATCATATAATAATTACTGAAAAAGCGTATTTTAGCTTTTCGGATGAAGGTTCTTTATAATTCGCAATTCATTAAATGATATTAATTTACTCACACAAAGTTACCCCCAGGGTTCGTTATATTTTTAAGCATATTCTTACAAGAATTTTATCAATTCCTATAGACTTCACTACTAAGATTGAAGATTTTGTTGCTTACAATGGTCCTAAAATAACCTACACAAAATCACCTTTAGGAAATGAGTTCTTTGTCAAATGCAATGATTTATTGTATGAACAAGGTGTAAATGATATGGAGATTATCATTCAAAAATGGGATGACATCCCTTGTTTTTTTAATGCAGGGCCAAAGTCTTCTATTCCGTATGATGTTTTTGCAGCAAGTTTCTATTTAATTTCTAGATATGAAGAATATTTACCACATGTAAAAGACATTCACGGACGCTATACCGCAGAACAAAGTATGGCCTTTAAATATGGTTTTTTAGAAAAGCCAGTGGTTGATATTTGGGCTTATAAATTGTTAGAAACATTACAGCAAAAATTTCCAAATTACGATTATAAAAAACGTTCTTACAAATTTATTTCTACAGTAGATATTGATAATGCCTATGCATATAAGCACAAGAGTCTAATGAGAAGTTTAGGAGGTTTTTTAAATGATATAGCGCATTTTAGATTGTTAAATATTTGGAATCGATTTGTAGTAGTCTCCAATATTAAAAAAGACCCTTTTGATACATTTCAGAAGATTTTAAATAGTAAAAAAGAAAAAAATATTAAAACTATTTTCTTTTTTTTAATTGGTGATTATTCCACTTTTGATACCAATGTTTCTGCATCAAAAACTAAATTTAAATTGCTCATTAAAGAAATGTTAGACTATGCTAGTGTAGGTTTGCATCCCTCTTATTATACTATGAACAATGCCTCTATGTTAAAAAAAGAAAAAGAGCGATTAGAGGGTATCATTAACACACCTATTCAAAGATCTAGACAGCATTATTTGAGATTCAGTTTGCCTGAGACCTATCAAAATTTAATAGACTTAGAAGTAGAAGAAGACTACTCTATGGGGTATGCTAGTAATGTTGGCTTCAGAGCAAGTACCTGCACACCTTTTTATTTTTATGATTTAGATTATGAAATTCAAACACCTCTTAAAATATTTCCTTTTGCTTTAATGGATACTACTTTAAATGATTATATGAAACTGACTCCAAGGCAATCTTTGGGGAGAATAAGAGATTTAAAGAACGAAGTAAAAGCAGTAAATGGTACTTTTATTACCTTATTTCATAACGAAAGCTTGAGCGATTATTTAAGATGGAAGGGTTGGAAAAAATTGTATGACTCTATGATTAAAATAGCCACTTCTTAAAATGATTCAATACGTTAAAAGACAACATCTTGATGTTTCTAAATATGATTTTTGTATAGAGAATTCTACACAAAGCAGAATTTATGCCTTTTCTTGGTATTTAGATATCGTTGCAGACCATTGGGATGCATTAGTACTAGATGATTATGAGGCGGTGATGCCCGTTCCTTGGAAAAAAAAATATGGAATAAAATATGTTTATCCACCTTTTTGGTTGTTGGAGTTAGGTGTCTTTTCTTTAGATGGAAACCTAAATATTCAGCCATTTTTTGATTTTTTATTTAGTGAATTCCGATTTGTGGAATCCAGATTAAATAGAGATGCAAATCAATACCAGAAAGAATCTTTTTTAGACAAAGAAATACAAGTTTTACCTCTAAACTTGGAGTACGATTTTCTAATAAAAAATTTTCGAAAAGATAGAAGAAAAGATTTAGTAAAAGCAAATAAGATTTCTCTTATTGAAAAATGGGGGGATTCTCCAGAAATTTTAATTGAACTTTTTAAAAATAATGTTGGTAAAAGAACACCAAATATTATAAACAGAGATTATCTCGTTCTAAAACAGTTAATTAAAATTTGTGTTGAAAAAGGAGTAGGAGAAATTCTGTCAATTTATGACAATAAAAGTAAACTTGTGGCCTCAGGATTTTTTCTGAAACATAAAGAAGAGGTTGCTATTTTGATTTCTTCAACGGATTTTAAAAACAGAAAAAATGGTGCAAATACCTTTTTAATTGCCAAAGCTATTTGCAAGTTTAATAAGAATTTTGAGGTTTTTAATTTTGGAGGATCTTCTATGAAAAATATTTCAAAGTATTTTTTGAGTTTTGGAGCATCTACTTTAAAATATCAACACATAAAATATAATAAGTTTTCTTTGCTATTCAGACTTTTTAAGCGTTAGAATTTATAAAATCGTTGTATTTTTTTGGAGTTTTTCTATTAAAAATAATTTTAGAAAAATCTTCTGTATAAGGTTCTTTTTTCTTTATAACTTTACAAGGGTTTCCAACTGCAATAGAATTAGAAGCAATGTCTTTAGTTACCACAGAGTTTGCACCAATCGTAACATTATTTCCAATCGTAACCTCTGGTAATACAGTTGTATTTGCACCAATCCATACATTATTGCCAATAATTATTGGCTTTCCCTCAACGTGTTTGCTTAAGTTTGTTGTTTCATGGTTAGAAGAAATGATAGAAACACCTGGAGCTAATTCGATATTATTTCCAAAAATAATTCCATTGTTAGCTTGAATGTAATTATTGATATTGTCACCAGGATCACATAAAATTCCTTTTTGTATGTTATTGGGCGCAATTACTCTAGAAGTATAATGAACTGGCCATTTTACTTTAGGGTTCAGTCTATAAATTTTTTGAGGAATAAAATAATGAAAAAATAAAATATAATATCGCTGATACCCATATTTTGGTCTAAAATACAAAGGGTAGAATAAATTTATAAACCACCCAAAAAAGAAAAAATCTAATTTTTTAAACATTGTTATTTGCAATATACTTTAAATGATTAAGAAAATAAGCAAGCAAAACGATATATCCTATTCCGCCTAAAATAGCAAGTATGAAAATTGTTATGATGATACTATTATTTAAAGATCCCACATAGATGGCAATTAAATTAATAATAAATAAGTAACTATTAAAAAGTAAGCTCTCTAAATTTTTATTCAAAACAACGATTAAACTACTGATGGGGTTAAATGATGTTCTTGCCAGTACAAGAACAGATAAAATTAACGTATATTCTTTTAAGTTAGCCCATTTATCAACAAATAAATAATCCAAAATATACATGCCAAATGTATTTATTAATAGGAGAAACCCTAACATTATAAGTAGGTTGGTACTCACTATTTTTTTAGTTAGTAAAAGTAATTCTTCTTTGTTTTTGTTATAAAGTACAGAAGATTTTTGAAAATAAACCTGACCTACTGAAGATGAAATTAGAAACAAAGGGATTCCTAATATTTTAAGACTAAAAAAATATACTCCAGCTTCTTTTGCTCCAAAAAAAGTGAGAATTAGAATAGGCATTAAACTATTTGCAATACTATTAATTGTATTAGAGGGGAGCAAAAATTTTAAAATTGAAGGATTAGATTGTATTCCTTTTTTTATTTCACTAAAATTAGTTTTTGAAACTACATTTTTATTTTTTAAAAAATAAAATAAAAATAAAATAAATTGTGAAATTAAAAAGCCTATTATCAAACCTAACAAAGCATAATGATAGTACATAAAGAATTGAAACCCTAAGTTGCATATTGTTACAGCTATTTTAGCACTTGAAATTGTAGAAAATTCTTTTTTAAAGGTGAAGATATTTTCATTGGTAGTATTCAATGTGATAAGTAATGTTCCAATTGAACAAAGAAATATTAGTTGTAAACTAATATGTTCATTAAAAAAGTAGTTTGAAATTAAAAATAGTAGAAATGAAATTAAAATTGAGGAAACAGGAATAATAATTAATAAAAAGTTATACCAATTTATGCTTTCTTTTAAGTTTTTTGAGATTACTATTAGTTTATCTAACTGAAAGCTGCATATAGTAGATGTAATACTTGTAATACTAATAAAAACTCCAAAAAATCCATAAGCAACCTCTCCATAAATTTTAGCCAAAAAAACAGCACCTATTATTGCAATAATTTGTGCAATTAGAGTTCCTCTGATCATTACAAGAATATTCTTATAAAAAATAGATATTTTATTTTTGTGTACTTTTGGTTTCAGTTTATAAAAATTTCTCAAATATAATGCAAAATATACAACACATCTTTTTTGATTTAGATCATACTTTATGGGATTTTGAAAAAAATTCGGATTTAACTTTTAAAAAAGTGTTTGAAAACAACCATATTCAGTTAGATTTAAATTTATTTTTAGAGGTTTATAAACCTCTAAATTTTGAGTATTGGAAATTATATAGAGAAGAAAAAGTAACCAAAAGTGAGTTAAAATATGGTAGGCTAAAAAAAACTTTTGATGCAATTGACTTCACTATTTCTGATGATTTGATTTATTTAATTGCTGACCAGTATATAGAATTTTTGGCTGATTTTAATCATCTTTTTGATGGGGCATTTGAGATATTAGACTATTTAAAACAAAAATACAAACTGCATATCATTACCAATGGTTTCGAAGAAATTCAAACAAAAAAAATGATAAATTCTAATATTTATCATTATTTTGATACAATAATTACCTCAGAATCTGTCGGAGTAAAAAAACCAAATCCGAAAGTTTTTAACTATGCTCTTAAGCAAGCAAATGCAAAAAAAGAGCACTCAATTATGATTGGAGATAACGTAGAAGCCGATATAAGAGGAGCTCTAAAAGTTGGGATGAAAGCGATTCATTGTAATTTTGAAAATGCTATCATACGTTCAGAAGAATTTGTTTCTGTAACCTGTCTTTCAGCAATTAAAAAGTACATTTAACACACATGAAATTTTAATTTCTACCCTAAATGATAATTAAAAAAGATACTTTCACTAATTTTTTAGAGAAAGCAGAAGTAAATTTTTATGGAATGATTGACAATATCGTGCAATTAGCCGATATTGCCTGTTCAAATAGCCTTTCTGTTCAATTTGGCATTAACTTTACGATTTAATAATTAATCTGATGAAAAATAAACTATCTAGCTTGCTGTTTTTTCTAGCACTATTCGCATACAGTCAAAGTACCAAAATTAATAATTATCAATATATAATTGTTGCAGATAAATTTGATTATTTAAAAACTTCAGATCAGTATCAAACCAGTTCTCTAACCAAATTCTTATTAAAGAAGAAAGGATTTAATGTATTTTTAAGCACAGAGAATCTTCCATCAGAACTACTTCAAAATAGATGTTTGGCTTTAACAGCATCAGTTGCTGATGATTCGGGTATTTTTACAGTGAAAAATAAGATAGAACTAAAAGATTGTTTTGGAACTCTTTTGTATTCTTCAAAATTTGGAAAGAGTAAGGAAAAGGAATACAAGAAGGCATACCAAGAAGCAATTAGAAATGCGTATGCGAGCATGACTGATTTAGAATATAATTTCACACCCATACATACAGAAACTATAAAAAATGAGTTGCTAGAAACTGGTGTAACTATCCCAGTAAAGAAGGATGATTCTGTTAAAATAATTCCTCAAGTTACAAAAGGAACCCCATTTACACAATCAAAATCTACCGATATTGTTGCAAATATTCCTGAGATTATCGAAACAGTATATGCCCAAGAAAAACCCTACGGTTTTCAATTAGTAAATACAACACCTGCTATTGTTTTTCAAATTTTAAAAACCAATCTAGATGCTGTTTTTATTCTCAAAGATAAAAATGGTATTTTTTATAAAAAAGGTAAAAATTGGATTGCAGAATATTATATAAAAAATCAAATAGTACAAAAAGAATACCAGGTAAAATTCTAGTAATCGTATTTGCTTTTCCATTTGTTTTTTAAAGTTTCTTTAAACTGATTTTCTCTAAGATTATTTCCAGGCTCATACAATTTGGTTCCAGAAATTTCATCAGGTAAAAATTCTTGTTCAATAAAATTGTTCTCAAAATCATGAGCATATTTGTAGTTCTTTCCGTATTCTAAATCTTTCATCAATTTAGTAGGCGCATTCCTTAAATGCATGGGTACCGATAAATCACCCGTTTTTTGAACTATATTTAATGCGTTGTTTATTGCTAAGTATGAAGCATTACTTTTAGGTGAATTAGCAAGATAGACAGCACATTGGCTTAAAATAATTCTAGATTCAGGATTGCCAAGTACCGCAACGGCCTGAAAGGTATTATTAGCTAAAATTAATGCAGAAGGATTTGCATTGCCAATATCTTCAGACGCAGCAATCAACAACCTTCGTGCAATAAACTTAACATCTTCACCACTCTCAATCATTCTTGCCAACCAGTATACGGCACCATTTGGGTCATTTCCTCGTATCGATTTTATAAAAGCAGAAATAATATCATAATGTTGTTCTCCGGTTTTGTCATATCTGACAGTATTTTTTTGAATTTTTTCTAAGACTAAATTATTCGTAATTTCAATTTCGTCATCAGCAGACACCAATAATTCAAAAATATTTAATAGTTTTCTTGCGTCTCCTCCGGAAACTTGTAATAAAGCATCTGTTTCTTTTAGAGTAATCTTTTTGCTTGATAAGAATTCGTCTTTATCAATTGCTCTGTGTAAAAGCGCAATTAAATCGTTTTTGTCAAAAGAATTTAATATGTATACCTGACAGCGGGAAAGTAGGGCAGGGATCACTTCAAAACTTGGGTTTTCTGTGGTTGCTCCAATTAAAGTAACCCAACCTTTTTCTACAGCTCCTAACAATGAATCTTGTTGAGATTTGCTAAACCTATGAATTTCATCAATAAATAAAATAGGATTTTTTGCGGTAAATAATCCGCCTCCTTTTTTTGCTTTTTCAATAACTTCTCTAACATCTTTAACCCCAGAACTTATGGCGCTTAAAGTATAAAAAGGCCTCTTAGATTCAGTTGCTATAATATTTGCGAGGGTAGTTTTTCCAATTCCAGGAGGTCCCCATAAAATTAAAGAAGGAATAATTCCTTGTTTAATTAAATTTGTTAACACCCCTTTCTTACCCACTAAATGTTGCTGACTAATATAGTCATCAAGTGTTTTAGGTCTTATTCTTTCTGCCAAAGGTTCATTCATACAGTAAAAATAGCAAAGATTTTTGACAGAATTTGCAAAAACCGTATTTGGTCCTATTTTTGTTAACTTTACTACAATGAATAATGAAAAACAATTAAAATTAACAAAGTCAATTTTTTTGATACCAATTGCATACGTTCTCATAATTTGGATAATTTATGGAATTGAAATTGCTTTTGGATATAACTTTAACAAGTACGGTGTCTACCCTCGTAATTTGATGGGTTTTAGAGGGGTGTTTTTAACACATTTCATTCACAGTAATACAAATCATCTTTTTAATAACTCCATCCCTTTATTCGTGCTTTTAAGTAGTCTTTTTTATTTTTACAAAGAGGTTGCATACAAGGTGCTATTTTTTGGTGGCTTTTTTGCAGGTTTTATAACGTGGATGATCGCAAGAGAATCTTATCATATTGGTGCAAGTGGAATTGTGTATGTACTCTTTAGTTTTGTTTTTTTTAGTGGAATCATTAAAAAGCATTACAGGTTAGTCGCACTTTCTTTAATTGTAATTTTTCTCTATGGAAGTATGATTTGGTATATTTTACCAATTAAAGATGGCATATCTTGGGAAGGACATTTGTCAGGTCTTTTGGTTGGACTGTTCTTTTCGATACTCTACAGAAATAAAGGAATTGTAAAAGAGGTACATCAATTTACAGAAACAGATTTTGATTTATTATTTGATGAAAATGGAAATTTTGCTCCCCCTAAAATTGAAAAAAGAGTAGAGGAGGAGTCCTAACTCATTCGCTGTCTTACCGTTTCATATAAGAAGGCTCCACAAGCTACAGAAACATTTAAAGAGGCGATTTCACCTAACATTGGTAGCTTTGCTTTGTAATCTACCATTTTTAATATAGAAGGATTTATACCCCTATGTTCAGAACCCATTACAATAGCCATAGGTTGATTTAAATCAATATCATAAATTGAATCTTCAGTTTTTTCAGTTGCAGCAACGGTCTTTATATCTGATGCTTCTAATAAGAACAGCGCATCTTTTAAATGGTCTACTTTACAAATAGGTATTTTAAAAGCTGCACCAGCAGAGGTCTTTATCG